>Ga0308018_10000249_pt1 | contig 29082 bp, 22 predicted proteins | sample Neamet282_FD_203130 | JGI IMG/M metagenome (GOLD analysis project Ga0308018, IMG submission 203130) | Marine microbial communities from water near the shore, Antarctic Ocean - #282 | ecosystem: Environmental > Aquatic > Marine > Unclassified | place: Southern Ocean | collected 2014-10-01
ATTTGAGTGAATAGTGCAGGTGAAATCCAATTCTTGCAAATAGGGTGAAAGATTATTTTCTAAATAACTATTTAACGCTGCATCGCAATTAGGTAAGTTACTTTCTGTTTTAAAGGCAATCCGGTGATTCAGGTCACTTTCGAAATCACCCGATTGAAAATACTTTTCAATTTTGGTTAGTGCCTGATCTCTACTCATAGTCCTGGTCTCCCCAAATGTCATATGCAACAGCTATTTAAACTCAATTGTTAGCGTACGCTAAGAGGGTTTTTAGATATTGTCAAAACTACCGTGTGAGGTCCATTGATAAGGCCGTAATATGGTCATTTTGTTTAGTTTAAATTCTATTTTTAAGTTAGACGCCAGTGATGCCTTCAGTTAGATAGTCAAAGCCACGTGATGTTCTCCAATTTGGTTCGATACATTGCAAACCACACAAAGATTACAGTCAGGACAATGATTCTGAAAATAGGTACGCTTTAGCTACAATCACCATCGTGAATATCTTATCAGATAAGATATCTAATCACAGTAGCGTTAAAGGAATAGTAAAATCTCTTTAATCCTATGCAAAACTCAAAATAATGGTGACAAATCAAAAAATATTGAAACACCAAGAGATCACATAGAAAATTAAACTATCACCCTACAACTCAAGAAACTATTATCACAATGGATCAAAGGTCAAAGATGTATTAGTATTTGTTTAAGATGCCGTATTTGAATTCGATCAAATAATGTCTCTGGCGATAAACCCATAAGAAAGAACCATTCATGGCCAAATTAAATCTACTTCCTGCTAATCATAATGATCCTGAAGATATCTGTGCGGCGATCCGTACTCGCCGCGGTGGTGAGCTCAACGAGCTAGACCGGATGCTTCTACACAGCCCCGCAGTGGCTGAAGGCTGGAATGTCTTTTTTGGCAAGTTACGTGACGAAACTACCATTGCCCCCCAGCTTCGAGAATTGGCAATGTGTGTTGTAGCAATTTTGAATAACGCAACTTATGAGTTTCAAGCTCATAGCCCACTTTATCAAGAGGCAGGTGCAACTGTTCAACAGGTGGCCGGGCTTAAAAAACTTGATACTGCTGACTTTGACCCAAGCCTGTATTCAGAGCTTGAGCAGGATGTGATTGCCTTTGTCAACTCTATGACCCGAGATATTGAGGTGCCTGAAGCCCTAAAAGATAGCCTCTATGACTCACTTGGGCCCCGCCATCTAGTTGAACTTATGGCTGTGGCTGGAGGCTACAACCTGGTCTCACGATTTCTGGTTGCAAGCGGAATCCACGCTGACTAGCGAGCAGAGTTTTCTCTGCACATTTGTTCACAAATATTTATAATTTGAAAAAAATTTCAACAGACATTCTGAAATTGCCTCATAACAAACTTAATGATTATAGCTATATTAGCAAAAAAGGGGTTTAATTTTTTTTGTTACGTTGTCTTGGATCAGGTGAGAGTATCGAATTAAGAAGTGTTTTAGTATAAGAATGCTGGGGGTTCGAGAATAGTTGATCAGTCTCAGCCTCTTCTACCTTCTCGCCAAAATACATTACAGCAACCTGAGTTGCCATATGCTCCACAACAGCAAGATTGTGGCTTATTATAACATAAGTAAGGTTTAATTCTTCACGTAGATCATTTAAAAGGTTGAGTATTTGTGATTGGACAGAGACGTCTAATGCAGAAGTAGGTTCATCACATATAACAATTTTAGGACTATTTATCAGAGCCCTCGCTATGGCTACACGTTGCCGTTGACCACCTGAAAGCTGATTTGGGTATTGGTCAAACATTCGAGCAGGCAACCCAACTAAATCCATAGTTTGGAGAGCTTTTTTCATCCAGACGTCAGAGTTTTTCTCACCTTGAACCCGCATAGGTAAAGTAATTATTGATCCAATTGATTTTCGAGGGTTTAGGGAAGAGTATGGGTCCTGAAAAATTGGCTGCACCATTTTGGCGAGCTCCAAACGTGGGATTTGTTCAATTTTGGATCCACAGAGTTCTACAGTCCCACTATCTTGTTGCAGTAAGCCTAGAAGAATTTTTGCTAATGTAGTTTTACCGCAACCAGATTCCCCTACTATGGCTAATATTTCGCCTCGCAAAACTTGAAGAGATACTCCATCAACAGCACGTAAAGTTTCTTTACCACGGAACAAACCTTTAGAAATCTTAAAGTCTTTAACAATATTTTTCGCATCAATCATTACTTCAGCCATTAATTGACACCTTTACTTATTTTAGATTTTGATTTTTTCAAACAACTGTTGCAACAAAACCGAACAACATGATCAGTTGTTCCATGTACTAAAAATGCGTAATCCACTCCTTCTATAGGGGTAAGGTGTGCAATATTTTCTTCTTCTTTACCAAGTGTATCGCCCCACCTTCCAGCAAAACGGCATTCAGTAAATTCACCTATGAGAGACGGAACCATACCCGGTATTGAACCCAAATGTTCGCCTCTTTTTATTTTCCCCGGAACTGGGATACAACTTAACAATCCTCTTGTATAAGGATGAGACGGATTGTCAAAAATTTCATATACGCTACCCTCTTCAACAATTTGACCAGCATACATAACAGCTACGCGGTCAGCACTTTTAGCAACAACGCCAAGGTCATGTGTTATTAAGATCAGTCCAGTATTGAAATCTGCTTGTAATCTTGTCAACAATTCAAGAATTTGTGCCTGTATGGTAACGTCTAGAGCTGTCGTTGGCTCATCAGCAATAATTAATTCTGGCTCACACAACAATGTCATAGCAATCATTACACGTTGTCGAAGACCTCCTGATAGCTGATGTGGGTACTGTTTCAGCCGCTGCTTAGCGGGAGTTATTCCAACCTTTTCCAGCATCTGTACTGCTAATTTTTTTGCCTCTTTACCCCTTATATTTCGATGCCGTGCTAACGTCTCCACCATCTGATTTTCAACAGTGAAGGAAGGGTTTAAGCTCGTCATGGGTTCTTGGAATATCATCCCAATTTTACTACCCCTGACATCAGACATTTGCCTATCTGAGTAATTTAATATGCTACTGCCATTCAATTCAAGTTTATCAACAGTTCGGACAGCTTTTTGTGGCAGTAAATCCATTATTGCTAATGAAGTTAATGACTTTCCACACCCAGATTCTCCTACTATGCATAGGGTTTCACCTTTGTTAACACTAATACTAATACCATCGACTGCATGTAAAATATCTCCAGAAAGGGGTATATCAATAGAAAGGTTTTCAACATTTAATACCTGATCAGCCACTTGCACTCCTAATTCCTGTTTTCAGGCGCTGTTACGTCCCGCATTCCATCACCTAAAAGATTAACCGATAATACTAATGCAAAGAGAGCAACTCCAGGAATGGTTATGAGCCATGGTTCAAAAAGCATCATGTCTTTACCCTCTGACACCATCAAGCCCCATGAGGGGAGAGGCGGCTGAACTCCCAGTCCAAGAAAGGATAACGCAGCTTCTAAGATTATTGCATGAGCGATCTCTAGAGTTGCAATTACAATCAGGTTATTGACCACATTCGGCATAACCTCAGTCATCAATATTCTTGTTGTAGAGCAACCAACCGCTCGCGCTGCCGTAACGTAATCCATTGATCTGATTTGCAATGTCGACGAACGCATAACTACTGCGAACCTGTCCCAGAGTAAAAGTCCCAAAACACCAATAACTACTTGTAACGAGCCACCAACAATAGCAACTACAGCAAGAGCAACTAATACTACCGGCATTGATAAACGAACAGTAATCAAAAAAGTGACCACCATATCCACACGACCACCAAAATAACCCGCCATAACGCCTAAGAAAGTACCAATTATTCCTGAAATTAGTGCTGCACCTATTCCAATCAATAACGATATTCGTGATCCGTAAATCAACCTAGAAAGATAATCTCGTCCCAGATGGTCTGTGCCAAATATATGCTCCCAGGTTCCACGCGAGTCCCAAACTGGTGGCTTTAGACGATTAAGCAAATCCTGATGATAAGGATCGTGTGGGGCAATCAATGGGGCCAATATGGCTATGAGTACAACAAGAACTACAATCGTAGAACCAATCATCATCCCCTTATGCCGCAAAACCCGGCTTTTAACTCCCGAAATGGGAGAGGTTGAAGTTATCTGAGGTGAGTTCGTCATAATCTTCAGCCAATCCTTATTCTTGGATCAAGCCACGCATTAATAAGATCAGCAATTAACGTCAAAATGATATAAAATAGTGAGAATGCTAGAATAAGCCCCTGCACTGTTGGCAGGTCATTTCTAGTAATAGATTCCCATGCTAGAAATCCGGCACCATGCAACGCAAAGATGGTCTCAACAACGATTGATCCACCCAGCATGAAACCAAATTGTACTGCCGCAAGGCTAACTACTGGAATAATTGCATTTCTAAGGGCATGTTTAAAAAGCACAACTGGCGGCCGCAGCCCCTTTGCTCGCGCTGTGCGAATATAATCCGTACTTAACACCTCAAGCATACCAGTTCTAGTTAATCGCATTATTGCGGGAGCCGCATAATAACCCAGAACAATAGTTGGCATAATAAAATGCTGCCAAGTATCTGATCCTGACACTGGCAACCAACGGAGATTGACTGAAAATAAAACAATTAAAATAAGTGCAAACCAAAAACTTGGGAGTGCTTGACCCATAACTGAAAGGAACAACGAAACCCTATCAATGATACTATTTGGCCGGATGGCCGACGCAACGCCAAGCGGTACCGCTAATCCTATTGCAAAAATAATAGCGCAGAGTCCAAGGGTCATAGTCGTTGGTAACCGCTCTGCAATCAAATGGCTGACATCAGTACGGAAGTAATAGCTTTTACCAAGATCTCCAGAAGCTGCTTTTTTCAGCCATTCCCAGTACTGCACAACAATAGGGCGGTCAAATCCATATAATTCACGGATAGCTTCAATGTCAGCGTCAGAGGCCGTCTCACCAGCCATTGCAATGGCTGGGTCACTAGAAATGTAAAGAAGGCTAAAACTGATCATTGAAACAGTCAGAGCCACTAGTATGGCGAGTATTGATCGTTTCAATGCATAAGAAATCATCTTTGTTCAGCCTTGATATCAGATTTAAAAAAAATGACGTCTATACTTAGAAAAAGCATAGACGTCATATGTTTCTTATTTCCACGTTGCCGTGAAGAATCGCGGTATTTCATCAGGAGTTGGGTTGAAACTCAAATCCTGTGAGAACGCGTAGTTAGTATTATAGGACCATAGTGGGAACATAAATACTTCATCAGCAATTCTAGAAAGAGCCTTTTTATATGCATCTTTTCGAACAGCTGAATCCACAGATGTGTCACCAATTTTCAAGTTATCCATCACTTCAGGATCTCGTGAATAGTCATCTTTTCCACCTGATTGGAAATGACTGGTAATAGCCGACACGTCGTTTATCGAGTAAGATCCCCATGTCCCAAAATTAAACGGAGAACCTCCATCCTGAACCTTATCTCTGAATGCTGCATATTTAAGATAGGTGAACTTGGTGGTAATACCAACTGCATTTAGATTATTGATCATTGCTTCTGCATAATCACGGTTACGATATGCTAAAAATGGTGTTTCAAAACCATTTGGATATCCAGCCTCTGCAAGCAGTTCTTTTGCTTTCTCTGGGTTATAGTCATATTTTGTAACATCTTGAGTGCATCCAAACTGGGTAGGGAAGCAAAGTGAATTAACCACTATAGATTCGCCTTGTACCAATGCCTGAACTATCCCCTCGCGATCAATCGAGTGCGCGATAGCCTTTCGAACTCGTACATCATTCATAGGGTTTTCACCGTTTCTACCAGAGGAATCAAAATTCAGATATCCAATCCGCATAGTTGAAGAATTTTTAACCGTGAAATTCCCTTGCGCCTGAATTCTTTGCGCCGCATCTGGCTTCACCTTCCATATCCAGTCAATTCCACCAGAAAACAACTCAGCAAGTTGTGTATTGCTTTCTGCAATAGTTCTAATAACTATTTTTCCAATACTCGCCTTGCCTTTTGGACTACCTGAATGATAACCCGCATACTTTGAAAATTTGTAGCGCTTACCAGGCTCAACACTGGTAACCATATATGGTCCTGTCCCAACAGGATTTAGAGCCATTCCCTCAGGGCCAACTTCACCATAATATTCGTTAGGGTACATCACAATTGGACCAGAAAGAAATTCTAGTGCTGCTGGAAATTCTGCCTTTAAGTTCAACTGTACCTTGTAATCTCCAAGCTTTTCAGCATTACTCCACCAGTTCGAATTGCGGGCAGGTTTAGTGCCATTGGCAGGGTCAGCAAGATAATTCATTGTAAATACAACATCATCAGCATCGAACTTTTCACCATTATGAAAGTTCACATCTGATCGAAGATTGAATTGGATTGTTTTAGAATCGATCCACTCATACGAAGTAGCCAGATTTGGAAGATATTCATTGGTCACGGGGTCGCGGTATAACAGGCCATCCCAAATCAACCTCGATATCACAATACCTTCTCGAGCAGTATTGTAATAGGCATCAATTGATTCGAGCTCTCGGTCTATTGCTATATTTAGCGTATCGTTAGACTTGTCGGCATAGGCTGATGAATACATCATAGTTGCCGCTAAAGCGCCAATCAGTGAAAATACGAATTTCTTATTTTTCATTATGAATTCCTTTCTTTGCTAGTTTGCGTGCCACCTTAAGACAGAATAATTAGTTAAACATAGATCCTAAAAACTGTCGACTTATTTGTTGACTCTATCAACGCTTTTGTTGACTTTATCAACGCTACAGTGATTTGGTTTAGCATTTTTTTATATATATTGGTCATATATTGTTATGTGGTTATTAACACCGTTGTCAAATAGTTAGATTTTCAGAAGACCTTTTTTTACAGAAAAATTCTAAATTCAATTATATATTAATTTCAAAATGAGCGTTAACAACCCATTTAGGAGACCGCGTTTGAAAAAATAGTGTTTAGCGCAGTTTTACAGATACTAGTTTCATCCAGTTAGGTTGATAGAACTAGTGGTGAGGTACGATGTTACCTGAACCAGTTCTGTGTTTTGGCGAAGGTTGGTGACGGGGCGGTGTTTGGCGTCTAGCTATTCTGCTACCACAGGCGGATGAACATCCGCCGGAATCGGACATTTGTAAGGAAATGTTGCAAGATGCTCAGCATGCGTCTTTTTTGCCGAGGTACGCAATTCATCGCTCAGGATCATGGCGCGCGCTGTCGCTGCCATGACCTTTGCAGCGTGGATCATACCCTTGTGGGCAAAAGGCTCCTTGCCCTGTGACGTGAGTTGCCATGTATGAAACGGGGTGCCCATGGCGCAAGTGGCGACATTGGCCTGAACGGTTGGCACCGCCCAACTGACATCACCTACGTCGGTAGATCCTATGCCACCGACGAATAACCGGTCCAGAGGGGCCACAAAATCGCAAAGCGTCATATCGTAATCCGGTTTCATACTGAGAAGGCGGAAAGTATCGGCGATGTCGTCTTTGGTGAGGGTAGCACGAACTTCAGCGGCAAATTTCTCGTCGTTAGCATCAAATGGAACGGGACCAAGGGCGTCGAATTCCGCCTGCATGGCTTCTTCCAGAGGGCGGTTGCCCAACAGGTTCGACACTGCAGAGAAGACCTTAGAGTCCACACGCACTCCAGACATCAGCGCTGCACCTTCTGAAATGGCGTGCACCCGCGCCACAAGATCTGCAAGTCCAGGAAGGTCGCGAGAACGGATCAGATGGCGGACAGTCGCCTTGGCTGGCACGACGTTCGGCGCGATACCACCTGCATCCAGATAGGCGTAGTGCACGCGCGCATCATCAGGCATATGTTCGCGCATGTAGTTTACACCGATGTTCATCAACTCCACTGCATCAAGCGCGGAGCGGCCAAGTTCTGGCGCACTGGCGGCATGTGCTGCCTTGCCTGTGAACGTGAAGTCGATCCGCGTATTGGCAAGTGAATGCGCGTCATCCACGCCATTGAAGCTTGCCGGGTGCCAGGTGATTGCAAGGTCGACATCATCGAACAGACCTTCGCGGACCATATACGTCTTGGCGGCACCGCCTTCTTCGGCAGGACAGCCATAGTAGCGAATCCGTGCGTTGATCCCCTCCGCTTCGATCCAGTCTTTAATCGCTGTGGCGGCCAGCATTGCAGCAGAACCAAGCAGATTGTGGCCGCAGCCATGACCAAAACCCGACGTATCAACCATCTTGGGCTCCGCCAGTCCGGGTTCCTGCGAAAGTCCAGGAAGCGCATCATACTCACCGAGTATTGCTATAACGGGTCCGCCTTGGCCCGCTTCGCCAATCACGGCGGTTGGAATGCCCGCGGCGTTCTGCGTTACTCGAAAACCTTCTGCTCTGAGCATTTGTGTATGTTCGGCGCATGAACGAGTTTCGGTGTACGCGATCTCGGGCATATCAAAGATACGGTCCGCAAGTCCAATGAAGGCCTCGCGCTTGGTCTCTACCTTGGACCAGATCGGGTTTTCGTTCGTCTGCATTTCTAACTCCTTCGTTGTGTTGGTCAGGCCGGGGCCTTGCCGCGGCTGACTTGAATAAGTTGCCTCGTGTACTCTGTCTTCGTGCTTTGGTTTCGCAGGTCATCTGCTGACAGTTCCTCGATGATCTTGCCTTGCGTCATCACGGCCAAACCATACAATCGCGCCGCAGCCTCTGCGCTGACATAGCCGCCGAGAACATCGTCTCGGGCGGCCAGATCACACTGCGCCATGGGCGATGAAATCTGTTTATTCATAGTTTTGGCTCCTTTCATCGGGAGTAGGGTTTAGGTTTTGCAGTCAATCGTGCTAACCACCACATTTGCGGGCGCCCCTGCCTCAACCATCTCATGAGCGCGGGCGGTTTCCTCCAGCGGGAACACCTCGGCCAAATCAGGCCGCAACAGCCCATCGTCGATAAACGCACCAATTGAGGCCGCGGCACCCGCAAGTTGGGTAGGAGACAAAAGTGCTCCCTGGACGAAATCAAGCCGCACCGACTTTCGGGCAAATGCATAGTAATCAAGGATCGGCATCCGCTGGCTGCTGGAGGAATACGCCGCCAAAGTGCCGTGCGACGCTAGGGCCCGGATGTCGAGCGCGCTGTTGGCACCAAAATCCACCTCGACGATGCGCTCAGCGCCGCGCCCCTGGGTGATGTCCATCACAGCGGCCACCAGGTCGTCGCTATGTCTATCGAGCACGATCTCTGCGCCTTTGGCCTGTGCTACGGCGCGGCTGGCCCTGGAGCCTGCGGTGGCGATGACCCGCGCACCGCTGCGCTGCGCCAGTTCCACGACGACCCGGCCCACGGCCCCACCGCCGCCCTGCACCAAAACGGTTTGTCCGGTCACTGGTCCGTCTGCCAGCACGGCAAGCCAGGCCGTGAAGGCGGGCACCCCGATGCAAGCTCCTTCGGCGAAACTCATCGTCTCGGGTAAAGAGATCGCCCTTTTGGATTCGATACAAACGTATTCCGCCGCGGTGCCTTGCGCCTTTGCACCCAGAACATAGACCCGTTCGCCGATCCGATCTGTTGAAACCTCGGCTCCCACCGCGTCGATCACACCGGCCCCGTCGCTGTGCGGCACTAATCCGTTCGGGAGAACTTTGTCGCCAGTCCATCCGGACCGCCCCTTTGTGTCGTGTGGATTGACGCCCGATGCACGCACCTGCACCCGCACCTCGCCCTGCACGGGTACTGGTGCGGGGAGTTGGACAAGCTCAAGCACCTCGGCGGCCGGACCTGTGCGCCGATAATGAACCGCCCGCATTTGGATCAAAGGGTCGTCTCGACAAGGCGCGTTGCCTCGCGCAACGCAGCCACAACCCGGTTGCGCCCGCGCAAAAGCTGCGTCTCTATAAATCCGATCTGGTCTGGGGACGCCCCGTCCAATATTTCAGCCTCGGCGATGGCGGGAAGCGGCGGAACATTGAGCGCTGGGTCATGGGTGAAGCGTGGCCCTCGGGTATAATTGATCGGCACCAGAATTCGCGCCAATCCCTTAAGCACCGGATTGGCCCTGTCTGCGGGGATCCCGCCCGCGTCCAGAGCACTATAAAACCTGTCCAAGACTCCGGACAGATCACTTGCCGCCACCGCGGCAGGCCGAAGGTCGAACCGATCCCCGGCTGCCGCTTGATACTCGGCAATGGTTGCAGTGAACTCGACCGCCGTTGCGCGCCAATCCATGGGCAAGACCTCTGCATTGGCGACCTTGGTCACCGCCTCAAGGTAAAGCTCGATGTCTTTGAACAGAACATCCTTGTCTGCAATCTCGAAAGTGTCTGCCTCGGTATGCCAGGCGATATTTCCGCCACAGCCGCCCACGACATAATAATTCTTTTCGGCCCGTGCTTTGTCCGTCATCATTGAAGATGCCATGAAGCAGCCAGAGATCCCGATGTTGTTAAACGAATAGTCCGAGTTTCTCTGCGGTCGCTTCCGCTTTGCCTGCTGACCGGTCACCTCGGCCACAACCTCTTGTACTAGAGCTTCCGTCTCCGACATGCAGGAGATGTTGGAGTAATCCGTCGCCCACCGGCAGCCCGGAGAGTCACAATTCATATGAGCCACGCAGTTTTCAGCCAGATCGATAGCAAAGGTGTCCGCAAACCAGGCGGACCCTCCATAACGCCCAGTCGAATGCCCCGCCCACCAGGCAAGCCGGACCGACCGTTTGAGCTTGTCGCGCTGTGACCACAGGACCCGGGCGATCTCTAACATACACGCATTGCCAGTGCCGTTATCGCCCACGCCTTCGCGCCAACTGTCATAATGGCCGTGAAGAAGGACGAATTCCTCGGGGTATTCGCTTCCCGGAATTTCGACCACGGGCATTTTTTGGACGAACCACCCCGTCTCAAGCTCAGTGCGGATTCGCGCCCGCCCGCCCCGTTGTGCCAGCGCGATCAGCTTTTGCCCGTCCGACTGGTTGACCGCAGCTGAAGGGATCCGAGGCAACCGCAAAAGGTCCGCAGGCTCAGGCGTACCCCAGATCGTCGAGACGGTGCCCCAGTGGATCATTTCGCCTGGATTGACCGCGATCACGCCTGCAACTCCCGCAGCCTCAAGTCCAGCTACAAAGTTGGGCAAGGCAAAGCCCTCAATGACCGCAATCTTGCCTGTCAAATCTGCGTTGGTGCGCACGGGGTTTCGGTCTAGCGGCGTTCCTCCGCCAGCCTCGGCCACAAAGACCAACTCGGCCTCGATCCCATCGGGAATCGAAGCGCAAAAGGCCGGTGGCTTGGCAGCAAAACGCACACCCTCGGCTTCTACAGAGGCAGCACCTGGGAGTGACAGAAAAAGCTCAGGCGTGTGCATAGTCACCGGCACGCCTTCGGCCTGCAGCGCCTCGGCGATCATCTCGGCCCCACGGTTGGCGTCTTCGGGTTTTTCTCTGTGTTGATGAGCGAATTTTTCGACAAGGCCCCAAGCCGTCGACAAATTGATCTCTTTTCGTAAGGCGTCATTTAGGTTATACATATCCAAATCCCTCCAGGTTTCACTAGTTAAAACAGCGTTTCAGAAAGTATAGCACATGTCCATAAAGAATGAAGAAAAAAATAAAAATAAAGAGGTTCCGTCCTATATCATTTCCTCGGTTGACCGTGCGATCCACTTGTTACTGACCTTGGCTGAGAACCCAAATTGTGGTGTGACCGAATTGGCCAAGGCCACGCAAAACACCAAGAGCTTGACCTTTCGGTTACTCCACACGCTCGAATGTCGTGGGCTCGTGCGTAAAAATCCAGGGCAACGCACCTATACTTTGGGGTATGGTGCGCTTTTACTGGGGGATGTGTCCCGTCGCCAGTCCCAGCTGACCACAACCGCCGAACCCATCCTTGCTGATCTATCTAATACCACCCGCGAAAATGCCCTTCTGATGGTGCGCGAAGATCTGCATTCGATCTGTATCGCCATGCACGCATCGCCCGAACCGTTGCGTATCTTCGCTAGCGTGGGCCGCCTCGTCCCGTTGCACGTGGGAGGCGGGCCCAAGGTGATGCTGGCCTACGCACCACAAGACATCCAACAAAAGGTGACCTCTGGATCGCTAGAGACTTTTACGAAAATGTCGATCTCTGAGGCCGCCGCGCTCGAAGCCTCGCTCGACGAAATCCGAGCCAAGGGGTATAGCCTGTCCATTGGCGAATTAGACCCCAATATTTTCTCGATCGCAGCGCCGGTTCGCGATTACACTGAGACTGTGATTGCCGCTCTCTCGATCAACGGCCCGACCGCTCGCTTGACCGACACGACCCTGATCGACTTCCGCGCAGAGGTTCTGTCCAGCGCGGATCGACTTTCTCAGAAGTTGGGTTGGAAACAGCCAATTGGGGATGCGTCCAACATGATCACACCCAGCGTCTAATCTGCTTTACGCAGATGTTGCCGAGTTGAACCGCGCCACAGCAATCTATTGGGTATGGCCTGTCCACCGCTGAATCGAGCGTAAAGCACTCGAACGCCTGCTTTTCTGAGACTTTGGAATGTTTATTGTTGCAAATTCGGCTGAAACGTTGTTTTATCAGTCGAAACAGTGTTTCAATTTGCCGCATCCCAAACCCTAACAAGGAGTACGTCTATGAATTCACCTTTTTCCGCCCTCATTGAACAGGTCAATCTCGACGCACCGTGGAGCCTTGTTGAAGCCTTCTCCACGATGCCCCGATGGAAGCCCGCAGATGTGGAGGTCGCGGCCCACGATATTGCCCGTCGCCTCAGCGATCTTGGCGTGCCCGTGACATTGCACGAGGCCAATCTTTACCTCTCGATTCCATATACCGCCTCGGTGAGCGCGAATGGTACGACCTTCAACGCGAAACCGCCCGCCTATGCAACTGATTGCCGCGAGGGCCTAACTGCCCCGCTGGTCCATGTGCCCGCCACGTTCAGCAGTTCTATCAACACGATGTTTGAAAAAAACCAGGATGCAGAGGCAAGTTCGGCGGAGAATATCCGGGGCAAGATCGTGATCTCGGAAGGCTTTTCCTTCCCCGGCAAGATCTTCGAGTTTGAAGAGAAGGGTGCACTTGGTGTGATTGCCATCAACCCAGGCGCCGATTCTCATTGGGGCATCTGCACCTCGATCTGGGGCACGCCTGATCTAGATGATCTACCTCGCAAGCCGACCATCCCCGTGGCGGCGGTCAACAACCCCGATGGGCAAAAGCTCCTGGAGATTGCACGTGCAGGTGGCGAAGTTACCATCCGCACAGAAATGGAGGAAGGGTGGTACAAATCCCTGGTCCCCGTGGTAGAGGTGCCGGGAACCCAAGAGCCAGACAAGTTCGTTCTGTTGCACGGGCACTATGACAGCTGGGACGTGGGCGTAGGCGATAACGCCACAGGTGACGCCGCCATGTTGGAAGTTGCGCGCGTACTTTGGGCAAACCGGAGCGAACTAAAACGGACGGTTCGGATCGCCTGGTGGCCCGGCCACTCCACGGGCCGTTATGCGGGGTCTTCATGGTATGCCGACACTTTCGCATTAGATTTGGATGACAACTGCGTGGCCCAAGTGAACTGTGACAGCCCCGGATGCCGCTGGGCGACCGAGTTTCGCGATGTCTCCTGGATGAAAGAGGCCGAAGGCTATTGCCAACGCACGATTCGCGAGGTCACAGGTCTTGACTCCCATGGCGAGAGACCTCACCGGGCAGGCGATTATGCATTCAACAATATCGGGCTCAGTAGCTTCTTTATGCTGTCCTCGACCATGCCAGTCGCGCTCCGGAACGAAAAAAACTATTACGCCGTGGGAGGGTGCGGTGGGAACATCGCTTGGCACACAGAGCACGATCTGATGGAGATCGCCGATAGGGACATCCTGTTGCGTGATATCAAAGTCTATTTAGCGGCAGTCCTCGGCGTCGCCAATGCTGAGGTTTTACCCTTCGATTGGCGCGCCCAGGTGGCAGAATTTTCCGAGACCATCGCAGACTATCAAGCGGCGGCAGGAACTTTGGCCGACCTTGCGCCCGCCGCGACGGCAACCATGCACCTTTCATCCGCCCTTGATGGGTTCTACGCCGCCATCGAGAGTGGCGACCTGGAGCCAACACAAGCCAATCTCGTAATCCAGCGTTTGGCCCGTATCCTTGTTCCAGTGAACCATACCAACCTACCGCGTTTTCGTCACGACCCCGCGCTACCGGTGCAGGCCCTCCCAGCCATCGCCGTGGCTAAGGATCTCCCAAACCATGGCCCTGAGACGATAGGTTTCGCGCAGACCCAGATGGTGCGCGGAGTGAACCGCGTCGCGGCCGCGTTGAACGACGCTGCGCGCCTAGTCCAAGGGGCCACTACATGAGCCGAGACGGTGCTATCGCGCGGGTGCGTGACACCTTCGATACTGGAGCCTTTCTCGCCTCCCTGCGCCGCCGCGTTGCGATCCCGACCGAGAGCCAGGAACCCGACAGGCTACCCGATCTGCACCGCTATCTGGAGGACGAAATCGCGCCGTCGATGGCCTCCTTAGGCTATACATGCCGAATTACCCCCAACAGCGCGCCCGGTGGCGGGCCGTTTCTGGTGGCCGAACGGCTGGAAGACCCAACGCTCCCCACGCTTATGACCTATGGTCACGGGGATGTGGTGCGCGGCATTCCAGAGCAATGGCGCGACGGGCTGGATCCCTGGGATATTACTGTCGAAGGCGAGCGGTGGTATGGGCGTGGCACTGCTGACAACAAGGGCCAACACTCCATCGTCATTGCGGCACTTGAGGCCGTGTTGGGAGAGCGGGGCCATCATGGTTTCAACTCCCGCATCCTGATCGAGACCAGCGAAGAGATTGGCTCGCCCGGTCTTGATATCTTTCTGACAGAGAATGCCGCAGACCTGGGCACAGATATTATGCTGGCCTCTGATGGGCCACGCATGACCCCGGGCCGAGCTGATGTAAAACTGGGCAATCGGGGCGGTATCGCCTTTGATCTGTCGTTGAAGCTGCGCGAAGGCTCGCGTCATTCGGGGCATTGGGGCGGTGTGTTGGAAGATCCTGGCGTTATCTTGGCGCAGGCGATATCATGTATTACCACGCCTCGCGGAAGGATCCTGGTGGAGGAGTGGCTGCCCAAGTCCATTCCACCCAAGGTTCGCGAGGCCCTCAAAGACCTCGACATCGACCCGGCCGACCCAACCCTCGTCATGCCAGACGATTGGGGTGAACCAGGCCTGAGTACGGCTGAAAAGATGTATGGCTGGACCAGTTTTATCGTGCTGGCAATGATTACGGGGCGGCCCGAGAATCCGGTGAATGGCGTTCAGCCCGATGCTCGCGCCCGGTGCCAGTTACGATTTACTGCCGATGCAGACCACACCCGCTTTCTGCCCGCCTTACGCACGCATCTCGACGCTCATGGCTTCCAGATAGTTACGATTACTCCCGTGCGTGAGAACTTCTTTCCTGCTTGGCGAACCGATCCCGAAAACCCTTGGGTCGATTGGACCGTCAACAGCGTGACGCGTACTACGGGTACAGCTCCGAACGTTGTGCCCAATTCATCCGGTGGGTTGCCTTCCGAGTTGTTCGGCCGCGCGCTTGGCTGTCCGATCCTGTGGATCCCACACAGCTATGGCGGATGCCGTCAGCACGGCCCCGACGAACACATCCTCGCGCCACTTACGCGCGAGGCCCTTTCCATCATGGCCGGTGTCTTCTGGGACCTCGGCGAAGCACAGGGACGCCCGCAATGACAGAATCCATCTCGCCCGAAACAACCGAACTTTTAGTCGGGATCCGTTCCTGGGTCGAAATCGAAAGCCATACACCAGACATTGCCGGTGTGAACGCGCTCGCCGACAGGATCACCGCAGATTACGTGCCCTCTGGCGCAGAGGTCACACGGATTCCAGGCACAGGCTATGGCGACCATCTAGTGGTCCGCGCGCCCTGGGGAGGGCAGACCAACACACCCGGCATCCTGATCATCAGCCATATGGACACGGTCCACCCTAAGGGCACACTGGAGACCTTTCCATTCCGGATTGAAGGTAATCTGGCCTTTGGCCCGGGCATCTACGATATGAAAGGCGGGGCCTATTGTGCCATGCGCGCGGTGTGCGATTTGGTAGCATCTGGCGGCGCACCCTTGCCGGTGACGCATTTATTCGTCGCTGATGAGGAAATTGGCAGCCCAACCTCCAAGGACCTAATTACCGATCTGGGCAAGGCAGCGAAATACGTGTTGGTCACCGAACCCGCACGCGAAGGAGGCAAGATCGTCGTGGCCCGCAAGGGCGCGGTTCGCTACGAAGTCACCACCCATGGCAAAGCGAGTCATGCGGGAGCGCGCCATCAGGATGGGCTTAGTGCGATCCGCGAAATGGCCCACACCATCCTAAAATTTGAGGCGTTAACCGACTACGACCGCGGCACAACCTGCAATGTCGGTCTGATAGCTGGTGGCACCGGCACCAATGTCGTCCCCGCCAAATGTTGGATCAAGGTCGACATCCGCATTTCCGATATGGCAGCGCTGAACGAGATGGAAGCTTTCGTTGCCACCTTGGTGCCGGAAAACCCAGATGTTCGGATCGAGATCACTGGTGGCCTTGAACGCCCTCCGTACGAGCGTGATCCGGGCATCGATGCGCTCTTTGAAAATGCAAAGGCGGTGGCCGCCAAAATCGGTTGGAAGTTGGAGGGCCTGAAGACCGGCGGCGGCTCGGATGGAAACTTTACCGCGCCCTACACTCCCACGCTTGATGGCCTTGGCGTGGATGGAAAGGGCGGGCACACAGATTATGAACAACTTAAGATCAGCTCGCTCCAGCCGCGCCGTTTGTTGATGCGTGGCCTTTTGGAGCGGCTGACATGAACCTTCGTATGGGATGCGACGTGGGCGGGACGTTCACTGATTTCCTGCTCCACGATTTGGACACCGGGGCGATCACAACGCTCAAGGTCCCCACCACCCCAGACGCGCCGGAGGATGGCGTGATGCAGGGTCTCGCCACTTTGGCTCGGCAACACCCAGGAATGTTGACGGATCTGATGGCATTGATCCATGGCACGACGCTGGTGATCAACGCGATCCTCGAACGCAAGGGGGCCGAAACGGCATTGATCGCGACAACTGGCTTTCCAGACATCCTTGAGACCCGGCGCGAGATCCGCTATGACATTTATGATATCCGACAACGGTTTCCGGCGCCTCTGGTGCCACGCCGCCGACGTCGTGAGGTAACCGAGCGGATTCTTGCAGACGGGTCTGTCGACATCCCTCTGAACGAAGAAGAGGCACTTGCCATACTGCGCGAGCTGATCGCCGACGGGGTCACGTCGGTGGCGGTCTGTCTAATCCATGCCTACGCTAATCCGGTGCATGAACAAGCCATTGCCCGTCTGGTGCGTGACCACGACCTGGCCCTCGACCTTTCTCTGTCTTCCGAGGTCCTTCCCGAGATCCAGGAATTCGAACGGACTGCTACGACGGTCATCAACGCCTATGTCCGGCCCAAGGTGAACACTTATTTGGGGCAGATCGAGGCAGGGCTTGCGCGCAGCGGCTACGCCCGCCCCCTTTTTTTAATGCAGTCAGGCGGAGGGGTCATCGCTGCACCTGCGGCCCGAGCCGCGCCCGTCCGGCTGGCGGAATCTGGTCCTGTGGGTGGTGCGCTGGCTGCCCGTGCGCTGGCCGAGGCTGCCGGTTACATGGATGCTATCGCCTTTGATATGGGCGGAACAACCGCCAAGACTTGCCTGATTGCAGGGGGCGAGATGCCTGTCACCCGGACTTACGAGGTTGACCGAGTCCACCGGTTCAAAAAGGGTTCGGGCACGCCCATCGCGGTGCCTACAGTCGATCTGATCGAGATTGGTGCTGGTGGTGGCTCCTTTGCCTCGGTCGATACCCTTGGCCTCATCCGGATCGGCCCAGAAAGTGCGGCGGCAGACCCCGGCCCCGCCTGCTATGGGCGAGGCGGCACGCGTGCAACGGTAACCGATGCCAATGTGCTCCTGGGCTATCTCGATCCCTCAGATTTCCTTGCAGGTGCCATGCAACTAGACATTCAGGCGGCCGAAGACGCCATCGCTTGCGATGTAGGCACGCCCTTGGGGATGACACCAATAGAGGCTGCAGCAGCAATCATTGAGGTCGTGAACGAGAATATGGCCCAGGCCGCGCGTATGTATGTCGCAGAACGTGGCGGCGACCTGGAACGTGCAGTGATGGTGGCCTTTGGCGGCGGCGGCCCGCTCCATGCGCATCAGGTTGCGCGTAAGCTTGGCGTCCGTGAAATCCTGATCCCAGAGGCAGCTGGCGTGTTCTCGGCGCTCGGCTTCTTGGCTGCGGCACCAGCATACGAGGTAGCGCGGTCGCGCCCCATGCTGCTGGCCGAGGTGACGCCCGAGATCCTGGCGGAAACCTTTGCTCCCCTTGCCGCCGAAGCCGAAGCTGTCGTCTCGCAAGCGGCCCCCGGCGCCACGATTACCCATAAACGGATCGCCGAAATGCGATATGTTGGGCAGGGCCATCAGCTCCGCGTGCCCCTGGCGACGCTCGATCCGACGGCAATAGCTGCGGCATTCACTGCCACGTACCACGCGGCCTATGGCTACGCCTATGACGACCTGGAGCCTGAAATTGTCACCCTTCGCCTCGCGGCGGTGGCAGACCAACCAACCGCGCCCGTAACCGGCGGAGGTCCTGCGACCAAGATTGCCGCGACGACACGGCAGGCTTGGGACCCAACTATAGGCAGGATGTCCGCACATCAGGTCTTGCCCTTCGCTGCCGTCTCCGGCGTCATCACAGGCCCCGCCCTGTTGTCGCAACCCGGTGCGACAGTGCTGATCGGCGCTGGCGCACAGGCCGAGCGCAAACCGGGCGGGTGGCTAGCAATCAAATTGGAGGCGAGATCATGACCGCTCCACTTGAGGGTCTCAGGTTTCAAGTGCTCTGGTCACGCCTCATTTCCGTTGCGGATGAGATCGCAACCACTTTAGTCAAGACCGCATTTTCCCTGATCGTGCGCGACAATCACGACTATGCTTGTGCGCTCTACGACAGCCGGGGCATGATGCTTGCCCAGTCAACCCAATGCACACCTGGGCAGGCGGGCTCGACCCCTTTTGTCATGAGCGATATGCTCAGCATCTACCCACCTGAAACGCTCAATGATGGCGATGTGCTGATCTGCAATGATCCCTGGATTGGCGCGGGTCATTCTCCGGATGTGTTTATCGCCACGCCGATCTTTCACCGTGATGCGTTGGCGGGCTTTGCCTGCACTTGTGCTCATCACGTAGACATGGGCGGCCGGCTGGGCGCAACCGACGCCCGCGACGTCTATGAGGAAGGCGTAATCATCCCAGTGTCAAAGCTGATCCACGCAGGCGTGGCCAATGATGAGCTTTTCCGTCTGATCACCCGCAATGTGCGCACGCCCGAGAAGGTAATGGGAGATTTGCGCGCCCAGATCTCTGCAAACCATGTGGGCGCGGCCGGTATTCGTCGTATGATGGACGAGTTTGAACTGATCTCGCTGACGGAATTATCCGAGGCTGTTTCGGCGAGGTCAGAGCAAGCCCTACGCACCGCCATAGCGACCCTGCCGAACGGCACGGTGACCAATGAGGTCCTGCACGAGATCACCGACGATGCAGGTAATCGTCTGCGTCTAGCCCTGCGCCTTGAATTGTCGGCAGAGGGTGTGCTACTCGACTTTGCTGGCACCTCGCCGCAGGTCGCCAAGCCGATCAATGCGGTCCTCAACATCACGCGCGCCTATTGTGTCTTTCCCTTCATCGCGACTCTTTGTCCCGATTTGCCGATGAATGCTGGTGCATTCCGCCCGATCGAGATCCGTGTTCCCGAGGGAACAGTGCTTAACCCCACCTTCCCGGCACCTGGCATGTACCGCAGTCTGTTATCCTATTTTACGGTTGAGGTGATCATGGGAGCGCTACAAAAGCTGGCCCCAGACCGGGTTATGGCTCCGTCGGGTACTTACCCACTCTGGATCCAGAAATTCGCGGGCAAGCGGGCAGATGGACGAGATTTCGTGACCCATTTCAATGCGCAAGGAGGTCAGGGCGCGTTCCACGACCGGGACGGCGTGACGGCAGTTGTCTTTCCTGGAAACATTGCGTCGACGTCTGTAGAGCTTTTTGAACACGAGACGCCCATACTGGTCCGTAAGCGTGCTTTGATCCCTGATTCCGGCGGCCCAGGACGGTATCGTGGCGGGTTGGGCCAGGAAACAGTGCTAGAGGCCCGTGCAGCGATTCCAATCCGTACCGCGCTGTCGGGGGGGCGCTTCCACCATCCTGCCCCCGGCATGGAAGGCGGCACACCGGGTGCCAGAGGCGAGATTCGGGTCAACGATGGGGCCCCTTTTGAACGCCCCGATCGTGTCGACTTGTCCGCAGGCGACCGCGTTACCTTGCGTCAACCGGGCGGCGGTGGCTTTGGTCCGGCCCGCGAACGCGATCCCGCCCATATCGACGCTGACCTGCGTGATGGCTATATCAGTCCCGAAGCGGCACGGCGGGACTATACCGTTGTCCTCGATCCAAACAACGAGCAGGTCGATGCCGAGGGCACCCGCGTCCTGCGCAATGATACGGTATACCCAAGCCGAAACGCGGCCTTGAAACTCAGTTGAGGGACACCACCCGCGCCCTGAGCAGGGGCGGGCGCATCTCTGATCGGTCAGCCCAATGCGGTCTCGATTGTTTTGCGTGCCGCGCGCAGCTCTGCTACGACGCGATTTCTGGCCCGCAAGGCTTGCGTCAACGCAAAGCCTTGCATTCCTTCATCCTGTCCGGACAGATTGAGAGCCACATCCAGCATTGGTAATGGCGGGCAGGTTATCGCCGGGTCATGTACGAACCGAGGTGCGCGCGTGTAGTTGAGTGGAACTAGAATGCGGGCTAGGTCCTGGCGCACGGCGTTGGCGGTCGCAGCGGTTACAGTCCCTGCCGCAATACCGGTGTCGAGCCGTTCCAGAGCTGCATCGAGCATCGCCACGCTTTGCACAGCGGCGGTCAGGTCAAAATCCTCGCCACACTCCGCCTGGTAGTCAGAAAGGGTCGTGGTAAATTCGGCCATCAGCATACGCCAATCCACAGGCAGGATCTCGGATTGTGCCAGCCGTAGAACAGACAAGAGATAGATCCGGATATCACGCAGCAAGACTTCCTTGTCGGCGATCTCGAGCGTGTCGTTTTCTGTGTGCCATGCGATGTTCCCCCCACAGCCGGACACCGCGTAGTATCCTTTTTCTGCGCGCGACTCGTCCGGCATCGTCGAAGACAACATGTAGAAACTCGAAAGCCCGATATTGTTGAACGAATAGTCGCCCGCCTGATTGGGTCGCTTGAAGATCGGGGTCTGTCCAGCCACCTGCTCGATGACCGACTGTACAAGGGGCTGCATTTCGGCCATGCAAGTGGTCTGATGGTAGCTTGTGGCCCAACGACACCCTGGCGAATCACAATTTACTTGCGCCACGCAGTGTTCATCCAACTCCTGAGCGAAGTGATCCGCGAACCAGGTGGAGCCCGCGTAACGCCCTGTGGAATGGCCGGGCCACCAGGCGATTCGTACGGAGCGGCGAAGATCGCCCCGATTAGCCCAGAGAACCCGAGCAATTTCCAGCATTGTGGCATCGCCCGTGGCATTATCACCCACGCCCACATCCCACGAATCATAATGTCCGTGGAGCAAGACGAAACTGTCCGTATCCGTGCTGCCTGGGATTTCGGCCACAGGTACGGCCTGCTCGAACCAGCCCTCTTCCATCACCGTACGGATCGTCGCCGTACCGCCTTGGCCTGCCTCTGATATCAATGCCGTTCCGCTGTCCTTGTTGACCGAGACCACTGGTATCTTTGGTTTGCGCGGCAGGTCGTCCAGATCGGGCGTGCCCCAGATGGTGGTGCAGGTACCCCAGTGGATATCGACGCCGGGGTTGATCGCGATGAGTCCGATGGCACCCCATTCTTCTGCAAGCGCAGTCAGCGCCGGATTACCAAAGCCTTCGGTCAGCAAAATCCGACCCTTGAGGCGGCCCCCAAGATTGGCTCCCTCATCGCCAAAAAACGCGATGGCGTCCTTGGTATACGAGCGCAAGCTCGCCTTTTGCGAAGGGACATAGACCAGCTCGCCAGTCACTCCATCAGGACAATGCGCAGCTGACGAAGGCGGTTTCGCCCGGTGGGTCACATCGCCTGCCGTAACCGAGGCGTCCTGAGGCACACTGAGATAGACGAGTGGCCGATGTACCGTGACCGGCACCCCGAGCGTGCGCAGTCGGTCAGCTATCAGATCACCAGCCATATTGACGTCGTCGGGCCGCCACCTGGGCATACCCGAAAAGGTCTCTACCAATTCCCAGGCTGTCTCCAGACCTGCCTGCTTAATAATCTCGCTTTCTGTATTGCGTCCCAAAATCAGTTCTCCTTTTTGCTTAGAAAGTTATTTAACTTTTTATATTAAATAATATATAATATAGTTTTTATAACGATATAATATATATTATAGTCTTTATTTATAAATAATATAGAGTATAACTTCAATTTTACTTGCTTTTAAGTAGCATATAAATTAAATTAAAACAACGTTTCAGCTAGTGAAAAAAAGGTGTTACGATGAAGTATCAAATTCTGGTGCATACCTACCAAATACTGGCGAGAAACATATCAAGCAAGACTGGGCCCGTCATGAGGCGGATCCATAGATAAAACGTCGAAACGAGGAGGTAACAATGTTAACTAATCCAAAAACGCTGCTACGTGCAGCTTTCGCCGCGGCCACGACCGCAGTGCTTATGGCGGGCAGCCTGCCCGCCGCAGCAGAGAGTGGTGATGAGGTCCGCAAGCTGACTTTGATCAGCCGGGCCCAGGCCGCCAACCCCCAGCAGTTCCAAGGTGCCGAACTGATCGCGCAGGCTTGGCGCAAGCTTGGCCTGGATGTCGAGGTGCAGGGCATGCCCCGCCCACAGCAATCCGACGCCGTTTGGTACAACCGCGATACGTGGGACCTGACCATGTGGCAAATGGTCGGACGACCCGAGCGGTCAGATCCTGACGAGCTGATCTACAACCTATTCCACTCTTCCACTGCAGAAAAGGGCTACAACTTCGTTGGTTACGTGAATCCGGAATACGACACGCTCGTGGAAAAACAGCGAGTGACCGCAAACCGTGACGATCGCAAGGTGATGATTGATCGCCTGCAGGACATCATCAACGAGGACCAGGTCTATGCCTTCCTCGTGCATCCACTTCAGACCTTTGCAATTGACAAGACGGTGTGGAACGCATCAAGCACGGTAGTGCAGCCAGGTCTTGGCATCAAAAACTTCTGGACGTACACTAACATTGAGCCGTTAGGCGACCAGAAAGACATGATCCTCAACTCCTCAGACGAGCTGAACGCGATCAACCCGTTCTACATCTCGGGAGCCACCGATAGCTGGATTACCGAGCTGATCTGGGATCGTATGATGCGGATAGGACCTACCGGTCTTGCCGAACCTTGGGCAGCCAAGTCCGTCGAGTGGTCAAGTGATTCCATGAGCGTCACGGTAACTTTGCGTGACGGGATGATGTGGCATGACGGTACCCCGGTGACCGCTGAGGACGTGGTGTTTTCGTTCACCGCTCCAGTCAAATACGCCCCGATGTACAAACCTTTTGTAAATGGCATCGCCAATATCGAAGTGTTGGATGCGAGTACGGTCCGGTTCGACCTGTCTAAGCCGAACGCTGCCTTTGAAACCTCAACGCTTTCCAAACTAAACCTCGCACCCAAACATGTGTGGGAGCCTCTTCTCGCTGCTTTGGGAGAAGGTGAAAGCGCCGAATCAATCCGCGAGGAATCCCGCATCGGTTCTGGCCCGTTCAAGTTCAACCGTTGGGCTAACCAGCAAGAGGTCGTTCTGGACGCCAATACAGACCATTGGTCCGCACCCAAAATGGAACGTTGGATTTTACGGATCGTTCTTAATGTTGAAGCAACATTGGGCATGTTGAGGTCTGGCGAACTTAATTTCCTGTCAGACTACACGGGCGACCCAGTGCTCTTGATAGAGGCGTCTGACGCCGACGGGGATCTCGACGTGGTCGAATCGGTCGATATCGGGTTTCAATACGTGGCATTCAACCTGCGCCGTCCGCCCTTTGACGACACGGCCTTCCGCCGGGCACTCTCTACTGCAATCAACAGGGAACTGATCCGTAAGGCCGCCTATAATGGCTTCGCAGTGACTGCGAATTCGGTTGTCTCACCAGCGCTGTCGTTCTGGCACAAGGCCGGGATCGACAAAGAATTGCCTACAGGCATAAACCTAGCCAAATCGATCCTCGAGGAGGCAGGCTATGTGGTCGAAGACGGCAAGCTACACTACCCAGCCGGTCAGACAGAGCTGTTTGGCGAATAATGGACTGAGCAAAGGTATTTCCCGGCATGGCCTATTTCTTGAAACGTTTCTCGCATATGCTCTTCGTCCTTTGGGCGGTTGCGACGATCCTGTTCTTTATGTTCCGCACCATGCCGGGGACGCCTCTTGCGGCGTTCATCGACAACACAACCACCGCCGAGCAGCAAGATGCCCTGATCCGTCAGTTCGGCCTCGATAAGTCGCTCGGTGAGCAATACTGGCTGTTCCTGACCAACCTGATGCAGGGTGATCTGGGGCAGTCGTTCTTCTTTAAAAAACCTGTGGTTGAGGTGGTGATGGAGGTGTTTCCAAACTCCGTCATCCTCACCCTCACCTCTTTGATTGTGGCCTATCTCTTCGGAATTATGGTAGGCGCTTACCTCGCCTGGCGCCGCGGCTCATGGGTGGAGGGCCTAGGCATCCCGCTTGTGCTCACGACCCGCGCAGCTCCGGAGTTCTGGCTCGGCATGGTGCTTTTAGCGTTCTTCAGTTTCCATCTCGGGTGGTTTCCCTCGGGAGGTGCGAACACCTCTGGGTCCGATTGGACCAGTAGTTGGCAACGCGTAACGTCGCTTGATTACCTGTCGCACCTCGCTCTGCCAGCGATCACTCTGGCAATCTACCTTCATGGTCTGCCGCTGCTGTTGATGCGCTCCAACATGCTCAACGTATTGCAGGAAGAATTCATCACAATGGCCCGGATGAAGGGTCTTTCGACTTGGACCATCGTTATACGTCATGCCGCGCGAAATGCACTCCTGCCCGTGGCCACCTCCTTTGCGTTGGGTATCGGTGGGGCCGTCGGCGGCAATGTGGTTGTTGAAACTGTGTTTTCCTGGCCAGGCATCGGCCGCCTATTGGTCAACGCAGTTTCGGCCTCAGACTACCCTTTGGCCCAGGGTGCCTTCTTGATGATAACGGCTGTTCTCGTGGTAATGAACTTCATTGCCGATGTGTCATATAATCTCCTAGATCCGAGGGTCAGAGTTGAAACACGATAAAGAAATATACATTCCCGGACGCGGTATCCACTTTCTTTCAAGCGTCTCTCGTTGGCTGGTCTCGGCCTCCGCGATTCCACGGCGGGACCCCTTCGCTTTCGCTGGACTACTCCTTTACCTCATTTTCATACTGATCGCGCTATTTGCCGACAGTCTGGTCACCCACAACCCACGCGAAATCCTGTTCGACAACAATTACGATCTAGCCCGCAACCTCCCGCCGGGGGGCGACCATATCCTGGGCACCACTTATTCGGGGCGAGATATCTATTCCCAGTTGGTCTGGGGCTCCCGTGGTGCCCTCCTCGTTGGTGTGACGGCTGCGGTCTGGGTCGTGACCATCGGCACCGTGGTCGGCCTGATCGCTGGCTTCTTCGGTGGTCTTACCGATACCCTCTTGATGCGGCTGGCGGACATCGCTCTTGGAGTGCCGTTCCTTCCCTTCGTCATCGTGCTCGCGGCCTTCCTTAACCCCAGCCAGTGGAACGTCGTTTTCGGAATCGCTCTACTGCTCTGGCCGCAATCGGCCCGAGTGATCCGCGCCCAGGTCATGTCCCTACGCGAACGAGCTTTCATTGAGGCGGCCCGTGCGACTGGCGCAGGCCCCTGGCGTATCCTTTTCGTGCATATTGCGCCAAACATCCTGTCATTGTCATTCCTCTATGCCTCCATCGCCGTGGGCTGGGCGATCCTGACCGAAGCCTCGATCTCTTTCCTAGGATTTGGGCCCTCCGATAGCGTCACTTGGGGCTACATGCTTCAGGACGCCTATGCCTCCCAGGCGCTCGGCCGGGGACAATACTACTGGTTCGTACCGCCTGGCCTTTGCATCATCGTAGTCGTAGTCGCAGGCTTCTTCATTAGCCGCGGTTACGAGGAAATCCTTTTCCCCAAACTGAAAGATTGACCCGCCCATGCTACTAGAAGTCCGCAATCTCGTAATCGACTATCGCGCCACACGCGGCCGCGTCCGCGCTGTCGACGGGGTCAGCTTCGACGTCCCCGCTGGTGCAGTGGTGGGTGTTGTCGGAGAGTCTGGCTGCGGCAAGACCACAGCCGTCCGAGCAATCACCCGCATCATGCCCTCCTCGGCGGTCTTTGCCGCCGGCAGTATCTCTCTCGATGGTAAGGATTTGGTCCAGATATCCGACCGCGAAATGCGAAAGCATCTCTGGCGCGACATCGCTTATATCCCGCAATCCGCGATGAACGCGCTTGACCCCGTCTGGCGCGTGGGCAAACAAGTCGAGGAAGTTCTCGTTGACAGAGGCGGCATGAACCGAAAGGCCGCCCGCACCCGCTCCGAAGAGCTTTTTGCTATGGTCGGGTTGGAGGCAAAACGCCTTAGAGACTACCCACATCAGTTTTCTGGCGGGATGCGTCAACGCGCCTCAATCGCCCTCGCCCTCGCCCTTTCGCCGAAGCTCGTAATCGCAGACGAACCCGTGACAGCCCTCGACGTGGTGATCCAACGCCAGGTGCTCGACACCTTCGTGGACCTGCAAAAGCAGCTCAATCTTTCTGTGATCCTGGTCACGCACGATATTTCCGTGGTCGCCTATGTTTGCGACTACGTGGTCGTGATGTACGCAGGCAAAGTCGTCGAGTCTGGCCCAGTCGCCGACGTCCTCGATAGCCCCGGCCACCCCTACACCATGGGCTTGTACAATGCCTTCCCCGAGCTGGGTAGCGATGACCGCGAGTTGTCACCCATCGAAGGCTCGCCGCCTGACTTGATGGACCCTCCCAAGGGCTGCCGCTTTCGGCTCCGCTGCCCCTTCGCCATCGGCGATTGTATGCAGGACCCGCCCGAACACTTCGTGGGCGAGGGTCATGTTGCCTACTGCCATCGCGCAAGTGAAGCCCATCAACTGCGTCATAAGGCTAAACGCACTGAGACCTGGGTCGGAGTAACCACCGAATGAACCAGCCCTTGATCACCGTTGAAAGGCTAACCAAGCGCTTTGATGTCTCACGCTCCATGGCCGACATCCTGACCGGTAGGTATCCACAATTACAAGCTGTGGCGGACGTGAATTTCACCTTAGAACGTGGCGAAACTCTGGGTATCGTCGGCGAAAGTGGCTGCGGCAAGACTACGCTCGGCCGGATGCTTATCAAGCTTATCCCCGCCTCCGAGGGCACAATCCGCTTCGACGGCCAGGATATCTCAGGGATGGATCGCGCCGCGGAACTGGCCTTTCGCCGCCGGGCCCAGTTTGTCTTCCAGAACCCGTTTGACGCACTGAACCCGCACTTCACGATCCTACGCAGCCTGCGTGAACCTTTACACAACGCCCGGGTTCCTATTGAGGATCATGTCGAGCGCATCGCTGACGCCATGCGCATGGTTCACCTTCCTGCGCCCGAACACTTCCTCCAGAGCTTCCCACACCAGCTTTCGGGCGGTCAGCTACAGCGCGTAGTGTTGGCTCGCGCCTTGGTGCTGCGCCCCGACTTCATCGTTGCGGACGAGCCCGTGTCGATGCTGGATGTGTCGGTTCGGGCCGGCATCCTGAACGTGCTGCGCGAGGTGCGCGATCAGATGGGTCTGGCCGCGGTATTCATAAGTCATGATCTCGCATTGGTGCGCTATGTCTGTGCTCGTACGCTCACGATGTATCTGGGTGCAGTGGTCGAAGACGGCCCGACAGCAGACATCGTCGGAACTCCACTGCACCCCTACACCAAGGCGCTAGTGCAGGCCGTGCCGATCCCGCGAGTGGATCAGAGCCACGATCCCCTACCAATTATCGGCGGGGTTCCGGATGCGCGCAACCCGCCCTCCGGTTGCCGATTTCGCGACCGCTGCCCCGTGGCTCAGGCTCGCTGTACGTCGGAAGTGCCACGTCTACGCGACGTGGGCGGCGGGCGGCGCGTAGCATGTCACTTTGTCTGAAGGGCTTGGCGCGTGCCCGCGTCGAAAGTGGCGCACTGGGGCAAACCGTCCTTATACTCAATCTTGAAGATCGGAATTGATCCAATGAACACATCTACACGCCTGACTGAAAAATCGCCATGTGACCCTGTCTCATTAGAGATCATCCGGGGGGCGATTGCCGCTACCCAAGCAGAGATGGAGGCCCTGATTGAACGCACTGCGATCTCAGCTTTTATCCGAGAAAAGAAGGATTTCTATACCGCCCTTTTTGACGGCAACGGAGCGATGGCCGTTGGATCTATGGTGCCGATCTTTGGCGACATGACCCGCCCCTTGCTGGAGAAATTTCCTGTTGAAACTATGCAAGAAGGTGACGTTTATTGGTACAACGATTGCTACGGTTCTTATGGTGCCGTCTCGCACTCAAATGACCAAGTTCTGCTGGCACCAGTGTTTCGTGAAGGGCGCGTCTGTGCGTTTGTGATGAGCTGGGCACATTTCGCTGACATCGGCGGTCTGCACCCCGGATCGATCAGCCCAGATGCGACCGATATCTTTCAGGAAGGGATAATGATCCCGGTGACCAAGATGATCGAGGCTGGCCGTGTCAATCAGGCTGTGCTGGACATCTTTCATCGCAACTCACGCTACCCAGATCAAAGCATTGGCGACATGCGTGCCCTGATGGCGAGCGTTGATTTGGGCGTGCGCCGGGTGGGTGAAATCCTAGACAGATTTGGCCCCT
>Ga0308018_10000250_pt1 | contig 29047 bp, 25 predicted proteins | sample Neamet282_FD_203130 | JGI IMG/M metagenome (GOLD analysis project Ga0308018, IMG submission 203130) | Marine microbial communities from water near the shore, Antarctic Ocean - #282 | ecosystem: Environmental > Aquatic > Marine > Unclassified | place: Southern Ocean | collected 2014-10-01
AGTTAGGAGAAGGGCCTTGGCCCCGGTACTGAGGTGGGGACATAAGAAACGGGGGAGATGAAAGGTCTCGATGTCAGGAAGAAGCAGCCCCCCGAGCGTGGGCCAACGAGATTACCTTCACACTCCCCCGCTCACGTTAGCCGGAGTCGAAGCCTCTATGTACGGTCGGCCGCGAGGAGTGTCACTCTCAATTCGGTACGGTTTTGAAATTGACTGAATCGCTACGCGTTGCTCATCCGTGCAACTTTTTTGAGATTGTACTTTTCCAGTCCCATCGACTCGTCGAGGTCCGTTGACGGACGCCGCGCCCGCTCTAGCTTCACCTCCTCGATCTCGCCGGATCCAGGCCGTCGTCGCTCTCAGACTGCTCGAGGTCATGCGTGACATGGACCTGCCCCCCGAGTTCCTCGAAGAAGAGGATACGACGAGGACCATGCCCAGGCGTTTTGGCCTGAGCGATGTCGTCGACCGCCAGATCCGCACGCATAGGGAAGATGTTCGCAAACGGGTGCGGCTTACCGACGAGGACGTGAGGGGGTTGTTTCGGTTTGTAATTCGGCGGCCGGACGGGGCTCAGGTTTTCCACCGCGTCGGAAGATTGCTCGCCGAGGCCGAACGGCCCGCACGCATAGCAAGAATATTGCCACAGAGTGTGCAGTACCGCCTGGCTCGCAGGCACGCTCGTCGGGCGCTCAAGAAGTTGTTCGGCCGTCACGTCGGTGGCTTTGGGCGGGGACCCTTCGTAATCGAAGGACGCACACTCCTGTTCGTCGAAGCAGATCCCGGTGGTGATGCGTGCCACCTGTTGTTGGGCTTCGGAGAGCAGATCCTTGAGCAGACGTTTGGCGGTACTGCGAAGATGACCCACTCGCTCTGTCAGGGCCGAGGCCATGATCTGTGCAGATGGGAGGGTGAGATCGTGAGCGCGGCGATCACGGTCGATTTGCAGGAAGTCGCAGACGATGACGAATTGAACCTCGATGGGATGGATGCATGATTCAGCAGGGAGACGTTGCGCCTGACTTCACACTCGACCGTGATGGCGGTGAGTCGATCACGCTTTCGTCGCTGCGTGGCCGGAAGGTCGTCCTCTATTTCTATCCGAAGGACGACACGCCTGGGTGTACAATTCAGGCCTGCGACTTCAGAGACAGTCTGTCTCGCTTCGACGCGGTCAATACATTGGTCCTAGGTGTGTCAGCGGACCATGTCGATTCTCACGACGCGTTTCGAGCGAAATTCGTCTTGACCTTTCCATTGCTTGCCGACGTAGGCGGAGTCGTCTCCGATCAGTATGGCGTGTGGGGCGAGCGCATGGTGGATGGATCACCTCTTCTGGGCATCGAGCGAGGGACTTTCCTGATCGACGAAGAGGGTCGGCTCGAGCATGTATGGCGTGGTGTGAAGGCCCAAGGACACGTCGCAATGCTGGCGGAGCTGCTAGGGGCCTGAACCGACTCTAGGCGATCAACGCTCGGTACACTCTGAAAATGCAGAGGTCCTGTATAACCGTGCGCCCAGTGTCGCGAGCTTCCCCCGCCGCGTCGTCGGACCGTAGCCCAGTCTGAAGCCAGATGGCTGGCTTGTCCGGCCGAGCCAGCGCAGCATTGACGAACTCACCGGCGACCTCGGACGGTCGGAAGACCAGGACCAGGTCGACGGTCTCAGGAACCTCACCAAGCGATGGGTAACACTCGCGGCCGAGAAGGCGCTTCGCGTGTGGATTCACGGGTATCATGTCGAGGCCTTTCGCGGCCAGGTATGATGGGATCCGTCGCGCCGGCTTTTCCAAGTGTCTCGACAGGCCAACAACTGCGACATGCTGCACATCGCGTAATAGTTCTGCGAGCCGTTCCGCCGTCGGATTGTCCGGATCGGATGATTCCCGGAGGACGCGGCGAATTTCATTGAGCGAGTCCACGGTGGCGAGCTTATCCGCCCAATGGTGGATATCGCAACAGCTGCAAGATCTGCGGAGCTTGGGGTCGCCTCAGTTTTACGGAGTATTCCTGCCTACGCCTCCGGTCGCGTCTGACGCGACACCCGATGTCAGGCCCACCCCCACGACGCCACCGACGACCAGCGTGATGCCGAGCCATCCGACCGGACTAAGGCCTTGAGAGAGCAGGACGGTCGCGAGAACCGCAGCTATAACAGGCTCGATGGCCGTTGCGATCGAGGCTTGGCCTGCGTCGATGTGGGCAAGCGAATCGAAGAAGAGGAAGTGAGCCACAGCCATGGTCAGAAAGCTGAACGTGAAGAGCAGAGCCCAGGCGGGACCGGAGTTGGGGAGGACGATGGGGCCCGTCGTTGCTGGAACGACCAGGACCAGAAATAGGCACGAACCCAGAGTGCTGTAGACGACGGTGGGGAGTGACCCGTAGCGGGGGGCCGCGAATCGTCCGAAGAGCGTGTAGGCCCCATAGCTCACCCCAGCTAGGATCCCCCAAGTGAAGCCGCTCGAGTCAAAAAGGCCGGGGACTTCCTTGGCTCCGAATACGGAGAGCCAGACTCCGAGTAGCGTAACTACGAGAAGAATGAGGCGAGTGCGGTCCGGCCACTCACCGAGCAGTGGTCCGGAAGAGGCTGCGACGACGGCGGGCGCGAGATAGAGCATTGCGACGGTTGATGGCACACCGACTGCATCGGTTGAGAACTGGTAGGCAATCTGGAAGACGCCTACGGCGAATCCTCCCCCGAGCATGAGGATCGCGAGTCCCTGCAGGTCGATGCGCAGGGCAGCTGGCTTGTGCAGGACTACCGCTGCGAGAAGGATCAGACTTCCCACCACAGGCCGAAGAAGCGCGAGGCTTTCCGGTGGGAGCCCCATCCGGAAGAGATTGACCGCGAAGACTCCAGACGAACCCCAGAGCGACGCGGCTGCTACGGCCTCTGCATATCCACGGAGGCGATTGGGACCGGAGGTCACACGTACCCGTAGACCTGATAAAGCAGGATGTACACGATCAGGCCAGTCGCCGAGACATACGCCCACACCGGGAAGACGAAGCGGGCCAATCGCTTGTGGTCCTCGAAGCGCTTCTGCCTCACGAGGTAGAGCACACGAAGTACGAAGGGAAAGACGACGATCGCCAGAGTCACGTGCGAGAAGAGCACGCTGAGGTATACGATCCGAGCCAGGCCTTCCCCTGCGAACTCGTGAGTCCCCGTGAGGATGACCCGAGTCACATAGAAGACGAGAAAAATCCCGGAGGCGCCCACGGCCGTCAGCATGGCCTTCCGGTGACGGTCGACCACCTTCTTCCGAATGAAGATGAAGCCGGTCATGAGCGCGATGGCACTCGTTGCGTTCAGTGATGCGTTGATGAGGGCCAGCATGTCGCCGGCCTCGGTCACGTTCATGCGCGCCCCGCGATCGTGGAGAGTGTCACGAGGTTCGCAAGCAGAGTAGCAGCGACCAGCGTGTGGAGTGTCACCGACGGTACGGCCAGGATCGTCAGTACCGAAGCGACACCGAGAGCGACTTGAGCCACGACCAGTGCGACAGCAGACCACGCTAGCCGTCGGAAGATTCCAGGGACCTCTTGGCGCATAACCCAGAGGGCGATTCCGATGACGAGCAGAGTCGCGAGCAGCGCGAATACCCGGTGAAAAAAGTGTGACGTGATCTGCACATTGATGAGCGGAGGAATGACCTGTCCTAGGCAAAGAGGAAAATCGGGGCAGGATATGCCACCGTCGGTGTGTCGGACAAGTGCTCCGAGGGCCGACTGGAGGAAAATAAATCCGGCCCCAACTGCCGCCCACAGGCGTAGACTGGCGGCGACCGAGGTCGATATCTCGATCGTCTCCTCGGGCGCGCGCTGGTGCGTCGAGGCGGCCAGGAACGTCGCGAGGGACAGGAAGAGGAACGCGAGCGACAAGTGGGTCGTTGAGACCATGTCCGGGAGCTGGTAAATCACGGTCAGTCCGCCGACCACCGACTGGACGAGGAGCAGGGCGATGCCCGCGAGGCATGCTTTGAACATCCACGGTCGGTCGGTAACCTCTCGCCGCACGAGCCATGTCGCGAGGACGAACATGAGGACCAGGCCGCCTGCCACCAGCCGGTGCAGGTGCTCCCAGAAGACGCCACCGGACATCTCGGGGACCATGGTGCCAAAACAGGTTGGCCAGTCCGGGCACGCCAGGCTCGACTCGGTCGCGTGAACGACACTACCGAGGAAGAGAAGCGCGAGAGTCCAGACTACGGTGACCTTGAACGCTCTCGGATGCAGCATGGGTCAGCCGGCCGCCAAAGGTTCGGATGAAAGGGTCGACTCAGACGTGGGCGAAGGGGCCGTCGCCTGAGCAGCCTTTCGGTAGCCTTCGAGCGATACGACGCCCTCCTCCAGCCACTCGAATTCTCCTTCAAGGAAGCGGCGGGCCACAGAGTACGTGGCCACATCGTCATTGCCGAACAGGAGCCGGAAATGCTGTGAGATCCGGCGTCGTGCCTGTCGACAGTAGGCGTCGGCGAGGGCCTCCGCTCCCGTCTTCCCATTCCCCTTTGCGGTAAGCGACTTCGCACGCACGATGGTCGCCGACATGACCATGAGTTCCGAGCCGATGTCTACCACGCGACCGAGGACGGCCTGTCGTTTCTCTAGTCCCGGTCCAAACCGAACCATCGTGTGGAACGTCGCTCGGGCGAGCCGCCGGGACGTTCTCTCGATGTAGCGGAGATGCTTTGCGAGGGTGCCGAACTGAGAGTACTTCGGCCAGGCGCCCCATCCGAGAAACCGGGTCGGGTACCACCAGGCGTAGTAAAGACCGGCGCGCACGAGAGCGGCGGCCTTGGCCCCCAGGGGAGCTTTCGGGTTCACCAGGTCGCCCGCAATCGACAGGTGCCGGTCCACAGCTTCCCGCGCGATGAATAGGCGCATGATCTCCGACGATCCCTCGAAGATCGTGTTGATGCGCATGTCCCGGAGCCAGCGTTCGATGGGGTATGCAGTCTCGCCGCGTGCCTCCAGCGATTCGTGGGTCTCATAGCCGCGTCCGCCACGCACTTGGAGTGCGTCGTTTACGAGGGTCCAGCCAGTTTCCGAGCCCCAGAGCTTGGCGATCGCCGCTTCTAGTCGAATGTCGAAGTGGCCGGAGTCCGCCATCCCACCTGTGAGCTCGACGACGGATTCGAGTGCGAAGGTGTCGGCGGTCATCTTGCCGAGCATCTGAGCGACAGCATCGTGGTGACCGACGGGAAGACCCCACTGGACGCGTGTGTTCGACCAGTCTCGTAGCATTTCCAGGCAGCTCTTTGCTGCTGCGCCACAAAACGCGGGCAGGGCGAGGCGACCCGTGTTGAGGGTGATGAGTGCGAGCTTCAGCCCCTTGCCCTCACCCCAGAGCAGATTCTCACGCGGGACCTTCACGTTCGTGAACTTGATCACGCCGTTCGACAGTGCTCGCAGCCCCATGAAAGAGCACTCGATGACCGTCTCGACTCCCTCCCACTCTGTTTCAACGATGAACGCGGTGATGGGTTTCTTGCGTGCGCCTTCCTTCCCTGGTGTACGGGCCATCACGACGATGATTTGGGCTCGGGGGCCGTTCGTGGTCCAGAGCTTCTCGCCGTTGAGGATCCAGTGCGAGCCGTCTTCCGAAAGTTCGGCTGTGGTCGACAGGTTGGCTGGATCAGAACCCACGTCGTTTTCGGTGAGGGCGAAAGCGGACAGTGCGCCCTTGGCGAGGCGCGGCAGGTAGGTGCTCTTCTGCTGCTCAGTCCCAAACTTCAGGAGTGGTCCTGGCACACCAATACTCTGGTGAGCGGACAGGAACGCTCCCGTAGCGCTGCAGCGTGAGGCCACGATCGCTAGAGCGCGGTTGTACGACATCTGAGAGAGTCCCAGTCCACCGTACGCTTGCGGCGTCTTGATTCCGAAGGCACCTAGTTCGGCGAGTCCATCCAGCACGGCCTGCGGAACGTGCCCCTCGCGATCGTTCGTGTCGCCGTCGATGTGATCTCGGGCGAAGACCTCGAGCTCGGTGATGAACGCGGCGGCTCGCTTTCGCTCTTCCGCGTCCGGCGTGGGGAGCGGGTAGATGAGGTCGAGATCGAAGCGGCCCTCGAAGAGTGCGCGGGCGAAGCTCCGCTTCTCCCAGTTCTGTTCACGCGCCTGCTCGGCTACTTCTCTCGATTCGAGCTCGGTAGCGAGCTTCTTTTCATCTGCCATGATGCTGTTTCCTGCCCTGAGTACCAGTTCGAGGCCGTGTCCCGCCGTCGATTCGGGGTGTTTGTGGCCGTTCTAAAATCTAACAGCGAGTGAGGTTACTCGACTCGGTAGTCGGTAGACGGACGGTCAGCCCAGAAGGAACTCGCCGATCTCGTCGGCTCGATCGCGGGCGTCTTTCTCGCCGATCTCAATCAGAGCCGTCAGATAGTCAGGCTGGAAGAGAATCATACTGAGCACGTCGGGGCTCTCTGTCTCTTGGGTACCGAGCCCTCGCGTCAGGAAACGGAAGGACCTTGGGAGCTGGACTTCGAATTGAGAGGCGAGCTTTCCCAAGTCCTCCGACGGGCGGAGCACGAGAAGCTTTGCAGGCTCCAGGCCATGTCGTTGCTTTTCGGGCAGTGTCTCGAGGAGGCGGTTCACTCTTTCGAGTCGCAGTGCATCGTTGTCGAGCTGATCGAGAAATACCGCGTTCAGGAGTACGCCGGCGACCTGAGCCGGGGGCGGATATCCTTGTATCGCAGAGGTAGAAGCTTCGTCCTCGGTCCGGGCGTACCGTGTCGAAATTGCCATGATGCGGCGTGCCCCGAGGTGCAGCGCCGGGGACAAAGGTGCAGTGAGGCGGATCCCGCCATCACCGTACCACTCGTTCCCCAGTCTCACTGCCGGGAAGAGCAGAGGGAGCGCGGCCGATGCCATGATGTGTTCGATCGTGAGTGTCGTGTCCCGTGTAAGCCTCCCTGGGCGCGACCACGGCTCGATGTTGTCACCCTGCAGCCACGTGACGGAAGAACCGGTCGAGTAGCTCGTCGTGCTTAGCGCGACCGCCTTGAGCTTACCGCGGTCGATGTTGTACTGAATGCCCGTCACTTCGCCGTCCACCGCGTGCAGCGCCTCGGTGAGGTGCTTGCGCAGCGGCTGCGTGTTGACGAGTCCACGGACCTGGCTGCGGGCTCCTCCGATTCCACCGGACCCGAGTCGCTTTAGCCACCGCATACTGTTCATGGCCAGCGACCGGGCGTCGACTCGAAATACATGATCGACGGTGAGCGTGGACCACAGGTGGGACAGCTCGTCGACCGCCTGCAGGAATGTGCCGTGGTGCGATGCCAGCAGCGCGGCGTTCAACGCTCCGGCTGACACGCCGGTGATGTAGGGAAGGTGCAGGTCGGGGAAGCGGCGGGCGACGCAGCGCAGCAATCCCACCTGGTACGCGGCCCGGGCACCCCCTCCCCCCATGATCAGGCCGAGGTCATCCGGTCCGTGACCGGTATGCGCACCCGCAGACGGCACCAGCAGGTCGATGCCGGGAGCCGTCACCCCACAATCGGCCGGCCGATAGCCATGATGCCTGCCGCGACCAACCCGAGTGCGACCAGCGCGCCTACCAGATGCGGTGCGAACGTCTGCTGCTCGGCCGGCCGGCGCTTCATGATACCGTGGACTATGTGTGCGACAGTTGCGGCGAGAACCATCATCACGATGTGCCCACCCAACTGCGGGTAGAAGCCAACGCCGAAGAAGATGTTCATGAAACCGAGCAGGATCGTGACATCGATGACTCCCGTGAATGCTGCCGAAAGGATCTTCATCTTTTTGTCGTACCCAGCCCCCGTGGCGATTCCGTACGCCGCGTAGAGAATGACGAGGATCCCCAGAAGGAGAACGAGGTATCGGAAGCCCGAATGTGCATGAAGAAGCATGATCGTTAGCCCGGGGTTGATCGTCCGCGTTACGGGCACCGCGCCCGTGATGTCGAAGAGGAATCTAGCAGTGCGTCTCGCTGTGCGGTCCGAGACTCAACCGCCCGGCCTCATGTCCACGCCGGTGCGGATCTCAGCCACCGAAATTGGCACCTCTGGTCCAAAGCCTTCATCGACGGTCCAGACCCGGGCGAGGTAGTCGCCGACTGGGGCGACGCCCAGTTCGAAGGCGCCATCCGGGTCGGCAAACACCGCATAGGGACTCGCAGTCACGAACACGAAGGCCCTCATTCCCGGATGTTCGTCACACAGGATGTCGTAGCCACCCACCTCGGTGAGCGTGATTTCGATTCGATCGCCGGGCAGAGCATCGCTGTCGAGCAGCATTGTCTTTGCGGCAGGGTCCCACACCTGGACGTTGTGAGTGAGAGCTGACTCGCTGTTCATGAACACGAGTGTGGTTCCCGCCTCGACGACCAGCTGAGTGGGGGAGAAGACCAGCCCGAATTGATCGATCACCGGGTTGTCAAAGGCGAACGGAGAGACGCCGACCTCCGATTGAGCAGTCGGTGCGGGTGCCATCACGACGGCTGCCGGAACCCCGCTTCTAGCCGAGGGCGCTTGGCCGTACACGCCCTCTGCCGGAGTAGACGGCTCGTGGGTCGCCGCCGAGCTACCATCAGCTCCGCACCCGACGAGCGTGACGGAAGCCAGAAGGAGGAGTGTCTGGTTCATCTCCTAACCCCCTAACTCCACCTGGGCCTCATCGAAAAGCCGACGAGCATCCAGTACCTGGCCTCTCTGTGTCTGCGTCGGGGGATAAAGCGTCCCGGGGCGAACCTGCCCGCCGTTCAAGGCCTGGTAAACCTGCTGCACGAGACGACCGGCAGCTTGGACTTTCTCCTGTGGGGTGGTCGGCATGCCCCCCCCGCGACCGAAACCACCGCGTCCGCGTCCACCGCCACCGATATCGTTCGCTTGCGAGAACGTCTGGATCTCAGAGGTCAGGGCCATGGCGTCGAGCATGAACTGCTCACGGCTGATGTACATAGCCTGGCTGATCGGCATGGCGGGGTCGCCGCGCACCGCTACGTGCGTAGTCCCATGCTCACCGCCGGCTTCGACGGTGACCACGTACTCGCCGGGCGAGACCCACGGACCGCGATTTCCAATGTTCCTTGCGAGGGCAGGATTCTCCCAGCGTGCCCACTGCTCGGAATCATCAGTGCCGTGCCGGAGGTCCCAGCTGACTCGGTGCGTCCCCACCCCACTTGGGACGCTCAACTCACGCACCGTCACTCCGGACCGGTTGGTGACGCGCATGGTCGCGCGGCCACTTCCGGACGTGATCCGGTAGGTGATTTCCACTCCGTCGACAGGATTTGTGCCAGCGAAGGCGTCCTGTCCTCGATAGGAAGTGTCCTTCCGATAGATCTGAACCGTTCCCATCGCGGACGAGAAGACCGTGATGGGCGCGGACGCGGCACCCCACTCGGCGATCGCGCGTGTGTCGTCCAGGATGAGCATGCCCTGGCCGTGTGTCCCGAGGATCAGATCCCTCTCACGAGGATGGATCACCATGTCGTCGTAGTGCGTGGTTGGCAGGTTCGGGACTTTCGCCCAGTTCATGCCGGCGTTTGTGCTCACGAACACTGCGTGCTCGGTACCGACAAAGAGAGCCTGGGTATTGTCAGGGTGCTCTACGATGACGTTCACGACACCCATCTGTGGAAGCCCTGCGTGGAGGGGTTCCCAGGACATGCCGAAGTCGGTCGTCCGGAAGACGAAGGGTCTGAAGTCCCCGTCGCGGTGGCCGTCGAAGGTCGCGTAGGCTGTGCCGGGTGCATCGAACGACGCCGCGATCCGGCTCACATAGGTGCCAGCTGCGAGTCCCGGTACGTTCCTCGAGACCTCGGCCCAGGACGTGCCGGCATCCCGGCTCACCTGGAGATTTCCATCGTCGAATCCTACCCAGAGGACCGACGGATCGATCGGAGATTCGTCGAGCGTGACGGCTTCACCGAACGATCCCGTGCCGTCGTTGCGCGAGATCGTAATGTCTCGCCCAAGCACGCCCATCAATTCCAGCTCGTCGCGATCGATTGCACGGCTGAGTTCCTCGGTTGCAGTCCAAGAACTGCCCCGGTCCTTCGACGTAAAGAATCGATTCCCTGCGACGTACAGAACGCTAGGATCGTGCGCGGAGAGCATCATCGGTGAGGTCCAGTCGAACCGATAGCTCGTGCCGAGCGGCGCGTGCGGAGAGATGTCCTGGATGTCTCCGGTATAGGTGTCGTAGCGGAAATAGCTACCACCGTTGGAGCTCCCGTAGCTGTAGCGCTCGTTGCTTGGGTCGGCTTGCCAGTACATACCGTCACCGAAGCCGTTCTGCCTCCAGTCGTCGTTGAGGATTCCAGCCCAGCGTCTCGTCTCGGACGGACCGAAGAACGAGTGATTGTCCTGCAGGCCTCCGTAGACGTAGTAAGGGTCGCGCATGTCGACCGCGATCGCGTAGAACTGGGAGATCGGGAAGTTGTTGATGCGCCGGAAAGTCACGCCCTGATCGTAGGTCTCGTTCAGCCCGGCGTCGCCCGCGAGAAAGAGATGGTTCGGGTCGTTGGGGTCGATCCAGATGGAGTGGTGGTCTGCGTGAACACCGACGTCGTACGTGGGGGCCAGGGCAATGTTCTCGAAGGATCGCCCCCCGTCATCGCTAACGAAGGAGCGGGTTGCGAGTGTGTAGACACGTTGATCGTCGGTGGGGTCGATGAAGATGTGCGAGTAGTACATCGGGCGGATGTTCTGGTCGTTTACCTTCTCCCAGAGGAGGCCGCCATTCTCCGTGCGATAGACGCCCTGGGCGTCGGAGTCTGCGCTCTCGACCAACGCCATGAGGACCTGCGGGTTCGACTCTGCGAGCGCGATCCCGATGCGGCCCTTGTCGCCCGAGGGCAGGCCTCCTTCGAGCTCGATCCAGTTGTCTCCGCCATCGGTCGACTTCCAGATGCCGCTCCCGGGCCCTCCGCCGTTGAAGCCCCACGTCCGACGCAGCCTCTGGTAGGTGGCCGCGTAGACGTTGTCCGGGTTGGACGGATCGATTGCCATGTCGATCACACCCGTGAATTCGTCTATATAGAGAACCTTCTCGAAACTCCGTCCTCCGTTCGTGCTGCGGTATACACCGCGATCATCAGAGCCCGCCCACAGGTTCCCGAGCGCCCCGACGTACACGACATCTGGGTCTGACGGGTGGATGACGATTTTTCCGGTGTGCCGTGTTTCTTCGAGGCCGAGATGGGTCCAGCTGTCCCCTCCGTCCTCGGAGCGATAGACGCCGTTTCCGTACGACGTAGACTGTCGATTCTGCTGCTCGCCCGTCCCCGCGTACATGACATCAGAATTCGACCGAGAGATCGCGATGTCGCCGAAGGTACTGACAGGCTGATCAGCGAAGACGTTCACCCATGTTTGCCCGCGGTTGGTGGTCTTCCAGAGTCCACCCGAAGCGGCGCCTACGAAAATCGTCGACGGGTCGTTCGGTAGCGCCTCGACATCGTGGATGCGTCCGCCGGTTACTGCGGGGCCGATCTGGCGGGGATACATGGTCGCCATGTCGGAGGTCGAGATCGCCGCTTGCGCAGTGGCCGCGGTCGGCGAGGCGAGGGCGATTACTGCGACGAGGCCGAAGCCGAACGATGCACGAGTCATGATTCTTAGTCCTTTTTTGCGAGAGCGGCGCGCACGATCGTCAAGACGTCTTCGTCCATGTCGTCGGCACTCATCATCCATTTCAAATAGTCAGGGGCTTCGCCGGCCACCTCGGCCAGCGCGGCCCCCTTGTGCTTGCCTCGGCGGAAGACGCGCCCCTCTGCCTCGGGACTGAACCAGCGGTCCACTTCCGTCCGTGTCGGGGAGTACTCTTCGCAGTAGGCGTGGAGTCCGTCGAGGTCCTGAGGAATGTCAGGGTATCGGAGCAGTTGAGCCCCAAGAACGCCAGCCGACGTCCGGATGTCCCCCAGGGCGGTGTGGGCTTCCTCATGCTCGCGGTCGAGGTAGAAGCGCGCAGCCGCGGACAGATCACGACGCTCCTCACGGTGGAAGATGTTTTGCATGTCGACCACGCGGCGCCCTTCCATCGAGAAGCTCGTCTCACACCGGTCGAACTCGAACATCAGCATTGGGATGTCAAAGCGACGCACGTTAAACCCCGCGAGATCACAGCCTTCGAGCATGTCGACGAGGGACTTTGCTGTGCGGCAGAAGGGAGCCTCGTCCGCGACATCGGCGTCGGTAATGCCGTGAACCGCCGTAGCCTCTGCCGGAATCGGCATCTCAGGATTGAAACGACGCTCGCGCTCGAGGACGTCGCCGTGCGGCGTCCACTTGATGAACGCCAGTTCGACGATGCGGTCTTTCTTGATGTCGAGGCCGGTGGTCTCGAGGTCGAAGAAGACGAGGGGGCGGTCAAGCTTGAAAGGAAGTTTCATGGGGCGGAGAAGGTAGTCAGCGTTCGCGAGTCTCGGGAAGACGTGCGCACAAAGATCGGAAGCGCTTCGTATGCCGGACTTCGGGGAGAGGGAGCCACGGAGTATCTATAAGGAGAAGAAGCTCTTCCTTCGCCCTTAGTGCCGTTTCCAGCCACGCGAGACCCTCGTCCACTCGGCGCAGGCGAATGAGGAGCGCTCCAAGTCGTTCGCGATGTCTTCCCCTTCGTTCCGGTCTCCGACGAGTACGAGGACCAGTCCAAGAAACGCGGATCAGGCAGGGAGCACGTCCCGAGAGCTCTGCTGCCGCCCTGTGGTACATGACAGCTTCACCTGTCCGGCCCAATTGCTCGGAGTACCGACCCAGATGGAAATAGGCCATGAAGTGCTCCGGGTCACGGTGGACCACACCGCTGGATCGAGCCTTGGCCGGCTCTCGTTTTCTGAAGGCGCCGAGGATGCGGGAGAAATCGGGCAACGCCCTACTCGGCGTCCTCCGCCTCGATGCCAAGGGCCTCGAGGACGACGGCTTCCTGTGCCGCGGCGTGCGTCGACGCCTTCCCTTCAGCTGGACTGGCCCGTTCGGGCCGAGCGGCGTAGGCAAGTGGGATTTTCCGAGGGACGACGGCCCGAAGACGCGGGCCCACGAACGTGAGGCCGCCCATGTTCCGCGGTTCCTCCTGTGCCCAGACCACTTCCTTCAGGTTGGGGAAGCGCCCGAGGAGCGCGGTGAGCGCTTCGGTGGGGAACGGGTAGAGAAGCTCCACGCGGGCGACTGCGACGTGCGGCAAGCCCGCCCGGCGGCTATGGCCTTGAATGTCGTAGTAGACTTTCCCGGAGCAAAGCACGAGTCTCGTGATCTGATCCAGACTCTCCGTGGTCGGGTCATCGAGGACGTGCTTGAAGCCGCCCTCCGCGAGTTCCGACATCGTGGACGTCGCCTTCGGATGGCGCAGGAGGCTCTTGGGCGTCATCACGATCATCGGTCGTTCAGGCCGTCGCAGGGCCTGGCGGCGAAGCATGTGGAAATACTGGGCCGGAGTCGTCGGATAGGTGACCCGCATGTTGTCCTCAGCGCACAGCTGAAGGAACCGCTCCAGTCGAGCGCTTGAGTGCTCGGGCCCTTGGCCTTCCTGACCGTGAGGCAGAAGCAGGGTGAGTCGCGAGTATTGTCCCCACTTCGTCAGACCTGACGAAAGGAACTGGTCGATCATGACTTGGGCGACGTTCACGAAGTCACCGAACTGCGCCTCCCACAACACGACGTCGTTGTCTGCGGCCACCGAGTAGCCGTACTCGAAACCGATGACGGCCGTCTCGGAGAGGGGAGAGTTGTGCACCTCGAGGCGTGCCCCGGCCATCGCGGCGAGCGGCACGAATTCGTCTCCATTTTTGGAATCGTGCAGCACTACGTGGCGATGACTGAACGTGCCCCGCTGCACGTCCTGCCCCGTGAAGCGAATGGGTATGTCCTCCAGCAGCAGGCTGCCGAAGGCGAGCGTTTCCGCGTAACCCCAGTCGATGGTGCGATTTGGCGAGAAGTCGCTCTCTCGACGCCCGAGTTGCCGCCACAGCTTGGGATGGGGCGTGAAGCCGTCCGGCACGTCGACCGTAGCCTTATTGATTCTCTCAAGCACCTCCAGCGCGACGCCTGTCGATTCCGGCACGACGGGTACTTCCTGCCTCTCATCGGGCTCGTCGTCCACGACTGGATCCGACTCGCGAACGTTGTCCTGCACCTCTCGGAGCTGGTCGATAATCGCGGCACGCATGTCAGCGACCTGAGCATCGTTGATCGCGCCCTCGTCGATGAGTCGGGCCGAGTAGAGCTCTTGAACCGTCTGATGCGCCGTGATCTTCCGGTACTTTACGGGCTGCGTGTATGCTGGCTCGTCGCCCTCGTTGTGACCGTGTCGGCGATAGCCGACGAGGTCGATCACGAAGTCGTCGTGGAACTCGCGCCGGAACGCCATCGCGAGTCGGATCGCACCAAGGCAGGCCTCGGGGTCATCCGCGTTCACGTGGATGATCGGAATGCCGTAGCCCTTCGCGAGATCGCTGGAGTAGTGTGTCGAGCGTCCGTCTCGCGGGTCTGTGGTGAAGCCGACCTGATTGTTCACGATGACGTGAATGGTCCCACCGACGTTGTAGCCATGCAGGCGAGCCATGTTGAGCGTCTCGGCGACGACGCCCTCGGCTGCGAAAGCTGCATCGCCGTGCATGAGTACGGGTACTACCGAGTCGAAGTCCGGCTCGGCACCCTTGGCCAGATTCTCAAACTGAAGCGCTCGTGCCATCCCGATAACCACGGGATTCACGAACTCGAGGTGACTTGGGTTCGGCGCGAGGGTGATGCGAACATCAGCACCGTCCACACGCCGCGTTCCGCGGGCGCCATGGTGATACTTCACGTCTCCCGTGCCCGCGACATCGAGTTGGCCGCCCTTGAATGAGGGTCCCTCGAATTCGGAGAGCAGTTCGCCGTACGACAGGCCAAGGGTATGTGTAAGGACGTTCAGCCGCCCCCGGTGCGCCATCCCCAGGACGACGTCATGGCCACCGCTTCTTCCGACTTCCTCGATCAGGAGGTCGAGCATGGGCACGAGCATGTCGTTGCCCTCGATCGAGAATCGTTTCTGCCCGAGATACGTCCGGTGCAGGAACTGCTCGAGACCTTCCGTTTCGCTGATGCGCTGAAGAAGCGCACGTCGGTCGGACGCGGTCAGCTCGGGTAGGTGGGACCCAGCCTCGACCTGCTGCCAGAGCCAGTTGACCGTGACGTGGTCGTCGAGATGCTCGAACTCGTAGCCGATCGAGCCGGCGTAGACCTCACCGAGGTCCGTGAGGGCGTCTGCCACAGAGCGATCACCGTGGTCGCTGTTCTCAGTCAGGACCAACGAGGCTGGCAGTGCCCCTAGCTCCTCCTGAGACGTACCGAAGAATGCAGGAGAGAGCTGCGGATGTCCCGGAGGCTCGCTTCCCAATGGATCGACCGCAGCCAGCCGATGCCCGTGATCTCGGAATGCCTGAATCAATGCCGTGGCACGCGACACCGCAGGCAGTAGCCTCAGGAGTGCTTGTGAATCGGAGTCCAGCTGAGACGGAATCAGTGCTGCGCCTGGGGTCAACGGCTCGGGTGGAAGAGCCGCGGGCGGATCTGCCGGGGCTGAGGCGGTAGTCGCTGCCGGCGTCTGGGCGACTGGAGGGGCTGGGGCAGCCACAGGCGCGTCGAGCGGACGACCGGTGTCCATCTGCTCGGGCACGAAGAGACCCTCGGCCATTGCCAAGCTCCCGCCGTTCTCAAAGAGTTTGCGCCACTCCGGGGGCAGAGCCTCCGGGTTGCGAGCATATTCTTCGAACATCGCCTGTGCGTAGGCGGCGTTCAGACTGTCGAAAAGGGTGTCGTCCGTCACGGTCCGATGGCCCAAGCAATGAAGAGGGGTCTCCGCCCCCGCGGACGCTTAAAGTAAAGCATTTTCCTTGGTGCATGGAGGGATCGTATGCGTTGGCCTAACTTCGCTCATGACTAGGCCCGTAGGAGATCACGGTGGCATCAGGCGCGTGACTGAATTCGTACTCGAGGAAGTGCCGGCCCTGGTCCACCCGGAATGGGTGGATCGCTTCCCGTGGTTGGTCCAGGGGACGACCACGCGAGGCCGCGGCGCGGCACCTTTCGACCTCGGCCTTTTCAGCAGTGGCAGCTCCGAACCGGTCGTGCGCAGCAACTGGCAGAATCTGGTCAGGCGAACGGGATGCTATGCCGCCTGGCACCAGCGTCAGGTACACGGCGCCGACGTGTTTCTGCATTCGTCACGGCATGGCGACTCCATCGGTCCCGCCGAGCCTCCGATTCTCAGCGAGCCCTGCGACGGCCAGGTCATCGATGAAGCCGGGGTCCTTGTAACTGTAGCCACCGCTGACTGTGTCCCGGTTTTTCTCGTAGATCCTGTTACAGAGACGGTTGGCGCGGTACATGCTGGGTGGCGAGGCGCTGCAGCTGGTGTTCTCGAGACAGGACTAGATGGGTTCGTGAGCCGGTTCGATTCAGCGATTGCCGATCTGCACATGCACCTGGGCCCCGCGATTTGCGACGCGTGTTACGAGGTGGGACCGGAGGTCTTCAAGGCGCTTGGCCAAATGGTGCCCGACGCTTCCCGACCGATCGACCTGAGGGGGGTCCTCGCGGCGCGGGCGACGAAGAGTGGCGTCCCGAAGGAGCAGATCACCATCTCCACACATTGCACCAAGTGCTCCGCGAGTAATCTCTTCTCCCACCGAAGCGGAGACGCCTGTCGGCAGGTCGGTTACATAGCGAAGCGCATGCCTAGGGGCTCGAGACATCCGGACGACGTGACGTGACCGACGCGGAACGACTTCGGCGCCGGATCGGCCTGTGTGTCACGTGCAAGCACCACCGGATCACGGGCAACCGCCGCGGGTCACGTTTCTATCTTTGCGAGCGCGCCAGCACGGATCAACGATATCGGCGGTACCCCCCACTTCCGGTTCTCCGGTGTGTGGGGTTCCAGGATGAGGAGCCCACACCAGGGGGATAGCATGCGGGCAATGCCTTCCGACAGTTGAGGATGTAAGTTCACTTCGTGAGCATGTCGATTTCTTCCCGCCGACCCAGCATCGAAGTCCGCCGCGACTCCGACGGCCGCGATCTTCAGGTAGACGTTTCGTTGGATCCAATCCGACTCGATGCCTCGGGCGCCTGGAGCGGAACAGCTTTGACTTCGTTCTCGGCACCGACTCGATTCCTCCCGAGGACATCGCTCGTGGCATAAGCGATGAGCTAGGCCAGTTGGCTACGGAGCTCGCCTCTGGTGTCCGACGCCACTACACCCGTCAGGAGACGCAACGCAGAAATGAGTGAACCTCTCTACATCGCGCGGGCAACGGTCGACAAGGTCGACGGACTGCACCGGCGCGGCACGCTCGAAGACGGGACCGAACTGGAGTTCGGAATTCACGGCCCCATCAAAGCTCACTACGGCATGGATTCCCAGCCGAACCTACCGCTGCCCGTCGACTATCTCGTCGCGGCAGCCGCCGGCTGACTACTCGGGACACTCAATGGCGCACTGGAGGTGCGCGGGATTACGGTTCCGAATGGTGATATCAGCTGTACGGCTGAAGGCACGAATGAGGTCGTAGAACGGATCATTCTGCTGACGAAGATCCATATGCACTATACGATCCGTCTGCCCTCAGAAGCCCCGGAGGACAAGGTGTCTCGGGCCTTGGAGACTCACGTGAGCAAGTGCCCCACGGCGCAGTCGATCAAGGACTCAGTGGAGATTACCTGGTCGGTGGAGTTTTTGGAGAACTAGGTCGAGACGAAGTCTGGGGAGGGGGATGTTGGGAGGAGTGTTGGGACACTGAGAGCGTCCCCCACCGTATCCGACGGGTTGTCGGGTAAGTGCGCCCATCGTCGACCGCATGCTGCATGAGCAAGGGCGCTAACTTGAGAGGGGCCGCAAGGCGTAGTGTTTCCGTCTAGTCTATGGGACCTAGTTTTTCGCATGACCTAGCGGACACATCAATTCTGCGGTCGGGTCGCGCGCGGCTGCGCGCGGTCATCAATTGAGGCCGTGCAGCTTGGATCTTCGGAGTACCGTAGACCGAACGATGAGGTTGAAGTTCTCGTGGGGCTCTGGCAGGCGGGGTCCGTTAGCGTCTGAGTCAGCGGGACGCGCGCTCACAACACACCTCCAGAGAGCCCTCGAGCCAGGTGCTAGTCCGAGAGCACTCCCTTCACCGCTCCAATCAGCCGAGCCCGCAGCGCCTCAGCCCTCACGCTGAACTCTCTCTGCCGACGTTGGTACTCGACGCGTCCGTCTGGCGTCTCCACCCGTACCGGCTCGAAGCCGAGGTCTTGGAGGTCGTACGGACTGGCCTCCATGTCGAGCACGCGCAGATCCGCGGCCAACTCGAAACAGTCCAGCAGGAGGTCGCTCCCGATCCAGGGCATCGCTGTGTAGGCCCAGCGATACAGATCCATGTTGGCGTGGATACAGCCGGGCTGCTCCATCTCGTGCCGGGTCGACCACTCGAGCTGAATGCGGTTCAGGGGCTTCGCTTCCGGAGCAAAAAACCGGTAGGCGTCAAAGTGACTGCATGCGACGGGTCGGCTCTCGACGAACTCGTCGACCTCTTCCTGGGGTAGTCGAAGCGGCGCGATTCCGGCGTGACGAACGTCGTCGCCCTTGTAGACCATCGCCCACTCGTGGACCCCGTAGCACCCGAAGTTCGCGGGTCGACTTTGCGTGGCGACCAGAACGTCCACCACCTCGTGCAGTTGCTCTCGGCCCTTGTGGGAGAGGGCGCCGAGGTCGTGCGTGAGGACACCGGCATCTACGCGGTACTCCGGAGCTCCGAAGCGATCGCGGGCTTGGGGAGAGTCTGCGAGGGACTCCGATGGGGCGGGGTGCCAGGCTTCGAGCTTCCCCGGTGAGTACATGTAGTACTGGAAAAGGAAATCGTGGACCGGGTGCTTCTCGTGGCGAGAGCGCCGCTCTTTGTATGGAAGAGTCCATCGCTGCACGCGCTCGAGATGTGAAGCGGCCCGTGCGTGCCACGCCGTGAAGGTCAGGAGTCGTGCGTCGGACGTGTGCGTCGTGGCGGGCTGAGTGTCGAGCATGTGTGCCGGCCTCAGAATCCCCACTAGAGTCGAACGGCGGTGAGGTTGTCACGAGGATCTGCAGGCCCGACGTCCGACGTCAAGGTGTAGCTCGCCATGATGCCAGCGTGCAGTGTGATTCGATATCCGACGGAACGCTCCCACCGAGTCACATCCCAGTCCCAGTTTCCGAAGGTGGAGCTCTCGTTGAAGGCGATGCGGCTGCACCGCGCGGCGACGCCGACCTGGGCTTCGAAAATGTTTACTCCTTGGCCGGTGATATCGCCGTGACTGTTCTCAAGGTACGTGGGGCCAGAGGAGTGTTCAAACGCCACAATGCTTGACCGATCCAGGTCGTGAGCTGGGCGCGAGTCCGTTCCACCGGATCTCACGGGATCGAGGGGCACTACGTAATCGGTTCCTGATCTCGATATCTTGCGTTGCCCCGATCGCAGAGCGCAGTTGAGCGGTCCGTCGATATAGTCGAGTTGTGAAAGATGCCGCAGTTCATTTGTAGCGTTTGCAGCGAATCGTTCAGCGTTCCTGCGGCAGCTCTGGAGAAGTTCCCGGGCTGGGAGCCGAAGTATTGCCGAGAGCATTCTCCGAACAAGAAAGACTCTGCGGCAAAGCCGAAGAAGAAGGCTGCGAAGAAACCGCGGCCCGCAGCCTCAGCGACGCGGGAGGAGAACCTCACGCGTGCCGAAGTGCTGGAGAAGTACACGGCCGGCCCAAAGACCGGTGTGTTCACCGATGGCAGCAGTCACCCCAATCCAGGGCCTGGCGGGTGGGGTTTCGTCTGGGTGACGGAGGGTGACATCCAGCGCGAGGGGTACGGTGCCGCTGACGATACGACGAACAATCGCATGGAGCTGAAGGCGCTGATCGAGGCCTACAAAGCCCTCCCAGCGGATACGACCGTGACGGTATTCTCCGATAGCCAGCTGTGCGTGAACACGATCAACGACTGGGCTCCGAAGTGGGAACGGGCTGGCTGGACGCGCAAGAGTGGGCCACTGAAGAATCTAGATCTGGTGAAGGAGCTGCTGGAGCTCTTCCGGGCGCATCCAGATTGCCCACTCGAGTGGATGCGTGCGCACGCTGGCTCACTGTGGAACGAGTATGCGGATTCGCTCGCGACGGCGTGGAGGCGGTCGGAGCTCTAGTGGTCGCAACTCTCATTGTGGTCGCGTTGCTGTGCGCAGCGCCGGAGATGCGAACATGACGTATCCGAAAAAGTGACCACCCTCGTGGGCGAGGATGGTCACTGGAGCCAGAACCGCAGCGAGCGTGGCTGCGAACAGCCGCGCCCTGCCGATCGTTGGCGAGTTCGGTCAGGCTGATCCTGCCTGTGGGCCGTGGAGTACCGCGTTTCGTACGCAATCCACGATCAGATCTACCTCGGCCGACGTCACTTGGAAGTGCGGTGTGAAGCGGAGGGAGTTCTCACCTCCGTGGATGACACCGATACCCTTCAGTCGCATGAACTCCTCTGCACTCTCCGTTCCGTAGGCCTTGAATCGTGGCTCGAGTTCACACGAGAAGAGCAGTCCAGTGCCCTCGACCTTTGTGATCGCACCGTCGAGCTCAACCGCGAGGGCCTTCAGCTTCTCCACGAATTCATGGCCGCGATCCACGATGTTCTCGCGGATCTCATCGGTGACCATGTCAAGTACCGCGCTGCCGATGTCCATGGCGCGGGGGTTTCCGGTCATTGTGTTGCCGTAGATGCCCTTCCGGTACAGGTCCGCCGACTCGGCCGTCAATGCCAGAATCGAGAGCGGATACTGCCCAGCGTTCAGCGCCTTCGAATACGTCTCGAGATCGGGCGCCTCCATCTCGCGGAAGCCTGGATAGTCGATGAAGGAGAGGTACCCAGTGGTGCGGATACCCGCCTGAATGGAATCAACCAGCAGGATCGTGCCGTGACCTTTGGTGAGGGCGCGTGCAGTCGAGTAGAACTCGGGCGTAATCGCGACACCCGGGTTCCCCTCGCCCATGACGGGCTCCATGAAGAACGCCTCGATGAAGTAGCCGTTAGCACCGGCATCGGCGTACATCGCTTTCAATCCATCCACATCGTTCGCTTCGACCGTCAGCAACTCTGCGTCGCGGAAGGTGGCGAGATGCTTCGCGTAGGAGCCGACACACGAATCAGAAAATTGAGCAGGTCGTCCGGTCCGACCGTGGAACCCGCCAGCGAGAGACAGCTTCTTCACGGGCTTACCGGCGTGTCGCCCACCCTCGTCTGTCATCTCCTTGGCGTTCACGTCTGCGATACGTGTCGCGACCGAGACCGACTCGGAACCGGAGTTCATCGAGATAAAGTGCGTAAACGGACAGCCATGCTCGCGCGTCTGGCCGATCTCTTTTTCGAGAGCCTTGGTGAGGCGGTACTGAGCGGGACTCGGCGTCATGACATTCGCCATTGCCTGTGGCTTGGTCATGGCCTGGATGATCGTCCCCGGAACATGTCCGAAGCCGAGCATGCCGTAGCCGCCGTTGTCGTGCAGGACAGCACCTTTTGTCGTCACGATCCACGGCCCGTAAGCAGCCAGCGACACATAAGGGTTGACCGTATCGTCTGCGTAGAAGTTGACGATATTCCTTTCGATTTCCGCGACCTGCTCGACTTCCCCCATCGCCATCAATTCGGGGAATTCTCGGTTCAGTGATTCGAACTCTTCCGTGGCCGCGTTGACGGCCTCGGCCAAGGTCGGGTCGCTGGTGACGAACTGACACACAGTGGTGTCGTCGAGACCGACGGTGCGCCGCTCGCCGGCACTGGAACGGATCGCTTCAAGCTGCTCAAGGACACCAGTCACAGTAGACCTCTCAGACTCGTTGTTCGGTTTGTTGGCGGGAGGGGAAATAATCTTGCAGGAGAGGGAGGGTGTTGGGGAGGGGGGGGGCATATTTATCGATGGATCGACCAGTGCTGCCCACTAGTATGGAAGCTGGCTCGGCTCATTCTGCTGACCCTCGGCCCGGTCGTCGACGTGGCAACTTGCGCACTCGGTCGTCCCGACCCAACTCGCTTCCGGAGCGGGCGTGGACTGGGTGGTTACCTCATCCCCACATGCTCCGAGGACCAGTAGCATCATCCATCGACTCTTCCTCATAGTGAGAAGTTCGTGATGGCTCATAGCCAGGCAAGTCCGGAGGGTAGCTATTGCCCCGTTGTAACTTGAACGAGTGGTCCTGAGCCTGATGCCCCTGAGCGTATGACCAACCTCATCGCAATGATCGTACTCGCGGCAACCGCCGCGGTCTTCGCGTTCCTGATTCCGTTCGCGATCCACCGCTCGTACCTGCTCGTTCTGGCTCGTCGCGCGCGCGACGAGATCCGTGACCCGTGGCCGGAAGAAGACCTGCCGAGGGTGACCGTTCAACTCCCCATGTACAATGAGCGACAGGTTGCGGCCAGGGTCATCGACGCGGCCGCCCAGCTCGACTATCCGAGTGCTCTGCTTGAGATCCAGGTGCTCGATGACTCCGACGACATCACGGTCTCGCTGGTCGCCGAGCGGGTCGCTTGGTGGGGGGCACGCGGGGTTCAGATCGAGCAGGTCAGGCGTGACGCCCGGACCGGCTACAAGGCCGGAGCACTTTCAGAGGGTGTGGCGCGGTCACGGGGAGAGTTTCTCTTCGTCCTCGACGCGGACTTTGTGCCGTCGCCCGATACGCTACGCGACCTTCTCATGCCCATGCAGGACCCCGATGTGGGCATGGTGCAGGCCGCCTGGTCGCATCTGAATCGCTTCACGAACTGGCTCACGGAATCGCAAGGCTTCTTGCTTGACGGGCACTTTCTGTACGAGCAGGGTGGGCGATATCGAGGTGGACGGTTTTTCAACTTCAACGGCACGGCCGGGTTGTGGCGACGCACCTGTATGGAGGATGCCGGAGGATGGCAGTCTGACACTCTGACCGAGGATCTCGATCTCAGCTATCGGGCTCAGATGGCGGGCTGGCGCTTTGCCTACCTCGACGATGTACAGGTCCCTGCCGAGATCCCGGATTCGGTCATGGCACTCGAACTGCAGCAACGGCGCTGGGCACAGGGCGGTGTTCAGACCGGGCGGAAAGTGCTCCCGGCGCTGTTGCGGGGACCGTTCCCCTTCGCGGTGAAGACCGAAGCCGTCATTCATCTGTTCGGACACATGGCCCACCCGCTCACGTGGCTTCTGGCGCTCCTCCTTTTCCCGTCTGCCATCGCACGACGGGCTCTCGGGCTTGATCACCTTCTCGGTCTGGATGTGTTCCTCTTTGGAGCTGCGACCGTTCCGTTTATCCTCTTCTACTGGATGGCCGGGGAGGAGCGCGGGGTCGCACGCAGGGGTCGGTTTCGAAGCGTCTTGCGAACGCTCGCCATGGGGATCGGCCTGTCGGTGCCGGTGACGCACGCGGTCCTGCGAGGGCTGCGTGGTACCGAGGACGCTTTCGAGCGGACACCGAAACGCGGCTCGTCTGGGATGGCCTCCTACGCGGCGGCCGTGCCGCTTCCGTTCGGGACCATCGCCAAGGTCTCTATGGCCTTCCTGATGACGGGGTACCTCCTCGGTGCCATAGCTGGTGGGTACTGGGGCCAGCTGCCCTTTATCGTCCTGTTCCTGTCCGGCTACATGGCCCTGGGGCTACCGGTTCTTCAGTCGCACATCTCCCGTCGCCTCGCCTCGATACGCCTGCCAGGCATCGAAAAAAAGAAAGATGAGAAACGGTATCCAGAGGGCCATGCGAGCGCCGATGGGCTGCACCCAATCCCCGGTGTCTCGATATGCTCCGAGGCCGTAGTAGCCGATGAATGCGAGGCCGCTTAGGAGAACGAAGGGCCGGTTCGCGCGGAGAGCGGCCATCGGCAGCATCCAGAGGATGTACCAGGGATGGAAGGTCGGGGTCAGGACCATGCCCGTTCCGAGTACCCACAGCAGCGTACGTTCGAGATCGAAGCGCCTCCATGCGGACCAACCGATGACCCCGATCATGATTGCGGCAGCCGCCCGACGCGCCTCATCCGGATCGCCGGTCAGCACTTCGAGCGCGGTGAACGGCCCCTTCATGAACCACCAGTTCTCACTGTATGTGCGGAGGCCGGCGAACAGAGCGGAGCCTGCCGACAGGTATGGTGAGTACAGGGCGACGATCACGAGCGAGAACCCCATGAAGGCTCGCCATCCGAGCCGTCGCACCAGTCCAGGAAGAGCGGCAGCCGGAGCGAATTTGGTCAGCGCGGAGAGTGCCAGCGCCGCGCCTGCGGCAATGGCTACAATCTGTTGCCCGTGCGCCGGCGCACCGCCTGCTGAGCACACCGGACCAGCCCTATCCGGGGCGGGATGGGAGGTGGTCCGGCTCGCGTCACGAGAGGCCGGGACTCGGTCGCTGGCCCATATCGCCATAGCGAGCATGAGCAGCCCGAGGGGTTCGAGGTGACCGTTCCATGCGACCTCGACAATGAGGAGAGGGGCCCAGGCGTACAGCAACAATGGCAGCGCTGGCTCGACTCCCCTGTCGACCGCGATGCGGCTGATGACCCAAGCGGTAGCAAGGTCACAACCGACCCAGAGCAACTTCATGAGAAGCACGCTGGACCCGACACCCGCGATCAGGAGGAAGGCGATCTGAGCCAGTGGCGGATAGATCGTCGGGACCGTCGGGTTATTGATCAGACTATGCCAGACGGTTCGGAGGCCTTCGACCTCGGCGGCCCCAGGGGCGAAGAGGTAGGGGTTCAGGCCCGACAACTGCACGTGCCCGTCCCACAGATACCGATAGAAGTCGTCGGTGAGGCCTGGGGCCAGTGGCAGCAACGCGACCCGGCTCGCGACGGCTACGAGCCAGATCGCTCGCAGCGTGAGGGGTTCGTTCGCCTGATCGCGGGCGACCCGTGCCGCCATCACGTAGATCGAGAATGCGAGCCCGAAGATGGGCAGGCTTGGCCAAGGGAACGCATGCACGGAAGGGAACCATGCCAGCGTCGCGATTACCGCGGTCATCGCCAGACCGTACCCGAGCAACAGGTACTTCTTCATGCTCCGATGGCCGCTATGCAGGTGCTGCTCTCGTGAGTGGGCGCCTCGCCGTGATGATGCCGGCCCTGAACGAGGAGGAGGCGCTTCCCGCCATTCTGGCCGCGATGCCAGCATCCGTCGATCGCGTCGTGGTCGCCGACAACGGATCGACCGATGGCACGGTTGCCGTGGCCCGGGCAGCTGGGGCGGACGTCGTCCACGAAGCCGAGCGCGGCTACGGCGCGGCTTGCCTCGCCGGGATTCGTCATCTGGCCAGCCTGGACGTGCATCCGGAAGTCCTCGTGTTCATGGATGCCGATGGGAGCGACGATCCGTTGGACATCGAGCGCGTGGCGGCGCCAATCCTGGAGGGCCGCGCAGACTTCGTGCTCGGTGTGCGAAAGGGAGTAGACGGTGACGTCGGCACGATCCTTCCTCACGCCCGTCTGGGCAACCGCCTGATTCTCGGACTCGTTCGTCTCATGTTTCGCGAGTCCTTCGACGACCTGCCGCCGTTCCGAGCCATTCGGTTCTCGAGACTGCTGGAACTGGAGATGGACGATCGGAACTGGGGCTGGACCCTGCAGATGCAGATCCGGGCGGCTCGACAGGGACTGCGTATCGTCGAAACAGAGGTTGCCCATCGCCGTCGTGCGGAGGGAGAGTCAAAAATTTCAGGCTCGCTCATGATGTCGATACGCGTTGGAGCGAAGATGTTCTACACACTGGCTCGGGAACGCCTGCGGTAAGCTGGATTCTGTGAATTGGGTCTCGAGATCAGGGTCTCACGGATAGCGTGCGAGGAAGTGCTCAACGGCCTCCCACGATTTGTCGGGAAGCTCTTCCGGGGGGATATGCCCACATGCCTCCAGCACGGTGAGCTCAGCGTTTGGCATTGCTTCCTCGAGTCTCTTTGCGACCCAGAGTGGGATGACGCGGTCATGCTCTCCCCAAAGAAGAAGAGTGGGAATAGTGATCTCCGGATAGCGACCGGTGATATGGTCGATGTCGTCCGGGAGGATCTCCTTCCCCATCGCCAGGGCCGCTCGGGCTCCGCCGTGCTCCTGCAGCGGGCGCGCATAGGTCTCGATCTGCTCCCGGGTGATGGAGTCGGGGTCATGAACGATCTGCTTGAGCGCGACTCCGATGACACGCTGGGCACCGACGACGAGAAGCACCAATCGCGACAACCGTGGGTAACGCGCCATTGCAACGAAGGGCGGTAGAGGCTGCCGCATGGCCGCCGCCGCGACCAGTACGAGTCTGTCGACAGGCAGAGCCCCCTGATCAATCAGCATCAGGGTGGAAAGCAGGGCGATTCCTCCGCCCATGGAGTGACCGATCAGCGTGATTCGGCCGAGGTCCATTTCGCCGACGAGTTCTTTGACGAGACGCGCCTGTTCCGCTGGCGTGTACGTCCCATCGGCCGGCTTCGGGGCGTCGCCGAACCCCATGAAGTCGACGCTGATTACCCTCCCGAACAGGGCGAGTCGGGGCGCCCATGCATGCCAAGTATAGGAACTGCCGCCATATCCGTGGAGCAGTAGGAAGGTCGGTTTGTCCCCGCCTTGATCTTGGCTCCCCGAGGCCGAATCCGGCGAGGTCACCTCCGTCACCGAAAGCGGGAGCGACGTGCGAACGACCCGGCTGGTCATCGCTGGAGCCTGAGTATGCGGCCCCCGAGCTGTTCGAGCCGAGCGGCCGTATCCGGATGGCAGGTGAAGGCAAAGACTTGCCGAGTCTTCGAAAGTTCGGACAGTGCTACGAGACCGCGGTCCCGTCGCTCCTCGTCCCAGTTCACAAAAGCTTCGTCCATGAAGATGGGGAGTTTCTCGGCTCCTTCGTCGAGGTGGTCGACGATGGCGAGGCGCAGGCTGAGATATGCCTGCTCGAGTGTTCCCGTGGAGATCGGGGAGGCGAGGGCGATCGGTTGAGGCAGGCCGGGTCCGACGATCTGGAACAGGTCGCCGCTGGATTGCTCGTCAATGAGCAATCCGGTGTAGCGGCCACCCGTGAGGCGCTCGAGGTAGCCGGATGCGCGGCGTATGAGGTCTGGCTGATGCTCTTCACGGAAGCTGCGATCTGCCTCTCGCAGGAGCTGGGCTAGCACCCATTTCCGGTCACGCTCGCGTGTGAGCGCAGCTTCCTCCTCCTGGAGACTGAGAATGGAACTGTCGACGGCGTCGGTGGTCTCGAGCTCCCGGAGATGTGCTGCGTCGAGCTCTAGCGCTTTCGCTTTCGTAGCAAGGTCGACAATGGCGATGTCGAGATCGTCGAGACGGGCACTGAGGCGGGGTATGTCGATTGATTCTTCATCGAGCGGACGGCCACCGGCCTCACTCTCCCGGATACGTGCCTCGAGGTCACGGATGTTCGGGCCGTCGCGTCCCAGTTCCTCTGTGAGTCGGTCGGCACGGTCATGAGCATCCACGCGTCGCTGTGCGACGTCCACCCCGGTCATTCCCTTCCCGCCGTCGAGCGCCGCGAAGCGCTTTCGCAGAAGCGCGACGTCTCCATCCACGGACTCGAGTTGCTCCGTCAGTCGACTCCGGGCTCGCTCGAGTCTCGATTCCTCGTGCGCGCCTCCCTCAGCCGCGTGTCGGGCTCGGTCTGCGGCGCGAAGGGCGCGGTCGAGGGATCCGGCGAAAGTGTCGCCTTTCCCGGTCAGCGGGTGTCCCGTCAGCGAAGCGAGCTCCTGCGCTTCGGAATCGACGGTAGTGATCCGGTCAGTGAGGGCATCCTCGCGGCGCACGGCTTCTCGGAGTGCCACGCGCAGGGTCTGTAAGCGGTCCAGCGCCCCGACCAACCCTTGGGTGGGGTGCCTGACGACATCGGGCCGTAGCGGGATGCCGTCGAGCAAATCGTGGATCTCGGTGAGCAACCCCTCGGACTCATCGACACGATCTACTGGCGGGGTCGGGGCTGGTGAAGTTTCCGGTCTCGCTGCAGACCGGCGCATGATCGCGAGGGTCGCCCCGATCGCGACGAGCGCGGTCGCGATCGGGCCTGCGAGACTGGGACCGCCCGCCAGAGCCCATGCGCCTGCCGCGATCCCCGCCGTGCCCAGGACCGCCGGCAGCGCCCAGCCGGACGCGGCGCCGGCGGTCGACGGGACCACGACGGACTGATTCTCGTTGGCCAGCTGTGACGCTCGACGGGCGACTTCGAATCGGTCCACCCGGTCCCGCAGAAGGTCGAGGGACAGGCCATCGACCTTCTGCGCGCTGTCGGGTGCGTCCGGGAAGCCGTCTTGCTCTTGTCCGAACAAGTGCCCGGCCGCAGTTCTTGCCTGCACGCTCAGTTCACTGACTTCAGCTGCGAGCCCTGGAAGCCTCAATCGGTCTGGGTCGACCGCATTGGCCCGTGAAAGAAATCGGGAGATGCTCTCCTCGTGTTCGAGGAGGCCCTTGGCCGCGCTGTTGTAAGCGGCACGGGTCGCCGTGGGTGCGAGCGTTTCCTCCTCGATCGTGTCGAGTTCGCCAGTGAGTCGTTTCCGGTCGGCCTCGAGCAGCTCGATCGTCTCCTTGGGCCGATCGGGCAGGCCAATCAGATCGTCCCGATTCCCTCCCTCGATCCGGAGCGCAGCGATGCGGTCGAGCTGGCGTTTGACGGGGAGAAGCTCCTGGACGCGTTCCAGGTTGACCTTGTCCTGAAATCGATCTCGCCGGGTCTCATCCAGCTGCACGAGGACGTTCTCCCTCTCCTCAACCAGTGCGCGGATCTCTCTGTCGCGTTCGAGAGCCTTGTGCCGCTGTGCCCGCAGGGTCCGCGTCTCGGCCTGAAGAAGACGCAGGCGCTGATTTCCTCGTCGACTTGGCCGCCAGATCTCTCCAGCCTCCTGTTCCAACGTCTCGGCGGCGCTGCGCGGCGAGTGCAGGTCCGTGGCTCCCATAGACCCGAGGACTCGATCCTGAATCCGTGCCCACGTGTCGCCGTCGAGTCCGGCGAGTTCCGAAAGGGTCACCGCGAACACTTGGCGGAATACCGTCCGTGGCACGTGCGCGACCCAAGGCAGTGGTTGATTTCTCAGGTCCTGCGGGACGTCCACAACGGTGAG
>Ga0308018_10000251_pt1 | contig 29004 bp, 26 predicted proteins | sample Neamet282_FD_203130 | JGI IMG/M metagenome (GOLD analysis project Ga0308018, IMG submission 203130) | Marine microbial communities from water near the shore, Antarctic Ocean - #282 | ecosystem: Environmental > Aquatic > Marine > Unclassified | place: Southern Ocean | collected 2014-10-01
TCTAGATAAAACTCGTTTTTTTTATGAAAGTGGGTTGGGGCTAGAGGTAATGTTTCAAGATGAAAAGATGCTGTGCCTCCGAGCCATTGAAGAAACTTGCCATCATTCTTTAGTATTTGAAAAGACAAATATTAAGGGACCAGGTAAATGCCGGCGAGTTGGTTATCGGATGCAAACTGATGATGACATAAAAATAGCCTGTGATTTTTTCTCTGCACGGGGAGATGTCGTGAGATATGTTGAAAGACCTTTTCAGGGTTTAACAATAGAAGTGATAGATGGCATTGGAGTTCCTGTGGAATTTTGTTCGAGCATGAATCAGTCTCGGAATAGAATGCAAGATTTTCACACTCACTCGGGTGGTAAGCTAGCATTTTTAGATCATATTCAAATAGCATGTCCTGATGTGCAAGAAGCGTATCAATGGTATAATGATTTAGGGTTTAGATTATCTGAATATACAGCAAATGATGGCACTGAAGAGATGTGGGGAGTTTGGTTGAAACGAAAAAACAACACACAGGATATTGTTTTTAGTAATGGTGCTGGTCCTCGTTTACATCACATCGCATATCATACTCCTGAAGTAGCAAATGTGATTCACGCTGCTGATGTTATGTCATCTATGGGCTTAGCTGGATCAATGGATAGAGCACCAGGCAGGCACGGGATTGGAAATGCTTTCTTTATATATTTTCGTGATCCTGACGGTCACAGAGTAGAGATTTTCACAAGCCATTATAATTTCATTGATAATGATCAAGAACCTAAGCGTTGGGACTTAACTGATACGACTAGATCTCAATTATGGGGGTTTCCAGCGCCTAAAAAGTGGTTTTATGAAGCTTCTGAGTTTGAAGGCATTGAGGTGCAAATGCCATTAAAAGATTCTCCTCCAGTGACATTAGAGGATTTCTTAGAAAGTTGGTAAACTAAATGAAATTTGGAAGTGTTTACCAAGATGGAAAGGTCGTTCCGATTATTCAGAGTAGTGAAGGTATTTCTCACTACCTGGAATCGATTTGTGAAAAAGTAAAACTAAAACCCTTGCGCACAATTTTAGATCTCATAAATGCATCTAATGATGACCCAACTTTATGTTCAAAATTAGAAGCCGCCACTCAAGGTTTAACCGGTTTTGAACCTACCGATTGGGCCCCACCAATTGTTAATCCTTCAAAAATTTTAGGTGTAGCGTTTAACAATAAGGAATTGATGAAAAAAGCTCATAAAGATCCTGGAGTTCCAAACTACTTTTTAAAACCCCCCTCGGCTCTTCAAGGACATAATAAAGCTATAATAGTTGATCCTGATTGGGGAGCTGTAATCCCTGAACCTGAAATCTGTGCAGTTATTGGTAAACGAGCAAAGCACATTACTGAGCAAGATGCTTTAAACTATGTTTTTGGTTATATGATACATAATGATGTTACTTCACATGGTTTAAAGTTTCAAAAAGACAGTATTGCTGTTACCTATGATAAAGATATGGCGCGTCCAGAGTTCTATACCTGGCGAAACTTGAATGGGCCTAATGATACTGATGCATTTTATGTATACCACACTCGTTCCAAGGGTACTGATACTTTTGGACCAATGGGCCCATGGATAACAACAAGAGATGAGGTTGAAAATCCAAATGATTTAAACGTCAGTGGATTTCTTGATGATGAAATTTTCACAAAAGATCATACTGGAAATTATAGGTTCTCTGTGGAAGCTTGTATTGCCGAAGCGAGTAGATATTTCACTTTACTACCAGGTGATTTGATTTCTTTTGGTACGACTGGAAAAGGGGCTGGGCGTTTTCCACGAGGGCACAAAAGTCTTTTAATAGGTGAGGAAACGGGTTCAATAAGGATTTCTATTGATAAATTGGGTACATTATCTAATCCAATAAAACATCAAAAGGGAGGAGCTTAATGGTTAGTTCAATTAATCCTAAGGGTTTGCCTGCACATAAAAATCCAATTCCAGCCGCCGCGGTTCATAAGGGAATTCTGATTTCATCTGTAATTTCTGGAAAATCAGTTGTTACTGATTCATATTCAAAAAATAAAGTTGAGCAAGTGTCTTTAGTATTTGAATATATCAAAAATATAGTCATTGAGGCAGGTGGAAACGTTCAAGATATTATCAAAATGGATCTATATTTTAGTGATAAGAGTGATAGGTCTATTGTTAATCCAGAATGGGTTAAGATGTTTCCTGATCCCAATAAAAGGCCGGCAAGGCATGCGCAAATTGCAGAATTACCCAAAGATTGCTGTCTTCAAGTTACTCTTACTGCAGTTATTGAAACATAGGAAAGTTGTTATAGTTAGCACATAATGGAAATTAAAAAGTGAATAGATCAGAGTCCAAAAAACGGAATGAGGCTATTGAGTACGTCAAAGCCTATTTCAATGATGGAGAATTTGAAAAAGACCTTAGCAATCTTGTTTCTTTTAAAACTGAAAGTCAAAACCCTGAAAGCCAGAATGAATTACTTCGTTACCTAACTATCGCTATTCTGCCAAGATTGACACGGTTAGGATTGATTTGTGAGATTTTTGATAATCCTAACCCGTCTGGTGGTCCCATCCTGATTGGCGAAAGAATGGAAAACATAGATTACCCTACTATTTTCATATATGGTCATGGAGATGTAGTATTAGGTCAAAAAGAGAAATGGTTTGATGGGTTCGATCCGTTCATATTAAAAAGTCAGGGTGATAAGCTCTTTGGGCGAGGCACCGCTGATAATAAATCTCAACATTTAATAAATATTATTGCACTAGAGGCCATTTTATCTATTAGAAGATCACTTGGTTTTAATGTTAAGTTTGTTATCGAGACATCTGAAGAGATTGGTTCACCAGGATTGCGAGAGTTTTTTAAGGAAAAGAAAAGTAGGTTAGCGTCGGATGTATTAATTGCGTCTGATGGCCCAAGACTAAAGCCAGATGTGCCAACTATCTTTATGGGAACGCGTGGGGCAATGAATTTTGATTTAGAGGTAGATTTAAGAAAAGGTGACCACCATTCTGGAAATTGGGGTGGGGTTTTACCAGACCCAGCAGTTATTTTAGTAAATGCATTGGCCTCAATTTCTAATAATCGGGGTGAAATTCAAATACCAGAATGGCGTCCTACTAGCTTAACAGACGATATCAGTAAAATTTTAAACAACTTACCTTTAGAAAACTCAGGAGATGCTAAAGTAGATTTGAACTGGGGCGAGAGTGATTTAACTCCTCTTGAACGGCTTTATGGTTGGAATTCATTTTCGATATTATCATTGACGAGTGGCAATCAGGCAAAAGCTGTTAACGCAATTTCAGGAAAAGCAAAGGCCTCGTGTCAATTACGATTTGTTGTTGGAACTAAGAGCAAAGACATTATTCCGGCGCTGCGTAAGCATTTAGATGATCTAGGTTTTAAACAAGTTAAGATTATATTACATGATAATCAGCAGTTTGAGGCTACGCGTCTAAGCGTAAAACATCCTTGGGTTGATTTTGTATCGTCCTCGATAAAGAAAACCTCAAATAAAGATCCCCACCTTGTTCCAAACCTGGCGGGATCACTACCAAATGATAGTTTTACCGAAATTTTAGGACTGCCAACAATTTGGATACCCCATTCATACCGTGGGTGTTCGCAACATGCTCCAAACGAACATGTTTTAAAGCATGTTTGTTTGGATGCGCTAAAGGTCATGGCTGGCTTATATTTTGATATAGGTGAAAGTGGTCGTGATTTGAAAAAGCTTACTTAAAATTTTAACTCAAACTACCAAGATGAATTTGGTTGCGTTAAAAATAATTTTTCTTCTTTAGTGCTTGATCTCCCCAATATTTTATTTCTGTGGGGATAACGCCCAAAGTTATTAATTGCTTTTGTGTGATCATCCCAGCTTTGTTTTATTTGATCGTAGTTAGCCTCTTGTTTTAGATATTTTTCACAGTTTTTGTGGGCAATCTTATGATCGTTAATGTTTTCGCTATGTAGTAAAGGAATTAAAGAAAAGAAAATTTCATTATTTGAAAAATTCGAAAAATAATTTTGCTTGATGGCCTGCTGTGCTAAGCTTTGAGCTTTTTTATCCTGAGAAAATGCCTTCGCTGTATCTCGAAACATATTTCTAGAGAATTGATCTAATAAAATAATAAGTGCAAGACAGTTTTTCGGATGATTAACCCAGTTATCATAATCACCTTTACAAGCGTTATCATAATCATTGAGAAATTGATTTGTTATTGCATTATCAAAATTTAGATCTTTTTTGAACCAATCTTCTTCTGCACATTTAACAAACCAAAAGTTATTTATGCGTGCGGCTGGTTCTGACATCGTAAATCCTTAAAGCATTATTTGATAGTAAGGTTTAAATATTAATTGGGAATAATCGCTGTGGCTTCTATTTCAATTAATGCCTCATCCTCGACTAATGCACTAACGACTACCATGGTCATAGCTGGGAAATGATTACCTAGAATTTTTCGATAAACCTCTCCGACTTTTTTTTGATTTGATACATATTCTGCCTTATCTGTAACGTACCATGTTAGTCTCGTAAGATCAGTAATTTTCCCTCCGGCTTCATTAACTATTGCTGAAATATTTTTTAAAGTTTGTTCCATTTGCCCTAAAAAATCTTTTGAAATAAATTCTTGATTTTCATTCCAACCGATTTGACCTGCAATATTTAATGTAAGACCTTCTGAGAGAATTGCATTTGCATAGCCTCTCGCTGGCTTCCAGCCTTTAGGGTTTATTTTCTTATGAGACATTTTTTATTTCCATATTTTATTGGTTTCGTAATAAAAATCTTTGTATTTTTCCAGTTTGTGTTTTTGGCAATGAATTCTTAAAAACAATTGATCTAGGGTACTTAAAAGGTGCAATTTTTGCTTTTACATAGTCTTGTAGTTCAATCTTTAATTCATCACTTTCTGTTGAATCCTCGGTAAGAACTATATGTGCTTGAACGATGGCGCCACGGTTATCATCAGGAGTGCCAATTACTGCGCATTCCAATACCTGTTTATGAGATAACAAAGCTGCTTCAACTTCAGGGCCTGCAATATTGTAACCAGCAGAAATAATCATATCATCATTTCTTGCAGCAAAGAAAAAATTACCTTTATCATCTTGGGAAAAACTATCACCTGTTATATTCCAACCATTTTGCACATAGTCTTCTTGTCTCTTGTCTGACAAATAACGACAACCTGTTGGTCCGCGCACAGCTAAACGACCAACTTCACCAACTGGTAACTCATTCATATGCTCATCTACAATTTTTGCTTCATACCCTCTGATTGGTTTGCCAGTGCAGCCTGCTTTGTGATCATTAAACCGATTTGAGATAAAAATATGTAACATCTCAGTTGCCCCAATCCCATCAAGCATTGGTTTACCAGTTTTCTTTAGCCATTCTTCGTAAACAGGTGCTGGAAGGGTTTCTCCAGCAGATACAGCGGCTCTTAGCGAGGATAAGTCAGCTCCTTCGTTCATCGCTGCTAACATCATATTATATGCTGTAGGTGCAGTAAAACAAACAGTCGCTTTGTACTTTTCTATGATTTCGATCATGTTAGGTGGGGATGCATTTTCAAGAAGAGTTGCCGCAGCACCAAAACGAAGGGGGAAGATTGCTAAGCCACCCAATCCAAAAGTAAAGGCTAATGGAGGAGAACCAACAAAGATATCATCTTCCTTCACATCCAAAATTTCTTTTGCGTAACCATCTGCTATAATTAGTAAATCTCTATGAAAATGCATAGTAGCTTTTGGAGCACCAGTGGTACCAGATGTGAAACCTAATAACGCAACATCATCACGACTAGTCTTGATGGTTTTGAAATTGACTGCTTTTGTTAAAGCTACAGCATCTAATTCACTATTATGATTTGCTGTGCCATCAAATGGCACCACATATTTAAGGGTTGAGCTTTTCTTAAAGCATTTGTTCATTTCTTCCATAAGTCGAGAGTCACACAAAGCGTGAGTAATTTCAGCTTTATTAACAATCTCAATAAGTTCTTTTTCTCTCAACAATGGCATGGTGTTTACGACTACAGCCCCTACTTTGGTTGCGGCTAACCAGCAAGCAACTAAAGCTGGGTTATTAGCTGACCTGATCAAGACGCGGTTTCCTGGTTGCACGTCGTAATCTTCCACTAAAGCGTTTGCTAATTGATTTGTCCAATCGCTCAATTCTTTATAGGTTCGTCGCCTACCATTACCTATTAGCGCAATATTATCCCCGTAGCCTTGTAATACCATTTTATCTGTCAGTTCAAAGCCAACATTTAAAATTTCGGGGTATTCATAACCATTTAGTATATAATCAGGTTGCATTGCTTCTTGTGGTAAATTGTTTCTAGCAAACTGGTCTATATGAGCGGATGGAGTTAAAGTCATGAATTATGACTTGCTAATGCGTCTCGAGCTATGATTATTTTTTGCACATCTGATGCGCCTTCATAAATTCGTAAGGCCCTTATTTCTCTGTAAAGACTTTCCATGATATGACCTTTTCGCACACCATCTCCTCCATGTATCTGAACCGCTTTATCAATTACCAACTGTGCATGATCTGTAGCGTATAGCTTTGCCATGGCAGCTTCTCTTGTAATTCTTTCTGCACCATTATCTTTTGCCCATGCCGCCCGATAAATGAGCAGGGCACTAGCGTCGATGTCTACAGACATCTCAGCCAAATGGCCCTGTACCATTTGCAAGTTGCCTAAAGGTGCACCAAACAATTCTCTAGATTGTGATCGTTTTAAGCTTTCATCAAAAGCACGTCTGGCAAAACCAAGTGCGGCTGCTCCTACAGTTGGACGCATATTGTCGAGGGAAGCCATCGCTATTTTAAATCCTTCTCCTGGTTGTCCAATCATAGAATCTGCTTCTAAAAACAAATTTTCAAACCTTAAGGTAGCCAACGGATGTGGCGAGACTGCCTCAATTCGCTCTGCAATAATAAGGCCAGGGGTTTCTGCTGAAACTACAAAAGCTGATAAACCTTTTGCTCCAATGCCTTCAGCAGTTCTTGCAAAGACGGTATAAAAATCTGCAATTCCACCATTAGATATCCATGTCTTTTCACCGTTTAAAACATATCCATTTCGTTCTTTCTTTGCTTCTAATTCTATGTTTGCCACATCAGAACCAGACTGAGGTTCAGTTAAGGCAAATGCAGAAATAGCTTCACCTGATTGCACGAGGGGTAACCAGAAATTTCTTTGCTCTGCACTACCAAATAATGAGATTGGCATTGATCCTAAGCCTTGCATGGCAAATGCAAAGTCTGCTAACCCTTCGTGTCTTGCTAGTGTTTCCCTAATTAAACAAAGAGAGCGGACGTCTACTTTTGGGTGCTCAGAAGATATTCCAGAATATTTTAGGAATCCCGCTTTCCCCAATTTTGACACTAAAGATTGGCAAGTGATGTCTGGGTTTTCGTGTGATACATTTTGCAGATTTTCTAAAGCCCAAGTCTCTAACTTCGAATGTAGAGCTTTATGGCTTTGATCGAGGAAAGGCCAATTTAGGAATGATGTATCTGCCATTTAATTTCCTTTAAAGACTGGTTTTTCTTTTTTCACAAACGCTTTGAAAGCGCGCTCAAAATCACCAGTTTGCATACAGATTGCCTGAGTCTGAGCTTCTGCCTCTATTGCCTGTTCGATTGACATAGACCATTCTTGTGCTAGCATAGTCTTTGTCATCATGTGGCCAAAACTTGGGCCTTCTACCAGACGCTCTGCTAATTTAGTTGCTGCTTTTGCCAATTCTTCTTTTAGCGAGATTGAATTATAAAATCCCCAATTTAAACCTTCATCAGCAGTCATTGCTCTACCAGTGAAAAGTAGTTCCGCTGCTCTACTTTGACCTATTATTCTTGGCAAGATCGCACAGGCGCCCATATCACAGCCAGCCAGCCCAACTCGGGTGAAAAGAAATGCTGTTTTCGCTTCAGGGGTGGCTATTCTTAAATCTGATGCCATTGCTATAATCGCTCCTGCTCCAACGCAGACCCCGTCTACCGCTGCTATAATTGGTTTGCCGCAATTGATCATGGCCTTAACAAGATCTCCGGTCATTCTTGTAAAATTTAATAACCCTTTCATGTCCATTCCGACTAGAGGCCCTATAATATCGTGAACATCACCTCCAGAACAAAAATTTCCACCATTTGAGCCAAATACTACAACTTGTATACTGTCCTCATAGACCAATTCGCGGAAATAGTCTCTTAAGGCCGCATAACTTTCAAAAGTAAGTGGGTTTTTTCGGTCTGCTCCTTTTAAAGAGATATATGCAATTCCATTTTTTACCGAATGTGCAAAATGTTCGGAAGAGAAATTGGTTAAATTCATTTTAAATCTCCATTGTCAGTAATAGATGTTAAGAGTTTGGTTATTGTATTTGCTTCTTCTATGGTTATATCACTCAATATTTCATTTATCCAAGCTTCATGTTCCAACGCATACTCTTGGAATTGTTTAGATCCCTTTTTGGTTAATAAAGCTAAATAAGCCCGCCTATCACCTTGAATTGCAGTTCTTTTCACATGGCCATCTTGAACTAATCTGTCAATAATTCCAGTAATGTTTCCGTTAGATACTTTCAACACCCCTGAAAGTTCACTCATCTTCAAGCCATCTTTTGATCTGTACAAAGCAGACATCACATCAAACCTTGGAAGGGTAGTTTGATGATCAATTCTAAGACGTTCTCTAACATTCTTTTCTATGAAATTAGATGTTTTTAATATCTTTAGCCAAGCCCGAACACGTGTCTTCGCATCATCAGCCGGATTACTTTGCATTTTTTAAGTTTTCTAATGCTCGGTCAGATAATCTCCAGAGTTGATCACGACCAGCTTCATAAGGGAGAGGCCACTTCATTTCCCGATCACCATTTTCTGCAGCTGCGCGCAATGTCCAATATGGATCAGATAGATGAGGCCGGGCTAAACAAACCAAATCAGCGCGACCTGCCATGAGGATTGAGTTTACATGGTCGGCTTCATAAATATTACCAACTGCCATAGTTTTTATTTTTGCTTCATTTTTGATCCTATCAGAAAAGGGTGTTTGAAACATTCTTCCATATACTGGAGTTGCATCAATTGATGTCTGCCCAGCAGAAACATCAATAATATCTGCTCCAGCTTCAGAGAACAATTTTGCAATTTCCACTGATTCTATTGGCGTCACACCATCACTTTCAATCCAATCTGTTGCGGAAATCCTTACTGACATTGGTTTGGTTTTAGGCCATGCTTTTCTCATCGCTTCAAACACTCTTAAAGGAAAACGCATTCTATTTTTGAGTGATCCTCCATAGCTGTCTTTCCTTATATTTGACTTGGGGGAAATGAAAGATGATATCAAATACCCATGCGCTGCGTGTAATTCTATCATGTCGAAGTTCGATCGATATGCCATCTTCACAGCAGAAACAAATTGATCAATTACTAACTCCATATCACTTTCATTCATTTCTTTTGGAGTTACATTTTTGGGTGACCAAGCAATGGCGGAAGCAGATAAGAGTGGCCAATTATCACTAGCAAGAGGAGCATCCATCTTCTCCCACCCAAGTTGCGTAGAACCTTTACGACCCGCATGACCAATTTGGCAGCAAATTTTTGCTTCAGTTTCTTCATGTACAAATTTTGTTAACCGAGTCCATTGTTCTTCATGTTCTGTCGTATAAAGTCCTGGACATCCTAATGTGATGCGTCCGTCTGCAGAGACACAAGTCATTTCGGTATAAACTAAACCCGCCCCACCTTTTGCTCTTTCAGCATAATGGACAAAGTGCCATTCATTTGGGCAACCATCTTTTGCTTTGTATTGTGCCATTGGAGAAACGACTATTCTATTTTTCAAAGCCATATCGCCCAATTTGAATGGGGCAAACATAGGAGATCTAACTTTTTCTTTTGGATCTTTGCCTGCATGAACCTGAAACCATTTCTCAGCACTCTCCAGCCAAGAAGGATCTCTTTCTCGGAGGTTTTCATGACTAATTCTTTGAGATCTAGTGAGTAAAGAATAGTTTAGCTGTACAGGATCTAAATCTAAATATCGTTCCACATCTTCAAACCATTCAACAGAGTTTCTCGCAGCTGATTGCAATCGGTATACTTCTATTTTGCGTTCATTTTCATATTCTGCAAATGCTGTGCCTACATTGTCCTCATTGGTTAATTTTTCAGCCAAAGAAATAGCGCTTTCTAGTGCCAGCTTTGTTCCTGAACCAATGGAAAAATGCGCTGTTGCAGACGCATCACCAAGGAGGACTAAATTTTTGTGATACCAGTTTTCACAAAGCACTCTTGGAAACCTGATCCAGGCTGATCCACGTATATGCGTAGCATTCGTCATTAACTTATTTTTGCCAAGATGGTCTTTAAAAACGTTTTCGCAAATCTTTATACTTTCATCTTGATTAAGGTTAGCAAAATCATACGCATCAAAGGTTTCTTGTGAACATTCCACAATGAAAGTTGCTGTATCATCATCAAATTGATATGCATGTGCCCACAGCCAACCTTTGTCTGTTTTTTCAAATATAAATGTAAATGCGTCATCAAACTTTTGATGAGTGCCTAGCCATACAAATTGACATGTTCGCATGTCTACATCTGGATTAAACACATTATCAAATTCATTCCGTGTTTTTGAATTCAAGCCATCGGCCGCTATTACTATATCATATTCATTCATATACTTTTGTGCTGCTTCAGCTTCAGACTCAAAATTTAAATTTATACCTAATTCGGAGGCTCGTTTTTGTAGGATAACTAATAGTTTTTTTCGCCCAATCCCACAAAATCCATGACCAGTTGACAGCATCTTTTGCCCTTGATGATGAAGTGCAATATCATCCCAGTATGCAAAATTATCCCTTATATATTTGGCACTAACGGGATCATTACTCTCAAGATTACTTAATGTTTCATCAGATAAGACAACACCCCAACCGAATGTATCATTGGCCTTATTTCGTTCTATTATTGTAATTTGTGAAGAGGGGACTCTCAATTTTAAGGATATCGCACAATATAGACCTGCTGGCCCGCCACCAATTATCGCTACGTTAGTCATTAAAACCCCATAATTAAATTAACATAGGGTTTAACCTATTCATTTTTATATTTATTACAAGCTTAAATATTTTAAGCCTAAAATAAATGTTAAGTATGAGTTACAACGGGTTCGTTGGGATTTTACGTCTATTATTGGAATATATTGTTAATTCAGTTAATGAACGATAGCCAACCGCTAAGATCACTACCATTCCTCCAATTATTGTCATTAATGTTGGTGTTTCGCTAATAAAAAGCCAAACCCAAATTGGACTTAAGGCAAATTCTAATAGCATGAAAAGTGTTAATTCAGCTGCAAAAAGGAATTTTGAAGCAAGAATGAAGGTCACATTAACACAGGTGGATAAAATACCTCCATACAAGAAACAAAGAAATAAATCTCCAAGGGGTACGTCCAAATTGCCAGGATATGCCACTAAAACCAATGCCATTATAATGAACCCAGAGATCATTAAAGCGGGTAACATCTCAATATTTCTCTTAAAACGTACTAAAATTGCATAGCTTGCGAAAAAAACTGCACATGTTACTGCCATTATATTTCCATAAAATGATCCACTATCAAGGGAATCCATGATCATAATAAATATTCCCAGTGCAGCAAAAATCATTGTATATATTGTCTTTTTATGAAGAGATTCTTTTAATATTAACCAGGCTAATCCAGCAGTTAAAAAAGGTATTACGCTTAAAGTAAAAGTGGTGGCAGCTACTGTGGTGTTTGTTATTGCTTGCAAAAAGCTTATTCCTGCCAATGCTAATAAAAGGCCAGCCACTAAGCCAAATATTCCAACTTCTTTTATTTTTGTAAATGAAGATCTACGGTGCCGAAAAAGAAGGATTGTAAAAGTACCAAGAATAAAAAATATCGAACGATAAAAGTTTATCTGAAATGCGTCTGCTTCTTGAATTAATCTTATAACTAAGGCACCAAAGCTTATACTAATAGACCCTATAATCATGAGGACAATAGCTCTGCTTCTGCCTGAATAATCTATTGGTGCAACTTCAACTTGCATCGCAAACCTTAAGGGTTGGAGTTAATGTATAATTATATTTTAAAAGTTTATTGATCTTTTTTTTTCAGGATACAAGATGAATTTAATTTAAAGTTTTAATTTAAAAATTCTCGACCCATGGCCTTAGCTCAGTTTCCCAGGCCCATGCACTTTTGTGCTGGTTGTGAAATTGAAGATATGTCTCAGCGATAGCATCTGGATCCAACATATTGTCCTCACCATTTCCCACACGTTCTAATCGGTTATTCGATCGAATGCCGCCATCTATAACAAAATGTGCAATATGTATATTTTTAGGGTGAAGTTCACGAGCCAATGATTGGGCTAATCCTCTTAATGCAAATTTTCCCATGGCAAAAACTGATGAGTTCGCATAGCCTTTTACACCTGCAGAAGCTCCGGTAAAAAATATGCTTCCACTTCCTTTTATTAACATCCGTTGGGTTGCTTGTTGGGCCACTAGAAATGCTCCAAAACTAGTGATTTCTAATGCTTTTTTAGTTGCCTGAGGATCTAGTTCTTGAATTGGCCCTCTAATTCGAGCGGAGGGATTATAAACCACGAGGTCAGGCGTCCCCATCTCCTTATCAATTGCTGAAAACAATTTTCTGACACTGTCTATATCACTTGCGTCACAAGGGTGAAGTGATGCATTGGTTTCCTCAGATAAACTTTCCAATTTTTCGATATTTCGTGCAGCCAAAGCAACTTTCATGCCTTGGCTTTTGCAGAGGCGTGATAATGATGCACTTAGTCCAGGCCCCGCTCCAATAATTAATGCAGTTTTTTTCATAATATTTTCCTAATTCCATAATTAATAAAATTGTTTAATTTTAGAAAATAACTTTCAAACTAAACAAAAAGAAAATCGATTACAGTGACCATTAGGCAAAATATAAATATTATCAAGCCGAGTATTAACAACATAGGCTGTAACTTCTTCTCGTTAAAAAGACGTTCAATATGTGGCCAAATATATTTTTTTATCATTATCTAACTTCAACTAAAATTTAGAACATTTATATTAATTAATAATAGCATAAAAAAAATAACAGCCAATCAAAATAAATTATGAGTAGTTTAGATTATGCAAACAGTGTAATAATTTTGCAGATTTACCTTTGGTTTACTTTTAAGCGTTTGCAGAAACGTAATACACAGTTGCTTTTAGGCTTGTGCCATTGGCATCTGTTCTTTTCATTAGTTCAGCTTCTAATTCCTGATCAATTTTTTCATGGATTTGAATGTCAAAAGAAGCCTCTTTTTTCATTCGAGCCGCTAAACCCATTTTATTAAAAAATCTAACTTGTTCTTTTACTGGATCAAAGCTTAACATTTCTGTTTTAACTGTTTTTATTTTTATATTTTTAAATTCTGATGATTGTAAAATTTTTAATAAATAAGGTTTATTACTGAACGCAAGTGGACCTGGTGCCTTTGAAGGATTTGGAAGGGGTTTATTTAAATATTTTAAAACAATTTTTAAAGGTAGTATAAAGAATTCATTTTCTTCTAGTGCTGACCAACAGACAAAATTTAGTTTTCCGTTTGGTTTTAAAGATTGGTGCATGTTGGTAAATGCAGCAATAGGATTTTCAAAGAACATTACGCCAAAACGGGATACAATTTGATCATAAAATGATTTCTTGAATTCAAATGACTGGGCATCGGCATTTGTGAACCTAATATTCTCTATCGTTCCATATTTGGTCTGAGCTAGTTCTAAGAGTGGCTTGGATATATCTACGCCTTCTACAGATCCGGTTGAGCCAACTTGGTCCGACAGTAATTTGGAAGTTTTCCCTGATCCACAACCTACATCTAAAACGTGTTTGTTTCCTAAAGTTTCAAATTCTTTAAATAAAAGCGCGGTTATGACGTCAAGATGCGCATCCATTTTTAAGTCGTTGTTTGCCCAAGCTTGACCTGTCTTGCTGTTCCAATTCGCACCTTGTTCTTGGTTTTGACCATAATTATTGGCAACATCATTCATGGAAATTTTTTTATCTATCTCTTAAATAAAATTTAAAATTAAGGTTTCAGTGCAAACATTGGCTTTAGTTTAGTTGCTCGTTCACATTTTGGCACACCAGTTTCTGTATAACCAATAATGCAAGACCAAAGTTGCCGTCTGTAAACAACTGTGAACTCATAGCTTACGCGGCCTTGGATTATGTTACTACTTTGTCCGACAAGTTGCTCTGCATGTTCGTAAGTTTTATAATTAATGAAATCTCCAGCGCCTTGTCTTTCAATTGAGAATTCCTCACCAATTGAAAAAGCTGTACTAAATAAAAATAAGAAAGCGGCTAATGTAAATTTTTTCATGTATAATCCTCGTAAATAAAACTTAACCATTTGAGATTAAATCTGCAAGTTTGATATTTACATTGTACGAAATTACCTATCGTGATCAGTTAAATTTTGTACTGTTTTTGACTTATTCGGGAGTTTCATAATCTCCGCGATGAGGTCTTAGATTTAATAAACCGTAGTTTTCTGGAAATTTTGTTGTTGTTGCCCATAAATGGTCACCGTAATAAAATGGTTTAAATTTTTTTGCATTTTGAATAGGTAACGGTGTTATTATAGTATTAGGACGAGGTTCAAAAAAGAAGGGTACTGAATGTCTAGTTTCGCCTTGACTTAAAACTCTATGCTGTGTTGCCTTGATTTTTCCACCAGTCCATAATTCTAGTAGTCCACCAAAATTGATTGAAAAACTATCTTCAATTATTGGTACATCAATCCAGTTTTGCTCACTTGTTGATGCTTGTAATCCCCCGACTCCGCATTGAGCCAGCACTGTCAATAGTCCACTGTCGACGTGAGATCTTGCGGTTTGTTCGTATTTTTTCCCATTATAGTGAGTATACCGATCAGGAACATCGTCTTTGCTTTCTAACTCTGAAGTTCGTTTTGGATAATGGAGTAGCCGTAAAGTTGATATTCCATCTTCAAAAGCATCACGGAAGATGTTTTTATTGATTTTTAAACTTCTTGATAAAGAATCTAAAATATAAATACCAATTTCCTCCATGCCCAAATAATAATTGCCAGTTATTTTTTTCCAGTGTTTAGGCAAATCACAGTCGTCAGGTATTGGTGTTGGTTCGTAGAGAATGTCATCATCCCTATTTTCCGGTAATTTTCGTATTATATCGGGGCCGATTTCAAAGCCTTCTCTGTTACGTGCTTTACTTGATGATAAAGGAAACCAGCCACGGTACTTATGAGCATTTTCAGAAGCAAAATTCTTTTTCCAGAAAGGTCTTTGTTTTTCTTCAGATAAATTAAATATCTTTAACATTATATCTCGTTCTGTTTGGCTCACTTTTAAGCTTTTGGGATGACCCATCACAACCATAAATCCAACTTCAAAAGCAGCACTCGCAATTTGTTGATCTATTTTTTTCTTTTGTGACTCATTATCTGTAAATAATGAGCTTATATCTATGATGGGGATTTTTGTCATAAGTTTTACTTTTTAGCGTTTCTATGCGGCTTTATGGTATTAAATTATTCATTCTATTATTGAATAGGTTTTGAAAAACCTGCAAGTTCAATTATTGTTAAATTTTGAAGGGAATTATAATGCCGTCTAAAGTTGAAATATACGATAGTATTAAATCACCATTCGTTACAGATATCAAAAAAGTATTACCTGAATGGATTGATTATAATGGTCATATGAATGTTGCATATTACACATTGGCATTCGATGAAGCATTAGATGATTTCTTGAATGAAATTGGCATTGGAGAGTCGTACGTAAAAAGCTCTCAAAATGGACCTTATGCCTTGCAAGCAAATTATCATTATTTAAATGAGTTGTTAGAAGGTGAGCAATTTAGGGTACGTATATATTTAGTTGATGTGAGTGATAAGTGTTTTCATTCAGCAATGGAAATATTTAATGAAAAAGATCTTTCTGTTTGTGCAGTTTGTGAGCAAATTACTATGAATGTTGACTTAAAAAGAAGAAAATCAAATAATTACCCTGATTGGGTTAGAGAGAAATTTGATATGATGCTTGGTTCTCAAAATGATGAGCAATTGCCAGCCCAGATAGGTAAGCCAATCGGTTTGCGGCACTAAGTGGTCTTAAAATCATGCGATTGTTTTAATTGTCTTTAACGCTCCATCTAAAGCTTCACCTTGTTCATCTAGCAGTGCGGCTTCACGTAAGCGTTCAATCCATTGGGCTGCATCTTCTCTCCCTGTAACTAATTTAGCACCACTGATCACTCTATCAAATTTTGATAAACCTCTTACGTGCGTATCGGAATAGCCTTTAATTAATCTTCGACATTTTACTATTTCGACAGCCAAGTCATACTGTTCAGGCAAAAAGGACATGAATTTATTAATCCACTCCTCTCTATGTATACGTTCAACTTCGTGTCTTAATGTTTTAGTTCTGTACCCTCGTAGTCCTGCCAACAGATATAAGGTTAAGAAAGCTGGTAAACTTGTGGAACGTATCCTTCGACCCTTATTTACCATTTTGTCTAATTGTTTCATTCTTTTTGAGCTTTGTTCAAACCATTTTCCAAACGCTTTTGGGAAAAGGCCTACAACTTCTTCTGCCCTTGGGTGGAAGTATTCTGTAATTTTTAATCGATTATCTTTTGTAACGCCCATCTCTTTTTGTATGCGAGCAGTCCGCTTTGAACGGGTTTTTAAATCAGCCACCCTTATTATGTCATCATAAGCCATTGCATTGGCAATGTGCTTTGCGGATTGAATTGAAAGAGAGTAACTTTTGTTTGCAGAATCTTGAGAAATAATTTCTTTTAATACTTTGATATATTCTCTTCCATATTTAGTATTTTGAAAATCTACTACTTTCTTTAATCCTAAGTTGGCCATTTTTTGAATTTCTTTTGGCATGAGGGCTATTTCACTAATAAGATCCTTCCACTCGCGCATTAAACGTTCAGGCCCCACTATTTTAAGTTCTTCTTCATCTCCACCTTTATTGATTGGTTTTTTTAGGGGTGGGTTCTTTACAGCTTTAATTGCATCGTTAAAAGCGCAAAGGCTAGCCTCAACTCCTTTACCTGATGACCGTATAGATTCCTCGAAAGCTTCATGAGGGAAGGGAAGAGCCTCTGATGCAGCCAAAGCACCAAAAAGACTCGCCGAAACAACTGATTTTGCATTGATAGCAATTTCTTCCATGTCCAGTAAAATTAGTTTTTTTGCAGCAATTTCAGCTGCTGCAAAAACTTCCGATGAAGCAGCTATTCCATCGCCAGGTACAGTTTTTTCAGAAACAGCAAGAGCTCTATGTGTTGAGCCGATTAGCGTTGTCCTATCTGGGGTGACAAATCCTCTCATTATTGCCCGTCCAACTTCCATCATTTCGGACGCAATTAAAATATCCACATCACCAGCCGCTGGTGCAAGTGAAAAGACTGGAAGTCTATCGCTCATTGGGGCCATTTCAATATAATATATTGTTGCTCCAGTTCTTTGGGCAACTCCAGCGACAGATGTTGCTTGACATGCATAACCCTGAGCGCGACATAATTTATCTATCCAGTTAGCAAGCACACCACCGCCTTGACCTCCAACAGCCATTACTGCGAGTTTTAAAATTTGGTCAACGCGTGGATCAGTTTTTGTAGCGGTTAATTCTTTTTTGATCAGGTTCAACTTATGCTCCAATAAAGTTCAGGCGTTTTTTCTGTCTACGCATTTGAAAAAATTTAATAATAGATTTTTGGAATTGTGATAATATATTTTCCATATTTGTTGGATTGTGAACAACGTCTGCTTGAAAAAAAGAGGGGCAAAGGATGGCTGCATCGGCAACCTCCCCACAATTTCCACAACCAACACAACTTTGATCTATACTAGCAATCGGGTCATCTCTAAGAGGATCATCTAATTTCTTTAGGGAAAGAGATGGGCACCCTGATAATCTGATACAAGCATGATCACCGGTGCAAATATCTTCATCTACACCAAAACGTGGAATCTCGGTTCTAACCCCATTACTTATATTGTTATTTCTAATTGGCTTTTCACGCCTTTGTTTATTTAGCATGCATTCTGAAGAAGCGACTATAACTTTTGGCCCATCATATTCGGTGGTTAAGGCTTCCTTTAGCACTTCTTTCATTTTTTTCACGTCGTAGGTTCTATCAATTTGTCTAACCCATTCAACGCCAACACCCTTTAAAGCTTTTGAAATAGGATTTTGAGTTGATTTTGTATCGTTATCTGCTCGAGATGACATGACATCTTGACCGCCGGTGGCCGCAGAGTAATAGTTATCTACAATTAGTGCGACGCTGTCCGATTTGTTGAATACCATATTTCCAATCGAAGATGACAAGCCATTATGCCAAAATCCGCCATCACCAAGTATTGAAATAGCTCTTTTTTCGCCGCCACCATCAAATGCTGCATTTGAAGCAGGTCCAAGACCATAACCCATTGTTGAGCCTCCAATTTCGAATGGGGGCAGGGTAGCAAATAAATGGCATCCAATATCACCAGTAATTTGATGTTTGCCTAGATCTTGCTCAATAAGTTTCATGGCAGCAAAAATTGGTCTTTCTGGACAACCTGTGCAAAAACTAGGAGGCCGAATTGGCACTGTTTCTGATAAATCAGGTATTTGAGTAGGGGTTACATTTGGGGATCGAACTTGACCAGGTAGAATATCTGGCATTGTTGCTTTGATAAAACTTGTTAGACTTTCCAGCATTATTTGGCCTGTATATTCACCTGCCATTGGAAAAGTATCTTTTCCATACAAACTTATTGAACTTTTTGACCGGTATAAAAAGGTTGAAAGATTTTGCTCAATAAATTCTGGTTGCCCTTCTTCGACAACTAGGATTGCTTTTTTATCTTCACAGAAAGAAAGAAATTCATTCTCGACCAATGGATATGTTACATTTAATATGTAAAGAGGTATCGAGCTATCTCCATAGATGTCAGCTAGGCCCAATCTTTGTAAAGCTCTTATAACTCCATTGTACATGCCGCCTTGGATCACGATTCCAATTGAAGAGGTGGCAGGACCAAATATCTCGTTTAACTCATTTTCGATTATAAATTTTTCTGCAGCAGGCCATCGGTTATTAACTTTGTCTAGTTCATGCACGTATGACATGGGCGGCAAAACGACTCTAGAAAAATCTCTTTTAGGATCAGATAGAGCATCTTTAACACTTAGTGGTGGTGAAACATTATCCTTGGTTTTATAGCTACCTGTTACATGACAACAACGGATTCTAACCATGAGCATCACTGGAGTGTTAGAAGCTTCAGAAAGCTCAAACCCATTTTTTACAGAGTCTACAATTGAGGGAAGGTTAGGACGAGGATCCATAAGCCAAAACTGGGATTTCATTGCAAACCCGTGGGTTCTCTCTTGCATTATAGAGGAGCCTTCACCGTAATCTTCACCAACAATTATTAATGCGCCCCCGTTCACGCCAGATGAAGCTAGGTTAGCTAACGCATCGGAAGCAACATTTACTCCAACAGGTCCTTTAAATGTTACCGCACCTCTAATTGGATAGTGAACACTTGCTGCTAACATTGCTGCGGCTGCTGCTTCGGATGCATTTGCTTCAAATCGAACTCCAAGCTCTGTCAATAATTCCTCTGCATCTGCTAGTACATCCATCAAGTGAGAGATTGGCGCTCCTTGATAACCTCCAACATAACCAACGCCATTTTCTAAAAGCGCCTTAGTAATTGCTAAAATGCCTTCGCCAGTAAAGGTATCACCATCTCCTAATCGTAGATGTTTGACTTCTGATTTAAATGAACGTTCAGCCATATTTACTCCTAGAACTTATGTTTGCGAATATTCTTCAATATTTTTTGTAAAGTTATGATAAATTGTGATTTTTCTGCATCGTCGATTTCATTAAACATTTCATTGTAGCTGTTTAACATATCAGGCCAGAGTGATCTGAATGCGTCTGAACCTAAACGTGTTAGATAAACTCGTGTCGCTCTCGTGTCGATGATATCAATTTCTCTTTTAATAAGTCCATCTGAGTTTAATTGTTCTAATGCTCGGCTAAGAGTTGACTGTTCAACTACCGCATATACGGCTAATTCGCTAATCAACATTCCATCAACGGCGGATAATACAGCTAAAGCTCTCATCTTAGGAGTTGTTAAGTCCAGAGAAGTCATTTTTCGTCTTAAAGATTCATTGTACCTGCCCATAATTCTGTTCATTAAATATGGTGCAAATTCATCAAGCAAATGATCCTCTAGTAGAGGTTGTTTTTTCTTAATACTTTCAAATCTTTTATTCATGCGCCCAGCCTCTTAGCTAAATTGAAACCTGAGCCACCGCTCAATCCTGGGCCTGGGTGGGTTGACGCGCCAATGTGATGAAGGTTTTTCACGACAGTTTTATTGTTTATTGAATTATTAAAGGGTCTCCAAAGGAAGAACTGATCAATGGAACACGCTCCCCCGTAGGGATCACCACCCACTAAATTAATATTCAATTTTGAAAGCTGGCTTGGGGAGTAACATTGCCTTTGTAACTTAATGTTTGTGAAATTTTTGATATGATTTTTTAGCAAACTTTCAACCCGGTCTGCAAATAGTTCAGTGATCTCGTCATCCCATTCAGACCCGCTGTTAATTATACCTGCGGCATCTCCTTTTATCGTTGATGGTGCGTCTGGAATTTGAACCCATAAAATACTCTTACCAGTTGGACATCTTGTTGGGTCTAGTGCGGTTGGTTGCCCTACGCAGATAGTGGGCGTTTCGGGTAGCATGCCTCGTTCAGCTTCATTTGATGATTTTGAAACTGCATCAATACCGTCAGATAAATGAATTAATGCCACCTCACTTAGTTTTGGATCATTCCATTCTGGGGGAGCATCTAATGCATAATGGATCTGAAAATTCCCTCTCCCATGCCTAAAGTTCACTTTTTCATTTGTCGTTTCTGTGCTGTTGTCACTTAATAATCTATCATATAACTGCCCTGGCGTAACTGATGCTATTACACTAGGAGCCTCTATTTTTTCCCCACCTGTTATTATTACACCGGTCACTTTTCCATTTTTTACAACAATCTTATTTACATCGGTTGAACTTAAAAACCTTCCACCATTTGCCTCAATTAAACTTCTAAAAGCTGAAACGGCTTGTCCAGAGCCGCCTTTTACAATTGGGGCTCCTGCAGCTTCCAAGGCGAATGCTATTACTTTTCCCATTTGTCCAGAATATGTGCTTTCAGGTGTTAGGCCCGTATGTAGCACCCAAGGAGCAAATAAGGCTTGTGGCAACGGGTGTGAGTATGAACTCTCAAGCCAGGTTCTTGCCGAAATTAATGCACCACCAAACCAGTTAATTAAGTTTCTGAAACCTTTTTTCCAAATCTGTTTTGATATAAGTTTAACCATTTTCCAGGACCACAGAGGGCCACCAAGTAAAGAAAATAAAAAATCAGCATCGTTTGCAATTTCATTTATATCTTTTAAAAATTGCTTTCCGTCATCATCATTCAATTTGCTAATTCTTTTGAAATTAGTTGATTGATCTGTGGATAAAATGAGACTTGTACCATTGGGTCGTATTACCGCGGTTGGATTGGCAGATTGACAAAATTCCAACCCGTATTTTTTTAAATCGCTACTTAACTCTGCATAAGCTGGTGATGTTATAAATAAAACGAATGTTGCAGCCATAATGTCATGTTTAAAGCCTGGTAGCGTTATCTCTTCTGTGGACAAGCAGCCACCAAAAGATTCTGATCGTTCAACAATCAGAACCTTTTTTCCTGCGCGAGAAAGCAAGGCGCCTGCGACCAATCCGTTTATTCCGGAGCCAATTATAATATAGTCTAAACCGGCCATCAAAGTTACTTCTGTACTAAAGCCATTGCTCTAATTGGACTCCCTGTACCTCTTTCTATTTTTAAAGGTGCAGCGATTAGAATTGCTCCTTTGGCGGGTAGTTTATCCAAATTTGCAAGAGATGCTAAGCCAAAGCAATTATTTTTATGTAGAAGATTGTGTGCTGGAAATGGAGGATCCATTCCACCTGCTTGGCCTGCGTCTGTTCCAATACACTGGCTGCCCCAACCAACGATATCTTTTGATAGCAAATACTCAAGACAATCAACTGATGGGCCTGGTGAGTGAGGGCCACTTTCGTCAGCATTCAAGAATAGATCTTGGTCATGCCCCCTGCTATCCCAATCTGTTCGCATCACAACCCATTCACCTTTATTAATCGAGCCATGCTCCAATTCCCATGATTTCACATGGTCAGCTGTCAAAAGAAAATCTGGATCAGAATTTGATGCTTCAGAGCAGTCAATAACATTAACAGGTGCTACAAGTCTTTGAACAGAAAGAGTGTCAGTGTAACCATCTTCAAAATCCTTGCCAGTTATCCAATGATGGGGAGCATCAAAATGTGTTCCCGTATGTTCTCCAAGCACCATCCAATTCCATGCGAAGAAAGGCCCATCTTCGTCATATTCAGAGATTTTGTGTATTTCTACTTTTGGAGTAGGTTTGGCAAAATCGGCTGGCAATTGTAAGATTGGTGTGTTTGGACCAAGTGTCCCCGTGCAATCTACGACTTCTATCTCTCCTGATAACAACTTTGGTCCAAGACTATTAAGTAATTCTGATGAACTCATTTTTCAATTTCCTTTTTTTGTTTATCATTAAAATTATTGATCTGTTCTGATACGATTCGGCTAGACAAATTTAAATGCAATTGCATATAACTAGACATATTTGAATGCATTTGCAATTATATTTGAATGCATTTGCAAATATAATTATCAAGGAAGTGGTGAGATTAAATGGCAATTACTGAACCAGATGCAATTATTATCGGTGGAGGACATAATAGTTTAGCCTGTGCATCACATTTAGCTGTTAAAGGTTGGAAAGTACTAGTTTTAGAAAAAGCTGAAGTTGCTGGAGGCGCTGTAAAGAGTGGTGAGTATACGGATCCTGGCTTTCAACACGATTGGGCAACAATGAACCTATCTTTATTTGGTGGTTCTAAATTTTTTCAAAAATATGAAAAGGAATTAATTTTAAATGGCTTGGAGTTTGTTCCCACTAAAAATTGTTTTGCGAGTGTCTTTCCCGAGGATAAGTGGTTAGGTATTAGCAATGATTTATCTAAAAATCTGAACCAAATTTCAAAGTTTTCGAAAGAAGATTCAAGGGCCTGGCAAGAATTGAGTGAAAATTTTCCTGAAGAGGCCACTACTATTTTTAGGTTATTGGGAAATAAACTGAGCTTTAAGAATTTAATTTTTCTATTTTTCTCTATTGTTAGAAAAAAGGGCATAGGCGGTGCCATAGATTTTATTAGGTTTTTATTAATGTCTCCCAGGGCATGGTTAGATGAAACTTTCAAATCTAGATATCTAAAATCCACATTGGCAGCTTGGGGAATGCATTTGGACTTTTCACCAGATACGGCTGGGGGTGCATTATTTCCTTATTTAGAGGCAATGACTAACCAATCTTTTGGAATGGTTCTAGGCAAAGGTGGTGCTGATACAATAATTAAAGCCATGATTGGTTTAATACACTCAAAAGAAGGCTCAGTGGAGTGTAATTCAGAAGTAAGTGAGGTTATCCAAGAGAGTGGAAGAGCCATCGGTGTTAGACTTATTGATGGTAAAATTATTAAAGCCAAGCGTTGTGTGATAGCAAATGTTTCCCCGTCAGCTCTTCTTAAGCTCGTGAATCAGTTTGATAACTCAAGATATTCAAATGGTCTTAGTAATTTTAAGCATGCACCTGGAACAATGATGATACATCTTTCAATGAACCAGTTGCCTGATTGGAAAGCAGGGGCTGAGTTGAAAGATTTTGCATATGTACATATTGCTCCTTCGTTAGAACAAATGGCTAAAACTTATCAGCAAGCAATAGAAGGTCTGTTGCCTGACAGGCCAATAATTGTAGTTGGCCAACCTACGTCAGTGGATAGTTCGCGGGCTCCTTTGGGAAAACATATACTTTGGATTCAGGTCCGAATGGTTCCAGGACGGATAAATGGTGATGCTAGCAAACAAATAAAAGAAAATGACTGGTCAAAAATTAAAGATATTTATGCAGAAAGAGTTCTTAATATAATTGAAGAATATGCGCCCAATACAAAAGAAAAAATTATAAAACGTAGGGTCATATCACCTCTGGAATTGGAAAAAGACAATCCAAACCTTGTATTTGGAGACCAAATATGCGGTAGTCATCATTTGGCGCAACATTTCATTTTCCGCCCTGTAAGAGGATATACAGACGGAACCACACCGATTCCAAATTTGTACCATACGGGTGCTGCAATTTGGCCAGGCGCTGGTACTGGAGCAGGTTCAGGTTATTTACTAGGCAGAAAGCTTGCTGGGGATTAATTGAATTAAATTGAATTAAAATAAAATAAAATAAATAGGGAGACTAACATATGATTAAAATTAATCGGAGAAATTTATTAAAGATATCGGCTGCCTCAGCTGCATTGGGAACTGCTGGTAAGCCAGTATTTGCGAGTGCAATTGATGAGCTTGTAATAGCTTATAACGTCAACTTACCAAGCTGGGATCCTACTGTAGGAATGTCATCAGTTAACCCAACAATCCAAGGCATATATCAATCAGTTTTTGATTTATTTATTGCACAGAACACAGATCTTAGCTTTGGTCCAGGTTTGGTTACTGATTGGGGCTGGAATGATGATAATAGTCAAATTCACATGACTGTGAGAGAAGGCGTTTCATGGCATGATGGCTCACCATTCACGCCGGAGGATGTCGTATGGTCTCTGGAGCGAGCTGGTAACCCTGAATCAGGAAATCCGATCCAATTTGTTTGGGGTACAATTGGTAACTATTCTATAGATGGAAACCGTATTACGGCAGATGTATTACGTTATGATCCTACAATTTTCAAATGGATGTCTTTTCTAACGGGATATGTGATGCCAAAAGCTTATTATGAGAAGGTTGGCGCTGAAGGTTTTGAAGCAGCACCTATTGGAACTGGTCCTTATATGGTTGATAAGTTTGAGCGAAATGCGTTTGTAAGATTAAAAGCTAATGCTAATTACTGGGGTGGAAAACCTGAATTTGAAAATGTTACGATAAAGTTTGTAACGGATGCATCTTCTAGAGTAGCTGAAATAGAATCTGGTAATTCTCATGTGACATTAGAAATGTCTTATGAAGAATATGATCGATTAAGGGGCAAATCAGGGATAAATGGAACTGCAGCACCTGTGTCCGATATTGGTATGATATTTTTAAATGATATTGATGTTATGTTGGATCCAAATGTGCGTAAAGCTGCAGCACATGCTATAAATAAGCCACTTATTATTGAAAAGTTAATGTCAGGTTATGGAGTGGCGATTGATACATTGCAAACGCCAGATTACTCCGCATATGATCCATCTATTTCAGTAGCTTATGACCCAGCAAAATCAGTGGAACTTCTTGCCGCTTCTGGTTACTCTACCGATAACCCAGTTAAATTTAAAATCCAAACTACTAAAGGCTTTAAGCCAAAAGACTATGAAGTTATTCAAGCGATAGTTGGGCTTTGGCGCAAGGTTGGTATAGAAGCTGAGATTGAGGTTTATGAGATAGCTAAACATTATGAATTGAGAGCTACCGATACATTAGCACCTGCAGCGTTTTATAATTGGGGTAATTCAGTAGGAGATCCTACGACCTCTACTGGATTTGCTATGTATGGGCCTTCACCGCATTCGGTCTGGGATGGAGAAGACATGATAAATATGATTAACCCTCTTTGGGGTGAGTCAGATGAAGCAAAAAGGATAGCGGGTTGGAAAGTGGTAGATAGACACATTGCTGAAAATGCATTGGTAATTCCATTATTACAATATGTTCAACCAATTCTTCACTCTTCTGGTGTGAATGTAGTGCCCCATGCTTCTGGTGCGTTATTACCGCACTTAATGACTAGAGCTTAAAAAAAACTAGGGCCATCAATAAAACTTATCGATGGCCCTAACTTTAAAAAAGGCGCAAAATGCCCATTTTAAAAAATATTTTTATTCGCATTTTTTCTATAATGATAACACTAACTGGTGTTGCGATTATAGTATTTTTTGTCATCAGGGTTGTCCCAGGAAATCCAATTTCAATGATGCTTCCACCAGGAGCTACCGAAGATGACATTTTACGATTAAAGGCTCTTTATGGTTTTGATAAAACTATAATTCAGCAGTTCTTCATTTGGATTAATGGCGTTTTACATGGAGATTTTGGAAACTCAATATCGCTTCGCCAACCTGTTCTTTCTTTAGTATTAGGTAGATTACCTGCGACATTGGAGCTTTCGATTATGGCTTTGATAATAGCTTGTCTTCTTGGAGGATTATTAGCACTTTTGGGCACTAGGCTCAGAGAAACAAAGACTGAAGGAATAATTGATGGAATAAATGGAATGGCGATGTCTGTTCCAGACTTTCTATGGGGGCTGGTTTTTATTTTATTATTTGGTGTAATGTGGCCAATCTTTCACATTTCAGGTAGAATATCTCCATCGATCGATATGAATTTTTTAACACAGTTCTATTTACTTGAGAGTATTGTAAGATTAGATTTTAAAGTTTTTAAAGATCTGTTAGCGCATATGTTAATGCCCGCTTTAGCACTTTCCATTCCATTAGCAGCTATAATCTCTCAATTATTAAAACAATCTTTAAAAGAGACTATGCATCTTGATTATGTTACTTTAAGTCGTACTAAAGGTTATGGCGAAACTCATGTGATATTACGTGAGGCATTACCTAATGCAGTACTTCCTACTTTGACATTAGTCGGAGTGCAGTTCACATTTTTAATTGGTGGTACGGTAATTATTGAAAGATTATTTTCATACGAAGGCTTGGGAAATATGGCTATTGACGCTGTTATTAATAGGGACCTTCCCTTAATACAGGGCATAGTAATATTATTCGCCTTAATTTTTACTTTCGTTAATCTTTTCGTTGATTTAACTTATACACTATTAAATCCAAAATTGCGTAATGGTTGATAATCATAGATATATGAAGCGCAAATTTGGTATGCGCATGTGGCTTTCAGGTGGATGGTTGGTTTTTTTAATAGCTGTAACACTGATGGCGCCAATACTAAGCCCTCATGACCCTCTTGCTCAAGACTTATTTGCATCAAGATTGCCACCATTTTGGATGGATGGTGCTGAACCAGGCTATTATCTGGGCTCTGACAGCTTGGGACGGGATGTTTTGAGTAGAATTTTATACGGTGCAAGAGTAGCATTAGTGGTGGCCTTAATTGCCAGTACTGCTACCTGTGCAATTGGTACTATATTGGGAATAATTTCTGGTTATTTTGGTGGATGGGTGGATATGATTGTGTCCAGATTAGTCGATATTTGGATGGCGTTTCCTCCAGTTTTATTTGCTATTTTATTAATTGCAGTTTTGGGAACGGGATTAACTTCTATAATTATAGCAATCATTGTTATTGATTGGACAAGGTTTTGCAGAGTTATTCGTGCTGAAACTATGAGTCAGGGCGCTATGGATTACGTTTCCTCTGCAAAAGCAGCTGGTCGTCCAAAGTTTGGTATTATGATTGTAGAGATACTACCAAACGTTTTGCCAACAATTGTTGTTTTGTTAACTTTAGAAATGGGAATAGCTGTAATTGTTGAGGCAATTTTAAGTTTTGTTAATTTATCGATATCAACAGATTTCCCCACTTGGGGCGGTATGATATCTGAGGGTAGAACATCTGTCCACCAAGCTTGGTGGGTGATCGTATTTCCACTAATTACTTTATTCCTTACAGTTTTATCGTTTAGTCAGCTTGGAGAGGGGTTAAAAGACCGTTTTGATCCGGTGCTTAGATGAGCTCATTTTTAAGGATACGTAATCTTTCAGTTTCCTTAGACAATGGTCAAAGAGTTCTTCGCTCAATTAATATGGATTTAGATAAAGGTGAAGTTCGTGGTTTGGTTGGTGAAAGTGGAGCTGGAAAAAGTATGATTGGTAAAGCCATTTTGGGTATTTTGCCTCGTGCTTTAAAAATTGATGAAGGTGAGATTTTTTTTCAAGGAAAAGATCTGTTAACTTTAAAATCTAATGAACTTAGAAAGACAATTGGCGCAAATGCAGCACTGATTCCTCAAGATCCTCTAACAGCATTAAATCCTTCTCATCGTATTGGTCCACAAATTACAAATAGATTAGTTGATATCTTAGGTTGGAAAAGAAATGATGCGATAAGTAGGACATATGATCTGTTGGATGAAGTTCAAATTCCTGACGCAGAAAGGGTTATTAATAGTTTTCCACATGAATTATCTGGTGGGATGAGGCAACGGATATTAATAGCATCTGCATTCGCTGCAGAGCCTAAATTGATAATTGCCGATGAACCTACAACTGCTTTAGACGTTACAGTACAAAAGCAAATATTGAAATTGATCAGGGAAATGCAAGTGCGCCATGGTACAACTTTGCTATTTGTAACACATGATTTGGGGGTGGTATCTAAGGTTTGTCAAAGCTTGTCAGTTCTGTATTCGGGTAAAGTTATAGAAGACACTTTAGTATCAAGCTTTTTCAAAATGCCACAGCATGATTATTCAAAAGCATTATTAACGGCCACACCTAAATACACAGACCCTAATTCTGACCTTATTCCAGTTCCAGAAGGTGTATTAAATTCTGTTAACGATGAAATATCCAAGGGAGATAAGGAGTGGTTAGATGGGAGATAGTATTTTTCAAATATGCAATTTGTCTTTTGATGTCTCCGATATGTCACGTAAACCAATTATTGGAGCTGCTCCTAAGTTACAAATATTAAAAGACATAACTATA
>Ga0308018_10000258_pt1 | contig 28758 bp, 27 predicted proteins | sample Neamet282_FD_203130 | JGI IMG/M metagenome (GOLD analysis project Ga0308018, IMG submission 203130) | Marine microbial communities from water near the shore, Antarctic Ocean - #282 | ecosystem: Environmental > Aquatic > Marine > Unclassified | place: Southern Ocean | collected 2014-10-01
TCCAGTGCCTTTAGATGGTGCTACGGCTGGAGCAGTAAATGGTGCATATGCACCTTATAATGGAGGAATTCAACAAGCGCTTGGATATTTAGCTTCCGTAGGTTTTATCTCACCAGCTGATGCGGCTGCAGAGATAGCGAAAAGAACAATTTCTTTTTCTGCAGGACAAAATGCTGTAGTTATTGTGGATGAAGATTTAACAGATTTAGAAGCTTTAAATCCTGCTTTTGCTGGATTAAAGCAATATAGACATGCCACAGCAGATGATTTATTATTATTAGCTAGTTCTGCTGTTATTGGCACAACTGTAGGAGGTAATCCACAATTAATTAATGGAGTAACTGTTCCTTTAGCTGATAATTGGGTTTTAACACCACAAGAGCAAATGGTTATTCAGGTTGCTACAGATTCATATAACGCAACCATGGCGGCGATTGCTGGTTCAAATCCAAATATAGCTTTATTTGATTTTTACAACTTAGGAGTAGAAGCTGTTTCAGGTATTGTATTTGATGATTACACGATGAATGGTAAATTAGTAACTGGAGGAATATTTAGTTTAGATGGCGTTCACACAACAGCTAGAGGGTATGCTTTAATTGCTAATTATGTATTAGCAGCTATGGACTCAGAGTTTGGTTCTAACTTTACTACAGCTACCAATGGCTTGGCAAAAGCAGGAGACTATCCTACAAACTACTCTGCAATGTTAAGGTAATTAACAGACAGTTTTAATATAAAAAAAGGTTGCGCAAATTGCGCAACCTTTTTTTATTGTCTCTATTTTTTTAAGAATTTAAGAAAGCATTCCGACAGCTCTTTTAACTCCATTTACAAAAATATCTATTTCTTCTTTTGTATTGTAAAAAGAGAAAGAAGCTCTAATAGTTCCTGGTATTTGATAGAAATCCATAATTGGTTGTGCGCAATGATGTCCTGTTCTAACCGCTATGCCAAGCTTATCTAAAATCGCTCCAATATCATAAGGATGAATTCCACCTACGTTAAAAGAGATTACAGCCGTCTTTTCAGCTGTTGTTCCGTATATTTTTAAGTTTTCAATTTTTAACAACTCTTGCGTTCCGTATTCTAGAAGCTCATGTTCATAGGAAGCAATGTTGTCAAAGCCCACTGCATTCATATAGTCTAGACCAGCACCAAATGCAATACCTCCACAAATATTTGGGGTACCCGCTTCAAATTTATGAGGCAAGCCTGCATAGGTTGTTTTCTCAAAAGAAACCGTAGCAATCATTTCTCCACCACCTTCATAGGGTGGTAATTTTTGCAACCATTTTTCTTTTCCGTATAACATACCAACACCGGTTGGTCCGCACAATTTATGAGCAGAAGCAACATAAAAATCTACATCTAAAGCTTGCACATCTGGTTTTATGTGAGGGGTTGCTTGCGCACCATCTAACAAGACAGCAGCATCAAAAGCATGTGCTTTTGCAATAATTTCTTCTACAGGATTAACTGTTCCTAGCGCATTAGAAACATGATTACAAAAAACTAATTTTGTTTTTTCATTTACCAAATCATGGTAGGCATCCATATTCAAAGAACCGTCCTCTAACATTGGAATTACCTTTAAAATAGTGCCTGTTTTTTCACACAACATTTGCCAAGGCACAATATTAGAATGATGCTCTAAAGCAGAAACAATAATTTCGTCTCCTTTTTGCAGTATAGAAGCAAAACCAGCAGCAATAATATTAATACTATTTGTGGTACCAGAAGTTAGAATAATTTCATACGCCTCTTTTGCATTAAAATGGTGTTGTACCTTAATACGTGCTTCTTCATACTTATCTGTAGCCTCTTGACTTAAAGTGTGCACTCCTCTGTGAATATTTGAATTGTAATTACTGTAGTAATCCACAATTGTATCAATAACAATTTGGGGTGTTTGAGAAGTTGCTGCATTGTCAAAATACACCAAAGGTTTTCCGTGAACAGTTCTTTTTAGAATAGGGAAATCTTCACGAATTTTATCAACATTAATCATACACGTCATATTTAATTACAAAGATAAAGCATGCATTTGTAAAGTTTTCATAAACTGAATATGATTTTCTTATTTTTACATCACTAAACTATATTTGCTATGAAAATATTGAAACGCATTCTGCTGCTTATAGCCGTTTTTCTTATATTATTTGTAATTTCTAACTATCCAAAGTTAAATATTTTAGCAGGGCATTCTGCAAAAAATACAATTTCTTCGGTTTTTCTTGGGAAAAGAACTTTGGAGTTTACAGACAAAACTGATAATAATTTTTCGCCAGTAAATTTGGCCACAGATATATTAGATGTAAAAAACAAGTTTGTAATTTCTTCTGCACTAGGTTTATTAACTAGAAAAGCAGTTTACAGGGAAGGTTTGGGTGCTGTTTTAACCCTGAATTCAAATGATGAAAATATTTCCTACCTAGTTCCTAAGAGGGCAAATGTAGATAACAACACTCCTTTTCCATATGGGAATGCTCCTCAAAAAGACGCTATTTTTGGGAATATCAATTATAAGAAACTAAATGAAACAGTTGGGGCTATTTTTGGAGAAAATAAATCAAGGGCAGTCTTAGTTATTTATAAAGATCAGCTTGTTTTAGAAAAATATGCAGACGGATTTGATAAAGATTCTAGAATTTTAGGTTGGTCTATGACTAAAAGTCTTATGAGTACTGTTTTCGGAGTTTTACAGCACCAGAATAAGATAAATATCTATAATAAAGCACCAATTGCTTCTTGGCAAAAAGACGCTCGCAAAAACATTACCATCAATAATTTATTACAAATGAATTCTGGTTTAGAGTGGGATGAAAATTATGATGAAATTTCTGATGCTACAAAAATGTTGTTTTTAGAAAGAGACATGACTAAGATGCAAGCAGAAAAACCGTTACAAAATAAAACCAATGCTTCTTGGAATTACTCTTCTGGCACCTCTAATTTATTGTCAGGAATTTTAAGAGATCAATTTAAAACACACCAAGAGTATTTAGATTTTTGGTATACAAACCTCATTGATAAAATTGGAATGAATTCTATGGTGGTTGAATGTGATTTGGCAGGAAATTATATTGCTTCTTCTTATGCATGGGCAACTGCCAGAGATTGGGCAAAATTCGGACTCCTATACTTACACAACGGAAACTGGAACGGAGAAGAACTATTTACTAAAAAATGGGTAGACTATATAACCACACCATCGCCAACTTCAAACGGAACTTATGGTGCGCATTTTTGGTTAAATGCAGAACAGCAGTTTAAAGATGTTCCTAAAAACATGTATTTTGCAGATGGCTATCAAGGGCAAAGGGTATACGTCTTGCCAGATGAAGATTTGGTTATTGTTCGTTTTGGCTTGTCTTGGTTTGAAGAAAACAAGTTTTTGAAAGGGGTTTTAGGCTCGATAGATTAAAATAAAACTATAAAAAAACCACGCAATTTGCGTGGTTTTTTTATAAAAAATGCAACTTATTTGTTTATAAATCGAAACCGATTTTTACATTTAATTTATTTGCAATAATTTTAGCAATACGTTGTTTTACCTCAGGTATTTTTACGCTTTCTAAAACAGTATTCGCAAAAGCAAACATTAACAATGCTTTTCCTTCTTTCTCTGGAATTCCACGTTGTTGCATGTAAAACAAGGCATCATCATCTAGTTGACCAATAGTACAACCATGAGAACATTTTACATCATCTGCAAAAATTTCTAATTGAGGTTTTGCATTTATAGTAGCTTTATCACTTAATAAAACATTGTTGCTTTTTTGATAGGCATTTGTTTTCTGTGCTTCTTTATCTACAACTACTTTACCATTAAAAACACCTGTAGAACGCTCATTATAAATTCCTTTATAATCTTGGTGGCTTTCACAATTTGGTTCTATATGATGCACTAAAGTATGGTGATCTACATGTTGTTTTCCTTCAAGAATTGTAATTCCTTTTAAGATAGAATCGATGTGCTCTCCTCTTTGATAAAAGTTTAAATTGTTTCTTGTTATATTTCCTCCAAAGGAAAAGGTATGCACAGAAACAATACTATTTGATTTTTGCTCGATGTAAGAATTATCTACTAATGAAGCTGTTTTATCGTCATTCTGAATCTTATAAATATCCACTGTTGAGTCTTTTGCTGCAAAAACTTCTGTAACCGCATTTGTCAAAACAGGGTTTGAAGTTAAACTTTGATGACGCTCTATAATTTGAACGTGTGCATTTTGCTCAACTACAATTAAGTTTCTTGGTTGCAACATAGTCGCTGCTTCAGAACCCGTGGTAAAGTTGATAATTTGAATCGGCTTTTCTACCTCTACATTTCTAGGAATATAGATGTAAGCACCTTCATTAGCAAAAGCGGTATTTAAAGAGGTTAAATTGTCTTTTTTAGCTATTTTATTGAAGTAATTTTCAATAACTGCCTTGTATTTTGGTTTGGCTAATGCCGAAGACATTAAACAAACATCAAAAGTATCGTGTGTAGTTTCCGATAGGAAAGAACTGTATTTTCCATCAATAAAAACCAGCTTGTAGGTATCTATATCGTCTATAAAGTACTTTTGTACATCTGCTAATTGAATTGAATTTTCTTTGTTAGGAAATATACTATAGTCTTGCTTTAAAACTGAGTTTAAAGAAGTGTATTTCCAAGCCTCTAACTTTTTAGTAGGAAAACCTAAGTCTTCAAAATTTTGAAAGGCTTCTGAACGGATTTCGTGTATATCCGAATTCGTGTCTATATCGTTTTCAAACGCTACGTATGATGATAATAATTTATCTTTTAATTCCATTTGTTTTCGTTTTAAAGTTTAAAATCGGAAGTTTTTAAAGTTTGCTTTTGTGCAACTTTATCACTGGTTCAATTGTTAAACTTTTTTACTGAACTAACTCTTCTTTAATCCAATCATATCCTTTTGCTTCTAACTCAAGCGCTAGAGAAGCATCACCAGTTTTTACGATTTTCCCATCGTATAAAACATGTACAAAATCTGGTACGATATACTCTAATAAACGCTGATAATGCGTAATTACAATTACTGCATTGTCCTTAGATTTTAGTTTGTTAACGCCGTTTGCTACAATACGCAAAGCATCAATATCTAAACCAGAATCAGTTTCATCAAGAATTGCTAATTTTGGATCTAGCATAGCCATTTGAAATATCTCGTTGCGTTTTTTCTCTCCTCCAGAAAAACCTTCGTTTAGAGAACGGGATAAGAATTTACGGTCTATTTCCAATAATTCAGATTTCTCACGAATCATTTTTAACATCTCTTTTGCAGGCATATCCTCTAAGCCTTTTGCTTTACGAGTTTGGTTAATCGCTGTTTTTATAAAGTTCGTTACAGAGACTCCAGGAATTTCTACAGGATATTGGAAAGATAAAAACACACCATTATGTGCTCTTTCTTCAGGCGCCAATTCATTCAAATCCTCACCATTTAACTCGATATTTCCAGTTGAAATTTCGTAATCATCTTTACCCGCAATAATATTTGCTAACGTACTTTTTCCAGCACCATTAGGACCCATAATTGCGTGAACTTCACCAGCTTTTACTTCTAAATTTAATCCCTTTAAGATTAATTTATTATCTATACTTGCTTGTAAATTTTCTATTTTTAACATCGTCTTTTGCTATTTTCTCTTCGCTTTTACGCGATTCGCTTTTAATATTCTGTTTAATTTTGCTCTGTCGGTTCAGCAATTATACAGCTAAAATTCCATGAACTTTACCCAACACTTCCTTCTAAACTAATTTCCAATAGTTTTTGAGCTTCCACAGCAAATTCCATTGGTAAATTATTTAAAACCTCTTTACTAAATCCGTTAACAATTAATGCGATTGCTTTTTCAGTATCTATTCCACGTTGGTTGCAGTAAAATAATTGTTCTTCACCAATTTTACTTGTAGTTGCTTCATGTTCTACTTGTGCTGTTTTATTCTTCACTTCTATATAAGGGAAGGTGTGAGCGCCACAATCATTTCCCATCAGTAAAGAATCACATTGAGAGAAGTTACGTGCATTTTCTGCTCTTGGACTTATCTGAACTAATCCTCTATATGAGTTTTGTGATTTTCCGGCAGAAATACCTTTAGAGATAATGGTTGATTTGGTGTTTTTCCCCAAATGAATCATTTTTGTTCCAGTGTCTGCTTGCTGACGGTTGTTAGTTACTGCAATTGAGTAAAATTCACCTACAGAATTGTTTCCTTTTAAAATACAAGAAGGATACTTCCAAGTTATAGCAGAACCTGTTTCTACTTGTGTCCAAGAAACTTTTGCATTGGTTTCGCAAATAGCTCTTTTAGTTACAAAATTGTAAACACCACCTTTTCCTTCTTTGTTCCCAGGATACCAGTTTTGAACTGTAGAGTATTTTATTTCAGAATCATCTAAAGCAATCAATTCTACAACTGCAGCGTGCAATTGATTTTCATCTCTACTTGGTGCCGTACAACCTTCTAAATATGAAACATAAGATCCTTTATCTGCAACAACTAGTGTTCTTTCAAATTGACCTGTTCCACCTTCGTTAATTCTAAAGTACGTTGATAATTCCATTGGGCAACGAACTCCTTTTGGAATGTAACAAAAAGATCCATCTGAAAATACTGCCGAATTTAATGCTGCATAAAAGTTGTCTGTAGTTGGCACAACAGTTCCTAAATATTTTCTAACTAATTCTGGATGTTCTTGAATTGCTTCAGAAATAGGCATAAAGATAATACCCTTTTCACCTAATGTTTTTTTGAAGGTAGTTGCCACCGAAACTGAATCTATTACAATATCTACAGCTACATTCGCTAATTTTTTTTGCTCATCTACAGAAATCCCTAAACGCTTAAACGTATCCAGTAATTCTGGATCTACTTCATCTAAAGAATTTAATTTTGGTTTTGCTTTTGGTGCTGAATAATAGGCAATATCTTGAAATTTCGGCTTTGTATAATTCACATTTGCCCATTCTGGCTCGTCCATTTTTTCCCAAACACGATATGCTTCTAAACGCCAATTGGTCATCCATTCCGGCTCGTTTTTCTTTTTAGAAATTGCACGAACTACATCTTCACTTAAACCTTTCGCAAAAGTTTCACTTTCTATATCTGTATAAAAACCGTATTCATATTCTTTGGTTTTTAATTCTTGTTCTAAATCTTCTTCTGTATATTTACTCATAATTTTTATTTTTTATTCCTTCTCTTTGAGAAGATTAGGATTAATTTTTTTAGAGTGAAAATGATTCCCCACAACCACAAGTTCTATTTGCGTTTGGGTTATTAAATACAAACCCTTTCCCGTTTAGGCCTCCGGAATATTCTAAGGTAGTACCAACTAAATATAAAAAACTCTTTTTGTCAACAATAATTTTTACGTTATTCTCTTCAAAAACTTTGTCGTTTTCCTCTTTTTTATTATCAAAAGTTAAATCGTAAGACAAACCTGAACAACCACCACTTTTTACGCCAACTCTCACAAAATCGGTTGCCGCGTCAAAGCCGTCGTCAGTCATTAACTCTACGACTTTCTTCTTCGCTGTGTCTGAAACTTTTATCATATTTTTAAATAGATTAAATCTAAATTGAGTGCAAATATACAATATAAGTAGAAGAAAAGCGAAGAACTTTCATTGTGAAACCCAATAATTCGATTGCTTTTATTGATTACTCCTGAAAGTTTGGATTATTTATAAATTCTCTATCGGTAAGCGATAGCAGGAAGGCTTTTAAATCGTTTTTATCTTTTGGAGATAAGTGAACACCACCTTCATTTACCTTCTTCATTAAAGGATCTATCGTTGAAGACTTTTGAAGACCTTCAGAATAATGATTGATAACCTCCTCTAGCGTTGCAAACCTACCATCATGCATATAAGGAGCTGTAAAAGCTAAATTACGAATAGACGGCGATTTAAATTTACCATTATCATTAGGGTCTCCTGTTACCGTACCGAATCCTAAATCTTGAAAAGTAGTATCTAAACCGTTATTGTGAAATGCGTTATCTGTCCAAAGAGGATTGTTATTACTACCATGACAATGAAAACAATCTCCTTTTGCTTCATCCATAAAAACATTGAACCCGTTTTGTTCCTCTTGCGTCAAACTGGTTTCACCAAGCAGGTATTTATCAAATTTAGAATCCCCAGAAATAAGAGTTCTTTCAAACTGTGCAATCGCTTTTGTAACTAATTTGGCATCTATTTCGGAAGCACCAAAGGCCCGTAAAAATAACGATGGATATTCTGTGCTTTCTTGCAGTTTTTGGACCACTAGATTCCAGTTTGCGTGCATCTCTATGGGATTTGAAACAGGTTCTAAAGCTTGTTGTTCTAGTCCAAACTCCTTTCCGTCCCATGCAAAACGTTCATCAAAATTCCAAGCTAAATTAAATAAAGGCATTGCATTTCTTGCACCAAATTCTCCCTGTACCCCTGCACTAAATTGTTGTTGGTCTGTAAATGCTTTTTTAGGATTGTGGCAAGAGCTGCAAGCTTGTGTGTTGTCTCCCGACAACTTTTTATCAAAAAAAAGTTTTTTACCTAAGGTCACTCCTTCTTCGGTTAATAAATTGTCTGTAGGAATTATAGGAGCAATTAATTTATCTGCAAAAAGAGCGGGTATTTCTAAGTTGTATGGAATTGGTGTATAGATTTCTTCTTCTTTGGACGAACAACACGTCAAAAGAAAAAAGGCAAAGAAATATATATATGGTTTTTTCATGTGTTTTTCTTTGTCATTACAAGTTCTTAAACCCTGGAAACCTTAATAACAATTTGTTGTTAATTTAATTCACCCAAACTAAAAACAGAGTCTCCATTTGCGCGCATCATTTTTTGAGCTTCAAAATTTGGCATTAAAACGGTATTTAACTCATTTAAGTTCCATGTATTCGGATTTTTAAACCACTCTGCAAGGTTCATTTTAATCTCAATTTCAGTATTATCTGCAACCACTATTGTTCCTAAATTTACTTCAAATGAAGTATCCTCAAATTTTAAATTATCAGGATCTGTTCTATCCACAGCTTTAATGGTGTGGTAATTAAAACCAGATACTTCATTGTTGTTATCTGCGTATTTTCCATCAAATTGCATGAAATGATACCCACCCCCTAACATTTCTGGAACATTAAAACTTACAGAATTTAAATCTTGGTAAGTTCCGTCAGTATTATCTTCATCTGAAAAACCAAACCGAAAAGAGAGCGCATAGGATTCATCTGTAAGTTCAGGAAAGGTAATGGATGTTCCATAATTTTCTCCAACATCAATTAAATGATAGTTTTTACTATTTATGAGACTAATATTTGAAACAAGATACCGCAATCTTTCAATACTTAATCGCTCTCCATTTTCGTTTGTAAACTTTAATTCATTAAAATCTTGTGGTGTAATTTTTAATCCATTCCAATGATGTGTAAAGTTTAAGGTTACTGTAAATTGTTCTGGTTGCACACAGCAATCAAGTTCTTCGTTACAGCCAGTTACAAGAATGAGCGTTAAAATTAATAAACAGTATTTTTTTTTCATTTTATTTGAATGATTAATGCGTCTGTAAATCCTTTGTTTTCAGAAATATCTTGATCTGAACTACTACTTTCACCAACGGCAATAATCGATTTGTTATTTAGTTCTATAACATCGTATAAAAAATCTATTTCCGATCCACCAACTGTTTTTTGCCATAAAAGGTTCCCGTTTTCGTCAATTTTTAAAATAAGGGCATCATTTTGACCTTTGTTTTGAAAACCGTTGTCTAAGCTTCTAGAACTTCCTGCAATCAAAAACCCATTATCTTGTGTTTTATAAATTGCTTTTGCAACTTCAAAACTAGATCCTCCAATTGTTTTTTCCCAAATAAGATTTCCTTCTTTAGAAACCTTAAGTATCCAAATATCTGCTGCGCCATTATTTTTAGAAACATCTTTATCTGCGCTTCTAGTGTCTCCAACAATTATAAAGTTTCCATCATTTGTAGCTATAATTGCAGAAGCTTCGTCAATTTCAGAACCGCCAAATGTTTTTTCTAAAAGAAGACTTCCATCAGTTGCTATTTTAGTCATCCAAAAATCATAAGATCCTTTATTATTTGAAATATTAAAATCGTTACTATCAGAGGAGCCTACAATTATATAATTATGGTTATCAGTTTCTACAATTCCTAACGGGATTTCTGTAAAAGAGCCTCCAAAATATCTACTCCATTCTAAAGCACCTAAGTGGTTTGTTTTTAAAACCCAATAATCTCCACCTGCATGGTTTATAATAGTAGATTTTGCATTTCCTTGTCCGTTGGATGCAGAAACATCTAAAACACCAGTAATAAGAAAACCACCATCTTTAGTTTCTAAGAGCGTTGTACCATAATCTTCACCTAAAAACCCGAAAGATTTTTCCCAAAGTAATACTCCGTTATTTGAGAGCTTTACCAACCAAAAGTCTTTAGAACCTGCATTTTCAGAAACATCTAAATCTGAACTTTCAGAAGACCCTAAAACGATAAAGTCACCACCTAAAGTTTGAATAATATCTAGAGCTTTATCATTTTCTGATCCCCCAAAATGTTTTTGCCATTCTAAGATGTTTTCCGAGGAAAACTTTGAGACTAAAAAATCAAAAGAGATATTTGCTTTTGAAATAATATCTCCATCGTTGCTTTGTGTATAGCCTGCAGCGATATAACCATCATCTATTGTTTTTGTAACAGCATTAAAAGCGTCATTTTTAGAACCCCCAATAGTTTCTATAGAATATACATTAGTATCAATTTCAGGAATTTCAAATACATCTTTTTTTGAGCAATTACATAAAAAAACTAAGAGGAGTGTTAGGGCATATTTTTTCATTTGTATGTAATAATTACTTTTTTCTAATCACAAAAAAACCATTATCAATATCGCTTATAATAATATTTCCGCTAGGAAAATAAGGATATACGTTCCAGACGCCATTAAAGTCTGTATTATTATTTGCTGGGTACGTATCAAAATAGCCAACTTCTGAAAATACTTTATTTTCTACGGTTGATACATCAATCATTCTCACACCACCCGTATAATTTGCCTGGTAATAAATATTATCTTTTACATACCCATTATGATCAATTGCATTTGTAGTTCCGAGGTAATCAAAATGGTATACAGGATTATCCAAATCGGTAAAGTCGAAAATAATAGACCTTGTCTTATTTCCTAGACGTAATTCATCTAATTCATCTCCTAAAATAAAATATTTTAAATCTTCAGTAAACCAGCCCTGGTGTGCATATTTCACATTAGCGTAGCTTATAGTAGAAATTATGATTGGATTTTTTTTATCACTAATATCTGCAATTACAATTTCATTTTCATTACTTCCTATAAGAATTTCTTTATCTGTATAATCTGTATCTGACCCGTTGTAAGTAATTACTTGGGCATCATGCGAGTAACCTCCTTCACTAAATCCTCCTTCAATTACTGGGTTTAAAGGGTCTTGAATATTTATAAAAATAGCGCCACCACTGTAGGTAGAGCTTCTGCTTGCTCCTACTATATATGCATAGCCACTATCTTCGTTAATTACAATGTTATGAGCTCTCCCAAATTCGGTGAAATGAGTGTCTGCTAAAAAAATTTCTGGAGGATTTAAAACATTTCTTAAGCGTTTTAAATCAAAAACTTGCATTCCATGGTTTGTAGCTTCACTTACAATAAATGCATGAGAATCGTACACTTTTACATCTCTCCAAGAACTATTTACTGTAGCTGTTTTTAAAATACCTAAAATAAGTGTGTTTGAAGGATCTGTAATATCAATAAATACAATCCCTTTATTGGTGCCCATTAAAGCGTATTCTTTATTAGTTTCTGTATCTGTCCAACCCCAAGAATCATTACCTTCAGTGCCAGAACCTGCCAATTCATTTAAATTAAAATGGCTTAATAAATCATAGTCATTGCAAGGATATTCTCCTGCAAAGCCATTTTCACAAACAGCAATAGGTGCATAATTTATTGGAGAGTTTACATATAAACCATCTTTGTTATTACAATTAATAATAATTGCACAGCAGCAAAGTAAAATGACTTTTTTTAACATTTTTAATATTTTTATCCAAAAATAACATATTAAATATCAATAAAATAAATATAGGTGTTAAAGTAGTTCTGTCCTTTTTTAGATTCTACCTACCTTTGCGGTATGTTAGAAGATAAAAACACACAAAAAACGTCATTAGCTGATCTAGGAGAGTTCGGTTTAATAAATCATATTACAAAATATTTTAAGATTGAAAATGCATCTACAGTTGCTGGAATTGGAGACGATGCCGCAGTTTTAGATGCCTCTAAAAAACAAACTTTAGTAACTACAGACCTACTAATAGAAGGGGTTCATTTCGATTTAAGTTACATGCCCTTAAAACATTTAGGCTATAAGGCTGTAATGGTAAATTTATCTGATGTGTATGCAATGAACGGGGCTGCAGAACAAATTACAGTTTCAATTGCCGTTTCTAACAGGTTTCCTTTAGAAGCAATTGAAGAATTATATTCTGGAATTCAATTAGCATGCGAAACGTATAAAGTAGATTTAGTTGGTGGAGACACCACCTCTTCTACTAAAGGAATTTTAATTTCTGTTACTGCAATTGGTAAAGTAGAAAAGGAAGATATTGTGCTTAGAAGTGGCGCAAAAGAAACCGATTTAATTGTGGTTTCTGGAGATTTAGGTGCCGCTTATTTAGGGTTGCAAGTTTTAGAAAGGGAGAAACAAGTTTTTAATGTAGACCCAAACAATCAACCAGATTTAGACAGCTATACATATTTAATTGAAAGACAATTAAAGCCAGAAGCAAGAAGAGACGTTGCAGGATTTTTAAAAGAATTGGCAATAAAACCAACAGCTATGATTGATATTTCTGACGGACTTTCTTCAGAAATTATGCACATTTGTTCTCAATCTAAAGTAGGGTGTAAAATTTATGAAGAAAAATTACCATTAGACCCTCAGGTAATTTCTGCTTGTGAAGAATTTAATTTAGATTCTACGATGGTTGCTTTAAGTGGTGGCGAAGATTATGAATTATTATTTACAGTACCAATTGCAGATTTTGAAGCCATTAAAGGAAACCCTAACTTTTCTATTATTGGTCATATTACTGCAGAAAACCAAGGGTTAAATTTAGTTACTAGAGCCAGTCAAGAAATTGAACTGAAAGCACAAGGTTGGAACGCTACTAAAGAAGCATAAAAAATATTCTTCATATATTTAAAAATAATTATCTAAAAATATATAATGAAAGTATTAGTAATAGGAGCAGGAAATATGGGGCTTACCTATGCCGAAGGAATGTCTAAGTCAAAATTACTTAAGAAAAAAAATATCATGGTATTGGACAAATCTGATGAAAAGTTAGAAGAACTTCATCAAATTTCTCACTTCGATGCCTTTAAAGAATTAAAAGATTGTGTGCCAAAAGCGGATATTATTTTTGTAGCAGTCAAACCACATCACTCAGAAGACTTGTTTAAACAAATTAATCCATTGGTCGGATCAGATCAAATTATTATTTCGATAATGGCGGGAGTTACTTTGGAGGCAATAAAGGCTTTTTCTGGAGTAAAAAAAGTGATACGTGCGATGCCAAACTTACTTTTTCTTTAAAATTTCTTGGGTCGATAAATTCAATTCCAGAAACCTTGTCTGCTCTTGTATTTTCTTCCAGATAATTTATCAGTTTATTTAATTCTGTTTTATTCATTTCAATTTTTAAGGTTCTGTATTAATGAACGCCAACGTGTTGGTATATAAAAAGTAGCAGAGTAAAAATGCGATTACTTTTAGTTTATAAATAAAATAGTAGAAAAGCACAAATTTTATAGTTTGCGCTTAACTGCTATTTTTTATATACCGTGTTGTGGTTTGTATTTTAATTACTTTTTTTTATAAATCTTACTGCTTTGCATTCATCTGGATCTCCAATCTCTAATAAAATTACAGGGCTCCCTTTCTTTTGATAAAACTTTTTAGATAACCCAAAGTCCTCCAAATTATCTGTTTTTTGGAACTTTATTGAAAGTGATAAATAATGATCTTTTCTATTTTTAATATATACCAATTTCCAATTACCTTTGGCAGAAATTAACCTTTCCTTCCCTTTAATCCAAGGAAAAGTTTTTGAAGATATCCTATTTATTTTCAGTTCTCCATTCTTATCTAAAATAAGTTCTGTTTTATTGTAATCGAAATTATTATTAATACTTAGCTCTAAAAAATATTTTCCAATAAAAAAAGATTCATTTTTTTTATTTTCAATTTCAACAAGATTTTTATCAAAATTACAAGGGATTAAATAACAACTAAAAAATAATAAAGTAAAACTAATTATAAGTAATTTTCTCATTATTAATAAATTTTAAGTTTAATGTAAAAATATTGTTCTATTGTTGAAAGAGGAATTGTTTCTTGTGGATGTCTATCGTAATTGTCACCTATATGAAGTAATAAAGATTTTCTACTGGTTGGATTAATTAATTTCACATCAATATATCCATTTTGAGAAGATGCTCTATATTCAACTCTTGAACCACCTACAAAAAATTGAACCCAATTGGCATTTTTATGTTCTTCAAAAGATTCTAAAACCCCAGCATGATCTGGACTAAATTTATAGCTACTTGGAAGCATATTTCCATTAGCAACGAATTGATTAAAAGTTAGATTATTTTTAGTTAAAATATTTTCAAAATCAACTTTAATTTTATCTTTTCTATCTCCTTCAAAGAATTGATTCCAAAAATCTCCATCTGTAAACTCTCTTGCATCTAATCCTTCTCCGTTAGCGAATTCATAAAGTAAAATACCAATTCCTTTTTCTCCATTATTTTGAAATTCGTTTTGTTTGTTGGATTCTTTAGTCGTATCTGCATCAGGATTAAATTTAAATGCAGTTTTAGTTAATGCATTTATCAATAAATTATCAAGATATTGATTCATAGCATCCCATAAAGGTTTTGATATTTTATCTTTTAGTTGCTCAAGTTTTTTTGCATACGCTCTTAATGCTTTTAACCAAGGATTGTTAAGTCCATCAAAATTAGGGGAATAAATCGTAACTGAAACATTTTCTTTTATTGTTGCTATTTCATCTAAATCATTTAATATAGATTCTGATAAATTGTCTAATAAAGTACTATCTACATTTAATCTATCTGCAATTTGTCTTTCTATTTTATCACAACCATGAATAGGATCTTCACAAGGATAAACAGGAGAAGTATTACTACTACCTTGACTTCCATCACCTCCTCCTCCAGAAGGTGTATCTCCAGATTCAAAAGAAGTACCACTTCCACCACCTCCGCTAAAACAAACAAAGGAAGATGAATATGCAAAAGAATCTTTTCCGTAGTTATTGCATTCTGGGACATAAACACCATTATAACCGTGAACAGTACAATTTCTTCTAGTGTAAGTTTCTACCCAACCACATTCTGCTTGCATTTTGTTTAAAAAGGATGGGTTGTAATCAATTTTTTGAACACTTAATTTTCCTGAAAAAGGTAAGTTTTTACTTTGCAAATATTCTAAAGAAGGTTCATATTTCATTATTTTTCTTTTCAACGACTAAATTTTCAAAGGCACTATTTGAATAATTATCTTTCTCTCTCTTTATTAAAAAAGTGTATGATGTATAATTTTCTTTTTTAATTTTTTTAACAGATTTTTTTATAATTTCAAATGAATTCTTCTTTTTAGAAGATTTACTAAATATTTCTTTAGGATTATTAATTGATTCTTTAAAGTACTTTTCAGTTTTAGAACCTTTAGATATTTCATTAAATTCCTCTTGTTCTACTGCTGATTCAAAAGAGATTGTTTCAAAAGGTGTGTTAGAGTTTGTAGGTACTTCAAAATTGTTAATGCTTTCTTTTTCACAGTTCCATAGTAATAAGGAAATTCCAAAGAATAGAATTCCAATTTTTAAAAGTTTAGTTCATTTGTTTTTCATAGTTGTTTTAATTTAAGATTAATAATTCATATTTAATTCAATAAGTTGTAATTTTTTCGTTTCATTCTCAGCCGTTTGAGTGAGAATATAAACCACAACGTGTTTGTATATGGTTTGTTGCGTGTTTCAAGCAACTAATTTAGTAAATAATTACCGACCAAGAAAGTCCGCAAGGACTTTCGTAAGTAGGCGAGAAGCCAGCAATAAATTATATACGGTGTTGCCATTTCGTTGTTTTTATTCAGGTTTTAATTATTGGGCTTAATTCCGTTTTCTGTTTTTTCAGTATTTGAGTAAATTCGGTTAGTTCTTTATTCCGCAAACTTTTTCAATTCCGACTGAGTGAGTAATTCCGAAACTAACTAAATTCAGAGTGTAGTTCGGTTTTCACAAACCTTTTCAATTCCGGTTAATTATTCAGGTTTTAACCTAATTAAAGTCAATCACAAAATAAAGATTACATCATTGAAAATAGATTTAGAAACAACAATATGCTGCTCAATATTAGAATTAGAATGTTTATTAATTTCCAGAATCTTTTTAAATGTTTAAGATTAATATTACTTAAAATTACGGCTGAAATACTAAAAATTATACTAATAATTGTTGTGCTCCATCTTCCATCTAGAAAATCAGGGAAATAATCCTTAAAAACAGAAACTCTTTCGGCTTGTGTTGTTCCTAAATTATAAACATAAATCCATAAACTATATATTGAAAAAGGAATTATCAAGCAGATTAAACTAATTAAAGTTGAAATTTTCCATTTGGTTTGATTTTTCATAATAAAATTAGTTTTTTTATGTTCCATTTTTTTGAATCAGAGTGCGTTCCGCCAATGAATGGCAACGTGTTTGTACAAGATTAGTTGCTGTGGTTAAGCAATAAAGTTAATAAATAATTACTGAATAGAAAGACCGCGAGGACTTTCCTAAATAAGCCAGAACTAAAGCAATTAATTTTGTACGGTGTTGTGTACAGTTATTCTGGGAAGAAATAAACAAAAATAGAATCATTTTAATTTAAATAAAGAACTGTCTTTAAAAACAGTTCTTTATTATATCTGGTACAAATATTAATTATTAATCACAAGTTTTATAATCACTAAATGTTGAATTTTGTGAAAATACAGTTCCTATTCCTTCTACGAATATATTATAATTCATAACACCTGAAACTGTAAAATTAATTCTATTATTTTGATTATCTGTTGATAATGACCCACCATAGTGATGCCAAGAAACACCTAATGTAAATCCAGATATCCATGAATTTAAACTATTACCCGAACAACCAGAAAAATTAAATCCAACATTCATATAAACACCAAAACCACCAATGTAAACTTGTTTTGTAAAGTACCCTTCGTTATCTCCACCCCCTCCAGGAAAATCTGGTGCTTCCATAATATATGCTTTACTATAAGCTTCATTCTTTACTTTTTCTATTTCGTTTAAGAAACTGTCCATTTCTTCAATATTATCAAAATATATAGGTTCTGGGAATTTTGTTTTTGTTTTGTTTAAGAAAATAGTCGATTCATCATGAAAACTGTAATTATTATTTCTTTTTTTTAAATGCTCAATAATTTTTTCTTTTGTTAATTTCTCTTCCTGCAAGACTAAATTCTCATCTGAACATGAATAAGATATAATCGTTAAGAAAAGTATAATAATTTTCATTTTATTTTTCATTTTAATTTTTTTTATGATTTTTATTATAAATAATACTACTATAACAGCAAATACTATCAAGAATATTTGCCAAAATAAAATTTTCATTTTTGTTTTTTTATAAGTTTATTTTACTCTTTCGATTTTCAATAATTCGGTTTACTCATTATTTTATTTCGGTTTCAACTTTCACATATGCCGAAGTTGGATTGTCAGCCCTTTTATTGACCTTAAGTTAGTTTAATTGTACACAACTAGTTATATGAGGCACAAACCTCCTGTTTATAGTATTCTATTTCCGGATAAGAGGAACTTTTGTTCCATTTTTAAAATAATAAAACTGCATTGGTTTTAAAAAAACCAATGCAGTACGCCTTATTAACGTATTCAAATAAAATTTGGGGTAGGTGTTAAATGTATTGTTTTTTTTTAATAGAAAAAAGTAAAAACTATTCTAAAGTAAAAGAGATGTGTATTGCTTTGTTTTTCTTTAAATCTGCACTATGATTTAAAAACACCACTTGGTTTTCAAAGACAGCTTCAATTAACCAATAAGCACCTTTAAAGTAAGAATTTAAAACGGTTGCTCTTTTTATAGGAAGCGCAGTGTTTTTTGCTGAATGCTCTATGATTTTAATTTGATGTGGATATAAGAGTACTTTTTCCTCGTTCAAAACAATATCATTTACGTCATCAAACAATGCGGCAATGTATTTATTTTCTGGGTTTTTATAAATTTCTATGGGTGTGTTATTTACTAATATTCTATTATTGCGAATAATTAATAAGCTATCTGCAAAAGAAAGGGCATCATTTTTATCATGTGTAGCAACAATACACGCAATGTTTTTTTCTTTTAAATAGGTGAATAGTTTTCTTCTTAAAGAGTTTTTTTTGAAGTTGTCTATTTGCCCGAACGGCTCATCTAAAAGAAGTAATTCGGGTTCATTTGCTAGAGCCCTTGCAATAGCTACACGTTGTTTTTGTCCGCCACTTAAGTTTTTAACTTTCGTATTAGCAAAAGAAGTCATTTCGATAACGTCCAGTAATTCTTGTGTTCGTGCTTCACTTTCTTCAGGATAGAAACGAGAAAGAAATTTTTTAATATTTTCTGCTACAGAAATATATGGCATCAAATCAAAATCTTGCGCCACATATTTAAAGAGGTCCATTCCTGGTACTAAGTTAAATTTAGGTCCTAAAACCTGATTTTCTTTCCAATAAATTTCTCCTTTTTTTAAATTTAATAAACCATAAATAGCTTTTAAAAGGGTCGATTTACCACAGCCACTTTCGCCCATTACACATAAGTGTTCTCCTTCTTTTAATGAGAAGTTGAAATTATCTAAAACGGTTTTCTTTTTAGTATATCCAAATGAAATAGAAGCAACTGTTAGCATACTACAAAAATAGGGTATTCTTAGCAGTTCTGAGAAGTCAGGAGCTTATAAAAGGTCCCTGTTTTTCATTCTGTGCTTCGCAAGAAAAAGTATGTTTATAAAAAAAACCGATACGGAAGTATCGGTTTTAATTTTTAAATTTAATATGTGCGCAGTAATTTTAGTGCTTAAAGACAGAATATGCTTACCAGATTCTTACCCTTTCTTCTGGTTTTAAATACATTTTGTCTCCTTCTTTTACATCAAATGCAGTGTAGAACGCATCTACGTTTTTTAAAGGCATATATGCACGATACATTCCCGGCGCGTGTGTGTCTGTCATAATTCTGTTTTTTAATGCTTCATCTCTCATTTTTGTTCTCCAGATGGTTCCCCAAGAAAGAAAGAATCGTTGTTCTGGGGTGTAGTTATCAATATTTTCAGGTCTCCCACTTTTCTCTAAGAAAATCTGTAAACCTTCATAAGCCGCTTGTACGCCGCCTAAATCTCCAATATTTTCTCCTAAAGTATATTCGCCATTTAAGTGCATGCTATCAATGGCAATAATATCGCTGTATTGTTTTACAAGTTGTTTTCCAATGACTGCAAATTTTTCAGAATCTGTTTCTGTCCACCAGTTTTTAAGGTTTCCGTCACCGTCAAAACGAGCTCCAGAATCATCAAAACTATGAGAAATTTCATGTCCTATAACAGCACCTATTCCACCATAATTTACAGCTTCATCTGCCATATAATCATAAAAAGGAGGTTGTAAAATTGCTGCAGGAAAGACAATTTCATTATTTACGGGATTAAAGTATGCATTTACCGTTTGTGGAGACATTCCCCACTCTGTTCTATCTACTTCTTGTCCTAGTTTTGCCATGTTTTTATCATAGTTCCATTTGGTAACATTAATAGAGTTTTCAAAATAAGACCCTCCATTCTCTAAACCTTTTACTTGTAATTCAGTATAATCTTTCCAAACATCTGGATAGGCAATTTTAACTGTCAATTTGTGTAATTTTTCTAAGGCTTTTTCTTTTGTTTCTTCGCTCATCCATTCTAAACCCGCAATTCTTTTTTCGAAACCCAGCAATACGTTGTCAATCATTTCTTTTGCTTTCGCTTTTGCTTCTGGCGGAAACTTTTCATCTACATACAGTTTTCCTAAAGCTTCACCAACGGCACCATTTAAGTTTCCAATAGCTCGCTCATCTCTTGCGCGTTGTTTTTTAGCACCACGCATTTCTTTGCTATAAAATTCCCAATTAGCAGTTTCTAAATCTGTAGACAAAGAACCTAAAGAATTATTAATAGTATTCCAGCGTAATAAAAGTTTAATATCTTCTACAGAACGCGCTGTAAAAATAGCACTCATGGCCTTAAGGTATCCAGGATCTGTAACGATAACTCTATCTAAATCTGCAACTCCAATTCCTTTTAAATGCGCACTCCAGTCTATGGCAGGTGCTAAAGCTGTAAGTTCTTTAACAGACATTGGATTGTACATTTTTCGAGTATCTCTGCGCTCTTCCTTCGTCATCATCGGTTCAGCTAAACTTTTCTCAAAAGCAACAATGGTAGCAGCGTTTTGTTTTGCAGTAGCTTCGTCATCACCAAACTCTTGCATCATTTTTGCTACAAATTCCTGGTATTTTTCTAACTTCTCTGCAACTTTTTCATCTACATAATAGTCTCTAGATAAACCTAAAGATCCTCCGCTCATATACCCCGCGTATTCGCTGCTGTTTTTTAAATCGTTGTAAACTCCAAATCCATAGAACCCACCGCCACCGTATGGCGCCATGTTTATAATATAGTTTTCTACATCTTTCTTTGTTTTAATTTCTGCTACTTTTGCCAAAAAAGGCATTACCGGGGTTTTGCCCTGTTGGTTTCTAGCAACCGTATCCATTATAGTTTGGTAGTAGTTTACTGCTTTTTCTTGATCTGAATCGATGTCATTTCCTTGTGCGTCTTTCACTTTCGGAAAATCCCTTTCGGCAATGGCATTATTTAAAATAGCTAATACGTCTGCATCTGTCTTTTTTCGGAGTTCATTAAAACCACCCCAAGAAGTTTGATCTTCTGGAATTTTCGTATTTTTTATCCAATTTCCGTTTACGTGATTAAAGAAATCATCGGATGCTTTTACAGAGACATCCATGTTTTCTAAAGTGATACCAGCAGGTCTCTCTTTTTGGTTGGTACAAGCCACAAAAGCGAGACATGTTATTGCGGTGGTAAAAAGAACTTTTTTTATTGTTTTCATAGGTGTATTATTTAATTGTTTGATTCATCATAGTATTATTTTAATGCCGTACGAATATGTAGACGATAAAATTTAAAATAAAGTTGCTTGGAAAGAAATTCTTGTTTTCTCTAATTTTAATAGCATTTTAATTTTCAACCAAATATAGTAAAATTTAAAAACAGATATTTTAATGAACTAATTTTATAATTTAAGCAAAGCACTTTTAAATTGGTTAGTTTTGCAATTACAAAACATTACATGAAGGATTATATTATTATAGGAGCTGGACAGTCTGGTTTGGCCATTGCGTATTATTTGCATAAACAAAATGCAAATTACTTAGTGGTAGATGCTAATGATGAAATAGGAGCACCATGGTTAAAAAGATGGGATTCTTTAAAGTTATTTACACCTTCTGAATTTAATAGTTTGCCGGGTTTAAAATTTCCGCATGAGAAAGGACATTATGCAGACAAGTATGAGGTTGCAGATTATTTAAAGTCTTATGTAGCTGCATTTAATATTCCGGTAGCATTTAATCATAAAATCACCTCCTTAAAAAAGGAAAATGGGGTTTTTAAATTAAAGAGTAATTTAAAAGAGTTTGAAGCAAAAAACGTAATTATTGCTACGGGTCCGTTTCATAAACCATTTACACCTTCATGTCATTTAAAAATATCGAAAGACGTTCTACAGATTCATAGCGAACATTATAAAAGTACAGAGCAGTTGCAAGATGGTGCTACTTTGGTGGTGGGTGCAGGAGATTCTGGAGTGCAGATTTTAAGTGAAATTTCTAAAACCAATACCCCAGTTTATTTTTCTGGAAACACAAATATTACTTCGCTTCCGCAAGAAATATTAGGAAAAACATTGTGGTGGTGGTTTCATAAAGTAGGTTTTTTAACCGCCAATAAATATTCTTGGATTGGTAAAATACTTAGTAAAACAGGACAACCAGTAATTGGTACAGATGTAAAAACACTGTTTAAAAAAGAAAACATTACCTGTGTTGGCAGAACGTTGGATGCGAATGCGCAAAGCATAACTTTCGAGAAACAAGAAGTAACCGATATTAAAAATATTGTTTGGGCTACCGGTTTTAAACCAAATTTTAGTTGGATTGATGGCATTGAGTTAGACCAAAGCAACTACCCTAAAAACTATAGAGGCGTAAGTAAAACGATAGATGGTTTGTACTTTTTAGGTTTGCCATGGTTGTATACAAGAGGTTCTGCTACTCTAGGTGGCGTGCAAAGAGATGCAAAATATTTAAACACATATCTTTTTAAAAAAGAAACAAAAAAAGCATTGGCCTAACTTTTAGAACATAAAAAAGACCGCTATTTTTAGCAGTCTTTTTTATTGGATATACTTCTTATAAACTAAGATTTAATATTTGCCTTTGGCGGATTAGGCAATTCTTTAAAGCCCATATTAAATAAAGTAAATCCGAAAATATCTGCATACTGTTCTATGGTTTTGGCAACAGGTGTTCCTGCACCATGCCCAGCATTGGTCTCTATTCTAATTAAAACAGGGCTTTTTCCTGCTTGTTTTGCTTGCAGTTCTGCCGCAAATTTAAAACTATGAGCTGGCACAACTCTATCATCATGATCTCCGGTAGTTACCAAAGTTGCAGGATATTTTGTACCGCTTTTTACATTGTGTACTGGCGAATATCCTTTTAAATAATTAAACATTTCTTTGCTGTCATCTGCAGTTCCGTAATCATAGGCCCAACCTGCGCCTGCCGTAAATGTGTGATAGCGCAACATGTCTAAAACACCAACTGCTGGCAAAGCAACCCGCATTAAATCGGGTCTTTGCGTCATGGTTGCGCCTACAAGGAGACCGCCATTAGAACCACCACGAATTGCTAAATAGTCTGTTGAAGTATATTTTTCTTGAATTAAATATTCTGCAGCTGCAATAAAATCGTCAAAAACATTTTGCTTTTTTAATTGTGTACCCGCATCGTGCCATTTTTTTCCAAACTCTCCACCACCGCGTAAATTAGGCACGGCATATACACCGCCTTGTTCCATCCAAATGGCATTTGTAATGCTAAAACTAGGCGTTAAACTAATATTGAAGCCACCATAACCATATAAAATAGTTGGATTCTTACCATCTAACAAAACACCTTTTTTATGCGTAATAATCATAGGAACCTGCGTGCCATCTTTTGAAGTATAAAAAACCTGTTTGCTAGTGTATAATTCTGAATTAAAATCGATACCCGATTTTCTGTACAATGTATAATTTCCGTCTTTTGGTGAAAACTTGTAAATAGCACTTGGTGTATTGTAATTTGTAAAAGAAAAATACAGTTCGTTTACCGCTGTTTTTCCACCAAAACCAGAAGCCGTGCCAATTCCTGGCAAAGTAACTTCTCTAATTAAATTTCCGTTAAAATCATATTGCAATACTTTAGAAACTGCATTTACCATGTATTTTGCAAATAAATAACCAGCACCTGTTGTTGGTTGCAATACATTTTCTGTTTCAGGAATAAAATCTACCCAGTTTTCTGGAGCAGGGTTTGCGGCATCTACCGTTACAATTTTTTGATTGGGTGCATTTAAATTTGTCTGTAAATACAATGTATTACCTCTGTTGTCTATTACACCAGTATCGCTTTCTACCGTGGCTATAATTGGTTTTAAAACGCTATTTTTATCAGACAAATCTTTAATAAACAGCTTGTTTCCTGACGTAGAAATAGCAGCAGAAACAATTAAATAGCGATGGTCTTCTGTTAAATAACCACTTACATATCTGTGTTTTTCAGTTACTTTTTCGCCAAAAATAACAGCATCTTCTTCTTGCAAAGTTCCTAGTTTATGATAATATAATTTGTGTTGATCTGTTTTTGCAGACAATTCACTTCCCTTCGGCTTGTCATAACTAGCGTAATAAAAGCCTTCATTTTTGTACCAAGAAATTCCAGAGAATTTTACATCGACTAAAGTGTCTTCTTTTATGATTTTATTTACGGCATCTAGTACAATTATTTTACGCCAATCAGAGCCCCCTTCAGAAATTGAATATGCTGCTGTTTTACCGTTTTTAGAAAAACTTAAAGACCCTAGAGAAGTGGTTGCGTCTTTAGAAAAGGTGTTCGGATCTAAAAAAACTTCTTCTGTACTTTTTTCTCCTTTTTTCCGATAGATAACAGACTGATTTTGCAAACCATTATTCTTAGAAAAATAGGTGTAATCTCCTTCTTTGTAAGGTGTTCCTACTTTCTCATAATTCCATAATTCGGTTAATCTGTCTTTTAATTGTTCTCTGTAAGGAATTTTACTTAAATAATCGAAAGTTACGTTGTTTTCTGCTTGTACCCACGCTTCTGTTTCGGCACTTCTATCATCTTCTAACCATCTATAATTGTCGGTAACGGCAGTTCCGAAAAGGGTGTCTATAACAGGTATTTTGCTTGTTTTTGGGTATTTCAAATTTTTATTATTTGGTTGATTTCCTTCTTGACAAGAAACAAAAATTGCGCTTACAAAAAGCACTGGTATTAGAAATTTAGTATGCATGAGAAGTTGGTTTTGTTCTTACCAAAATTAATTGATATCTATTAAACCTAGCTTGTTTTAACAATTTTTAACTTTTAGGATGTGTAACCGAAGTCTGTTTGTAATGTTTTGGTGTTTTTAACGACTACTTTTGTATTGAAAATAATGCAGTATTACTTTAAGAATTTATTATGATAGAAAATTTAACAAAAGAAACATTTTTAGAAAAAATATTTAATTTTGAAAAAAACAAAGAATGGAAGTTTGAGGGGAAAAGACCTGTAGTAATAGATTTTTATGCAGATTGGTGCGGACCGTGTAAAGCATTGGCCCCAATTTTAGAAAATCTTTCAGCCGAATACGGAGATAAAATAGATATTTATAAAATAGACACCGAAGCAGAAACAGAATTAGCTGCGGCTTTTGCGATAAGAAGCATTCCGTCTCTATTGTTTTGCTCTTCAGATGGTGCCCCGCAAATGGCAAATGGTGCATTGCCAAAAGCTGAGTTAGAACGCATTATTGCAGACGTTTTAAAGGTAGAGAAACCCCTTTAATTCTATGGAGAACATTTAAAATGAAGTGTAAAAAATTCTGAAAACAGCTTTCAGAATTTTTTTATGTTTCAATTTTTATACATAAGATTTCTATGCATCATAAAATTATGTATCTTTGACAAGATTGAATTTGTCATTACGGTAAAGTGTGACAAATAAATAAACGATTACATTTCAAAAATGGGAAATCAGAAATTATACAAAGGTTCTTTGCAAACCATTATTTTAAAGCTATTAGAAAGTAATGATAAAATGTACGGTTATGAAATTACGCAAAAAGTAAAAGAACTTACTAAAGGCGAATTACAAATAACAGAAGGCGCATTATACCCAGCCTTGCACAAATTAGAAGCAGATGGCTTGTTAGATGTAGAGGTTGCAAAAGTTGGAAATCGATTACGAAAGTATTATAAACTTACAGAAATCGGAACCAAAGAAACCGCCAATAAGTTAGAAGAAATGCAAGAGTTCTTAAGAACAATGCAACATTTGGTGAACCCTAAATTTAGTTTGGAGTAAGATTTTATACGCTATGGAATTATCAAAAGAACAACTTTTACAAATAGATAATTATATTTTTGTTTGTGGCATTCAGTTTTGTGATGTTCGAACAGAAGTAGTAGATCATTTTGCCAATATTTTAGAGCAAAAATTAGAGGAGAATCCTGCTTTAAATTTTAAGCATGAAATTATAAATATTCACAAAAATTTTAGTGACAACGGTTTTAAAAAATTATTAGAAGAGAAGACAAAGTCTGTAACTAAAAAGTTTTATAAGCAGTCTTTCAAACACTTTATTACTTTTTTTAAGTTGCCTAAAATTATTATTTCTGTTGCTTTATTTTATGGGTTGTATTTATTGATGAATAAATTTGAAGATAAAGAGTTTTTTTTTCTTTTTATAAACGGTTTTATACTTTTATTAGTACTTAGAATTTTTTATCAGCATTGGAAAAACGAAAGAAATAAAAGAGAACCTTTTTTAGTTTTGAATAAAACAAATAGTTTTCTACAAGTGGTGAATTTTGTTTTTATTGCATTTAACACTGTTATCGATTTTAGAAATGAAGAAAGTTTCTTAAATGCGACACATAATAATTGTCAGCTATACGCTTTTGTGATTTTATTATTATTTTATTGGTCTGGCGAAGCTGTTTTTAGTCAAAACGAAAAATTAGTTCAAAAACAATTTCCAAATATCTTATTGTAGCTATGGAGTTAACAAATGAACAAATTAAATTTATAGACCATCGTCTAGAAAATGAAGGCATAAAATATTGGGATGTTAGAATAGAAATGTTAGACCATATAGTGTCTGATGTGGAAAATAAATTGACGGATGAAAATACTCAACACGAATTTAAAGTGATCGTGCAAGGCGCTCTGGTTTCTCTTGGTTGGCAGGAGAATTTTAACGGAGGTGGTTTAGATGATTTAAACAAACAAGGCTGGAAAAATGCAAACAAAGGATATCGACAATTGTTTTACAAAAGTTTTATAGACTCTTTTAAAAACTACTTAATTCTTTTAGTATTAACAGTATTTTTGCTTGGGTTTTATTTTTTGTCAGAGGTATTACTGCATAAAACATTTTTGAAAGTAAGTTATGGTATTTTTCTTTCATCAATAGTGCTTTATTTCTTCGTGTTCTTTAAAATTTGGAGAAAGAAATACGGAAAATCTGTACATAAAGACTACGCTTTAACCTACTTAATGTTTTCATTTTTTATGTTAAGTGGGGTCTTTAATTTTATTAGACTTGATACAGACTTCGCTTTTCCAATACGATATCACAAACCAATATTATTTCTTATACTTCCTTTGCATTTAATTTTAACCTTTGCCGGTTACCGAGTGTATAAGGAAGCAATTTCTAAAGTTGAAAAAATGAGAAAAGAACTACTGTCATGAAACTAACAGAAACTCACATACAAGAACTCTACACGTTCACAAGAAAACACTTTGTGTATCATTACGATGTGCAAACAGAATTGGTTGACCATTTAGCTAATGATATTGAAAATATTTGGGAAGAACACCCTAAATTATCATTCCAAGATGCCCAAGATAAATCCTTTAAAAAGTTCGGTATTTTTGGTTTTATGGATGTGGTTGAAAAAAAACAATCTCAAATGACAAAGAAGTATTTTAAAATAATTTTAAGGTTTGTAAAAGAATGGTTTCGTTTACCGAAAATAGTATTGACTTTAGCTCTTGTTCTTGGCTTTTATAAATTACAAGATGTCGAATCTTCATATATAATTTATATTATTATTTTCTTTATAATAATTGGTGCTCAACTAGTCGGTATTTTTATAAACTCAAGAAAATTGAAGAAAAAATATATAGAATCAGGTAAAAAATGGATGTTTGAAGACATTATTTCTATTAATGGATTAGGAAATACAGCATTACTAATTTTTTATGTGTTTGATTTTCCTTTTAGAACGAGTGGTGACTTTTTGTTAATGGGAGAGTTTAGGAAGTTTCTATCTGCTTTTTTAATTACGCTAGTAGTGCTTTTAGGCTATATCACTCTGGTAGTAGTTCCTAAAAAAGCACAACAATTATTAATAGAAATGTATCCAGAATATAAACTTGTTTAATTTTTTTATTGATGAAACTTACAGCATCTCAAATAGATCATCTTTATACATTTACCCGTAAACATTTCGTTTATTTTTATGATGTACAAACAGAATTGGTAGATCATTTAGCAAACGACATCGAAGATATTTGGCAGGCGCAGCCTAATTTGTCATTTCAAGATGCGCGCGATACATCGTTTAAAAAATTCGGTATTTTTGGTTTTATGGATGTTATCGAGGCCAAACAAAAACAAATGAATAAGCGCTATGGTAAAATTTTATGGCGTTTTTTTAAAGAGTGGTTTACCATGCCTAAATTGGCGGTTACAGTAAGTATTTTTTTAATTATATTTTTCTTTTTAAAACTTCCACATTCAAAATATATATTACTGGGAGCATTGCTTTGCCTTGCTACTTTTGATTTGACAAAGCAGTATAGGTCTCGAAAAAAGCAACAAAAAACAACACAGAAAAAAGAGAAAATATTCTTATTGGAATCGATGATTGGAGAAACACGAAAAGGTTTTACGGGAGTCGCATTGATAAATATCTTTAACTCTATAAATTTGTCGAGAGTTCCTTTTAACTCTCTGGAAAACCACTGGTTGTTGTTGCTTTCTTTTTCTGTGACTCTGGTGGTCTTATTGTTTTATGTGACGGCATATTTAATCCCACAAAAAGCAGAAGAATTACTAATAGAAACTTATCCAGAATATAAACTTGCAAAAACTTTGTAACAAATTACTGTCTTAAGCTTCTTATCAT
>Ga0308018_10000260_pt1 | contig 28680 bp, 39 predicted proteins | sample Neamet282_FD_203130 | JGI IMG/M metagenome (GOLD analysis project Ga0308018, IMG submission 203130) | Marine microbial communities from water near the shore, Antarctic Ocean - #282 | ecosystem: Environmental > Aquatic > Marine > Unclassified | place: Southern Ocean | collected 2014-10-01
CACCACCTGAAGTTTCACTGTCGTAAGAATTTCTATAACCCCCCGCACCACCTCCACCGGAAATAGAACCGTGGGCGCAGCCACCGCCTGAAGCACCGCCAGCAATTACTAAATATTCAAGATTACCCGGAGAAGAAGCTGCAAAAGTACCACTTGATGTGAATACATGAATCTTGTAATCCCCTGATGTTGTGACTGTTCCTCCTGTAGCTGCTACAAGTGGCACTACATTCCCTGTCCCTTCACCTACATTAGTCCAAACATTGGAACCAGAAGTTGCAGTAGTACACGAGAACATCTCACCAGAAGTTGTATTTAAATACACAGTGCCGACACCACCTGATGGGTTAGTTGATACTGTAGGATCAGAAGATGACTTAGTTATTTCGTCAGGTACGGCGCCAGAAGCTAACTTCCCTGCCGTGATTTCTCCATCAAGAATGGATTCGGTTGTTATCTTAGAAAGAGCCATTTGTTATCCTTTAGGGTTGTCTGATTTAACTTTAGCTATATGGTCTACCCATAAAGTAGTGCTATTCACTGAATCCCAGTATCTCATATCTAGTTGTTCTTCTAAAGACTTATAGTCAGCTTTACGAGCAGCTATGTATGCAGTGGATGCCAAATGTGCTGCATATTCTGTAGTCCAAGTAGCTTGATCTGCTGCTGAAGGAATACCACCGGGAAACTCTGTGATTACTCCGTCTGATGTACACATTCCTGCTTGATGGTTGTGTTTCCAACCGATTACTGCGCCTATATCACTCATGCTGTTATCTCCGTAATTGTTATTGATGAGGCCATTACTCCACCAAAATGTCTACTTCCTGCGTGTCCATTAAAAGTTTGTGTTCCTGCTCCTGCTCCTCCTGCACGCAACTTGAAAGTAGTTTCAGAAGTTGTACCAGCCGTCATATAATGAGAAAAATTGATTACAGACCTAAATGTGGATGAGGCAGAAACGGCCTGTGCTGCTAGTGCATTTGCTGTACTATCTTGAAACAAAGCCCCACCTCTCCATCGTGCAGAACCATCGGTATTGTTTATATGTGCTACACATTCAATAAATAATTTATTGGAAGCATTTGTTGGAGTTATTGCAAGGGTCATTAACTCAACCCCCTCTGTCTTTTGAGGGATGGTGTCATCTACTGGCATGACAGTTGTTCCTGTAGCAACCGCACCATTCATTACATTAACTACCTGTACAACTTTACCCCCAGTCCCAGATGCTAGTTTCCCTGAAGTAACTGCTGCCGTAGCTAAAGAATCCGCATCTACAGACCCATCCGGTAAACCACCTACACTCAATCCGGCAATAGTACCCGTTCCATTTATTGTTACTGTCATGCTGATATCTCCGTTATTGTCATTGAGGAAATCATTACTCCACCAAATTTATCCGTTACCGAGGAGCCATTGAAGTGTAATGTTCCTGCTGTGTCTGGTGCAGCGTATGCTTTAAAAGTGGTAGATGATGTGGTTCCTGCTGCCATGTAGTGCTTTAATAAGACTGGAGTGGCAGTATTAGCATCAGCGTGCCAATCAACCGCAACATTTAATGCTCCTGCCGTAGAATCTTGGAATAAACCTAAAAGCACTCTATCTTGGGCCGTGTTGCATAAGATCGCAAAAATATCTATTATTAATTTATTAGAGGCACTTGTAGGGGTAATTGCTAAAGACATAATTTGTGTCATTTCTGTATTCTGTGGGATTGTATCGTCATGCGAAAATTGCTGTGTCATAGTTGTTCGTGCATCTACCAGTACATTAACTACCTGTACAACTTTACCACCACCAAACCCTGTAGCAGTTCCGCTATTAGTTATATTTGCGCCACTAGGGATAGTAAATGTATCTCCGCTATCTCCAAGGGTTACTGTAGTACCCGTAACCGGAGATATTTTATTGGTTGCTAATTCGCTCATAATTTACTCCGTTCTATGACTATTAGAGCTTCCTGTGCATCCATCCATGTGGAATCAGAATATGCCTCACGAATCCGTCTAATTGTGATCTGGCTTTCTAATCTCGCAATTTCTTGTCTGGCATTGCGAACTACAGCCCCATCTTGCCACGCCTGTTCTTGCGTATCCCTGTCAGCTTCTTCCTGTGCTGTAAATGGTATTGGCCCATCAGATGTCATATTATGTCGAGGCATTATGATAAACTCCTTCTATATTGGTACACTGTCCCAGAAGTTATATTCCCGCTTGAACAAAGAAATCGACAGGCCACATTTGCCTCTGCCGTCGCTTGATAAAAACCTGTTACCCATTGAGGATTGGGCTGTGGTGACGCACCAAACAACGCAACAAAACCATATGCTCCTGTTTTCGTTGATGAAGTTGCAGGGTCGGACAAGGTAAAAGACCCTGCCCTTAAACCTTCATCTGTTCCCGTACCCATACCTTCACCGGGGCCAACAATTACAAACGAATCTGTTTCTTCAGTTGAATAGGATGTCCCGGAAGTGTTCACCCCAACGCATTGCATCGCGTATCCACTGGTACGATATGTAGGGCCAGACACCCCAAGTTGGCAATTGAGTTCTACCGTGTTACTCGCAGACACTAAGCTATTGAACACATATTCATAATCGTACCCTGCGATCATGTTTGTAAAAGCCAGTGATGCGGAACCTGAAGCGGTTGCGGAACTCACAAAATTCCATCCACTCCCAGCAGGAAGATTTGTAAGAGCCGCCCCATCAGCTACTATAGGTCTGCTAAACGTTATATTCCCAGTACCATCTGGAGTTGTTAATGTATCTATCTTTAAAGTAGAAGCCATATTATCCTCTTAAACTATAGTCCAAGTTGAACCGCTTGTAACGGTCACGGTAATTCCGCTATTAATTGTTACTGGGCCAGCAGTCATTCCGTTCTCAGATCCTAAGAAAGTGATGTTAGCAGCAATGACCTTCGCATTTGTCCGTATGATTGCATCTGCACCAAGGCTTGGGCCACCAGCAGTTCCCCAAGTGTTATCACCTTTAAGAGCTAATGATGAAGTAGGTGTTCCAGTTGCACTAAGCTGAGCAATGCCAACAGTGCCAGTACCCGGAGTCCCAATTGAAAGGGTAAGTCCAGTGTAAATAATTTGTATCGCAATAGGTGAGGATACGGCAGTAGTAAAAGTTAGCTGTGTTCCAAGAATTGTGAAGTCTGTCGCGTTCCTTTGAACAACACCATCAAGGGTCAAAACTACCCCGTGAGTAGTGGTGTCATGCGTGAGCGTATATACCGTTGCCCCGCTACCAGTAAGGTGATCCGAGACCGCATCACCTGAATTTATTCCTCTTCCTATGTAGGCCATTTGTTATCCTCTATTCCGGTTTTTGGAGACTGGTATGCGTATTTCTTGGGTCATAACTTAGCCCTCTCTATGGCTATGAGTTTCTCTACATCATCAACCCACTTAGCCCCTGCTACTGTTGTCATCGCCCTGATGCGTCTTTGGGTTATTGTGGATTCTAATCTTTGTATTTCATGGGAAGCGTTCCGTGAAACAGTGCCATCTGCCCACGCCTGCTCTCTTGCATCTGCTTCAGCTTCTTCTTCTGCTGTGAAGGGTACTAGCCCCTCTGGTGATCTACCGAATCTAGCCATATTATGAGTTCTTTATTCCAAAAAGTTTAAAGTTACCAGATATTAAATTTCCACCATTAGTCAGAAACTGGCAGCCAGACCACGCAGTAGTCGCCCCTTGATACCCACAGCCTCCGTAAGACCCCACATAAGTTGTGTTTGAGTCTATAAATGATGTAAAAGAGTTGAGGTGTTTCTGTACTGCTGCATTCACACCATGAAAAGTTACCCACCCAGCACCAACTTCAGTTGCTTGATTGCCCCATGAGCCAGCCGACAGTCGATATAAAGCAGACGCAGTATTCGCCCCATAAACCTCACTTCCTCCCTCATTTAATCCAGATTGACCGTAAGCATAGGTAGAATCGGTTTTCGCTGCTCCACCTATTGCAATTCTAACTGAACCTATAGCCGTGTCAGTTGCAACCTGCATATTGTCAAAATATACAATATAGTCATCATAGGTAGCACTAAAACTGGTCAAGAAACTGGCAGCAGCATCACCGCTTGTTACATTAACCTCTGCAATAAAAACCAGACCACCACCGGGAGCAGCCTCGAAAGCAGGAGGACTACCAGCACCAGTAGAAGTTAAAACTTGCCCGTCACTCCCCGTTGCAATAGCCACTGGATTTCCAGAAGCGTCATAACTAATAATGTTACCGTCTGTACCGGGAGCCATCTTAGCTAGGGTTACAACATCATCTGATGGAGTAATGGTTCCAGTCAATTTACTTGCCGCCATAGCCGCAATATGACTATCATCAACAGAACCAGCTACTAGGTGACTCGAATCAACACTTCCCGCGGAAGGTGAAACTGTCTCTACTGTTTTCCCAATGTACAGGCAGTACATAGTACTTGGACTGCTAATTGTGCTAGTCGTTAATGCTGTGCCAACAGCCGTATACGAACTTGGGTCTTGCCTCACATTGTCAATAAAAAGTGCGATATCAATGCTGTTTGTAACAGACGTAGACAAAACAAAATTTGTGCCTGTCGGACTACTGAAGGTCTGTTGAGTCAACGCACTGTACTTTTCTGCTGGTTCGTTCCCTATGTATCCCATGTTATCTCCTAAGTACTGATTGCATCAATGCGTGAAACTACAGTATCTAAACTACTAGCTGTATTTGAGATCACAGTTAAAGCGTCACCACTTTGTAGTATGATCTTAGAGCCTCCGTCAATTAATTCTAGGGCCGATCCGACTGGGATGGGCGCACCTTTTATAAGATAGAAATTGTTACCACCGTTTACTATATAGACATCTACATTAATGCTACTAGCTGCTACATTGGCGCAACGTATACCAACTACAGTATCGTCACTGTTGCTAGTAAATATGGTAACTGCACCTGTACCTGTATTACGGTTAATGTGTCTTTCAAAATCCTGTGCCATTTGTTACTCCTTAAACTAAATTGAATACCATTAGGGCAACCGCCATTGCAATTACGAAACCATTACTTGCCTCACCGGGATCACCCTGTGGGCCTTGTGAGCCAGTAGAACCTGTAGAGCCTGTAGAACCAGTTGGGCCAGTTGAACCAGTTGCACCTACATTACCGCTTCTAGCAAATGAAATATACAGTGTATCAGCGTTAGTTAAACTACCGCCACTAGCTGCGTGACTTACTGGAATCTGAAGCCAGCCAGTATTATCTACTACGGCACCCGTTACATTATAGGCCATAAAAGTAGCAGGGGCACCAGACTTGCGAAGGAAGACATACCCCTCATGTGTACTATTTGTACCATCGTCTATAGATGCAATCAAGTCTGATACATCTGGATTACCTGTATCTGCTGATGTTGCATCAATAGCTATATTAGTAACTGAAGCTAGAGTAGCGTTATCTAATCTAAAATCACCTGTGCCGGGATCAGCCATACTAGTAGAGTTATCAAAAGTATACTTCCAAGCTAACGCTCCTGCTGATGCTTCTGCGTTAGTCTCACTAGCTGCTGATGCTGTTGCGCTACTAGCACTTGCTGTGGCACTTGTGGCTGAAGCCGTAGCAGAATTAGCAGAATTGGTAGCTTGTGTACTGGCTGTCGAAGCAGAAGTAGAAGCATTAGATGCTTGTGTACTGGCTGTCGAAGCAGAAGTAGAAGCGTTAGATGCCTGTGTACTAGCCGTACTAGCACTACTTGCTGAAGCAGTTGCGCTTGTAGCAGAGGCCGTTGCGCTTGTAGCAGAAGCAGTAGCACTGGTAGCAGCGGCAGCGGCGGATGCGGCGGCTGCGGCTGCATCGACAATTAGTGCCCATTTAGCAACGTCGGTGTTGCTCGATACTGGTTGTGCCCCGCTAGAGGTATGTCCTGTAAGACAGAGGTATATATTGCTATTGGAAGTGTCTTTGATGATGTCTCGAACTACATAAGCTGTAGATGCCGCCCAATTACCCCTATAAATACCCAGAGCTAGATCGGACAACGAGACATTTTCTATGCCCGTACCGGCTGAATCGACCCGGAGGACATTTAAAGCCACCAGATCCGTAATAGAGACCCCAGAAGTTGCTGAACTTTCAGGGAACTTAATCGTCCTGTCTATTTCCTCTTGAACCTGCTGTACCAGACGGACGTTCTTATCAAATCTGTCTTCTACCGTGGTGGATGGAAATGCTCCACCCAGAGGTAAGGAAGAGGTCTGCGTATCTGGGTGATTACTCTTAACTGTTAGTGTTTCACCGGAGGCAGGTGTATAATCTGTAGGACTGGTATCAACTGTTAGCGTACCAACAGCGCCATCACCGCCTGAGAGAGTGTATTGGGTGCCATCTACCCACGTCGTTTCAACGCCAGTAGCGTTATTAGACAGGATAACCTTTACTGTAGTGTCTTCCCAATAGATGAAAGTCACTGCAAAACTGGTTGTGGAACCGTTTCCGGCGTAGGCTACTTTATTTGTTGTTGCGGTAAGGGTCATATTCTATCCTTATTGTGCCTTTTCAGGCTCTATGATACCATTATTGCGGTTTAAACTCAACCTTATTGATCTATCTGGGCGTCCAGAGAGCCTATTATCACTTCTACGGCACCTTGCATTTGCGTCTTAACTTTTGTGCTGTCAGGTAAGAGCCTGAAAGCGGCGTCTGTCACAGGGTCAGGATCTCCAAAAGTTAGCTCCGTAGATAATCTCATGAATTTCACCCATGCTTCCCGTCGAACGAGATCACTGACCTCTTCGGACATGACGTCCCTTAATAGCTGGGATGTCAATGGGTTGGACACGGCAGAGATAAATCCGCGACCCCCAAAAAGAAACATTCCAGCCGCCATTAAGTTGTGCAATGTAAAAATCTTCCTATTTCCCGCAACTCCGCCAGCTACGGCGCCCGGTACGATACTGCCTAAAAAGGAATGTACTCCGCCCAATAGCGTTCGTCTTAGAACAAAACTCGCGGCACTGGGGATGTCCAGACCTTCAATAACCTTCCCCGCTTCTGCTAATTTCTCCAAATCGGTTATCTTCAACCCACCCTTGTTCCTCTCGAGCATTTTTTTGACGGTTTGGTATTTGCCCCCGAGAGGGTCGCCTAAGCCAAAGTGGGCGGAGAATTTTCTCACATCAAACCTTGATCCCACTGTGAACCCCAAATCTGTCATGGCTGATTCCACACCCTGCCGAATAACCTTGGCAGATATTTCTGCGTAAGTTTTTGCACCTACGAGTTTGTATATATCGTTTATGTTTTGCGGGCTTCGTAGATGAAGTATTTTATCTGCCAGCGTATCAATAGGAGTTCTCGTAACAGGGTCTCCTACGGAAGCTCTCAACCCTTTTCGCGTAAATGTAGCGAAGTTTTTTGCGGTCGACGTCTCTAAAATATCTGTCATAGTTACGGAGTAGTCATTATCAATAGCCTTCAGCCGTTGGGTGATAGCCCCTGCGTTCTTGCCCCTCATATTCTTCATCATGTCTTTAATGCCATTCTGACGCAAACTGAGCATGAGCTTGCTGGCAAACTTTTGCTGTGCAGGTTCTAAACCGCTTATAAAGGCACTCATGTCTTTTAAAGCGGCGTCCATCTGTACTAAGCTCTGCGGTACGTTTTTCATCGGCAATATGTGTGCCTTTATGTAATCTATGACACCCTGTTTTTCAGCAGATATTTTTCCTGCTACCAGCTTCCCGGTTTTTTTGTCGAGGACTCGTGGGGTCTCCGCTATCAGCCTATGAATTATTCGTGACCCCTGACTTGTAAGTTGTTTGGGGAGTACTATTACCTTGGCTGCTTTAGCCATTGCGAATACTTCGTCGTATCTACGATTAAAATCATTTGCAAGAGATTTCGCTAGACTTTTAGCCTCTCGGAACATCTTAACGCCAAGTTCGTCAGCGGTACGCTGAACCGGAGCTAGTATAATCGGAAGCCCTTGCAGTGCGGAAGCAAACTGTGAATCAGTCTTTGCACCTTGTTTTGCCAACGGTGCCGAAAGCAGAGGAAATTTTCCAAATACAACTATAAAACCTCTAGGAATTTTTCGCGTACTAAGCTGGATCGGGAATAGATCAACACCCCTTTCTTTTGCTCTCTTGGCTATAGCGGTCTCTTCTTCCCCTACTCCCAATATTCCACGAGTCAAACCTCTGGTCGTAAATCGGGCTACCGCTAAAGCCCCCCCGGTGGCGGCTTCTAAAATAGCCTCTCCCGTAAGAACAATCTCCAGATCATCGGGGGCGAGTAGGGGGAAATTCTCCGAATTAAAGTCTTTAAATATAGAAAGTCCCGAGTAGTCCACAAAGTCTTGTATGCGCTCTGGGGCTACCGTACCCACCACAGCACCAGCAATAGAACCTAATCCAAATCCGGTTGCCACTCCCACAGGGCCGAAAGGTGCAGCAATTTCGGCCCCTGCTATACCGCCGACAAATCCCCCGCCCACCGTAAGCATTGCCCGACTAAAAGGGATCGGGTCATTAGGGACATCTGTCCCAAACATCCGTTCGAGTCCCCTGTCTATTATGTCTTTCTCTTCGGGTTCAGCTTTATTTATACTGTCTATCTGGTTAAGAGCTTCAATTTCCGCAACCATTGCATCTCTGCTAGGGTCAGAAATAGGGTTTTGATTTAGTCTCTCGATCTCCTCGATCATAGACTGAGTTTCCTCATCCGGTTCATCCGCTGAGTCACGTCCGACGAGCACATCGACCGCACTGGAAGTAACGTCCTTTGCGGTGTTGAACAAACTTATAGCGCCATCAGCGAGATGTCCGGGGATTGACTCGATGCCCTCCAGTACTTGAGTCTGTGACTCGGTTCTTTTTGGCGTCCCCTCAACAACTTCTACCAAGCGTTCGGGGGCCGCTGGCTCTTTTTTTGGGTCAATTGTAGGATTTATGGGTACTTGTGTCACTTTTTATCCTTTTTTAAAAATGATCTTACTGCGTCTCTAAATTCGTCTCCGAACTTATTGGCTGGAAAAAAATCTTCGCCCATTTCGGCGATGTTTTTCAGTGTCATGTTCGGGTTAGCTTTCACAAAATCTTCTACTAGAACACTCGCATCTTCGACAGTAACACTCCCAACTGCCTCGGCTATGTCATCGGCTTCTTGATCCACTGGGTCTTCAACGAGACCTCTTTGGATGGGCTTTTGGGCGTCCTCGGGAGAAATCTCCTTGCCACGGGACAAATCCAGTATATTTTGTATTTGCTCCGGTGGGAGCTTGCGCCAGTTGGGATTAGTTTCCATGTAATTCTTAACCTCTGCCGGAGTTGTTGGAAACGCCGCCGGAGGTACTTGTTCTGCGGACGATTCTTCCTTTTTACGATAGTCTGCGATGACCTCAGAAAACGATTTTGGGGATCGGGCCACTACAGTTTTCATCTCCTCGAGGAATTCAGCGTCTAAAATTGGTTCAGTTTTCGCCAGTTGAGTAATTTTGGAGTCAAACGAAGGCCTGTTAAAAGGTGACAGGCGACGCTCGTTCAGAGGGTCTGCTAGAAACTCATCGCGCATTTCTGCAATCATAATGTCCCGATCAGCAATTTTATTGAGAATCCTAGCGACGAATATATTTCCTTCAGGCGTTAGAGCCAGTCCCGGTACAACCTGCTGTGCCACTCGTATCAACTGCTGAGAGGATCTTCCAGCTTTAAGCCCGTCAAGAATGTTCAAGGTCAAAGCAGCTTCGCCACGGTCAAGTATCTCAGCTGCAGCCGGGTTGCCGATAAGATCTATTCCACTGAGGTCAACTCCGAACAGCGCAAACATCTTACCAATTCCAACACGAAAATCGGCGGCGGTACCAGTGGTGACACTCCCTGCCTCCAGAACGTTTAGTATCTGAGCGGTCGATACTTGTGTCTCTGTAGCTATTCGTGCTCTGTTAGTAATTGTCTCTTCGAATGTAATGTCTTTTTTGGATCGAGCTTTTTCTGTTTCAACTGCTCCTACGTTTCTAGGGTCTGTCCCCATCTGGTTGTTAACTGTTACCCCGCTACCACTGAAAATGCGTGTTAGCTGGTCTATACGAGCTTGCCGTTCTGCCCCAACAATGTTTTTTGGGATGTCGGCTATTCTCTGAATGAGTGCATCCGCAAGTTGCCCCTTCTTCTCAGCGTCCGTGTCCTTTTTAGCTTCGGGGTAGCCAAACGACAAACTTTTAGGCATATATACGTTGGCACCCTTAGTTCCATCTTTATTTTTAAACTCTGCATCGTACACCAGTTGTGGCGGCTCTTTTCGAAGTCTTTCTATTCGCGCTTCAAATGCGTCAATAGTAGATGGGCTTTTAAACATCCCAGATAGGTGGGGATTATTGAGAAATTCTTCGGCCTTAACCATGTCCCCGCTGTCTAAATATGAATCTACGGCGTCAACGGCAATGCCGTCCCGTGTGCTCTCTTCCACCGCCCGGAATTTTTCCGTATCTAGCTGATCTTCGAATACACGCAAGACTTTATCGAGAGAAGATATCTCAGCCAGAAACGAGGAGGGGTCTTTTTTAACCCTCTCACGAATTTCATTGACCTTCAAACTGATCTGGCCCTGAACTTTGTTGTCCAGTTCAACCACTGCCTGTTTGTTAAGAGTAGCTGCAAAGCTGCGATTTACGTTCAAGTTTTCTTGAAAAAATTTTGCTGACTGTTCTGGATCTCCGTACTGTTTGAGAAACTCGCTTTCCGCCTGCTGCGCTTCTGCGTTCAGCCCATCCACGAATTCCTGAATTTTCTCGGGATTTGTTGCTTCAGGGTCTACGCGAAAGGCATTGAATTTCTCATTTGCGGTTTTCTCGTAGTTGGTTTGCCCTATGGATCTAGCTACAGAAACCCGGCGTTTTCGTATGCTCTCATCCTGTGCGTTAAGACTTTTTTGAATCTCCGCATCATTTGCGGCTCTATCTTTTGCATCCTGTGCAAATACACGATCAGCCTCTGCGGAAATCTTAGCCCCGATACCTGCGATTGCTTCTCCCGGCCCCTTTAAATTGGATGTCAGGTTGACCCTTCCGCCGGATCTAACGGAGGTATTAGTCCTCTGCTGTGATACTTCTGGTGTATTTATATTCCGATTACGTTGGTTTCTGTTAGCTCTTTCACCAGCGAAGGTAAATTCAGTCATTAGTTATTCTCTATTAGTTTGGTGGATGTAAAGTTTATTTGCCAAAGGAGAACGTCTTCCTAGCCCCGCCCGCTGGTTTAGGAGCTTTGGCGAACTGGTTAGTGCCTTTAAATCCTCCTGCGATGCTACTTGCACCACTAAAAAGTTGTGACCCCGCACTAAACGCAGCACTCTGTCCAGCTTGTTTAGCCTGTGCTCCAAACAATCCCGCCTGTGCGGTTTGGTTCTGAGCTTCTAATCCGAAGCCGGAAGTTCTTACTGCAAACTGGTTTCTCAAACGCAGAGCATTTAATTCATCTTCTCCAGCTATTTGATTTTGAATAGAGCTAAACGACCCCTCATTAAGAAGCACTCCAGTAGCTCCTCCACTAGCAAAACGGGCTGCTAGTTCTCTACTGGCTTGGCGTCTGAAATCATCCTCGTCGATCTTAGCTTGCTGTTCTGATCTTACTTGGTCGCGTCGTGCCAGTTCGGCGTTCTGTCCAGCCACTTGGCCTTTAAATCTCGCATTACCCGCAGCACTCTGTCCCGCTGAAATAACACCTATGGTGCTGACAACAGTTCCTACCACAGCTATATTTGCAGCTATAGCTGCCGTCGTAAATCCCGCAGTAGCAAATGCACCGAAGCAGTAACAGTTACTGAATATAGTTTCGACCTCTGGACAAGGCCAGAAATCATTTAGATGTTTAGATTGCATATTGCTCCTGCCCCTCTTTAACGTATGTCAGTGCGGTGTCACCGAAGGACACTTCCTGTTCTAAGCACTGACGCTGAATATCTTTTTTCCATGCGGGATCGGCGGGTCTTTTATAACCCCACGTTTCTTCTTTTACACCTACCGCATCTATGCCACTTAAATCTAAGTCACTACTAAATGGCCCAAGAATAGGCACTATAGAAATGACTTTTGTTTTAGCTGGCATACGTCTCAACAAATCAATTCTCCACTCATACTTACCAGACTCGATAGGTACGGTGCATACGATGTTGTCTGACCATTTGAGGGATGAACTGTAGATCAGTGCTCGACCGATTCTTTTTGTCCCAACTGAAAAGGTGTGCCAGTCGGCTTTGTTCATCACTTCAAAAACTAATTTCTGAAAATTAAGCGTTACGTCCGCATGAAATAAGTCCGAGCCAAAAGCCACTTCGTAGTGGGTTGGTTCGGAATTTAACAGCGGGATATCCAGTACTGTCGGGTGTTCTACGGGTTCGTAGCTTTTTCCTTCAGCTTCGTACTCCCAGTAGGACGGACAGCTATTACAACCTTCTGATACCCTGTGACATCCTGTGACGACAGGCCAGTTTGAAATTTGTGCGTTATCGTTATTCATATTGCCCACACCGCCTTAATGTTAGGCTTATCGACGTAGACCAGCCCATTTGTGCCTTGGGCTATAGCCATCGTTTTATCGTACACAATCCCAGCGGTCAATCCATGTGCTTCCGGGTGCACATTTTCGACATCCATGAGCACCACGTCGCCCGAATTCGCGTCCCGCATAGAAACACGCTTACATCCCATATCCACAAAAATCTGTTCCACAGTTTCTTCAACGCCACCACCTGAGAAGTTCTTTATGAGTTTAAACGCTTCTTTCATCGTACTGTACTTGCCCCTAAAAAAATGGGCTGGATCTGATCCGTTTATGACTTGAACGGCATCAAATGCGAACAAACAACAGTCTGATTTTCCCCATGTAAAGGGGGTGTTGTGTCTTTTCTTTAGGAAGCCACTTAACCTATCAGGCCAGTCAATATATCTTAACATAATGTCGCCTATTTTGTCTTATATAGATGCGTTGATTTTAACCTCGGGAGCGATAGCCAAAAGTGTGAACGGACTTGGATCGTCGCTCTGTACCCATAGCCGTGGGTCTGACTCCCAATTTCCCTCTAGTTCTACAAAATGTTCGCCTGTGAATATGGGGGTTCCCGAATCCATCGGATCAGACACGTCTCTAAAGTCTGATTTAATAAAAGCGGAGTTCTCGTCAACCTTGTATTCAATGGTGTGACTGAACAAGACTACGAATGTAATCCCGTTGATTCTCTTTATTCTACCTACGGCAGTTCCTGATGGGTTTCCACCCTCAATTTTAAGAGTTTTGAGCTTGTGAGTGTATCCTAGCCCAACCTGTACAACCGAAGCGGGGATATCTAGGGCTATGCTTCCACTGGCGACAGTTTTATCGGCCTGTAGTGCGCCATCTGCCCACACTTTGACCTGCTGACCCTCTAAATGGGCTAGTCCTGTGAGGGTAGACGTGGAGGATGAGTCGTAGGTAAGGCCAGAATCAACGTAAAAAGCATCTTCTTCGTCCTGATCGTCATCGTATTGCCGCTCTAAAAATTCTATGTATCGGACTGTGGCACCATTTACGGTTCTCTTAACCTGTACCCAAACCTCATCTCGTGAAGTTGAGTCGTGTGTTTGTCCAACAGCACTAGCACCGGGGATTATAGCTACTGTCTCTACTACTGCGTCTCCGGTAGAAAATGCTCCCCCGAGTATATGTCTTGCCCATCCTACGACGTCTTCTTGCCTTCGAAACGTCATGGAAGGAAGCTGACCGTCGCCTCGTACCACCCAAACCTGTGAGTCAGGCTCTTCTGCGTGATCCATTTCTACGATGCCACTCTGAGTAATATGCTGAGCCAAGCGAGTCATATCGAACGCTTGGTACCCATCAGTCTCAAAGGTAAAGCCAAATTCTCTAATCTTGCGTTTTGCCCTCTGAGCGAATAACACGATATTATCCACTCGGACAGGTGCAATCTGTGCAGATCCATGTGTGGTCTGTCGTCTTACTGTAATATCGGATGGGGTTATGACAGATCCCGTAGAAGAGGGTATCCATTCACCGCCGGTTGTGCCGATGGACAGAGTGTCCTCCCCCGCAGACATCCATCTGATAGCATTAACATTATCAGCACTGATAGAGAAATCAAGAGAGTCGTCATCTTCCACAGTCTCATCCCAAGTTCCTGATGTTGGGTCGCTATCAGGTGCGTAGTTTTCGAAGTCCCCCGTCTGCGACGCCCAGAATGTTTGCGGCTGATTCGTGTTCCCTGCTGCGTATAGTCTCTGCTCAAAAAATGCTCCTGTTGATGGGTATCCTGTGTTCGCTGACCATGAGCCAAGCCTCCATTTAGTTTCTGCGGTAGTTGTTCCGAATGTTCTTTCGACATCTACCGTAACAGATGTCGTACTTCCCACTGCGGTGATCACCCCCCATCCCCAATTAACTGGGCTTGAGTCGCTTATCCTGATCGACCGGCCCACGTCAGTTGATTGAAAACCTACCCCGCCGTTAACTGCTGCTATGGTAGACGCCGTAACAGTTATACCAAACCCTGTTGCCGCCGACGGATTCATAGTTGTTGCCGTAGAATTTTCTTGAAGCCACGGGCCATCTTGCCACGGGACTTCAATAAGAGACCACGTTGTGTTACCTCGTCGTTCTAATCTGTATGTTGGGTAAGACCCGTGAAACATATACAAAATATCAGCAGATTGTGGCCCTTCTATTTCGTAAAGATCCGCCTCGGCATATGGAGTTTTAATCTCCATAGGTTCGTCATCCAAGAGTGCGATGTTGTCCATCTGGACAGTCTTTCCAAGTTCTTGTTCAAATCTTACGAAGAAATTTGCTGCCGTAGTTGTAAAAGAGTACCCGTGATAACCTACTTCAGCAGTAAAAGTATCGACAATCTGTGTCCCCCCAGTGGCTGTCCCCACACTGAAAAGAACGTAGTCGCCCGGAGCACCAATAACCTGAAATTGTAGTATGTGTTCTGCGGCTAAAGAGTTTGTGATCTGCTGTTCGGCTTCCGCATTGTTTGTTCCGTTGGAAACTAAGTTAAGTCTCTTATTGCCTGAGTCGTAGGTAATAGAACAGCCCGCACCGGAATTATCTGTCCAAGAAGCAATACCTGATGTGAACGTGCCATTAGCTATTCCCGCTGTTATGCTAGGAACTACTATCTGACCCTGATTCCGGTAGAAGCGCATGTTACCAGCGCCCATCTCCAAGACGTAATTTTGTGTAGTTGAAAATTCAAACTTCTTTAGGCGTGATTTGACTGTAGCCCCGGTCTTAGTAGCCGCAACAAATCGCGTTCCAGACCTGCGCTGAATTCCACCTTCCGGTAGAGCAATAAAGTTTTCTAGCGTCTCCACGCCACTGGGGTATTTATTAAAGTCTACCCGAGAAGACAATCTAGGGGATAGTTCCCCCGTATTCATGGATGGAGTTAGCGGATGTACTTTTGGCATTAGTTAGAGTACCCAGAACCAGAGCGGTTACGGGAATTTGCCCACGAGCCTCTTGGGCGGGGTTCAGGGAATGAACCCATAGCATCCAGTGATTTAGCTCTGGCTAAATCTTTGATTGCACGTTTTCCAAGCTGATCTTCTAGTACATTGGAATTGGCTACAGTAATAGCCAAGTCACGAGCCAATGCAGAGGCTAACGCTCTTCTGAAGGCCGGTGTCATAATATTCGGATCTTGTTCTTGGTATGTGTAAACCAAATATGCAGATTCCACGTCTGTTACGATTACGTTTTGCGACCCAACCTGTTCGTGACGATAGTCCATAGTGCCAGAACTAGCGTCATTATCGTGAACAGATATAGTGAAAATCCAGTCCGCTGGGAGCGAAAAGGCGTTGTCGTAGCCGAAACTAGGGGCTGTAGTGGATTTAGCTAACTGTACACGCTTCGTGGCAAAGTTCCAAGGGAACTCCATCAACTCGTCGCGTATAATGCTATATAGATCCTGAACAGCGTTTGCGTTCGGTGTGCCTTGGGTAAGGGATGTTATTCGAGTTCCACCAACTAGGCGTAGTGCCACGTTAGCGATATCGGTCTCACTTGCCATGCTTACTCCTTATGCAGCGACCGGAACAGGCTGATCACCACGAGCTATTTGTTGTGCCAATTGTTTTTCGGTTGTCTCGTAAACTACTTCCCCCTTAACTACAACTTGATAGACCTTCCTGCCGAGGTTCCACTTGACAGTGCCATCTTCCTTGATATATTTAGGGGCATCGGGAGTATTTTCTTCCGGCTCTTCGAGGCTCAGGCTTTCAGAAAAATCTACCACTTCGCTTGTAGCTCTAAAATCTACGGTTCTAACGTTGCCGTTCACCCGCGTTTCGAGAACAATCCCGTCGCACATAGCTAAAACCCGTTCTTTTTCAATCTTCAGGCATCGTATAGTGTCGCCAGCCATGAAGTTACCCGTTAGAGTATCAAAAAATCCGGGCTTAAAACACGTCTTTACGTCGTGGTCTTTGCAGATATAGTTGAAGTTTTTCCCGTAGTTACCATCTTCTGGCTTATTGAGGTTGTTAGTTCTCGCCTTAATCATGCAGTTCTCCTGTTTTGGTAGATATAAAATCTGGTAACGAAGCGAACTTCGTTACCAGAAATCAGTTAGTCAGTGTTGGTTACTACGCCAGCCAATGCTTCAGCTAGATCAACAACACCAGCGGCACTAACCGCCATAACCATGAGCCAACCCCATGTAGAGATGGTTCCCGTGCGAACGGCGGTTGCCCAGTCCACTACGAGAATAATATCCCCTGCTTTAAGATTCAGGTCATCGTCGGCGTTGTTAAAATAACCGTCGATGTCCACGAGAGTATGGGCTTCCAGACTGTCATAACGGTAAGTGGCGTAGCCATTCCCGTCATTAAGCTGGACTAAATTTCCCGGTACATATGCCATGATAAAGTCCTCTGTAAAAAGTAAAAAGATCCGGGGGCTAATAAAAGCCCCCGAAAAATTAAGTGACTGGGATTGCCGTTGTATCGTTGAGGGTTCCCTCAATAACACCAGCATCATCAATTAATACGGCAGAGCCGGACATCGCGTGGTTCACAAAGTGAGCCGCACGGTCGCCATGCCAAGTGATGTCTGCGCCGACAGATGATTCTTTACCGGCACCAGCCAGATTTGCAGGAGTTTTACCAGCCGCGTATCCAACAGCATCTTTATTCCAGATGAAGACTTTGGAAGTAGAAGTGCCGACGTTCGGGACTCCTGAATGTACCGTCCAAAGAACTTGACCCCAACGTTTGAACATCCCTACGGGTGCTCCAGTGTTGAAAGGGAGTCCGTCACCGCCGATATAGTCGGAACTGGCGAACTCTGTAATGGTAGAAGCAGCCGCCCATAAATGGGGGGACATAACACCATACATGTTACCCGGCTCATAAGCGTCATTAACGATCATGGCTTCGATCATGTCGAGAAGTCCGTTACGAACTTGAGCAGAAGTAGTAACTGTTATGGTTACTGTTGTTTGAGAGGTTGAATCGAGAATAGTCATCAATTGACTATCTACTTTACGACCGAGAGCTTTAGCACCACCACGAGCAATAGCCATACGCTCGTCAATGTTGATCTTGGCTTCGTCGAGTTTATCTACCCAGTCACCAGCATAGAAATCAGCCAGCGTGGTAGAAACTGCGGTGTGAGTTTGGTTCATCGGAGTGATAGTACCGTGTCGAGCTTTTGTGGTAGCGGTACCTTTTCCGATTTTTTGAAAGGTTGCAACAGATCCAACTACATCAGATTTGAAACGGACTGTGGGTTTAAGCACTGAACCATCTCGCTGAAATACATCATGTACGTCTCGCTCGTATTGAGTGATAAACGCATTGTTAATTGAGGTAGACATTTAAGCCTCCATGTGAGAGTAGTAAAAAAATTAAACTTACATCCCGCTGGAAGCCATAAGAGGTCTTTAAACCGGGAAGTCTGCGAAGAGGCCGGTCTCTATAACCATAATGGGGCATTGGTAATGTATCCTGCTATGTGATGGGGCCGATTAAGGGAGTCCATCTAAACTATAATGATACCAAACATAAGCCTATTCTGTCAACTTTTTTTATCTTCCTTCTTTTCTTTTTCCGCTCTTTCCTTCTGGCGCTTCCGATACTTTTTTCGGGCTTCTTTTTCGTCCCCTTTGGAAAGATGCTTATTATGGTGAGGGACACGGCTAAAGTTAGCCGCTCCCTTCCTGCCCTCAGAATTTTTCTGCCTTACATCATCAGTCTCAGAAGAGCGTCGTCGAGATTCGTTTTCCGCCGCAATAAAGCCATCCTCTGTATTAGGGAAGCTCTTAGGCTTTGGGTTTTTACGATTCTTCTTTGATCGGGTGGCGCTAAGTGCGCCTCTTCCCGAACTATACCCAGCAGTGTTGACTACAAAGACTCTCCCGTCTTCCGTGAAAGTACCGCTCTTCTGATGACTCATTTAAAATTGTCTCCCGTCTGTCCCGACAACTGGATCACTACCATTTAACACGGTAAGAACTTCCAGTTCCTTCGCAGCAAACTTGTTAGCTTCTGACGTGTTACCTTTAGCGAGAGAGTCCTTCGACTTTTGCCTAAAGTCATTAGCTTTCTGCATCAAGGTGTCACGTTCTCCATCCGTTACGACGCTTCCTAAATTTCCTTCGCCCATCTGTCTGCCCAAAGTGGCGAACATTTTAGCCATGATAGGATTGTCGAGTAAGTACCGGCCTGATTTATCTTCCATGAAACGAGCGTCCTCGTAGTCGTCACCAAGGAGCTTTTCACTGGCTCGAGCGGCAAAGATGAGGTTCTTATCGTAATCGTCCTTCCACTCGGATTTAAGGGCTGCTGTTGCATCTGCGGCATACTTGTCATCCGCTTCTGCTGACATTCCCTGTATCTTCATAATCTCGTCTCTAAAAGCTGATACCAAAACGTCAGCCGTCTCTTTAGGAACGTTATTATCTAAGAACAGATTAGACCAAGTGTCCTCAGAGTCCATCATGGAATCTGTGCGTTCTTGACCTTCCTGTAGGGGGAACTCATACCCGTCCACGTCTTTAGGGACACCAAGAGCTTCCCGGTAAGCGTCTACATCTTTATCAGAAGAGTCTTCAGACAGTCGTGTTACTGACTTACCTTCCTTCTTCCGGTAGTCCAGATTAGCTTTGACCAGTGCTTCGGGAGTCGTAAAACGTTCGGCATGTTTTCTAAGATCAGCATCCTGAATGGATGATCTCCAGTCAACATCTGCTAAGTCTTCGTTAGATTCACTATCAGTATCCTCGGATACTTCTTCAGTGGCTTCTGTTTCTTCGGTTGCTTCAGTAGTGTCTTCAGTTGCTTCTTCAGTTGCTTCAACCATAATTTATTTGCGCCTCGTATTTTGTTTTATTGGTGGTGGAGGAGGGGGTTCTACAGTTGCTATCTTGTGGATAGCGAGAGCTAATTTCCTCTCCCCCGTTGAAATAAGCGTAGCACTTTCATCCACGCCATACTTATTAAACTTAGTAGTATCATTCAGGACGTAGCCCATACCGAGAATCTCTCGGAGAACTCTTTCTCCTTGTGGCGTAGATAGAAATACTTCCCTAAAATCTTGGTACCGTTCTATTTGGGATGTATACTTCGACACCCTTTCGAATAGCATTAGATCATCAGTTATCTCAATCGCCTTAGTTTTCCCTTTTGTTGCCATCTATTTTGGATACCTTTTTCTAGTTTTAACTTTATTCTTCTTCTTCTTTCTCTTTTTAGCTTCCTCTGAGTTCTTCTTGTCTCTTTTTTCTACTTCTTTTCTGGAGGGGGCTTTTGATTTAAAAGTCCGTGAACCTCCACCAAGTCCGACTTGGTTAAAGAAGTCACCATCTCGCATGGGGGGCTGGTTATAGACTTTGCTCATTTTTCGCTCCCTGCTTTTTTCTTATCTGCATCACTTTCCTTTTTATCTTTATCCCGCGTCCGTTTCATAAATTTAATCCAGCTTCGTGCGTTTTTTAGGGTCTTAGAGCGTTTTACTGCTTCGTCTAATCTACCTTTGCGAGATTTCTTTTCTCCAACTTTAACTCCCATGAAAAACCCACCCTTATTTCCGTCCGCAGCCGAATTACCCGCATTTTTTGCTTGGGTGTCGTCGTTGATAGCATTTATGATAGGGTTATCTTTTTTGTTCTTATTGAACGTCCGGGTTCTTATAGCATCATCTTTATCTTTTTTCTTACTCAGACTTCTGATCTCAGACTTCGGTGGAGGGTTCTTCTTATCTGGACGCTTCCTCTTTGTATCCTTTTTCTTCTTCTTATTAGATCCGTAACCTACTCCTTCTGGCATCTGAGTGTCTCCTTTAGTTAAAGTTCTTCTGCATGAAGTTTATCCCAAGCATCTTTTCCCTTGTGTCTTTTGCCACTGTGAAAAACATTCTTCATCTGCCAAGACATGGCGGTGTGATTCGGGCAAACACATTGAAACTTAAATTTTGCATCGCACTTTCTACAGTACCGTGATTTGACATTTGCTGCCTCCGTGCTACTTATCTTTCCCATTAATCTCCTATTAAGCTGGAACTCCTTGATCGGGTTGTTTGTTAGGATCTTGTATAAGACCCGCATCTTTCGCGGCCTTGGCACCTTTGCCAACGATACCGGCTTGCATATCAGCGGCTTGAAGTTGCTGCATCTGTTGAAGTTGTTGTTGCTCTGCCTGAAGTTTCTCTTGTACCTCTTCCTTGGTATTGAGGATCTCATGTGGTAGAGAAGCTGCATCAGCCTTAAACCGGGCTAGTGCGTCAACGTTAACCAGATGCTTAGCCTCTGGGGATACTTGAGCCATCTGCATCACCTGCATCGCCCACTCGGAAGCGGCAGCAGATTGGACTTGTTTCTTAATCTTATCCACGGGCAGATCGAACTGGAACTTAATGTTCTGCCCGGATAGTATCTCCGGTACTTCACCAAAAGCGTTCTCTCTGAATAGCAGTCTGAAAGCTCTGTCAACCATTGGCTCATTATAGTCAGTCTGGAAGCGCCCGAATACAGGCCCAACTTCTCGGATGAACTCATCCTTACGCTGGATGATCTCTGTAGCTGTCATCTGTGGCCCGCCTTGTGGCAAGTTCAGTATATTTCTGAAAAACGCAGATGATACCTGATTTCTAATATCCGTCTGCATGTCTCTCGTAACAGGTAAGTTATTACCAGAGATCATAGGAAAGAATGGATTGCCACCTACCGATGCCGCAGTCTCCACGTCGTAGTAACTTATCCCTCCGGGGTAAGTCATAACTTCTTGGAAGGCGCCGTCGTTAGGTGCCATAATTGGAGGATCAGCTAGTCGCTGTCCTGCCACCAGAATGGTCTCACCCATAGCTTGCAGGGTATTACTGTCTGGTAGTGCAATCATACCCGGTGAACGACCGTACTCTTCTCCCGAAGAGGTGTCCCATCGTGGTATGACAAAAGGGAATTCGTGAAAACCACCCTCGTGGATGATGTGCTTGCTTTGGGTCTCCATCCAGATCTCTTCGATTGGGAAGTCCTTGGAAAAAATAGGGTTGTCGAGAATTTGATTCTCTCTGTTCCCCACCCAGTACAGCAAATCTATTTTGTCATCAGAATTGTTGTTAGCAATCTTTTCTTGTACTTCTTTAGAAAGTTTATTTCTCCCAAACTTGATTTCAGCTTGCCATATGAACATCTTCTTAGTTCTATAAAGACCGTGTGGATTGCCCTCATCATCAAACATGGGGAACCCGTCTTTAAGATGGACAGACTGAAAAATAAGATTCTGTTGGGACTGAGCAAGACCGGCATACAAAATACCAGTGCCCATAACCACAAGATCAAGATCAACCTCACCAGTGGCCTGTCTGAAACGTGCCAAAGGATTTCGGATATGACTATCCAGAATCTCTGTGGATCGACCCATCCAGTCCTGCACCTCACCCTGCTGGTTTAAGCTATCATCCTCGGCGCGGATCTCTGCCAGAGTCTGCCCTTCTGGGCGGATCATAGCTCCAACCGTATTTGCCAAACTTCGAGCCGCTTGCATAGGTGTGCCATCGAAGACATCATCTACGCGAGAGTTTCCGTCTGACATGGTTTGAGTGAAACCTTGTCGAGTGGAGAGCAGCACACGGGACAGATCGTCCCAGTGCTCCTCAAACTGAGAGCGCCGATTTTTAGCGGCACCCTGCTTCTTCATGTGGTGCAAAACGATCTCTTGCGGAGTTTTTAGTTTCATACTTATCCTAGTTTCGCAGAGGAAATACTACCCCCTCCAGTGTTGCCAAGTCCGTCTTCTGACGTTGAGGCTAGTTGAGAACCCGTTCGTCCCCTTCGTCCAGCCGCAGTTATCTTACTTGCCTTCTTCACGTTCTGCTCCACGGGTGGAGGAGGCGGCGGAGGCGGCGGAGGCGGCGGAGGCGGGGGCGGTGGTGCTGCTGGTCGTGGAGGTGATCCTCCACCGGGAACTATGCACTTAAATTTCATAACTTATCCTAGTGTAGTGTTGTCACTATCCCCAGACGCATCAGTATTTAATATACTTCCGCCGGATTGTGTATTTTGAGTTAGTATTGATCCTGATCGTCCTCTTCTCCTAGCCACGCTGGCCTTCAAGTCCCTTTTCGCGGTCTCAATAGCCGGGTCAGTTCGCTCCGGCGGAGGCGGCGGGGCGGGCGGTAAAGGCGGAGGCGCGGCTGGGGAACTACCAAAGCCGGGGAATATATTCATTTATTTAGTCTCTTGTAAAGTTGATAAGGAGTTACAGAAAAATATTTTACGCCCAAAATGGCTTTTACCAAGCCTACGCAATTAGATACTGATATTATACCGCAAAACAAATTAAAACTGAACTTGATATTTCGGGATTGCTCTGTTTCGACTGTTATATAACCTGCATCTTGGTAGTGGCTGTTCAGATCAAAATCTTCAGGGGCCATAACACGAACCTCTGGAATTCCTATTCTATAGTCTATTTCTACCCATCCATTCTCAGACTGGAGTGCTATAATACAATGTTTAAAATTATCCTTCAGCAATCCACCCAGTGGGTGGCCCTTGCCCTCAATGTTCATAAACGCTACTATGGCTTTCATCCACCAGCCCCCGGTCTTTTAACTGTCCCACCTTGTGACTGGGTGTTAGGGTTTTTTACTACATCTCTCTTTCCGTCGTCTCCCTTTTTCTTTTTCTTGCTCATCGTCTACCCCTTCCTCTTCTCATTGTTCTCGTGCTCCTACGTTTAGGAGCCGCGCCCGCAGCACTAGAAGTTGTGTTACTCCCACCTGCTCCCCCAGTGCCCGTCGCAGCTTCTGGACGTTCAATCTGCTGAAAGTTCGCGTTCTCGTTCTGAGCCGTATTCGCTAGTCCTTGTTGACGTGTCAGATCTCTCGCGTCCTGTCTTACTACACGATCTGCTATTCTTCTGTCTTTGTTCGCTTGACCGATGACGAACTGTTCGTTTCGCAAGTTCAAAGCCTTAGTGTTGGCTACAGTCTCTGGGTTGCTTTTGAATGGTGCAGGTTGAGCTAAGTTATTGGGCCATCCTGCGCCGGGGAATATGTTCATTCTATCCTCTCCACTTGTGGGGATTATATTTACTCTGCTGAGTATTTGGTTTGTGTACTTTTTTCTTATGAACCATCTTCGCCTGTTCCATAACCCGTGAATCAAAATACGCCTGTAATGTATCTTTTGTCCATCCGTTTTTCTTCTCTTCGTCTGTGAGAACTAGATCAGTCACTCTTGAAAATCCTGTGGTACGGAGAAGAACCTGTCTCCACGTTGAATGACTTTAAAGCCTCTTTTCAGTTCCGCATCTACCGCTAGTGGGAACGTCGGGTGTTTTGCACCTTTCAGAATCATGTAGCTGTCCTGCGGTAGCCCGAGGTCTTGCATCTGCTTTAAGCTAGTAGGAACTACGGAACCCATGTGGCCCGTGTCATCCCGTTCCATGCCATGTCCTAAAGCTGAATCCATATCGAATCCTTCACCGGCTGGATTGAACTTTTTCTTCTTTGTTGCCATTACCGTCTCCAGTTTCTATGTGGGTTGTACCGAGAGTTAGTCCGTTTGGGCGAACTATTGAATCGGCCTACTTTATTCTTAGCTGGAATCAGTGCGTACACCGCAGCGTCACCTTTTCCGGGTGATCTGCCAATGCGTTTCTTTAAGTCACCAAATCCGTCTTTACATTCTGTCGATTTACCCTCGACTTGGATACCACGACTGGTTAACTGCCACTTCGGTGCCGAAAGATCAACCTTCAACTCTCTATCAGGCCATAATGCGATTGCGTTCGGGTTGTCTGGGTTCAACGCTTCTCTCATACGCCACCACAGCATACTACGAGTGTTAAAAAACCCTAATGTGCCCGATGAGTCCCGCTCGTGGCTCTCCTTACGTCCGTCCACTGAGTACACGTTAGCGCCGTTTGTTCTGAGATGGTCTAGTATACTAGCACCTGCTCCACCAATGATGTCTAACATCATCTGAGCGCCGTCTCGTACATATGTAGTACAGATAGCTGCTCCAGTAGGGCCGTCCGGTGTACTGGCACCCTTTAAGACGATCTGAGGGCCGAACCAATTCCCGTATCGTGGGCTTAAAACAAAATCATCTTTACCACCCCGTGCCGGGTCAACCCCCAGAGCGTCCATCTTAACTCCTTGAGGCTTCTCATCTGTCCAACGGGCTTGTGCCAACTCGATCCAAGCAGTTGGTATGACCTGCCACGGATCGTCTTGGACGCCAGCAGTAAAGTCACCCATCAACATCTGGCTACGAAGCGGTTCTGGTAGTGCTTGTAGAGCGGCTTTGTAGCCGGAGTTGATTAGAAAAGGGTTGTCGTCAACCGATGAGGGTATAAATGTGCGTGATCTGGGTTGCACCCAGTCTTCGTCTTGCCATATGGGTTCACAAGTTGGGACTTCCACGTCGTTACCGTCGATGTCGCTGATGAACCACCTAAGCTCACCCGGTCGTGCTGGATTAGGATGCTCCCTGTCGAGCCAAGGTGCCCAGTAGTCAACAACCCACTGTCCTTCGGCTGAAGTGGGTGGGTTGGTCGCGCACACAATCCTACATCTTTGATTCGAATCTGCTGCTCTATTCCATGTAGTAACATAGCGAAATTGGCTCTCCAAGAACTGCGTTAATTCATCGAAACATATGAGGTCACGGGGATCACCCTGATATGCGACCTCATCTCCTGAATACTGCATACCCCCAAGACGTATAGCCCTTCCCTTACCCAGATCAAAGCGATGTAATTGCCCATTAAAGCCCACCCTCGTTTTTCGTATTCTAATAATCTCTTCTTCTATTGGCCCAAGCTGTTTCACTTCTCGCCTATAGATTACAGATTTAGTGTGAGCGGTTAGGGCCAGCCCAATCATTAATGACGACTTACCACCGCCAGCCGCACCCCCGAATAGTAAAATATCGGCAGGGGAATCATACGCCTGTTTCTGCGGTGTAATTTGCTCTGGCTCTTTTGTATTAATAAGAGGACGCCACGGTACGTCAGTGGCATCTTCCAGAAGCATTTTGTCTATTTCTGCTTTTTCTGCTGGGGGCAGGTTATTATACTGCTCCAGTAGGGCATCTAAACTCGTCATGGTCGCCTTTAGTAATTTGGTTCGCTCTTCTTTACTTCCATATAGCATCCCGCGAGAGCGTTCTGCTGGTCAGTGTTAAAAGCAATAGCCTCGTTAAGACAGTCGTCAATAGTTCCGTTGTATATGTTCTTCTCGCCTTGCAATGTAAAAATATTCATTATCCACAGGATGACTATGAGTTTCATTCTTCTACCGGCTCCTCACCGTATACAACTGTAACAGGATCGACTTTGTTGGTAGGCTTCATGCCTTTAGCTCTCATCAACACTGACAACATACGTTGCTCCTTGTCTGTGTCGGTTAAGTTAACTAGGCTCTTGCCATTAGCCCCTGTGAGTTCGAGACGATCTGCCTCTCTCCACCCAGCTTGGGACTTCAACCAAAAGATCATGGCAGGTACGTTCCCTTCCATAGCCTTACCATACAAGGCACCGGACACTCGCGTGTTAGCCCTCATCTTCCCATAGTCGAGTTCGGATTTGAAATACTTATTTAGGATCTTCATCGAGACGCCCAGAGACTCAGCTTGGTGCATCGGCTTGATACCATTGGCAGACATCATAACGACGTCTTCCCGCTGGATGTCTGTTGGGACAAAAGCCGGTGTTCCTCCATGCGTATTATTCTTAGCCCCTTTGGGCCTACCAGCTTTTCTCTTGGAGGGAAATGCCGCATCAATTTTGGCTTGCTCTTTTTCCGAAGGTATTTTTCTGAAACTCATGTTATTTTTTATTCTTATTTTGGTTTCTAACTTGCTTCCGGCGCATAGCATTAACCAATTTGCGTTCTGCTGCTTTCGTGTTTTCGTTTCTAGGCTCATCCCTTTCAAATATCCCACCCTGCCTTACAAAACGTGGGCCAGAGCCGGGGGCTGTTCTTCTGTCGCGTTCAACACTCGTGTCGTGCAGAGATTTTATCCATTTTCCTGTTGGCGTTTTAGGCATATCTATATCCACCTTTCAAATTTTTGTTCATCCGGCCCTAGTATACCATACCTTTCATGGTACTTTATAAAAATAGCGCCAAAACGGACGGGTTGTGATTGGAACTTCCGTAGTGCGGAACCTTCGGGAATAGTAATTTTGATACCACGGCCCTCCGCCAGTCCCAGTAAATACTCAGTGCAAGCCCGTTGATAGTCCCACTCCTCATCTGGCATTAAGTCCACGCCGTAAAGAGCTATCTCATCTGGTTCCATGCTAATGGCGTGGGAGAGCATGTACGTTATAGATGATATGAAATAATCACGGGTCTTTTGGATGACTTTTTCAAACGGATACTGTAGTACACCACCCCAGTACGCTTCTTGCATATAAAGCGTTTTGTTTGGGTCTTCTGAAATCTTTTTCAGAGTCTTCCAGTAATTCTGAGGTCGGTGTGCTTGAGTTTTAATGTGATCACCTGCCCACGACTCCGTTAGGATAAGCGGGGAGGATAATTCAAGAACGTTCTTTTCGTGCATCTCGTACAGTCGATCATATTTCTCCCACTTATCATCCCACGGTAGGCCAAACTTTGTCCACTCGGGATCGTAGAGAGGAGCTTCATCATTTGTAGGGCCAAAGCCCATTACACATATCTTCATGCCTTTTCTCCCTTTGTATTATTAAAAAGATCCTATATAAACAAGCCCGTTTTGTCAACTCAGTATTTTCAATCCGCAATAGTATTAAAGACGTTGAGTTTTTCAAATTTTGAAAAATTTCGTGTATAACCGATTGTGATCCCGGTGGGGGCGGTGGGCTTGGGGGGTGGGGTCGCGTTTGGCATGAATCTTGCATCAGTTTGAAGGCATGAATCTTGCACTTGCAAGAATGGTGCCAAACTAATTCAGTTCATCGCGCTCAAATGGCACGGAACTTGCTTACAAATGAAGTGAATTAAATGGTACAGCTTTGCTTGCAAGAATCGTGCCAAAGTCAGGCTCATTTGTAAATTAGTTTGGCACGGTTCTTGCATAACTAAATGGCACGGCTTCGCTTGCAAGAATCGTGCCAAACGCGAGCATATTTGTAAATTAGTTTGGCACGGTTATTGCATAACTAAAATGCCTCATTATGAGGCGTTTTCATTATGCCTCATTATGAGGCGTTTTGTGTTTGTGAGTTTAAACCAGAACTTTTTCAGTTATGCAACTATCATACCAAAATGTATGAAAATATTTCGGCATGATAGTTGCATACTGTGGCAGATATGCAGGATTCGTGCCAAACCCTTTTGATATAATGGCTTGCAAGATCAGTGCCAAAGTGATTTTGAGGATTTTAGGTCATTAGGATGGCTGTGTCTTTCTGTAGTACCGTTTGATTTACCCTTTCCACTGGTATCAATAAAGATAAACAAGCGATTCTAAAGGGGTTCTAGCACGTCAACTTTGTGTCACTTTTCTATACAGTCCAAACGGTAGTGTATACTTTTATGCTCTTTTATCTGCTTTGCGTATCTAAAATAAATTGTCGATTTTCCTTGATTTTGTCAAGTTCTTCTATATAATAAAGGTAGTTAATAACTATATAAGGAACTAACCCAATGAAAACCGCACAAAAGCTAAACGACTACTTTAAACTCAAACCCACAGGTTCTAAGTTTGTATACCTCACTAAGAACAAACCGGCTTTTCAGGCTTGTGACTTGTCAAAAGCAACTGAAGCCACAGAACAGGCTTTTCACTTCTTAAATGAAGCTCTTTTTGATGGTAAGATTGAACCTGTTGTAATTACTCTACAATCTTCCAAGGGGTCATACGGGCATTGTACAGTTAACAAAATTTGGGATGATGGCACCCAAAACCACTCGAAACGTGAAATCAACCTTTCAGTCGATTATCTAAGTATTGACCCTTTCCACTTTTTGGGGACTCTTATTCATGAAATGGTACATTCCAGAAATTTAGATCTGGGAGTTCGGGACTGTGATTCGAGCACCCAATATCACAATAAGAATTTCAAAACACTTGCGGAATCGGTTGGGTTGATTGTCACTAAGATGGGTAATTATGGGTTTGCTCATACGCAAGTTGCGATGAATAATTTAGACGGGATTGATCCAGTGGCGGAACAAGCCATTGCCGAATTGATTCTA
>Ga0308018_10000265_pt1 | contig 28394 bp, 21 predicted proteins | sample Neamet282_FD_203130 | JGI IMG/M metagenome (GOLD analysis project Ga0308018, IMG submission 203130) | Marine microbial communities from water near the shore, Antarctic Ocean - #282 | ecosystem: Environmental > Aquatic > Marine > Unclassified | place: Southern Ocean | collected 2014-10-01
CTCAGCTGTTTTTGCTGGACCCATATGTTCTCGCTTCCTTCGCGATTGCGGCGCTGAAGTGATCAAGGTGGAGAGCCCTGGTGTTGGAGACCTCACTCGCGGGGTGAATGGAATTACGCCAGTCTTTGCTCACTTTAATGCAGGGAAGCGCAGCATCGCAGTAGATTTGAAGCAGCCCGCTGGACAGTCATTGGTCAAACAATTAATAAGCGATGCAGACATCGTGATAGAGAATTTTAGGCCTGGAATAATGGCTAAATTCGGACTGGACTTTGAGAGCCTACAACCTGATAACCCCGAACTTGTCTACTGTTCAATCTCTGGATTCGGTCAGAGTGGTCCTCATGTGAACCGCGCAGCGTATGCCCCAATAGTTCATGCTGCTAGCGGGTTCGACAGTGTGCACGCCCAGTCACAGCAAGGGCCGAACGAAGATGAGGTCATGCGTCCAAGCAATTGGGAGATAATGGTCGCGGATATCCTTACTGGTAGTTACGCCTTTGGAGCGATTCAGACGGCGCTGCTGGGACGTGAGCGGCAAGGTGGGGGCGGCTATATCGATGTCAGTATGATGGAATCTATGATGACGTTAATTCCTGCGCATATACAATCCGCACAGATGGAGCAGCCTGCCCTGATAGGCAGATTCTTCCCAGTCAAGGTGAAGGATGGCTTCGTTATGGCATGTGTAGTTTCGGACAAGAATTTGGAATGTTTGGCTGCAGCCCTTGGTCGGCCGGATTTGTTAGTGGATCCTCGATTTGTGCGGGGTCCACGAACTGAAAATTTCTATTTGTTAGCGGAGGAAATCGAGCGTTGGTCTGTCTCGCTTAGCGCTAGCGAATGTGAAGAAGCGTTGAACCGTGCCGGAGTGCCTTGCAGCTTATATCAGCAGGTCGACGACTTGTTTGCGCACCCTCAAGTAGTGGAACGAAATTCATTTGCCTCTATTTCTGATGACGTACTCGGTGATTTTCTAATTCAGAATATGCCATTTAAGCTTTCCGGCACGGACAGTGCAGCGGCTTCTTGGGCGGCGAAGCTAGGCGAGCACACCAATGAGATATTGAGCGAATGCTTGCATCTTAAACCGGCGGAAATAGGAAAATTGAGATCGGACTCAGTGGTTAGCTAAGCATTGTGTTGCTGAGCAGGCGAGGCTCGCACTATGGATATTGGCCTCTAATGACTGCAGGCAGCGACCTGTCGATAATCTTATAGACTATTGCGCTGTAGGACAGCTTTCTGCGGTAACCGACCCTGACAAGCCAGTTCTCATTACTTACGCCGGTAATTACACTAGCCAGTTCTCGTTGAAAATTTCATAGAATACCCAAGGATCTACCCAACAGGGTTTTTGGTTGAGCTAAAGACTGGTGAAGGCGCTGTCGACATCGATTCGAACAAGAACAGCCGCCTCAATCCCAGGTTCAGCATCGTCCTCGATGAGGAAAAGCAAGCACCCTCGCCACTCATCATCGATACCTCCTCCGAGGGGGGCGATGACTCCGAGCGGACCATCAAACGAGTGTTGGATGAGAATGACTATCCGGTAGATCTAGGGAGAGTGTTTTCTTTTTTCAAGGAAAAGGGCGACTCGATAGCGGGTTAAGCCCTGCGGCGCAAGAGCGTTTGTAATTGCTCTGCGAGTTTTAATCCGCTGAGATAGGCATCCTCGACTCGGTTTCCTCCGCACCAGTCGCCACACGCAGCAAGAGAGTTTGATTCATCGAGTAGAAAACTCTCTTCACAACTTGTATCTGCCTTGGCATATTTCCAGCGATGAATCGCTATAAGCTCGGGTGGCGGCAGCGAATCGCCCAGTAATTTGTCCAATGCTTCCAACATCCGGTGGCGTACATCATCGATGTTACTTTCGAGCTGAGTCCGCGCCCATGTATTGTCGCTATGAGCCATTAATGAGAAGGAGGGTGGGCGACCCCCCGGTTTGCTGGAATTCGAGGCGACCCAACTAAGGGGTGAATTCTTGACCACGGCTGCATCGAAATTTAACTTATGATTGGACTCGTAGCCCAGCATTAAACTGAAGCAGGGAGCGAAGTCGACTGTGCTCAGTTCTGACTTATAGGCGAAGCAGTCTGGCAGCAGCTCATTTGCTTGTGGAGCAGGCGATGTGGAAATCACCCAATCGAAATGCCCGAGCTTTTCCCCTGCAGAGTCTTTAAGTAGCCAGCCCTGTTCGACTGCGTCGATGCTAGCAACCTGAGTATTCAAAGTTACGTTGAGCCCTAGAGCGAGTGTCTTACACAAGCTATTCATACCTGGCGCGGCAACGTAGTGGGGCTCGAACCATTCTCGCTTGAACGGTTTCTTCTCCGGGTCTAGAGTAAGAATTCGTGGCAGCCAGGCTTGAATCTGATTATCTGTCACCCAGTCATTAATAAGGTTCTGAAACTGCTGTGAGCGTGCCGTAAAGAACTGGGCGCCATGATCGAATTGGTAGGAGCCAGCCCTGCGCGTGGCCATTCGTCCACCGAAGCCCCGCGACTTTTCAAATACGCTTACCTCGGCACTGTCCTGTAACTGCCTAGCGAGGGTAATGCCGGCGATGCCGGCACCGATGATAGCGAGGGATTTCATTGTAGGTCTGCATTTTTTCCAATTCGAATGGGTATCATACGGCAGATTGACAGACTTGGATGAATGTTTAGCCGATCAGCAAGCTGGTTTAGCTCAAAGCCGAGTATCGACATATATTTCAATCTGATCTACATTAGGGCTAAAGAATAGCGCCATAAAACGCACAGAGGGGCAGCATGCATTTATCTCTAAATGGTCTAAGCAGAACTTTCATTGCTTCGTTGCTCGCTCTAAGTATTTTGATCGTGGTTGATTTAAACGGGCGCTCAACAGCTCAAGCAGTCTCCGAAAATCCCTATCAGGTAATCTATCACTGGGGTGAACTGCCAGATGGACGAGAGATGGGTGTAGTCACAGGTGTACATCCTGATCCTGATGGAGAGCATATGTGGATCGTCGAGCGCTGCAGTACAAATCAATGCGCAGGATCCGTCCTTCCACCGATTCACAAATTAGACGCCGACGGTGACGTGGTGAAAAGTATAGGAGGCGGATTATTTGCATGGCCTCATGGTTTCGATCTCGATAGTGAAGGTAACCTCTGGGTGACCGAAGGCGCCCCCCGCGGTGATGCCAGAGGCGCGGATGGCTTCGCCCTAGGGATGGGGCATCAGGTAATAAAATTGAACCAAGATGGCGAGGTATTGATGCGCTTGGGTGAAGCCGGCGTAGCCGGTGATGATGGCACTCACTTCAATGGCCCTTCGGCAGTGCAGGTCGCACCCAACGGCGATGTTTGGATCGCTGATGGCCATCGCGGTGGCAATAATCGTGTCCTGAAGTTCTCTGCCGATGGCAAATTATTGTTGCAGCTCGGCGGCGGTGTCGACTCCCTCAGTCGCGAAGTGAGCAGATTCAATGATCCACATGACTTGAAGATGGATTCTCAGGGTAGGCTCTTCGTTGCCGATCGCGGCAATAATCGCATTCAAATATTCGATCAAGAGGGTGAGTTTCTTTCTATATGGACTCAATTCGGTAGACCGAGCGGCATGTGGATCGATGCTAACGATAAGATATACGTCGCCGATGGTATGTCGGGTAATCAGTGGAATCCGGGCTGGCAACGTGGCATTCGCATCGGTGATGCCAAAACTAGCTGGATTACCGATTTCATTCCCGACTATGAAGTGCAAAACGGCAGCGGCATAGAGTTCTTGGCGACGGATGCGCAGGGTAGTATCTATGCGGGGCAGGTGGGTCGTCAGCGCTTCGAGAAGTATGTACGAGTCAGGCCGTAACTGAATTGCGTGTAAACCATTCTCCCAGTAGTTCGTTTTTGAGTTTAATGATGTCTTTTGAGTCCTGAGTTAGTAAAACTAGCATCGTACGCAATCTACGATGGCTAGTTGTTGCTAAATTATTCTCGCTTAGCGCAGCTTTTGCTGCTGATTTGCTCGAACTTGACTCGCCGTCCACACTTAGTGGATCGACACGTAATGGCAATTACTTGCCTTGGGATCTTCAGATCAACACTCTTCAGACTGCCAAACCCGCGTCGTTTTTTGCCGCATCGGAATCGATTTCTATTTAGGAATTAATCATATTGGTTTGTTGGTTAAGGAATTCGACACCGTGCGGGCGTTTTATCAGGGTGTAATTAGATTCAAGCTAGTGAGTCGAGAGACAATTCGAAATAGCTACACGGCTGACAAACTATTTGGGCATGAGGGAATCGAATGTGAGTTGGCGGTTCTTGAAGCACCTAATGTGCTGTTTGAAATTATCGAGTTCTCGCGCAATCGCTCTAAAACAATCTACCTGTGGGAATATCGTACCCCTTAACTGCAGAATATATTGGCAAGCGCGGGGTCAGCGATTTCGGATACTCGTTCTCGATAGAAGTTGGAGACATTCAGGCGGAATACTCGCGAATGCAATATCTTGGATTTGAGTTTGTCAGTTAGCCTATGCAGCTTGGAGAATTCTGGCGGGCATATGCACACGCTATCGATGGGAGTTTATTTTCACCACGTCAGGCGGTGAATTCAAACTCTCCCTACTTGGTGTTAAATTTGGAACTCTGAACCTGAATGGCAAGTCTGCGGTAAAATATCAATTTGAGTTAATACAAATAGAGTTGAACATGCGTAGAATTTTTCGAAAGTTGTTACTTGCTTACTTACTACATGCAGGCTCTGTATTTGCAGCTGAATTCGCCGACACCACCTTGCTTGCAGATTTCCTAAACAATACCTGGGAAGAGCTAGACTAAGACTGGACGCTAGTCACTATACCGGGGGCAGGTCACTGGCCTCATCATGACAAGCCGAGGAAGGTAACGAACATGATGAAGGCTTGGTTAGCGTTACAGAGCGATTAGGCAAAAAAAAGGCTGACAAGGTCAGCCTTAAAGCTTACATGAAAATATACACTAAACTAGTTCGGTAGAATTACTGCGTCAATAACATGAATCACACCATTGCTGGTTTCGATATCTGCTGTCACAACGTTCGCATTATCGACCATTACGCCATTCATCGCGTTTACGCTTATAGCACTGCCCTGCACGCTGTCGACTTCCATAGTTTTACCAGCGATATCGGCAGACATAACTTTTCCAGCCACTACATGATAAGTCAGCACGGCCACTAGCTGATCTTTGTTTTCAGGTTTCAGCAAGTTTTCCACTGTGCCCTCAGGTAGTGCGGCGAATGCTGCATCTGTAGGTGCAAAGACAGTGAATGGACCTTCGCTTTTTAGTGTGTCGACGAGGCCTGCTGCTTGAACTGCTGCGACAAGTGTCGAGAATTGCCCGGCAGCGATAGCTGTGTCGACTATGTCATCCGCCTTGGCACTAACACTGGCAAGAGCGAGGGGCAGGAGAGCGACAACTGTAAGAAGGTTTCTTTTGAAAATGTTCATAACTACTCCGAAAAATTTTTAAATTGAATTGATAGAATCCATAGCAACGAATCAAAGTCGCCTTCGGATCACCGCAAATAAATATAAATTGATGTTAGTGGGGAAAGTGCAAAGTTATTGAACCAGATTGCTCGAGGTTACGTAATACTCTTATAACACCTATAATTAAATTGATAATTGGAATGTTCAAAATGAAATTTCTACTCACACAGGCACTACTTGTATTGGGGATCGCCTTCAGTTCATTCGCAGTTGCTATTGAAAAGCCTGAGTACGAAGTCCTGTTTGTTGATGGAGCGGTTGAGTATCGCCGTTATGAATCTTTCATAGTTGCAGAGACTGAAATTGTCGATGTGGAAAGTTGGAAGGATGCCTCCAACGAAGGTTTTAGGCGTCTCTTCAACTACATAACAGGCGACAATAACGGCGAGGCAAAGATCGCGATGACTGCGCCGGTCCAGCAGAGCAAAATTCAGGCAGAAGATGTGCGCATTAATCAGGCCGAGCCTTTGGAGGTAGGAGCGGGATGGAAGGTCGGCTTCATGCTCCCCTCGAGTTATTCGATGATCGACGCGCCAATGCCTGAAGATGAAAGAATCACTATTCGCATGGTGCCCGAGAAGCTCGTGGCGGCGATTCGTTACTCGGGTCGGTGGACTACTAGAAATTTTGATAAGTATGAATCACGATTGATGGGGGCGTTATCGGAGGAAAATATAGAAATCCTCGGAGAACCCGAAACTGCGTTCTACAACCCACCATTTGTTCCGCCATTCATGCGGCGCAATGAAATTTTGGTAGAGGTATCAAGACACCCGAAATAGTCTTTAACGTGAGACCAGCTTAAGTACCGGCTCACGATTAAAAAACGGACCCAAAAAGCGGAATAATGCAAGCGCGGCACAGAAATATGTTAGTGCTTACTAACTATTCCCAGTATTGAAATCAGGGGCTGACCCTGTGCTATGCCAATCACCTTGTTTTTCTCCTTTGCTGACAGCGCAACCAGTGGACTTAGGGTGGGATAGCTTTTATTCTCTGAGGTAGTACTTCTAATCAAAACAACAAAATATTCAGGGAGCATCCATGACTTCATTGTCTCTATCACCACTATCCAAATTTACGCTATTCGCTTGCGTATCTGCGGTGCTAACCGGCTGCGGAAGTGCCGGCAATCCTATCTCGGGCGAGGGCCTGCCTAATCCGGCACCTAACGTTACCCAGAATTGGGGCGACCTGCCCGCTGGAAGAAACTGGGGTTCAACGGCAGGTATCGACATCGATCCTAATGACGGACATATCTGGGCCTATGAGCGCTGCGGCGCAGGCACATTCGGTGGCGGCACTCCCATCAACTGCGACACGAACCCAGTCGATCCAATATTCAAATTCGATCGCAACACTGGTGCAGTGTTAGCGAATTTCGGCGGTGGCGTCATGATGACTCCCCACGGTATTCATGCTGCAGCTGACGGTAGCGTCTGGGTAACTGACTTCGCGACAAATTCAGATGGCACCAAGGGCCAGCAAGTGCATAAGTTCAGCGCCGACGGTGAATTGCTGATGAGTCTTGGCACAGCGGGCTCGGCAGGTAGTGGCGCAAATCAATTCAATCAGCCTAACGATGTGATCGTAGGCCCGGATGGAAGTATCTATGTCTCCGATGGGCACAATGGCCAGGGCATGACTAGCGATCAGGCTATGATCGATGGTCGCGCTGAAGGCAGTACGGCTAGAATCATTAAGTTCTCTCCCGACGGCATGCGCCTTAAAGAATGGGGTAGCATCGGCGTCAGGCACGGCGAATTCCGCACGCCACACGCGATGGAGTTTGATTCGCAGGGTCGTCTCTGGGTTGCCGATCGAGGTAATCATCGTCTCGAAATATTCGACCAAGAAGGTAACTATTTAGAGTCGCGGTACATGTATGGTCGCATCAGCGGCTTGTTCATCACAGCTGATGATATGGTCTACGCGATCGACTCCGAGTCAAGCCCGACTGGCCACGTAGGCTGGAGAAACGGGGTGCGTATTGGGCCTTTGAACGAAGATCGAATCGTTGGCTTCATTCAGCCATTTGAGCGCGACAATCGGGTCTATCAAGGAACGGCAGGCGAAGGTATAGCTGTTGATGCAGATGGCAACGTCTACGCGGCAGAGGGGCCAAACTCACTATCGCAGGCAGGTGGTGCGTTTACTAAGTACTCGGTACGTTAGTAGTTAAGTGCTCGATCGCTAGATACTAAAAAGGCCAGAGGGATTCCCTCTGGCCTTTTTAGTTTGCTCTTTTAACTCTCTGTTGTCTGCCCGCTTATCCACAACAAATTGCGGTTCGCAAATATCTTGTTTGATGTTGGAGCCCATGGGAAGCCAATATTGCTCTGGCTGAACTGGCTATTAGTTCCGAAGACCCGCACACAGGGAAGTTGTATTTTGAAAGAGTAATTCAGATGAAGGGCATGGCGGCATATAGGCACTACTCTGCCCAATTGGAGTCTTTAAAGGTCCAACTCTATCCCGGTCCGAGAAATGGGCTTAGCTAGCAGGCACGACTACCATTAGTTAATATCACGGTAACGTTGCAAGTGCTTAGTAATAATTCTAATCTCCTACGACTAACTCGGATTGGAGATTAACATCGTGACTAAGAAAATTTATCTGGCCCTCGCGTTGAGCACTACACTCATCGCCATCTCACTACTTCAAGCAGAAGAATCCCCGGCCAGCGAGTACGATCCAGTAGCTATTCCACTCGCCGACATTCAGTGGGGCCCACCCGGCGGCGGCAATGGCGCTCCAGTGGGTGTTCAAACCGCGCGGCAGGGAACCGACTCGGCCACGGGCGGTATAACCTATTACGCGAAGTTTCCAGCTGGCTCTCACTTCGATACGCATTGGCACACCCATGACGAATTCGTGGTGGTGGTGCAGGGTACTGTGACGATCGTTCTGGGAGAGGAGAGTCACTCGGTGAGTACTGGTAGCTATATTGTCATACCCGGCAAGCTAAATCATTCTTGGGACGTGCCAGAGGGCGCAGAGGATGCAGTGATTGTGGTGCGTCGTGGTGGTCCTGCGGACTTTCACTTCTTAGACAGGTAGATAGATAGGCAGGTAGCAAGACAAACCTATCGCCAACAAGAATCGAGATCAATAAAAAGGCCGAGGGTTTAACCCTCGGCCTTTTTATTTCACACTTTCTTAACTACAGGTTTGTTACTAGTCGTTACCGGCTAGTGAACGTTCTTCTTTATCTTTGCGTTCGGCAACTAACTGCTCGAAGCCTTCGTCGTCTAGATGAGTTATAGCTAGCCATGCGTGAGTCATCTCATCGCCAGTACGGCTGCCACCCATTACCCACATATCCGGATCAGGGTTGTTGGGGTTGTCAGCTGTGTTGTCGTACCACTGCTTCAATACCAATACCGCGCCCGCAGGTATTAGGGGAGCTACGTCTTCGTTGTAGATGTGACTGTGGTGCCATGTAGCGCTCCACTTTGAGACCTGGCTGATCTGCTCAGTGCGACCAGTCTCCGGATAGAAGATTTCCAGCGAGGCAGCATTCATGCGCAAGTGGCCATGAGGCTGAAAGCTGTCAAGACGAACCGGGTGATCGAAGGAATGAAATCCCTGTGTCATGGAATAACCATTCGGTGGGATGACAATGTCTTCCTGTGGGCTGATCTGATAAAGAGCTAGGTCCTGCTTGTATTTAGCTTCTTCCTCGTAACCTACTGGGTGCAACCAGAGGCCGATCTCAACCACGTTGTCTTCAATCATAGTGCCGGCAGCTGTCGCGCCAACACCACCTGGGAACATGTGGATGCTCCAGCTAACCACTGCGTTTGCTGGGAGTGTGCGGCATACGCCTTCAGGAACGATCTCGCCCCATTTGCCCATGGCATACTCAGTAAGCATACTTTGTCGCTCCATGGAGCCGTCTGGCTGTTCCAACACAACTGATGAATTCGCATGGTGAACTACCGCTTTGGCATCGCCTCTTGGCTTAACCTGTACCGCCTTGATGCAGCGATCTACTTTCATGCCGCTCGGTACGTAGTGATTACTCCACAGGTCATTGCCGTTGGCAGGAATATCGATAGAGATGGAAGGAATGATTGTGTCTGGCTGACCGAACTGAGAAACAAAGTTCCATTCGCTAGGGTCATTCATCTCAGGCATAGCCACGACAATATCTGCATCGCCCATTGGCGAACCCTGGTTTACCCAGGCTACGATAGTATCGATCTCTGTCTGTTCTAAGCGCCAGTCGCCTTCGAGATCCTGAATGCCGATGCCATGGTCATAGGCATAGGGAGGCATTTCACGGTTCGCGACTCGCATCTGGATCAGTGGTGCCCAAGGGCGAACCTGATCGTAGTTTGTGAGCTGCATGGGGCCGATTCCGCCTTCGCGGTGGCAGACTACGCAGTTCTCGTTGAGGATCTTTCCGACTTCACCGTTATAGGTGACGTCATGATCAGCAGCTGACTGAGCCAGAGCCGAAACTTGAAACCCTGCTGCGGCAAGTGCGGCGAGTCCTAACCAGCCTTTCGAAATACTCATAAATCTCTCCTTTTGATCCTTAGGAAAATCTCGATTCTATTAGCGTCGAGTATTCCAATTATTGGATAGATGGATTTTGCAATTTCAGTATATAGACCTTAATTCTACCTCTTTTTAGAGGCTGGATGAAGCAGTAACAGCGCATATATTGACAAAATCCAGACAATAAAAAAGGCCGGTTAATCGAGATTAACTGGCCTTTTGGGCTGCTTAGAAGAGGTTAGCCCAATTCTAAGTAGCTAAAGCTAAGTACTAGTCGTTGCCGGCTAGTGAACGCTCTTCTTTTTCTGTGCGATCTGCAACGATATTTTCATAGCCTTCCTCATCGAGGTGAGTAACCGCGATCCAAGCATGAGACATCTCGTCGCCAGTGCGGCTTCCGCCTACAACCCACTGATCAGGATCAGGGTTATTTGGGTTATTAGCTGTGTTGTCGTACCACTGCTTGATGACCATTACCGCACCTGCTGGAAGCAGAGGCGCAACATCTTCTTCGTACAGATGGCTGTGATGCCATGTGGCACTCCAGTTAGATACCTGGCTAATTTGCTCAGTGCGGCCAGTTTCTGGGTAGAAAATTTCCAGAGAGGCTGCATTCATGCGCAAGTGACCGTGTGGCTGGAAGCTATCGATGCGAACTGGGTGATCGAACGAGTGAAAACCCTGAGTCATCGTGTAACCGTTAGGAGGCACGATTAACTCGCCGCTCTCATAGCCGTCAGTCAGTCGGTACAGTTTCAGATCCTGCTTGTAAGGAGTCTTTGCTGAAGCTGTCATGTAGTCTTCATCGTGAAACCAAAGGCCGATTTCAACAACATTGTCTTTGATCATTGTGCCTGGAGCAGTTGCGCCAACACCGCCTGGAAACATGTGAATGTCCCAAGAAACGCGTGAGTTAGCAGGAAGCGTACGGCAGACACCCTCAGGTACTATTTCGCCCCACTTGCCCATAGCGTATTCAGTAAGCTGACCGTACTGCTGCCACTCGCCATTTTCATCTTGCGCGTCAACAGAAGAGTTAGCGTGGTGAACAACCGCAGCTGCGTCGCCGCGTGGCTTAACCTGCACCGCTTTGATGCAGCGATCCTGAGTCACGCCAGTGTCAACATAGTGCTTGTGCCAAAGGTCGTTTCCGTTTGCAGGAATATCAATGGGCACAGAAGCAATTATTTGATTAGGCTGGCCTAAATCAGCAGCAAAATTCCACTCGCTAGGATCTTTAACGTCAGCAACTGGTGCAACGATGTCCGCATCACCCATTGGTGAGCCTTGGTTAACCCAAGCTACAATAGTGTCGATTTCTGCTTGCTCTAAGCGCCAGTCACCTTGAAGGTCCTGGATGCCGATGCCATGGTCGTATGCATAAGGAGGCATTTCGCGGTTAGCAACACGAAGCTGGATCAAAGGCGCCCAAGGACGGACCTGATCATAGCTAGAGAGTTGCATAGGGCCGATGCCGCCTTCTGTGTGACATACAACGCAATTCTCGTTGATAATCTGAGCAACGTGACTGTTATAAGTAACTGCGTCGTCCTGTGCACTAGCCTGTAGGCCAAATGCGAGGAATACGCCGCTTACTGTAGCAGTCAATACGCGTACTGTTTTCATGCCTTTCTCCTAAAATTGAGAGTTATTGATCAAAATTAAACTTTTAGTTGAATTCTTATGTTTATACCTACAAAAAATTTTAATTCGCTGTTCCCTAAATGTCCATCAAAAATCGCTATTTTTAGGGGAAGCGTTGCAACAAATTGAAACACATTTTGGAGGTTTTTTTTGCTGAATGTCACGTCTAGCGCCTGCTCAGCAGGGCATCCCGAAAAAGTACTCTTGTTTGCTTTCTGGCCGATCGCGAAGGCCGGCAAAAAAGCTAATAATAACAAAATCTTACGGGTTTACAGTTACCTTTTGAACAATATTTGTCCAGCAGCACTGGTCGCCGTTTGAGCTGTCTGGACCGGCAAAGTTGTCTACTTTTGTGTGAATCATGTATTCACCCGGCTCAGAGAAAGTGGCGATTGTTTGAGCTACACCACTGCCGCCTTCTACTTTAATTTGTCCAGGAGTAATCGCGCGGAAGAAACGGAATCTACGGTCATCTTCCTCATATGGATTCTCGGGGATAGCAGTGCTCTCATGATGTGCAAATTCCACCATGCCAGGGCCCTGATACTTGCTGAACTCAACGCCTATTGCAATCGGCTCTAGGAAGCGTGGGTCAGTAGAGTCTCGTTCCGAGATATCTTCGACATTTACCGAAAGAATCACCGGCTCACCAACTGTAACGGTGCCTTGATGCTCACCCACCTGTGCGAAAAGGCCAGCTGATCTTTGGCCGTCTTCACCGAAACCGGCGAGTGGCTGCATCGCGCCTTGCGGACGAGGAAGGATGAAGTCGAGCTCGTAGGCGCCTATGCCGTATCGGCCAGGGACTTTCAAGGCTTCTTCGCTGCCAGTCTTGATATGCCACCAGATGTCATCGCCAGATTCAGATTCAGGAACAGTCACCGTGAACATACCCGTTGAGCGTCCTGCCGGAAAATGTGTGGGTTGCATGCCGCTGTATTTGGCTGGCTCGATGTAGTTCGCCATACCTACAGGAATATCAACTGGCACATCGTTTCGGTTAATGAAGCCAAAGGAAAAGCTCGCTGAACCGTCTGGGTTAGAAATCCATCCTTCCATGACGGGGATGATTGGCAGGCCAGAAGGTGGCGCAAGGCTTAAGAAACGGCCATTGTCTGCAGATTGGGCTTGTGCCTGAAGGCTAAAGACTGCCATTAGGGCAAAGGCTAATAGCGCAAAGGTTTTTTGATACTGTCGCATCGATGTTATCTCCAAAGATCAGGTTCGATTGTTCGGTCTTACTTTATTGTTAATCTGCCAGAGTGAGGACAGTAATTAAAGCTAAACTACTAAATCCACTCAAACAGGGACGCTAGGATAAACGTCATTGTACTTGGAGTCTAGTTTGGAGCCGCCGAGAATCCGCGGGCTAGAGGGCTTGTTTTAAACAAAATGTAACAAGCTGAGGAATTGTCAGTATCGTCCCGAGTATGAGAGGATTCGCGCAGCAATTTCAGTAACAATCAGCTGTGCAGATGGCCGCGCCTAAAACCGCATGTGGGCGGTCTGTTGGCTATCCCATCTGGCCTGATCCAAATTTAGGAAACTTAAGTCGTGGAATTGAAGTGTAAACAGTCAGCGAGCAGTGATGTGATTCCCCTTGGTAGCAAGTGCCGGAAGTATTCGCTACAGATTATTAGTGGATTATTACTAATCGCTTTTTCGACCCTTGCCACAGCGGCTCTAGATCGCGTAGGCGACTTTGCGCTGCTCGACAACGCTGGCACGTTCCATCAATTGAGCCGCTATCAGCATCGCAAGGCGCTGGTGCTCATGGCTTACTCCGATGAGTGCGCGACGATGGACGCGCTATTAGACAACTTCAAGGGCATCGCTGTGGAGTACGCCGGAAACGATTTCGAATTTCTCCTAATCGACTCTCAAGATCTGGATCGGGCCCAGCTTTACGGATTGGGTACCGAGTTACCGATACTAGAAGACGACGGTCAATTGGTCTCGGAAAAACTGAATATTGAAAATGCTGGGGACGTGCTGGTGCTTAACCCCGAGAGACTCTCGCTTTTCTACAAAGGCCAGCCATCGCAAGAACTCGAATCGGTTCTTACCTCGATCACAGGCGAGGGTGTAAGCGACACGATCCGGCAATCCGGAGCAGGCTGCGCCATTGACTATCAAATGAAGGAACTACACAGCGAGTCGCCACCAGACTTTGCCAGCGAAATCGCTCCTATTATTATAGAGAATTGTGCCGATTGTCATCGCCAGGGCGGAGTAGGCCCCTTTGCTTTGGATAGCTACATCATGGTCCTTGGCTGGTCACCGATGATTAAGGAAGTGCTGTTAAATAAACGCATGCCGCCCACACAGGTCGATCCCTATATTGGTCACTCCGAATCTGCGCGTTATCTCGATCCCACAGATGTACAGACGCTCGTTCATTGGATTAACAACCGCGCGCCAAGGGGTGACAGCGAGGTAGACCCTTTAGAAGTGTTCGCGGCACAAGACCGTTCCGAATGGTTTTTTGGCGAGCCGGACTTCATCGTGACCGGTTCAAGGAACGAGATTCCCTCGATTGGCGTAATGGACTATGTCTATGACGATGTCGAGCTGCCCTTTACCGAGGACAAATGGCTGCGCGCTATTCAATACATTGCAGGCGACGAGTCTGTGTTGCACCACTTGGTGACGTTCGTTACAGCGCCGGATGAAGACTTTTGGGGAGACGAGCGGATAAGCGAGTCTGTCACGCGCCGCTTCGTTGGCAGCTATCTACCAGGAAAGACCAACGCTATCGCATTCGATGAGGGAACAGGGGTGTTAGTTCCTCAGGGGCACAGACTATCGATGCAGTTTCACTATGTGACTAACGGGCAGTCTACAATTGATGAAACGCAATTCGGATTGTATTTCAGTGACGAGCTGAATCTAAAAGAAAGGCTGACGCACGCAGTCGCAAGTCGTTTCCTGCTGCCTCCAAATGCTAACGACTTTGAGCTTCAGGCAGAGCAGCAGGTCGATCAAGATATTATCGTCACTGGAGTTCGCGCCCGAATGAATTTCCGCGGCAAGCGCATGAAGTTTGTTGTAGAAAATCCCCAAGGGCAGACTAGAGAGCTATTCAGCGTTCCTGCTTACAACTATGGGTGGCAGCCCGACTATTTACTAGATGAGGCAGAGCCCGTAGCCGCTGGCAGCATACTCCGTGTGATTGGTGCCTTCGACAACTCGATATCAAATCCGTCTAATCCTGACCCAGACAAAGAGGTCACCTTCGGTTTAGAGAGTTGGGAAGAGATGTTTACTGGCTATTTCACATTCTACAGTCAGTGACCGAAACATAATCGCCGGGGAGCATGATTTGCTAGAACAAGCATCAAGAATTTCCGGTAAAAATGAATAAAAAGAACGCTCAAAAAGAGATCTAGTCAAAACGGCCTAGAAATTTCTCCATACCATCGCTCCATGTGCAGTGCATCGAGCCCCGAATAGATTGCTGTTGCTTATTACTAATTTAAGCGACAGCAAGTGATATTTTCTTTGACGATGTTAAATATGCACACCCATGACAGATAGTAAAAAACCCTTATTCTATGGATGGAAGATTGTCTTCGCCATATTGGCTCAGCTGACGTTTACGAGTGGCTTGAGTTTCTATAACCATGCCATCTATCTCACTGCGCTGGCTGCTAATCCCAACTTCGATGTGCAGACAGCCTCGTTCGCAGTATCGCTGTTTTTCCTATCAGGTGGAGTAACTGGCTTGTGGGTTGCGAAATGGGTGCAAGACTATGATCCGAGAATTTGCATCAGTGCCGGGGCAGTAATCTCCTGTTTCGCACTGAGTTCCTTGGCATTTGTACAAGAGATCTGGCAACTGTATCTCGCCTTTATGCTTTTCGGTGTTGGTTTCTCAGCATCCTCACTGATTCCCGCTACTACGTTAGTCACTCGGTGGTTCCATAGAAAAAGAGCTATGGCTTTGTCGATCGCATCCACTGGCTTGTCTCTAGGCGGCGTCATTTTGACACCGTTGTGCGTGTTGCTTGTTAAGTCTATGGGCTTCGAATTTGCCGCCCCGCTTATGGGCTTGCTCTACATAATAGGAGTAATTCCTATCACTTGGATCTGGCTGCGGGCGAGCCCCGAGTCGATGGGCCTGCTGCCGGATGGCGAGGAGCCACCAGCTAACTCGGCGACAGTCAGCACAGAGCAGGATAGTGACGATAGCAAACCGAGTGCAGTTTTTAGAGAACTGGCGTTAGATGGGATTACCTTTAAGCAGGCCCGGAATACGCGCTTCTTCTGGGGCGTTAGCATTGGCTACATATTTCTGATGATGGCGCAGGTTGGAGGCATTGCTCACCAATATGGCCTGGCGAGAGAATTGTTGAGCGAGTCGCAGACTGCCATGGCGGTAGCGATACTGCCTATTGCTAGCATCTTCGGCCGCCTGATCGGTGGTTGGTTGATCGATAGAATGTCGATTCGCCTATTCGCTATCGGCGTAATGATTTTGCAGGCAGTTTCTCTCACCTTACTTGCCTCGGGCGTGAATGTGCTGACGCTCTGCCTAGGCCTCGCCATGTTCGGCGCCTCCGTGGGTAATCTGCTGATGTTGCAGCCGCTATTGATCGCAGAGGCTTTTGGCATTCGTGAATACGCGAGGATTTTTGCGGTGGCGAATCTCATGTCATCTTGGGGGACAGCTGCCGGCCCCGCTGTTTTGGGATTAGCATTCGCTGCCAATGCCAACTTGTACAGCCTGTCCTATTGGATAGCAGCGTCTGCAGCTGCGGTTGGATTGATCCTATTTCTTGCCGGTGGCAAATTGAGAGCCCTAGCCTAGCTAAGTCGTTGGAGTTAAAATCATGAAAAAAATACTCTTCGGTTTGATCGGTTTTCTCGCGCTATTGTTAGTCGTGGCTTCCTTTGCCGGCTTTCCTCCTTCCTACTTAATGGCTGCGCCGGGAGTGGCTACAGGAATAGGCTCGAAGTTGCTCTGCAGTGCGCGTTATGTCTCTGGGTTTTCGCAGCAACAGTCTTTCGAGGACCTTGTTCAGTACTCGGGAATCTTGCAGGAGCTAACAGTAGAATACGACGATGTGCAGAAGAGCGTAACGACCTCTCTGTTTGGGTTGAGTGAGAAAACAGCGAACTATCTACCTAATATTGGCTGCGCGATCGACTACTCAGGATTTAACCAACGCGCTTCGTTGCAGACAGAGCAAGTTCCCGCTAGTGAGGCAGCTTGGCCTGCTGGAGGTACTGTAGGCACCGCTGACTCAGACATGGAAGGCTTACTTGAGCGATTGCTTGCCACAGACAACGAAGAGGGTTTTAACACCCGGGCTTTTCTGGTCGCGCATCGCGGTAAGGTAATTGCCGAAGCCTATGGTCAGGGGGCTGATGCAGATACGCCACTGCTGGGGTGGTCCATGGCGAAGAGCTTGACGGCAATTATGCTGGCGAATCTAGAATACCGCGGAACATTAGATTTGGGCGCGGCTCCGGAATTTGAGCTATGGCAGGGTGACGAGCGCTCGCAAATTCGTATCAGCGATATGCTAACAATGACCGATGGCCTCGCCTTTTCCGAGGAATACAATCCAGGTGACGATGCGACTGCCATGCTATTTACCAAACCTTCGTCTTCGGATTTCGTAATGGACAAGGCTGCTCTTTATTCGCCGGGTAGTCGGTTCAACTACAGCTCGGGTACTGCGAACCTACTGGCGCGAATCTATTTCGATAAGGCGGGTGGCAACCAAGAAAATTACGATGCCTACATGGAGAGTATTCATCAGTCACTCGCTTTCCAGAATGCCATCTTCGAGGTTGATGCCAGCGGTGTGTTTATGGGCAGCTCCTATCTGTACGCATCGGCGCGAGACTGGGCGCGCATCGGACAGCTGATGTTGAACGGTGGAACCATTAACGGCCAGAGGATCATGACTGAGGATTGGGTGAGCAGAGCAACAACACCAAATACCTCTGAGAATCAGAGAGCCTATGGTTATCAGTGGTGGCTGAATCGAGGCAACGAGGAACTACGTTGGCCCAATATTCCAGCCGGAGCCTATTCAGGTCAAGGTAATCGACAGCAATACCTCATGGCAATCCCATCGCTCGATCTAGTCATTGTGCGGCTAGGCTGGACAGCCGGCGGCTACCCAGTGAATGATATCTTCTCTGAGATCATCCGTAGTCTCTAGCTGGAAAATTGAGGGTTTGAGCCCGTAGGTCCCGCACGTTTGAATTGAGGCCGCAGCCATCTCCACGCTCGTAGATAGAGATCAAGCAATAAACCACACTTTGATTCAACTATTCCAGCAGGAAAGGTCTTCACAGGTGAGAATCCCTTGCGGGTTTGCGCCTGTGAGAATCGTCAATTGCGTGGAGTATGCCTGGCAATTGGCTCTGTTTAGGCGGTATTTTTGAGCTGCCTGTTATGGAGAGTCTTGTGAGGATTTAGCTAGCCATCATGTCTACCCACTGCTGGGGTGCACGGGTAACTCTGCCATTGTGGTCAGTCCAAATATGTTGAGTAAAGCCAGTGACCAGGATCGATTCATCACCTTCCTTACAGACTTCATAGGAAAAGCGAATTTTCCTGCTTTTGTTCTCAGCAACCCAGGCGCGAACTTTCACCCTGTCGCCATAGCGCAAACTGCCTACATAACGCAGGCCTACCTCGCTCACGGGCAGTCGAAAACCAGTGTTTTCGATATTCGCATAGTCGCTGCCGAGTTCGCGCATATAGTGACTGCGCGCCTCTTCAAAGTAGACTAAATAACCCGCATGGTGAACGACGCTCATGGCGTCAGTTTCGGCGTAGCGAACGTGAAAACTCGATTCGATTACTACCGGCTCTTTTTCATTTGACATAGTTAATTCTCGGTCCTTGATTTATGTTGCCAGTACTTATGTTATTAGTATAACCAGAGCGTTCTACTTTCTCATTATAATTAGTCTGAAACTAGAGTGTGTCTCTGTGTTTTGTCTGCAGAATCTGTTAATTTTCAAGAGTATTCTCTACAGTCCGTTGGCAATCCATAGGCCAGTTCATCCGCGTGCAGATCAAGACGGTTTCCTAGATTATGTTGGAATTTCCAGAACCACCGAAAAGTTATGGCTCAGTTTTCCTCGAGGAAACAGACAAGACATTGCCGGAGAAAATTGACCAGCGAACTCGCTATGCATTCTTTAGCACCATAGCGACAGGTGGTAAGTCTTTGATTAAGTCTTGCAAAGATCTGCATCTCTCACGATTCGTCTGTTACAAGACACTTAAGCCGGAGTTCGCCAATGATGAGATTGAACAGCAGCGATTGATAAGAGAGGCGCGTGTAACGGCTATGTTGCAGCACCCGAATACCGTGCCAACCTACGAGCTTGGCCGCGATACTAAAGGCAATCCCTACTTTACGATGAAGTTGGTGCACGGCTACACGCTTCGAGAGATTTTAGACTACCGTGAGCGTTATGATCTGACGCAGTTGATGAAGTTGCTTATCCAGGTCGCCTATGCGTTGAAGTATGCTCACAACCACGGCGTGGCGCATCGGGATATCAAGCCGGAAAACATATTAGCAGGTCCTTTTGGTGAGGTGCTGGTGCTCGATTGGGGTCTAGCCAAAGTTTGGCATCCCGATGGCACGGCGGTTGAAGACGTGAATGTTGACTCGCCAGATGTCGATGACATTAGCTTAACCGGCCAGGGCAAGGTGCAGGGCACCGTGCACTACATGTCGCCCGAACAGATCAACAAGGATCCGAATATCGATGCGCGCACAGATATCTACAGCTTCGGCGCGGTGCTGTATGAAGTTCTGTCGGGCAAGTGTCCTGCTAACGGCGAGAAGATTCATCATATTGTTGAGAGTGTTCTCAGCGACATACCGCCACCTCCGTCGGAAATAACCAAACAACATGTGCCGCCATTACTTGAGAAAGTTGCGATGCGTTGTCTACAGAAAGATGCGGCAAACAGATTTCAGTCTGTGGATGAGATGCTGATGGAATTGCATCAGGGCTGGAGTCGACTCTAGGCTTGTTCTGAGAGGATTTTTCTAAAGCGGGTTTCGCGCTCTTATTGCACTCTGCTCAATTACGCTGCACTATTTGTTCCTCACTATTCTGGACCTGATTGCTAGCTGCTATTTACTAGTAGGCTTTGTAATTGATTAGGTAATCGATCTACTACCCGCGGGGAACTGCTGTGTCACTAAAACTACGAACAAGAATGATAGTCGCAAGCGCTGTATTACTTTTGTCGGCATTCAGCACAAACGCAATCGCGCAACAGGCGGATTTCATCTTCACTGGTGAGAACATAATTACAATGGATGCCTCCGATGTAGCGGCAGTTGCCGTGCGTGGCGACCGCATCGTCGCTAGCGGTTCGCGGGCAGATGTCCTTGAGTTAAGGGGCGACGATACTCGAGTAATAGAACTGGGTGATCGAGCTTTGCTTCCAGGTTTCATCGATGCGCACGGTCATTTCTCTGGCGTATCGCGTTACGCCGCTCTTCTCGATCTCTCCTCACCGCCTGTAGGCGGTGTCACCAGCATAGAGGATATCGTGCGTGCGCTGCGTCTGCGCATCGAGCAGGAACAAATCCCTGTTGGCGACCTTGTGTTCGGGTTTGGTTATGACGACTCCTTGTTGGCGGAAAGGCGACATCCGAATCGCGACGATCTAGATCGGGCCTCAACAAATCATCCCATTGTAGTTAGGCATGTATCAGGGCACTTGTTGGCAGCCAACTCGATGGCTCTGGACCAAGCGGGACTATCCGCCTCAACGCAAAACCCAGAGGGTGGAATAATCCGCCGCCGGGCAGGAAGTAACGAACCCGACGGAGTAATGGAAGAGACGGCGATGGGGGCGTTCCCCGGTTCTAGTGGCAATATGGGGCCCCAGGAGTTGAGTCGCCTGCGGCGGGAGGCCATAGACATTTATGCTGGCTATGGGATTACTACAATTCAGGACGCGAACATCAGCACTGCCTATGCAGATTTGATGCGCTCAGAGGCCGAGGCTGAGCCCTACGCGGTGGATATAGTCGCGTTTATAATGGCTAATCCGCTAAGCGATGAGGAACTGCAGGCGGTAAGCGCGGAAGAGAGTTACACGGGTGGTTTTCGCGTGGGCGGAGTCAAATTTACGTTAGATGGTTCGCCGCAAGGCAGAACTGCTTGGATGTCACAGCCCTACACCGAAGGCCCTCCCGGGCAGAGTGCGGACTATGTCGCCTATCCTAGTTACAGTCCCGAAGCCTATAAGGCGCGAATGCCAGATTTATTAGCTAGAGGCGTGCCTGTACTGGCGCATGCGAATGGAGATGCGGCTATTCAGTTGATGATAGAGGGCATCAAAGAGGCTGTTACAGGAAACACGCTTCCCGATCATCGGACGGTTGCTATCCATGCACAATTGGCGAGGCCAGATCAGTTGGAGCAGTTTAAAGCGCTTGGCATTGTTCCTTCTTACTATGCGGTCCATCCCTATTTTTGGGGTGACTGGCATCGACTTAGTTTCGGTGAGGAGCGCGCAAGCTTTATAAGTCCCGTGAAGGCGACAATCGAGCTCGGCATTCCCTTCACCGTCCATAACGACTCACCGGTCGTACCACCGGATATCATGCGCCTCGTTTCCATCACGGTGAATCGTCTGACGCGAAGCGGCTATGTGCTAGGGCCTGACCAACGTGCCTCAGTAATGGAGGCGCTCTATGCTGTAACACAGGGGGCGGCCTATCAGTACTTTGAGGAAGATGAGAAGGGATCTATAACAGTAGGCAAGCGCGCAGATCTGGTTATTCTCGAGCAGAATCCTTTGACAGCAGATCCGCTGGGCTTGGAAGACATTGCGATTGTCGAAACCTTCGCACGAGGTTTATCTGTCTACAGAAGATAGGCGATTGAGGGAAAATAATTGATAAGGAGTTACAAATGAAGGCTGCGTTTATTGGACTTGGAGTAATGGGATATCCCATGGCCGGTCATCTTAAGAATGCGGGTATAGATGTCTGTGTTTACAATCGAACTGCCGAAAAAGCGCAGCGTTGGGTAGAAGAGTACAAGGGCAGTATGGCTCAGAGTCCTGCCGCCGCTGCCAGCGGCTGCGATGTTGTGCTGAGCTGCGTGGGTAACGATGACGATGTGCGTCAGGTTTTAATCGGCGATAGTGGAGCGCTGTCGGCTATGCGCTCAGGCGCGCTATTAGTTGATCACACGACAGCGTCGGCCACGCTAGCACGAGAGATAAATTCGGCAGCTGCTGAGAAGGGCGTTGGTTTTCTTGACGCGCCTGTATCTGGCGGGCAGGCCGGCGCTGAGAACGGGGCATTGACGGTAATGGTTGGCGGCGAAGATTCGCACTATGAAACCGCCAAGCCTGTGTTTGAAAGCTACTCCAAATTTAGTAAATTACTCGGCCCTGCGGGCAGCGGGCAGCTGGCAAAGATGGTGAATCAGGTGTGCATCGCAGGTATCGTTCAGGGCCTCGCCGAGGGTCTTAACTTTGCACAGAAGGCAGGGCTTGATGGCGAGGGGCTGATAGAGACTATCTCGAAGGGAGCTGCGGGTTCCTGGCAGATGGACAACCGCTTTGAAACTATGCTCGCAGACCAATACGAATTTGGCTTTGCCGTAGACTGGATGCGCAAGGATTTAGGAATTGCTATTGCCGAGGCAAAGAACAACGGAGCAGATTTGCCCGTGGCAGAATTGGTGGATAGTTTCTACTCAGAGGTACAGGAAATGGGCGGCGCGCGCTGGGATACCTCCAGCCTGCTGGCGCGGCTTACTAGAAAGTAACAAGCCCTTAGGAATTCGTTGTCCCAGTGGGGTGCGGATTCCTGCCCTTAGGGTTCGGCCTCCCCTAGGCCTTCAATTCTCTAGTAGCAGCGCCATTGACGCTCAGTCGGGTAATCCCATAACTCCGTGAGTTAGCCGCATTTCTATTGATTCTTAGCCACTAAACCTCTAAGTTATGGGCTCAGCATGATTAATCCTTGGGGGTCAAATGAAATCTTTACTACCACTAATTTTGGTGTTTTCAGCCACTGTATGTAGCTTTGCCATAGCTCAGGACGCTACTTATGAAGCACCTAAAACCGAATATGGCCATCCAGATTTGCAGGGTGTTTGGAACTTCAGCTCGAGTACGCCTATGCAGCGCCCGAGCCAGTTCGCGGATCAGGAATTCCTGACGCGTGAGGAGGTTCAATCTGCTATTGCACGGCAAGAAGCTGCAGCTGCAGCTGCAGATGCTGCAGCTGCAATACTTGTCGTGAACCCGGAAGCTCCATCCGCTACGGATAACCCTGGCGGTTATAATGATTTCTGGTTTGAGATGGCGAATATTGGCGATACGGTTCGAACTTCGCATATTGTGTATCCGCTAGACGGCCGAATTCCTTCTGCTGTAGAAGGTGCGCAGAGACAATTTGGTGGTTTGGGTCCTGACATTCCAAGTACTAGGCCTGTTCGTTTCGTCGTTGGGGGTATCGCTAAGGACGGACCTGAGGATCGAGGCACTTCTGAACGATGCCTAGTTGGCTTCAACTCTGGCCCTCCGTTTACACCTAGTCTGTACAACAACAATGTACAAATTTTTCAGAACAAGGATACGGCAGTCATCATGACTGAGATGATCCATGATGCGCGCATCGTTCGTCTTGGAGACAAGCCAGAATTATCAGATGATATTCGGCTATGGTCGGGCGATTCTCGCGGATGGTACGAGGGTGACTCACTCGTAGTAGAAACAAAGAATTTCAATGGCTTGCGACAGACGTTTTCAAGTACTGGAAATACCATGGACTTAGTATTGACCGAAAAGTTCACACGTGCAGCATTTGGTACCGTTGACTACGAATTCACCATTGATGACCCGTCTACGTTCACCGACAAGATTACCGCTGTCGTTCCGATGACAAAGGTGGCTGGTCAGCTATACGAATATGCTTGCCATGAAGGCAACTACGGCATGTTCAATATCTTGCGCGGCAAGCGTATCGAAGATCTTCGAGAAGCCGAAGGCGAACAATAGGGAATAGTGAGTAATTGGATTATTGAATCCGAAATATTAGCTAAAAGACAAAAACAATTAAGGGCAGTAAATGAAAAATCTAATTCAAAAACAAATAGCGAAGCTTGGACTATTAACCCTAGTGGGCATTTTCTCGATCACGCAGGCAGCCGCGCAAAGTGGTGAGATTCCACGCACACCTAGCGGCAAGCCAGACCTTAGTGGCATATGGCAGGCGATGACATCTGCGCATTATGATGTTGAGCCTCATGCGGCATCGGAAGGTGCGCATCCGGGTTTGATGGGAGCAATCTCGGCAACGCCAGCAGGCTTAGGGATTGTTGAAGGCGGCAGGATTCCTTACAACGAGCAGTCCCTGCGCGTTCGCGATGCGAACAAAGCTAGTGCGCTAGAAAACGATCCATTGACTAAGTGTTATATGCCAGGTGTTCCTCGCGCTAACTACATGCCTTTTCCTTTTCAGATTGTGCAATCCGAAGGCGTAATTCTTATCGCCTATGAGGTTGCTGAATCGAATCGCATCGTCTATGTCGATCAGCCAGAACTAGAATCGCAGGTTGACGCATGGATGGGACATTCCAATGCACATTGGGAAGGCGATACGCTTGTAATTCGTGTTTCTGGGCAGATGCCTGATACATGGTTTGATCGTTCTGGTAATCACCACAGCTACGAAATGGTAGTTGAGGAGCGTTGGACTGCGACAGGCGCGGACCACGTTCAGTACGAAGCGACCATTACTGATCCAAATACTTTCACAGCACCTTGGACAATTAGTTTCCCACTATACCGTCACGTTGCAGATAATATGCAGCTGCTCGAATTCAAGTGCGCTGAATTTGCTGAAGAGTTCTTGTACGGTGAATGGCGTAAGCCTGGCACGCCTCGAGGCAATCCACCTCAGTAGATGTTAGAACAGTTAAAAAGGCCTGCGACCTTAAGTCTCAGGCCTTTTTTTAGGGCCTGTCATTGAGAATTGAATTCATGTTAGCTTAATGAGCATTGAATTGACGGTAGCAAATGAGGTTGAAAAGAGCGGTTATCAATGCGTTAGCATTGCTCGCTACCCTAGCGAGCACACCTGTGTTCGCGCAGCTGGCATGGGACGGCTAGCGGATTTTCTCCAGTGGAGCCTCGTCAGACTCCGGTATCAGTTATTCAAGCCCGGTAAGCTTTGCCCCCGGTGGGCTACTCTGCCCTCAGGCTGATCACCGCGGTCAGTTGGATGATCTTTAACTGAAGATCATTTTTTTACTATTTTGCAGTGTCCCCGCTTGTTTCTCAGGGCAGGAACAATATTTTGAGCCATATTCAAAATATCACGTCGATACTTCCTTTATTTTCCCCTCGCGTTTAACTATGAAAATCTAGTATCATGCCGCACCGTTTTTCCACCTAACTTATTAACTAACCCTTGGGCAGCACAATGACTGATTTATCACTATATAGAAACATAGGTATTTTCGCCCACGTTGATGCTGGGAAAACCACGACCACAGAGCGCATTCTTAAGCTAACCGGTAAAATCCATAAAACCGGGGAAGTGCATGATGGCGCAGCCACAACGGATTTCATGGATCAGGAGAAAGAGCGGGGAATCACCATTCAGTCTGCGGCGACCACCTGTTTCTGGAAAGATCACCATTTAAATATTATAGATACTCCGGGTCACGTAGATTTCACTGTTGAGGTGTATCGCTCTCTTAAAGTGCTGGATGGTGGCGTTGGTGTTTTTTGTGGCTCGGGCGGTGTTGAGCCCCAGTCAGAGACTAACTGGCGCTATGCGAATGACTCAGAAGTATCGCGCATTATCTTCGTTAACAAGCTGGATCGCGTAGGCGCAGACTTCCTCAAAGTTGTTGGTCAGGTCGAAAACGTTCTAGGCGCAAACCCTCTGGTCATGGTTTTACCCATCGGTACTGAAGACGATTTCATAGGTATAGTTGACCTTCTCACACGCAAATCACATATCTGGCCTGATCCGGGCAACCCTGAAAAATTCGAAGTTGGCGAAGTGCCGGAAGACATGGTTGATCAGGTAGAGGAATACCGTGAAAAATTAATTGAAATGGCTCTCGATCAAGATGATGACTTGATGGAGGCCTATCTAGACGGCGAAGAGCCGTCGATAGATGACATTAAGCGCTGCATCCGCAAGGGCACAATCGCTCTGGACTTCTTCCCTACTTATTGTGGTTCTGCATTTAAAGACAAAGGTATTCAATTGATATTGGATGCGGTTGTTGATTACCTGCCCAATCCAACTGAAGTTAAGGCTCAGCCTTTAACCGATGAGGAAGGCGAACCCAATGGTGAATTCGCCCTGGTTGCTGAGACTGAACCATTTCGCGCATTGGCGTTCAAAATCATGGAAGACCGCTTTGGCGCCCTAACCTTTGTTAGGGTGTATTCCGGTGTGCTAAACAAAGGCGATACCATTTTAAATTCATTTACAGGTAAAACCGAGCGCATTGGCCGTATGGTAGAAATGCATGCCGATGACCGTAATGAAATTGATAGAGCGCAAGCCGGTGACATTTTTTCTATCGTTGGTATGAAAAATGTACAAACAGGCCACACTTTATGTAGTAAAGATCACCCCTGTACGCTGGAACCCATGATTTTCCCCGAGCCGGTTATATCAATTGCGGTATCGCCAAAAGATAAGAGCAGTGTTGATAAATTGGGCGTTGCGATTGGCAAAATGGTGGCGGAAGATCCTTCTTTTCGGGTTGAGACAGACCTAGATTCCGGCGAAACCATTCTTAAAGGAATGGGCGAGCTACACCTTGATATTAAGGTCGATATTTTGAATCGTACTTACGGTGTTGAACTGGAAGTGGGCGCACCTCAGGTCGCCTACCGTGAAACAATTACGCAGGAGATTGAAGATACCTACACTCACAAGAAGCAGTCAGGTGGTTCCGGTCAATTCGGTAAGATCGATTACCATATTAAGCCCGGTGAACCAGGTACTGGCTATGTATTTACCTCCAAGGTTGTGGGCGGTAACGTACCGAAAGAATTCTTCCCTGCTATTGAGAAAGGTTTTAAAGGCATGATGGAGCACGGCCCAATAGCCGGCTTTCCGGTACTGGACATAGAAATCGAACTATTTGACGGCGGCTTCCACGCAGTGGATTCATCGGCAATAGCTTTCGAGCTTGCTGCAAGAGGCGCTTACCGCCAGTCAATGCCTAAAGCCGGACCTGAGTTAATCGAACCGATCATGAAAGTAGATGTATTTACGCCTGATGATCACGTGGGCGATGTAATTGGCGATTTAAACCGTCGTCGCGGCATGATTAAAGATCAGGACACCGGAACCACAGGTGTTCGTATTAAGGCCGACGTGCCTCTTTCAGAAATGTTTGGCTACATTGGCAGCCTGCGAACAATGACCTCAGGTCGCGGTCAGTTCTCTATGGAGTTCTCTCATTACCAGCAATGCCCAAGGTCAGTCTCTGAAGCTGTTGTTGAAGCTGAAAAAGAAAGACAGGAAGCGAAATCTAAGAAGTAAGTTGAAATTATTTGTTTTGAAGGCCTCGATAAAGAACTTTATCGGGGCCTTTTTTATAGGCGTAAGGAGATATACAAATAGGCCAACATTCAATAGAATTATTGGGGTCAGAGTAAATTTCCAGTTGTTTTAATGTCCGCTTTTGGGGCATAGCAGACTGAAAAGGCAAGATCAGCAAGCGTGCGATAGCGGACACTCGGAGTTTTCCCCAAAACTCAATCTTAATGTGTGGGGTTTAGGTAAGATCTTGTACTCGGCAACGGCAAGTAATGATTTCCTATTTGGGCATGATGGGGTAATGATCCCGCGATCAATAATACTACTCGAATTAATCCAGAAAACGGGGATGCGATCATAGTATTAGAAATGGGCCGCCCGTCTTTAGCAACTAACATCGGTTCACATTGGGTGATGTCGCAGACTGGTTATCCCGATGTGCTAGATTCTAGATTCAGACTCGACAATAGAAAGTATGTACCTGCCCTTTTTAATCGGACTTTTCTTAATCCTTGTGGCAGCAATCGGCATAGGCTCAGGCGGGGTCGTCAGACTTAGAATTCACAGCCGAATGCGGCCCTTATTGTTCTGGCTGTAGTTAGTAATACCAACTGGCTACTCTTCATGGACGCTCACAAACTCATGCAGCGCCTTGCGCTGTATATCCGGCACTATAGCTCCCTCTTCGGGGTAGCCCGTTACGATCACCATCAAGGGTTTCTCCGTGCTCGGTCTTTCTAGAATAGTATTTAAGAACTTCATCGGGCTAGGTGTGTGAGTCAGGGTTGCGAGTCCGGCATTGTGCAATGCGGCAATCAGGAGGCCTGTCGCAATACTGGCTGACTCAGTAACGTAGTAATTCTTCAGTTTGTTTCCCTTCGCATCTACAACAAATTTCTGTGCAAAGACAACTATTAGATAAGGCGCGTGTTCGAGAAACGGTTTGTCCGAATCTGTTCCAAGCGGCGCAAGGGCATCCAGCCAGTCTTGCGGAGCACGTTTTTCGTAGAACTCCTCTTCCTCTACTTCTGCCGCAGATCGAATCTCTCGCTTGATAACTGGGTTGCTGACCAAGGCGAAGTGCCAGGGTTGTCTATTTGCTCCGCTAGGAGCGCTGCCGGCTGCGTTAAGACAGGCGTCGATCACATCCCTCGAGATCTCTCTGGAGGAGAAGTCTCGCACAGTCCTCCTTCTTTG
>Ga0308018_10000266_pt1 | contig 28223 bp, 23 predicted proteins | sample Neamet282_FD_203130 | JGI IMG/M metagenome (GOLD analysis project Ga0308018, IMG submission 203130) | Marine microbial communities from water near the shore, Antarctic Ocean - #282 | ecosystem: Environmental > Aquatic > Marine > Unclassified | place: Southern Ocean | collected 2014-10-01
CATCCCGCACCATATTTTTGTCACGAAAAGGCTAGAAAAAGCTTGCGCTTCGGGATACGTTCGGGCATCGAGGCGCTGCCTGCAAGGGGGGTAGCACTCCATTTTCGCCTAAGACCGGCCGTTCAGAAGGGCAGGCCGATCCGTACCCAACCTCGAGCACCGTTGCCATCGATCAGCGGTACGCCAACGCCACCGCGGAGCCTCAAGCGGATGTCGTAGAGGCCAGTGATCTGAGTGGTCAGTTCGGCTCCGACTGACGCCAGGCCGACTCGGAGCGGGTTCTGGAATCCGGAGGCAGTCACATCGGGTCCCCAGGCATTCCCCGTGTCGAAAAACACGGATCCGATCGCGCGGTCGAGATGCACCGGCCAGGCGCGAAATCCTTTGTTGATGAGCCAAAGCGGAAAACGGTACTCAGCCGAGGCGCTCCACGCGTACTGCCCGAATCGACTCGAGGTCTCGTAGCCTCGCATCGGGAAAAAAATGAAGCCGCCGCCAAACAGCTCAAGGCCTGTAAACGGCTCAACCTGCCCGGAGGCCCCACCTACGCGGTATTGAAGTGGGCCCGCGCCGGAACCTCTCGCCACTCCCGCACTGGCCTGCATGGCAAGAACATGAGTGGCGTGCCCCCCGCCCCAGAGCGGAATCGCCCCTCGAACCCGGGCTAGCACTTCATCGAATGATCGATCGACTCCGGACACACCCACAAGTGAATCAGGGAGCGAAACGTCGGCCCGAACACGGCTGAGCAAAAACACGCTCAGGCCCCTGGCCGTGCCCATCTGGAAGGAGTGTGTGCGGGTCGAATTGAAGTTCACCGAAGCGGTCAGGTCCGCGACCTGTGCGGTCGGCCTGTTGAGCGTGAAGTCGTCGGAGGGCTGAAGAGCAACGTCCAGGAGACTCCGGTTCTCCCAAGTCCAACCGCCGGACACCGTGAAGCTGAGATTCCTCCGCCATTTGCGAAGCTGAAAGGTCATGGCTCCCTCGACGGACCGCTCCCGTTCGAGAATCAGGAGTGTGTCCTGTTCGAGATCGAGATTCTCTGCCAGTAGCTGTCCGCCGTCCTCGTAGCCCTGATTGGCCCTGAAAGTGAGGATCGGCGACCCGAGTCCCGCGTATGAGTAGGAGGCTCCTCCCGCGAATTTTCCCCCGGTCGTGGAGTAGCGCCCGACCGCACCCCACCCATGTCGGCCCACGAGGTCGCGACCCGAAGTCTGCAGACCTAGGCTGAAGCCCAGCAGTTCCCGGCGCCGCAAAAAAGTTTCGTCAGCGCTTTGTTCTGGCGCCTCGACCGGATCGAGATACGCAACTTCCCAGTACTTCGGGGCCAAGGTCGGCCAGGCGGAATACTGCTCCATGACCCCGTCATTCGCTCCTCGTGCCGTCGCGGGAGCAGTCGCTACGAACCTCGACGCGACCACGGGCGCGGAGACCGCCGCGGTCGGATCGAACTCCGTCCGTTCAATCTCCCACCCGTCCACGTGGTAACCGGAGAAGTAGAGGGACGTGCCAGCGGGATCCACAGACGGGTAGCCCGCTCCGGTAAGCACGTTCGTCAGCAGGACCGGGGGGCCGGCTCGTCCCGTGGCTGTATCGACCGGCGCGCCCAGGACGTTCAGAATGCCTGTCCGATCGGACGACCAGACGAGCCAGGCGCCGTCGGCGCTCCAGGCAGGAGCGAGGTCGAGCGCCCGGTCTGCGGTTACCTCATCGACGACCCTGCCGGTGCTCGCATCGAGCACGATGACATCGTGGTAGGCCTCCGGCTCCCAGCGGGTGGCGACAATCCATCGTCCATCAGGTGACCAGCGCGGAAACGCCCAGTGCACGTCGGGGTCGGGGCCGACGAGCGTTTCGACGGAACCGGAGACCAGATCGACTACAACGAGCTCATTCGTCCCGTCTCCTTCACGAATCGCGACCGCCGACGCTCCGTCCGGAGCGCTCGACGGCTGGGTCAGCCGTGCCGAGTGCGTCACGCGTTGCTCGTCGCCGTCCAGGCTCCGGATATAGAGGTCGCCATAGGACCGATACGCATCTTCAAACTCGAGCTGGCTGAGCAAAATCCGATTGTCCGGCGTCCACGAAAAGGTTGCGAGCCCATTCGTGCGCCCGACCGAACGATCCTCTCCGGTGTCGGTGTCCTGGACACGGAGCTGGATGTCCGATCGACCGTCGGACCTCGTGTAGGCGATCCATCGACCGTCCGGCGACACCACCGGACGCAGCCCCCATCTCGCGTCCTCGGTAAGGCGCTCTGACTGCGTGATGGGTGCCACCCTTTCCAGTTGGGCGTCCAGGTCGGAGAGATCGGCCTCCAGGCTCTCCCGCCACACCTGCCACTCCTCGGTCAGAGATACACCAAACGCGTAGCGACCTGCGGCATCAATCCGATATGGGATCCACTGACCAGCGATCCTATCGACGAAGTCGACCATCTTCTCTTCCCCGTAGCGCTCAAGGAGGAAATCGAAGAAGAGGGACCCGTAGGCGTACGGACGATTGCCACCAGGCCAGAGGGGTGAATTTCCGGAAGCCTGTCCGATGTCCTCGAACCGGCCCTCGAGTACAGCGGTGCGAAGCTGCATCTCGTTGAATGTGCCGGCGACTCTGCCCGCGTTAGTGAGTCGAGACTCGTACCACGTGGCGAGCCCCTCGGAGACCCAGCGCGGCGTGCCAAGCTCCGGGAAAAACGGCCATTCCGTCCTGACCCGGCCAAACACTGCGCGCGCGACCTTGCCGATGGGGTTTTCGACGAGGTCAAGGTGCACGATGTGCGCGAGCTCGTGGGTAATAACAAGTTCCAGCCACTCGTCAGAATATCCGATCGACAATTGGTCGGCTGGAGGGCGAGCGAACACCACGATCCGATTGGACGGTGTGACGCTGGCGTAGCCGTTGGAGACGTCCGTGTGGTCCGTCACAAGCACGTCAATCATGTCGCCCGGTGGAGCGACGAACTGAACCGACAATTTATCCCAGGCTCGCTCGGAGCGGTCCGCTGCACGACGCCCGAGCGCCTCGAGTCCCTCCGGGAAAGTGATGCGAAAATGCTCGGTGGTAATCGTCCGCCACGCTTCGTCCGGAGCCTGTGCCGAAAGCTCGCTCTGCGCGCAGAGAGTGACCCCGAACGCTATGCCCGCGAGAACCGCGAGCCGTAGAGGCGCCTTGAAAAGCCCCGACCGCCGAGCCAATCTACTTTCCCCTCGCCCCAAACTCATCGCGCATGGCCTCCAAGAAGAGCATCTGGTACCACATTGGGCACGCTCTCGAGCGTTCCCGTCGGGCACCTGACCCGGAACGAAGGGTCATGGGTTTGGCGCATCGGCGCGCCGAACCGGAGATAGCCCGCGAACGCGAGCCGCGCCAACCGATCCCGTCGGCGGACGAACTCATGAGTGCGGGTGTGGCGGTCGTCGTGGACCGCGTTCTCGCGGGGTGGTCGGGTCGAAAGGCGCCGAGCTTTTCTAAGCTTCTGCGCGCGGCCGCGGCTGGTGCGACTGCTGCGGTTTTGGTGGATCTGTTGAGGCCACTCCTTACCGAAGAGGGCGCATTTCCGGGCCTGGATCGCGAAACCGCCGACCGAGTCCTGGCAGGCGTCGGACAAGGCCTTGTCTATGGTTCGATCGTCGAGCCGCGAGTCCCGGGGCCGGCGCTCATCAAGGGCGCCCTGTACGGATCGGCCGAGTACGCCACGGAGCCCGTCGGTGGCCTCCACGGGCTGTTGGGGGCGCACGTTCCTCAGAACCGACTGCCAATCGTCGGAGACGTGTTCGACGTCGTCGCCCCGCACGATCGGGCGTTCCTGGAGCACTTGGTCTTCGGCATCACACTCGCGCTCCTCTACGAGTCCAGCTCTTCCAGCAACGGAATACGCCCCGAAGAGGAGTAATCTTCAACTGAAGTACCAGGGTTGAAATACTCTGAGGGACACGCAGAGATACCCACAGCCGTCTCACCTGACGCGCCCGCTCTCGCCCGATCCGAAGGCGGCAGAATACCCAGCAACTGGGCCCCACCCTCGTTGGGCTGCCCGAACCCACGGACATAGCAGAAGGCTCCTGGTCTCTCACGAACGGCTCCTCCTACGTAGCGCGTCGCCAGCCCATCCCAACGGTCGAGCAGTATGTAGCGGGCCCCTATCTCGTCCGCGAGGTCGAGTTGGGCCTGGGCCAGTTCGCTGAACGGAAAGGCTCGACTCAGCCGCCCGCTGAGCGCGTAGAAGTGTCGAGGCTTCCGCGTCAGTACAGCGGCGTCAGCAGGAAGTCCTTCGCGTATCCAGGACGCGGCCATCACGAAGTATCCCACGCGCGATCCATAGCAGGCCCAGGGGCCATTCTCACGGACGGACGTGGCACACTCCTGTGTCTGCTGTCTGCCATCCATCCAGTTCCCCCCGGCCGGGAGCAACAGCACCAGCAGGGCGGCGACGCCAATGAGCTGACCACCGGGTGACGGCACCTTAGCGGCGACCATGCGAATCGCGACGGCGGCGTAGAGGAATGCAAGCGGATAGAGCGGGAGGGCGAAACGATCTCCTCCCCACACCGCCGGCCACACGAGGATGAGGCCTGCGTAGAGTGGGAAGAAAATTTCGGCCGGTCCGACCCGTTCTTTGGTCGAAAGCACCCAGCCGGCCAGAGCAACGACAGTGAGCGTGACCCCGATCAACGCGAGTCCGGAAGCTCCGTTGCCGACCACACCCCCGGGGAGATGCTGCAATACATAGGTCGAGAGGTTCTCCAAGATTCTTGCTACGAGACCCGGGATCCCGATCGTGCCAAGTGCTGGCTGATAGGGGTCGATCATCCAGAACTCGGTCCCGTATTGAGCGACGCCCTCCCCGCGCCCGCGGAGCCACCATGCGAACATCGGGAGCCCGAGTGCCGAGCCCACTCCGCCGAGCAACTTCCACCGCCGGTCCAGTGCCAGCCAGGCCAAGATCGCCAGCACGAGAGGGAGACCGGCCGAACGGGTGAAGTAGGCTAGGCCCGCCGAAAGGACTGCGCAGGCGAGCCAGCCGCGATGGATGTCTACTTCAACTTCGGACGCAATCGAGCCTTCCGGCACGTCGCCGTCCGTTCGTCCGCTCGCCTCGTCCGACTCATGCACCGCCACGGACAACGACCAAAACGACATCATGGTCAGAGCGAGGAACAGCGGGTCCGACAGCACCCACTGGCTGTAGTAAACCACGCCCGAAGCGCTCGCCAGCAGTAGGGCGACAGCAGCACCGGGGAGAGCTCCGACCCGACGTTGTGCCCAAAGTACGGTGAACAGGACAGCGAGAACCGTCGGAACCGCTGCGGACAGCTTGAGCGCGACCCAGGTGCGGGCTCCGGCGGCCATCATCAGAGCCAGCAGACCGGGAAACACGGGTGGATACTTCGTATGCGGCAATCCCTGCGGGTCGAAGACATCACTGTATCCACTCCCGGTCAGCAGCCCGTGCGCGAGTGCCACATACCCCGCGTTGTCACCACCCGAGTGGGGGATTGGATTGAAGGAGGTGGCGACGATGAGCGCGCTCGCCACGGTCACGAGCGTCGCGAGCCACCACTTCAGGCGTGTTGGCGTCATGGGTCGAGCGTCCCGACCACGTCCGCAATCACCCCTGAAGCCGCTTCGAGATGACGGCGAGCTTCATCCGCGCCGACTCCGAGCTGCCCCATGACGAGTGCAGTCTTCACATGCCCTTGGGCACCGGCAAGGAGATCTGTAGCCTCCGCGCGGTCGATATCGAGCATCCCCTGGAGAATCCGCTCACCCCGGTCCTGCAGCTTTTCGCACGTAACCTGGAGATCGACCATCAGGTTCCCGTATACCTTCCCAAGGCGGACCATCGCACCGGTGGTGATCGTGTTCAGGACAAGCTTGGTGGCGGTCCCGGCCTTCATGCGTGTCGATCCGGTAATGACCTCCGGTCCGACAAGTGGCGCGATGACGACATCCAGTCGTTTGACCAGCTCTGGACTCGGCGGCGTGCACATCAAGAAGCCAGTTCGCGCGCCTCGCTCCGCTGCCCGATTCACGGCACCGTGGACGTATGGCGTTGAGCCGGAGGTCGCGATCCCGAGGACGAAGTCCCGTGCGTCCACCTCCATGTCGTCGATTGAAGCAGCTCCGTCGGCTGGATGATCCTCAGCGCCTTCCTGAGATCGCACGAGGGCTTCAGAGCCACCAGCAATGATCCCCCGCACCATCGCCGGGTCTGTCCCGTACGTGGGGGGCATCTCTGAAGCATCGAGCACCCCGAGTCGTCCGGACGTTCCCGCGCCGACGTAGATCAGCCGGCCCCCAGATCGAAACGCGGCCTCTGCGAGCCTCAGCGCTTTGGCGATGGCTTCACGCTCTGCGCCGACAGCTTCGGCGATCTTCCGGTCCTCCGCATTGATGAGATCGACAATGCCCAGAGGGTCCAGCGTATCGATCTCCTGCGAGGCAGGGTTTTGCTGTTCGGTGAGGCGACGATCGCGCATGAATGCTTGTGACGGGACGGAGGTACCCTGATCTTCAGCGGCGCCCGAAACTATGCGTAGCCGCCTGAACACGGCAACGCGTCGTACACCCGAGCCCTGATGTCGATGCACACCGACGCACCACGCCTCAACGCCCTGTCATGGAGCCTCCCGATGACTCGTTCTCTGCGCACCCTAGCCAGCACAGTCAGCCTGAGCCTGGGCATCTGGGGATGCACTGCCCCGGCTCCCGATTCAGCCGATGTCACCTTTCCGTCGAGCTGGCGATACGCCGCCACAGGGCAGCCGATCGAGGCTTCACACGGGATGGTCGTATCCACGGACGAGTACGCCAGCCAAGTAGGGGTGGACGTGCTTCGGTCCGGCGGCAACGCGATCGATGCAGCCATCGCCGTTCAATTTGCCCTCGCGGTCGTGAACCCGGAGGCGGGAAATATCGGCGGAGGTGGCTTCATGGTTCTTCGTACGGCCGGGGGTGAGACCGCAGCTGTTGATTTTCGCGAAAAGGCCCCGTTGGCGGCTACCCGGGACATGTACCTGGACGCAGACGGGAATCTCACAGACAAGTCCGTGGTCGGACATTTGGCAGCAGGTGTCCCCGGTACGGTCTCCGGTATGTGGGAAGCACATCAGCGCTATGGGACGCTCGAATGGGAGGCGCTTCTCGCGCCCGCCATCGGACTCGCCGATGGGTTCGAGGTCAGGCAGCGCTTCCTGGGATCTCTCGGCACAACGATGGTCCAGGCTCTGTCTGCCTTCCCCGCGTCGGCATCGCAGTTCCTGCCGCGCGACGGACAGCCACCGCAGGTCGGTGACACACTTCATCAGCCCGACCTTGCAGCCACGCTGCGACGGATCAGCGATCAGGGACCCAATGGCTTCTACAAAGGCGAGACGGCGGACCTGGTCGTAGCGGAGATGGCTCGAGGGGACGGCATCATCACCCACAAGGACTTGGCTGAGTACAAGGCGTCATGGCGAGATCCGATTTCATTCACGTACCGCGACCACACGGTTATTTCGATGCCTCCCTCGTCCTCAGGCGGTGCGACGATGGCAGAGATAGCGAACATTCTTGAAGGCTACGACATCGGCTCGATGGACTGGCAAGGCGCGGAGATGGTCCACCTGTATGCCGAGGCCTTCAAGCGTGCGTACGCGGACCGGAATCACTACCTCGCGGACCCAGACTTTATCGACATGCCGCTGGAACGGATGACGTCGGCGGCCTATGCAGCTGAACGGGCGGCCACGATCTCCGAAGCTGAATCCACTCCGTCCGCCGACGTCGGACCAGGCATGGAAGGTGGACCGAACGAGGGCGAGAACACGACCCACTTCTCGATCGTCGATGCAGACGGGAACGCTGTAGCGGTCACGACCACGATCAACTCATGGTACGGGAGCAAGGTGACAGTTGCCGGAGCCGGGTTCGTGCTCAACAACGAGATGGACGACTTCGCTGCCAAGCCGGGCACACCCAACCAGTTCGGCCTCGTTCAGGGCGAGAACAACGCGGTGGGACCGGGCAAACGCATGCTGTCAGCCATGACGCCTTCCATCGTGCTCGCTCCCGACGGAGACCTGAAAATGGTTACGGGCACACCCGGAGGCTCGACGATCATCACGACCGTATTCCAGACGATCTCGAACGTTCTCGACCACGGAATGAACGTTGTTCAGGCCGTCAACGCACCGCGCGTCCACCACCAGCACCTCCCCGACCAGATCTACTACGAGGCCGGAGGGCTAGACCTCGCAACGGTCGCGTCGCTCGAAGCGCTCGGCCACCGCGTGATCGAGAGAGGCGACATCTCAGGAGACGTTCAGGCGATTCTGGTGGAGAGGGGGCGCCTTACGGCGTGGTCCGATCCGCGGCGCGGCGGCGTGGCTCGGGGGTACTAGGAACACATGCACGAACTCCGCTCGATTTATCCCTACTTCCGCCCCTACCGTGGGGCGATCGCGTGGGGAATCGTATGCGTCGTCTTCGCGAATGCCTTCCAGATCGCTGGCCCCTGGTTCATGAAGCTGGCGATCGACAGTCTTGATGATCCAGCGGTTACGAGAGGCGACACCACCTTCTACGCCGGTCTGATCGTGGTTACGGCAGTGCTCGGGGGCGCATTCCGCTTCGGGATGCGCCAACTCCTGAACGGAGTCAGTCGTCGGATCGAGACGGATCTCAGGAACGACTTCTTCGGCCACCTGCTCCGCATGGACGCGACGTTCTACGGTACGACACGGACCGGCGATCTAATGAGCCGGGCAACGAACGACACCCTCGCGGTCCGGATGGCCGCCGGGCCGGCCATCATGTACACCGTGAATACGATTGCCAGCTTCGGATTCGCCCTCGGCTTCATGCTGGTAATCAGCGTCCGCCTGACACTGTATGCCATGATCCCGCTGCTGATCCTGCCACCGATCGTGCTGTTCTTCGGGCGCATCATCCACAAGCGCTTCGAGGAGATCCAGAAGCAGTTCGCGAGCCTGTCCACCTTCGTCCAAGAAAACCTGACAGGCGTCCGACTGGTGCGCGCCTACGCCCAGGAAACGGAGCAGCGTCGGAAATTCGACGACTACAACCTGGACTACCGATCGAGGAACATGCGCCTGGTTCTGAGTGCCGGGCTGTTCCATCCGCTCCTGATGTTCATCTCGGGCGTGGCGATGGTGCTCGTGACGGGACTCGGAGCCATCGAGGTGATGGCTGGAGACATTTCGCTGGGAGACTTCGTCGCCTTCGGCTTCTACCTGACGCTCCTCATCTGGCCAATGATCGCGCTCGGATGGGTGGTCAATCTCTACCAGAGGGGCGCCGCCTCAATGGGCCGATTGAACCGGATTCTGGAGCAGACGCCGGCAATCACGGTCTCAGACGACCCGACCTCGTTAGCGGACGCAAGTGGAGCGATCGAATTCCGAGGAGTGAGCTTCGCTTATCCTGGCACAGAGCGACTCGTACTGGACGACGTCAGCTTCACCGTCGAGGCCGGAGCGTCCATCGCCATCGTAGGCCCGACTGGCTCCGGAAAGACGACGATCGTCGCACTGCTTTCGCGTCTCTACGACCCGACGAGCGGTACGATCCTGCTCGACAGCATTCCGATCACCCAGGTCGATCCGGAAGAACTGCGGCTCCGGATCGGGATGGTACCACAGGATCCCTTCCTCTTTTCCGACACGATCGAAGGGAATATCGGCCTCGGGATACCGTACGAAGACGAGGATGCGTCCGGGAAAGATGCCGACGCACCCGCAGGGACCGATATCGCTGTGGCTGTTCAACGATCAGCTGAGATCGCTCAGCTTCACGACCAGATCATCGAGTTTCCGAAAGGCTACAAGACGCTTCTCGGGGAGCGAGGTATCAATCTGTCCGGTGGACAGAAACAGAGAGCCACCCTCGCCCGCGCGCTCGCGCGAGACCCACTGATTCTGGTCCTCGACGACGCCCTGAGTGCAGTCGACACCCACACCGAGTCAGCGATCCTCTCGGACCTGCAGGGCGTGACACAGACGCGTACATCCTTTGTAATCAGCCATCGCGTGAGTGCCGTGATGGACGCTGACAAGATCCTAGTGCTGGAAGAAGGGCGAATCGTTCAGCAGGGTCGCCACACAGACTTGATTCGGGCGGAGGGCACCTACGCCCGCCTGCTACGCCGCCAACTTCTGAAAGAGGACCTAGCAGCCGAGTCGGCCTGACCTGCGTGAGGCACCGGCCAGTGGAGCGTTCTGCCTCCCCCAGCCAGCGTTCTAGATGCGCTCCAGAATGAACGCCGGAGCGAACTGATTCATGTAGGCAGCCAGCACCGTGAACTTGCCGGTCAACAGCAGGATACCCAACACGATCAGGAGTGCGCCTGACGCCTTCTCCATGACCGGGATCCACTTCTTGAATTTCTGGAACGTCTGTAAAAACCGGTCGAGCGCGAGGGATGCCAAGAGAAATGGGATCGCGAGGCCGAGCGAGTACACGCTCAGAAGCCCTACGCCCGCCCACATCGTGTCTTGTGTCATACCGTAGGTGAGAATCGCACCGAGGATCGGACCGATGCATGGCGTCCAACCCGCGCCAAAGGCCATCCCGACTCCCAGCGTACCGAGGTAACCTGCCGGCTTATTGGCCAAGTGGATGCGCTTCTCCTGCATGAGCGGCGCAAGCCTGAAAACGCCTGCGAGGTGCATGCCAAGAAGAATAATGACCACTCCACCGATTCGGGCGATCCATACCTCGTACAAGCGAAAAAACTGCCCGAGGAACGACGCCGACGCACCGAGAAGAATGAAGATCAAGCTGAAGCCGGTCACAAAGAGCAGCGAGTGCGTAAAAGTGGCGCGTCGATCTACGCCTTCTTGCAGGTCTTCGAGACTCATCCCGGTTACGAACGCGAGGTAGCTAGGCACGAGCGGCAGCACGCACGGTGACAGAAAGGAAAAAATCCCTGCCGAAAACGCGATCATGATTCCGACGTCGACTTCGTTCACAGTGATCCGTGCTCCGATTCAAGTTCTCTAGAGTCGGCGGCCACTTCGGCTCGCTCTCCTTCTTCCCCCTTCACACCGGAGAGCAGTTGTGACGCATGCTCTTCTGCGTGTGCCTTTCGCGCCTGAACATAGGCCCTAATGCCCGTTGCCACCGCCAGCCACGCACCAACCAACGCTACCGCCTGGCCGCCTCAGCGTCCTGTACGAATCCAGCCTTGGACTAAATGTGTCAGGATTTGGGTTGAATCAGACCAAGCGATTCTGGAATCGATACGATATCAGCTTGTACGCGAGCTTGGCCACGAGGAAGTCCGGAGCGGGCATCCCCGGAGTCGGTGCGAGCTCGACGATGTCCGCCGCCACCACCTCACGCTCGGCAAAGACGCGCTTGAGGAATCTGAGCGTCCGATACCAGTCTCCGCCACCAGGCTCCGGCGTCCCCGTCGAGGGCATGAGAGACGGATCGAAGTAGTCCACATCGAAGGTCAGGTACACCTTCGGACCGAGGGCCTCCAGAGCACCGTCCATCCAGGCGTCGTCCTCCCACATTTCGTCGGCCCATATGAGCGTCGAGCCACAAGCGGACGCACTGGCGTCTACCTCTTCTTGGCTGACGCCGCGTACACCAACCGCTACCACATCAGCTTTCGCCAAGACTCGTGCCATCGCACTCGCGTGTGAGTGGGGCGTCCCTTCGAATTCCGCCCTGAGATCCGCATGGGCGTCCATCTGAAGAACCGAAAGTCGCTCTTCCGGATGTTTAGCGGCCAGCCGCTCGGCTTGAGCGAGAACGGCGGGTGACGACACAGAGTGCTCCCCACCCAGCATGAGCAGGAAACGGTCAGCACAGGTATCCGCTACCCGTGCGTACGCCTCCTGGAGCTCCAGCATCGCGGGTGTGGCGCCGGCCCGGGTGAGCTCAAGGGCCGGAAGCGTATGAATTCCGATTCGATCTCCGGGCTCGCAGCCGAACTCCTGATCGTACAGTTCGATATACCGGGAGGCGGAGATGATACCCTCGGGGCCTCGTCGGGTACCACTGCCCCAAGACGTCGTCGACTCGTAAGGAACGGGAAGCAGGACGGCGTCAGCCCGATCGAAGGAAGCCGCGGGCGCATCCAGCCCAAGAAACGTATGCGGCAACTCCCAAGGGAGATCACCCAAGCCGGATGGCACGCCGTGAGGAGCGTTGTCTTCGAGGCCGCGGCCCGCAGCCTCAGGGTCACGTCGATTCGGCATCAGTCTCTCAGCGGACGATTTCGATCGGACAAATAAGTCCCTCCGTCGTCAGCTCAACCCCGGAGTTCTGGCACGACTTACAGAGGCCATAGATCTCGAGGCGTCTGCGAACCGGGATGAAGCCGTAATTGGCTCGCACTCGGTTCTCGATCCTGTAAAGCTCATTGCTCTCGAACTCGGTGACCATCGCGCATTCCACACAGATCATGTGCTCGTGGACCGGATGGTTCGAGAGCCGATGCTCGTAGCGCTTGAAGCCCTCCCCGAAGTCGTGCTCCTCGACCAGCCGGCTCCGCACGAGAAGATCGAGGGTGCGGTAGATCGTGGCTTTTCCAATTCGCTCGTCTCGCGAGCGGAGGGCGCTCTCGATGTCGTCGACCGAGAGATGGCCATCAGAAGCGAATACGACGTCCGCGACTGTCTCTCTCTGGTGTGTCACCGGCAGGCCCTGATCTCTCAGATACCTACCAAAGAGACGGATAAACGGAAGTGCTCCCTTTTCAGTCATCATGCCTCCGGGGTGCCGATGAATACCTCGTCATACTCCTCCATGAGCTCTTCGAACCGGGGTGCCGAGGCCTGGATCTCCACCTCGCGTGGCTCTCCTGCGCCCTCCCCAGACCGCTGAACGACTCCCTGCATTACTGGCGGGAAGCGATCGGGAGGGGCGAGGCCCTCTCGATGAAAAGTCTGCTCCACCGTCACACCCTTTCCGGTGTGCTCAGCGTTGTAGGCGACGGTCACCATACTGTGGCGCTCCTCACCCTCCTGATACGTGCTCACCGCGACGAGTCCCTGCTCGCGACGCCCTTTTCGCGCAGGCGGGAAAATCCAGAGTCGGTCGATCGACTCGACACCGAGTCGATCCCGGAGTCGAATCAGGGTGCGCGGCAGCGCTTCCGGGACACCCGGGTCCGCCTTTTTGGGGATCGTCGGAGCCCTCACTGCATCACCTGACTCAAGTGGAGAAGGCTCATGCTCCAACCGTCCGACTCTTCTTAACGGCCTTTCGAGTGGCGGTCAGCACCCGGTCGATCGCAGCATCCATAGGCCCCGGCGTGATGGCACCGGACGCCTTCACATGTCCACCACCATTGAAGAGTCGAGCCAGGGTGTTCACGTCGACCAGCCCATTCGAGCGGAACGACATCTTCACCTCACCGGACTTGGTCAGTCGAAAAAGCACACCCACTTCCGTTCCGCTAATCGAGCGCGGGATATCGACGATGCCCTCGAGATCTTCAGCCGTAGCGCCTAGTTCTTCAAACGGTTCCTTCGGGATGATCATCCAGGAGATCCCGGTCTCTTCCTCATGCTCAAGCGTGACGAGCGCATGCTGTAAGACCTGCCACTTCCTCATCGGCGAGGAACCGTAAATGCGTTCGTGCATTTTCTCGGGATTAACACCCCGTTCCACGACCTCTGCGATCACTTTGTGGCAGCCCGGGGTCGCGTTGTCGAATCGAAAGCCGCCGGTATCCGTGAGTATCGCGACATAGACGCCGTGGGTGATCGCATCACTCCACGGACCGTTCGACGTGTGAATGAGGTCGAATACCAATTCGCCCGTGGCGCACGCCGTGGAGTCTCGAAGTGAGATTCCACCGATTGCGTGATCTCCAATCGGGTGATGATCGATCACGACCGTCGGCAGCTTCCGGATCATCTCGGCGACACGTCCGATGCGCGGGACCTCACCAGTGTCGAGAATAACTGCCAGGTCCGCGGTGTCGCATATATCTCTCGCGCGTCCAGATCCGGCAGGGACAATGCAGTCCTCGCTCTCGAGCATGAACTTGAACGAATTCGGGAAGGCGGTCGGATTGACGATGAACGCCTCGGTACCATTGGCGCGAAGCCACGATGCGAGAGCAGCCTGTGAACCCGCCCCATCGCCGTCGGCGTTGAGATGGGTGGTCAGAACCGCACGCCGAGACGCGAGAAGCGCGTTCCGGACTTCGTTGACCGCTGCCGCTCGATGCGCAGGCGTCCGGTAGCTCAAAAAGGATCCTGACCCTGAAAGTGAAAATCTCGACCGTCCGCTGGTGGACGGAAATAAAACGTACTGCCAGCGGGGGGCCGGCCGCTACTCGGTCGAGCGACCGCCCGGGAGATTCTTCCTTACCCTCGCCCACGTTGAGCCAAGGTGTACGAGCCGCGACGCCTCAGTTCCGCCCATCGAGGCCGACCCAAGAGCCGCCAACAGCGCGTCGGGGCGATTGGCATGAAACGGGAGATCGACAAAGGCGTTACCCAGCTCTCCGATGGTGTGAGCGTCCGACCCCGCGCCCCGGAGCTTCCCGTACGTCTGTGCGAGAAGCTGCGCTCGATGGTTCTCTTGGACCGAGTGCAGGCGGGCGTTGAATACCTCGATGACATCGCAGAGCGGTCCGAGCATATCGGCGTACTTTCCGCCGCCGCCCTTTCTTCCCGCGTACGGATGCGGCAGATACGGAATCCCGCCCTGTTCCCGGATACGTCGAATCGTCTCTTCGGCCGGCGTGCCCTTAGGAATCTCCTCGGTAAGATAAAGGCCGATGACGTCGATGCCCTCACCGGTCTTCACTTCCTCACCCGGGATGATTCGGTCTGGGTACTTCTCGGCCATCCGCAGCGCGACGTGCACCTTGTTGTGATCGGTGATCGCGAATCGGTCGTAGCCCAACTCCAGCAATCGCTCTAGGATTCTTTCCGCGTCGGAAAGACAGTCCCACGACCCCTCCGTGTGGAGATGCATGTCGATCCGCATGCTGGAGCGAGTCGTCTCTGATCCACAAAGAAGACCCAAAATTCGATCCGCTTCTGCATCGAGGGCCGCTCGGTCACCAACGTTGTCGATTACATAGTCCGCGGCTGATCGCTTGAGGTCCGCGTCCATCTGCGATGCGATGATACGCTTCGCCTCGACCACATCGAGTCCACGTGTCTCCACCATGCGCTCGAGCCTGACCTCTCCCGGGGCATCGACAACCACCACGTGATCGAAGTCGGCCTTCCGACCGGATTCGAACAAAAGCGGAATCTCCGAAACCACCAACTTGACGCCAGTTGCTCGCTGCTCTTCGAGCCAGTGAGAGCGCAATGCCCAGATCTTCGGGTGAAGGATCTCCTCCAACTTCTTTCGCTGACCATGGTCCTCGAAGATGACTGACCGAAGTCGACCACGGTCCAGCGTCCCATCCGCAGCAAGAATCCCCTCGCCGAACACTGCCCGGATCTCGTCGAGGCCTGGCGTACCCGGCAGCACGGCCTGACGCGAGAGCTCATCGGCACTGATCACGGGCACGCCCAATGCCGCCCATCGATCAGCTACCGTCGATTTTCCGGAGGCGACATTTCCGGTGAGCGCTACGGAAATCAGTTCGCTCACGGGGTCCTGGACGCCCACCACGCGGTCAGATCGAAAATGTAGATGATCATCACATACTTCCCGGTCAGCCCCAGGGAGCTGAACGCAAACGCGCGAAGCGCGTTGTATCGGGTCATGCCCGCCACGAGGAGCATGGTCGGCGAGGACAGGGGTAGGAAGTTGAACAGCAGGATGGCCCAGCCACCCCACTTCTCGATCTTCGTGTTGAACCGCTCGAAACGCTTTTCTCCGATGTACCCGAGGGCGCGGTCACTCAGCACCCGACCGATTGCATAGTCGATCACCTGACCAGCGAGACCCGAGATGACCGCGAGCATGATCAGGGTCCCTGCGGCATGCCCTTCGGCTTCATAGATCGGGACCAGCGCCTCGATCGGCATCACGAGAAAAAAGAGGTATCCAGCGAAATTCACGAGGGCGAACGAACCGAGGCCGGGGCTTCGTCCCGCGTAGATCTCGCGACCAAGCGTAGAGGACACGAGCACGATCGTGACCAACCAAGCCAGAACGATCAGGAGCACGCGAGACCGATTCATGATCCCCGAGAGACTATCACGCGGAAGTCGTCGTCTGTGAGCCGTACGCGATCCGGCCCCAGAGAGATGATGGCGACGGAGTCGGGAAGCACCTCGAGCTGATAGGCCGACCCCCAGGGATCGAGTCGCATATCAGTCGTCGGATACCTCGAATCGAGCCAGCCAAGCCAAGCCTCTCCCCTCGGCAATTGTCCGTACAGACGCCCGTGCTCCAAGACGTTGCGCGCTACCTGGTTCATCTCCCCACCTGTATTCCACTTCAGGATCGGCGTCACGATCGGCTTGGCTGCATCGAGCAGAATCGCGCGCGTTTTCGTGAAGTAGGCGCAGGTCACAATGACGAAAATGACAAGCAGGAGCAGTCGAGTCATACCTGCGGACTCTTCATCTGCGTCCGCATCCGCGCGGACCAGACGAGATAACGTTCCATCTCGTCGATCGTAGGCTCTGCGTCAGGGTTGCCGTATGCTGTATCGAGCCGCCAGCGCATATAGGAAAGCGGAGGCAGAGGCACAAACGGAGGCCGGCGATACCAGTCCCGAGCCCGGAAGGCCCAGGCAGCCCGAAGCAAGTACGGGATCATTCGCGGGCGCCGCACGGCGAGTCCAGCAATTCGAAGGTACAGCGGCTCATTCTCCATCGGATCGAACGCCCCCCGTGGGAGTACGCTCCCCCGAAGAAGGTCGCCAGAAAGGTAACGAATCAGGGTTGGAAATACCCATGTCCAATCGACTCGCGCAAGAGTCCAGCCCGTATCTGCAGCAGCATGCCGACAACCCAGTTGACTGGTATCCCTGGGGCCCGGAAGCGCTCGAACGAGCTGTCTCCGAGGACCGGCCGATCCTGCTGTCCGTCGGCTACTCCTCCTGCCACTGGTGTCATGTCATGGAGCGAGAATCGTTCGAGGATCCAGCGATCGCGGCACTAATGAACAAGCTCTACGTGAACATCAAGGTCGATCGGGAAGAGCGACCAGATATCGACCAGATCTACATGAAGGCCGTACAGGCGATGACGGGTCGCGGTGGATGGCCCATGACCGTTTTTCTCACGCCGGAAGGCATCCCGTTCTTTGGAGGCACCTACTACCCGCCGGAGCCGCAGCCGGGCATGCCCTCCCTGCCGCAAATTCTGGAGTCAATCGCGGACACGTGGACTAATCGGCGCGAGGACGTGCGGCGTGGAGCAGAGAAGCTTATGGACGCGCTTCGCAAGACGGCAACAGGTGCGTCGGAAAGCAAGGTCGGATCGGAAGTATTTCAGGAAGCCTGGCGGGTGCTCGCGAACCGGTATGACGCGACGTACGGGGGCTTCGGCAGAGCTCCGAAGTTTCCCCAACCGGTGACGCTCGAGTTCCTGATGGTGCACCACGTTCGCTCTGGTGAACCCCGAGCGCTCGAAATGGCAGTGCACACGCTGCGCCGCATGGCCGCCGGAGGTATACGAGACCATATAGGTGGAGGGTTTCACCGCTATTCCGTGGATAGTCGGTGGCTGGTGCCCCATTTCGAGAAGATGCTGTATGACAACGCTCTGCTCGCTCGGGCCTACCTGGACGCCTGGCGCCTTACAGACTCGGACGACCTGCGCGAAGTCGTGCTCGATACACTCGACTACGTCTCGAGAGACCTCACCGACTCGACCGGCGGATTCTATTCGGCGCGCGACGCGGACTCGGAGGGAGAAGAGGGCACATTCTACGTGTGGACCCTCGCCCAAATCGACTCGATTCTCGGCCCCGACGCCGGCCTGTTCAATCGCATCTACGGCGTCACAGAGGGCGGCAATTTCGAAGGTCGCAACATTCCGCATCTCGGCGAGACCGTGGAGGATCTCGCATCAGCGACCGGCCTGCCGGAGGCCGTTCTGGAGGAAAAGATCGTGTCATGCCGGGCGAAGTTGTTCGCGGCCCGTCAGAAGCGCGAAGCGCCGTTCCGGGACGAGAAGATCATTGCCTCCTGGAACGGACTCGCGATCCGAGCATTTGCGGAGGCCGGAGCCGCACTGGACCGTGCCGACTACGTGGACGTGGCCAGTCGTGCAGCCGAACACGTGTGGTCGCACCTGAGGCCCAACGACCGCTTGCTCCACAGCTCGATGGCCGGCGAGGCGAAAGGTCTGGCGTTCCTGGACGATCATGCCTCTCTGGGCAACGCACTCCTCAGCCTGCATGCAGCAACCCTCGAACCGAAGTGGCTGGACGCAGCAGTGTGGCTGGCAAACGAAGTGGTCACGAGATTCTGGGACGAAAAATCCGGAACGGTCTTTGACACTGCGGCCGATGCCGAGGCTCTGATCCTTCGCCCGCGAGACCCAATGGACAACGTGACGCCGTCAGGTCCGTCGCTCGCTGCTGAACTTCTGGCCCGCACCGGACAGATCTTGGGCCGTTCGGCGTGGCTCGACATCTCACAGAGAATCGTGGATCGCGAAGCCGATGCCATGAAACAGTTCGGGCCCGCCTTCGGTCGAATGCTGGTGGTCGGACAGCGCCTGAGCACCGCACCTGCCGAGATCGCAATCGTCGGCCTCAAGGACGATGGCCTCGATGGCGGTGCGACCGACCGACTGATCCGAGCCGCTCATTCGTCGTTGCACGCGAACCTAGTCATCGCGGGGACCCGTGGGAGTGGATCAGGGTCCGGCACACCGCTACTCGAGAATCGCGAACCAGTGAACGGAAAGCCGACCGCCTGGGTGTGCAGCAACTACGCGTGCCGACTCCCAGTCAACGAAGCGTCGGCACTCGCCCGGGAGTTGAGGATGCTCGTCGAGGATGCACAGTTCTCCACGAGATAGAGCGGCCGCGAGACACCTAGCCACCCCTTCGCGCAGGTACCAAGTGCGATATCTTTGAGGTCTTACCTGAGTTCATCTCACCCGGCACTCGATGGCAACGCAAGAACGAAAAATCCCTGAGGGGCCAGACCTCGCCGGCCTCTCGCACGAGCAGATTCTCAGCTTCTACCGCTGCATGGTCACGTCCCGTCGTATCGATGACCGCGAGATGAGCCTGAAGCGCCAAAACAAAGTCTTCTTCCAGATTTCCAGCGCCGGCCACGAAGCCGTCGGTGTAGCCGTCGCGGAGCACTGTCGTCCGACGAGCGACTGGTTCTACCCGTACTATCGGGACCGCGCGATGATGCTGTCGCTTGGTCAGACTCCGCTGGATCATCTCTTGCAGGCCGTGGGCGCGGAAGCAGACCCTTCATCTGGCGGACGTCAGATGCCGGGTCACTTCGGTGATCTCAGGTTCAACACGCCATCTTCGTCATCGCCGACCGGCACACAGTTCCTGCAGGCCGTAGGTAGCGCCGAGGCCGGAACGAAGATCGAGTCAGTGCCCGGGCTCCGCGATCTGATTGACATCTTCGCTGAGGACGAAATCGTCATCGTGTGCACGGGTGACGGCGCGACGTCCGAGGGTGAGTTCTGGGAATCGCTGAACACCGCGACCAACCTTGCACTCCCGGTTGTTTACGTCGTGCAGGACAACGGCTACGCGATCAGTGTGCCAGTTGAGGTTCAGACCGCTGGTGGCAGTATCTCACGGCTCGCATCGAGTTTCCCAGGGCTGCACATCGTGGAATGCGACGGAACTGATGTGGTCGACACGTACCGGGCCGCTGGCGAGGCGATTGCCTACGCTCGTGCACGGAAGGGGCCGGCAATGTTGCACGCCCACACGACACGACCGTACTCGCACTCGATGTCAGATGATGAGCGCGCGTACCGCACCCGTGAGGAGATAGAGGAGCAAGAGAGTCGTGATCCGCTCGCCCTGACCCGTGCGCTCCTGATCTCGATCGGGGCCGCGACCGTAGAGTCGCTTAATGCCCTCGAGGTATCCATCGAGGCGGAAGTGGCGGCAGCTGCAGACGAAGCTCTGGAGTCGCCCCAGCCGGACCCGTCCACTGCGATGAGACACCTCTTCTCCGAGGATGTCGACCCGACATCGTCGGACTTCGACACGGAGGACTCGCCGCGGTACACGGACGACAAACTCCTCACGATGGTCGACTTGCTGAACTCCTGCATGCTCACAGAGATGGAGCGCGACCCGCGCATGGTCGTCTTTGGTGAGGACGTGGCGGACGCCTCACGCGAGGAGATTCTCGCCGAGGTGAAGGGCAAGGGCGGCGTCTTCAAGGTCACCCACGGGCTGCAGCAGGCGTTTGGGTCAGCTCGTGTCTACAACTCGCCACTCGCTGAGGCGAACATAGCAGGGCGCGCGGTCGGAATGGCCATCCGGGGCATGAAGCCAGTCGTGGAGATTCAGTTCTTCGACTACATCTGGCCGGCGATGATGCAGATCCGCAACGAGATGGCGACCATGCGGTACCGGTCGAACGGGGCATTCTCGGCCTCCTCCGTCATCAGGGTCACCTACGGCGGCTACCTGAAGGGGGGAGCGATCTATCACTCCCAGACCGGGGAGACGCTCTTCACCCATTGCCCGGGCCTTCACGTCTGCATGCCGGCGACCGCAGAGGACGCAGCCGGCCTGCTCCGCACTGCGATTCGCTGCGAGGATCCCGTGCTCTTCCTCGAGCACAAGCATCTGTACCGTCAAGTCTACAACAAGGGTCGCGACCCTGGGCCTGAGTACATGATCCCGTTCGGGAAAGCGAAGGTGCGACGCGAGGGGAGCGACGTGACCGTGGTCACGTGTGGTGCCTTGGTGAAGCGAAGCCTCGATGCCGCCAAAATCGCTTCCGAAAAGCACGGTATCGAAGCCGAAGTCATCGATCTGCGAACCGTGCAGCCGTTCGACATGGAGCGGATCGCCGACTCGGTGAAGAAGACGAACAAAGTAGTCGTGGTGCACGAAGACAGTCTCTCATGGGGCATCGGGTCGGAGATCGCGGCGCGCATCGCCGACGAGCTCTTCGAGTACCTCGACGGCCCGGTGAAACGGGTCGCCTCCATGGACACCTGGGTCGCCTATGCACCGCAGGTTGAGAACGTCATTCTTCCGCAGACTCACAATGTGGTCGATGCACTGTTGGACCTGGCTGCCTACTAAGCCCCACGCACTGACCGAAACTCCACGGTTGTGTTCATTTTTTCCTGTTTCGACGCCCCTCGACAACGGTCAGGTCGTCGGCAACGTGTCGATCCCAGACCCGGACGACCTTGGCCTGAACCCAGACGTGGTGATAACCAACGCGCTCACCGTCCAAGACGACCCGCTGTTCATATCGAACGGAGAGGGGAGCGTGTACGCAGCGGTCGGTGGCCAGTCGTTCGAGACCAGCGCATGTGCAGACACCCAGATGGTCGAAGTGCTAGGCCAAATTCAGTTCGGCAGCCTGGAGTCGGTCAACCACGCCTCCTACAACAGCGGACGCCTCTGGGTGGCGGCCGGAGTCAGCGGAATCAAAGTGGTCGACGTGGAGGTCAACCGTGAGTTCGACCAGAACGAGTCAGCTAGTGCTAAAGACGGCTAGAGGCGGAAGCCCAGGGTGAACGGGATCATCCGCACCGTGTTGTCCGGGGTGGGAACAAGCACGTAGCGAATCTCGGCGAACGCGCCGAACAACAGCCCACCGACCGAAACGCCAAAGCCACCGTGGTACCCTCGACTGGTCTGCGTGACAGGAGCATTCTCAGTACCCGCTGAGACTCGGTACGCACCGAGCCCGCCCAGCATGTATGGCTGAAGTCCAATGCCGGGCAGTGTGTACACAATGCTCAATGAACCGGCTAGCACCTGTGTGTCCTCCAAGCCTGCCTGTGACGAACCCATTTTGTGCAGAGTGCCATCCCCTCTGAGTCCCACCGGCAGGGTCGGGATCCCGATCTCTATGCTGGCCCGCACGTGATAGCCCGGGTTTGCAGAAGTCGAAACGTCTCCGTTGGGCGTGGTAAGGCCGCCACCAAGCATGAGTCGCGGCTGAGCTTCAGCCGCGACGGGCGTGATCAGCATGAACAACGCGAGAACGATCAGACGTCGCATCACTTGGGTTCCCTGGCTCATTCGAATAAGAAGGTTGTCGGTGATACCGGGACACGGGTGCTCGGGTCCCTGCGTGGGGTTGAATCATCCTCTAGCCTGAGGCCAGCCTAGGCTGGCTCAGAAAATCCAGTTGAAGCCCAGAACAATCGCGTTGTAACTGTATCCCTAGGCGCCGGTCGCAAAATTCGTCTGCCCTGCTGTGGAATATCCGCAGGAGAGAGACAGTTCCCTTCCCTGTCCGATGCGATATCCGATCCGTGCATTCGATCGGAGCGAGTTAGATGGGGTCACCGTCCTGCGTTACCTGCTGTATTCCGGGGGCAAGCTCAATCAGAAAGCACCATGGCACGGGACGGTAGAGCCCATAACTCGTCAGGTACAAAGAGCCACCCGACACCAAGGGTAAAGAGGATGCGAACCACCGTGCCTAATCTCATTCAGTCGCTCCGGCCAGTCTGCTGTGACTCCCCTCCGATGCGTGTGAGCCTGCGCCAATTCATGTCCGCAGCGAGACGGGGGCAAGAACCACGAACTGCCACCTAGATTGCGCAGTGGTACGTCAGACAACTCGCACCTGAGGATTCACCTTCTCAGCCCACGCACGAAGGCCTCCGGTCAGACTCGAAACGTCGGCAAAGCCAGCTTCCAACAACTGCTCGGCGGCAGTCCTGCTTCGTTGCCCCGAGCGGCAGTAGACGACGATGGGACGCTCTCGCGGTATCTCTCCTACACGTGTTTTGAGCTCACTCAGCGGAATCAGTCGAGCACCGAGATCGGCGAGGCTTCCGACCGCCCACTCCCAGGATTCGCGGACATCCACCAGAAAGGGAGCATCCTCGCCGGCAAGCTTGTGCGACAGGTCAGAGGGCGTGAGCTCCTGCCATCCTGCTGACGACTCCGACTGGCTTCCTTCAACGGACGGGTCCTCCTTCACGCCACAGAAGACTTCATAATCGATGAGTTCGGTTTGCGTGGGCGTATCCGCACACACGGGACAAGCAGGGTTTCGACGGAGTGTCACCTCGCGCCACGTCATCTCGAGCGAATCGAAAATTTGCAGGCGACCCGCGAGGGTCGTGCCGACGCCAAGGATCAGCTTGATCGTCTCCATGGCCTGGGCGGATCCGATGATCCCAGGAAGCGCACCGAGCACGCCGCCCTCCGCGCAATTCGGTACAAGACCTGGAGGTGGGGGCTCCCTGAAGAGGCAGCGATAACACGGACCTCCCTCAGTGGCGAACACGGAGACCTGCCCCTCCCAGCGGAAGACCGACCCGTACACGTTCGGCGTCCCCAACAGCACACACGCATCGTTGACCAGATACCGTGTAGGGAAGTTGTCGGTGCCGTCGACCACCACGTCATATCCGTCGAGGATACGCAGCGCATTCTCCGAGGAGAGGCGCTCGTCGTGACGCACGACAGCGACATGAGGATTCACGTCCCGCAGCCGGTCTTCGGCACTGTCGAGCTTGCTCCGGCCGATATCGGAGGTGCCGTGCAGTAGCTGCCGCTGAAGATTGCTCTCATCGACGATGTCGAAGTCGACAAGCCCGATCGTGCCCACGCCGGCAGCCGCCAGGTAGAGCGCGAGCGGAGACCCAAGGCCTCCGGCGCCTACGCAAAGGACCCTCGCAGCCTTGAGCTTCCGCTGGCCGGCCACACCGACGCCAGGAAGCGCCAGATGGCGGGCATAGCGATAAAGCTCGTCGCGTTCGAGGTCCGGGAGGCTCACCGGCAGTGCGACCTCATAGTTACGGGTTGAGTCCAGGCGTTCCCAACGATCCACCTTGCGAGACAAGCTGGAAGGCAGCTGCATCCGCCAGCAGTCGGGCGGCGATAGCCGGGTCCCGTCCGTCGAGCGTCGCCGCATTCGAAAGCTGAAGCGCCATCACATAGTATTGCATCGGCATCATCATGGTCGACCGGTCGGCCCAGATCGCCCGATCACGAAGGCCCCGGAACTGATAGACCTCGTCGTAGAGTTTCAGAGACTTCTCGACATCGAACCAGTCAGCACCGTATTCCGGGCCACCGAGAACGAGGCCCTCGTTCGGGTCTGTATCGATGTTTCGTAGTTCGAGCTTGGTCGTGAGTCCATGTCGCACACCCCAGCGATCGAGCCCGAGCTGCTGCATGAGCCCCCCGGCCGACGAAAAGTAGATCGGACGTTCACGAACCGAGTCTGTGATGATGCGAAGCGCGAGTTGCTGGCTCCGATCGAGCACCATGCCTGCGGGATATGTCACGGCCAGCTTGGGAAACGAAACGGTCATGTCATCCGAGAGGCTCGCCGTGCCGACCTGATTCATAACCGACTCGGTCAGCCGGGTAATCGAGAGTTGCGGCAATGCGCGCGCATCGTGGAGATCCGGGAAGCCATTATCATGGTAAGGCCGCTGATTCCCGGGCAGTGTGAGCTCCTGAAGTTGGCGCAGGTACCACTGCGTGTGGAGGTACTGACCGACCACGACCGTGACGTCTTTTCTGATTCCCTCCACTTCCTGGATATACCAGAGCGGGAAGGTGTCATTGTCACCATTCGTGAAGAGAACCGCGTACGGCTCGACACTCATAAGCAGGTCGTAGGCCCAGTCGTGCGCAGCATAGTCGCCCGCCCGGGTCGCCCATCCCCAGTTCAAAAAGAGAGGGATGAAAGCAATGACAAAAACAGGAGCCGCGACCTTGTATTTCGCCTCGCCTCCGCCCAGTGCGCGGGCCAAGGAGTGCCAGGCCCAGGTGAGCCCTATGCCCGCGAGGCTTCCCCAGAGCATGAAGCCCGCAACGAAGAAGTAGTCGCGTTCTCGCACTTCCCGCTGAGCCTGTGGGAGTTCCGCGTGAAGCGAGTACCCGTGCTTGAAATTCAGGTAGATCACGAGTCCGACAGTCAGCGTACCTGCGAGTACAAACAAGTAAGAAAAAACGGCCTTGTCGGCCCTGAACGCCACGATGAGACCGGCTGCCCCCAGCGAGAGAAAAAGGAGCGAAAAAGGAAGCCGACTGGATACCGGCAGTGGTGATGCGTCGAGCCCGCGGGACCACTGCCACTCGAAGTACTGCATATACGTGCCCATCTGGGCGCTGAACGGGGCCTTACGCTGGGTGACCGGCGGAGTCTGATACTGCTCGCGCGTGAGGTTGGCGCTAAGCGCGCGACAGCCCTTCTTGCCGTTCGAATAGATGGATACAGCCGCGTCCACAAACGATTCACAGACGGGATCGCCCTCGTTCACGACAGGGTCGAGCGCGGCCCGAATCGGGAGAACAAAATTGAACGACATGCCTAAGGCGACGAGGACGATCGCCCGGCCAATGACGTGTGGCTTGAGCAGCCGCATCGGACCCGACAGCAGAATCAGAATGCCAAACGCGGGCAGGGGCAGCACGGACATGAGGTGGCTCGTCGAGCCGAGAGCCATCAGAAAGAGTGCGGTCAAGGCGTAGCGCTCGCCCCCGGGCTGATCCCGAGTGTCGTGCCACCTGATCGCGAGCCAGCTGACCACCGCGATTATCAGCACACTCAAAGTATAGACCTTCTCGTTGACGTTCGACTGGTTCCACACCGTAAACGCCGAGGCGCCGAGAAGAGCTGAAGCGCCAGCACCGATTAGGGCGAGCCGGTCGGACTCGAGCATGCTCGACAGGACGCGGTGCGCGATGAGATAAAAGAAACCGGTCGAGGCAGCGCTCGTCACCGCTGCGAAGAGGTTGATGCGCACCGCGACCGAGAGCCCGGTCGGCGCGAGAAGCAGGCTCCAGACCTTCGCTACGAACACGAAGAGTGCGTTCCCGGGGGGATGAGGGATCCCTAGGATGTGGGCAGTCGCGATGTACTCGCTCGTATCCCAGAACGCGGTCGTGGGTGCAAGCGTGAGTATGTAGAGCGTCAAGGCTCCCAACCCCGCCGCGATGGCACCCTTCACGGGAGCTGTCACTGAGGCGCTCCCGTCCACTCGATCTGATAAATACGACCACCTTCATCATCCGACAGGAAGAGGCTGCCGTCCGGGCCGACGACCGGATAAACCGGTCGTCCCGTCACGCGGCGACCCGTCAGCCAACCGTGCGCAAAGTCCTCCTGCCCCACCGGGCGACCATTCTCAACTCGGACACGAATCAGTTTGTAGCCCGTCCGCTCCGAACGATTCCACGAGCCGTGAAGCGCGACAAACAGGTCCCCGCGGTACTCCTCTGGGAACTGATCGCCTGTGTAGAACGCCATGCCCAAAGGAGCGGAGTGGGCCTGAATTTCCAGCGCAGGCGGGACTGTGGTGGCACAGTATTCTGCACGATCGCGATACTCAGGATTGGGCACACGATCGCCGTAACAGTACGGCCATCCGAAATGCATCCCATCAGAAAGAATATTGATTTCCTCAACTGGGAGGTCGTCTCCCAGCATGTCACGCTCATTCTGCGAGACCCAGAAGACGCCGCTCTCCGGCTCCATCGCGAGACCAGCCGCGTTGCGCAGCCCTTGGGCGATGATCGTTTCCCCGCCGCCGTCGGCGTTGTATCTCACCACAGACGCCCGTCGGGGATCGCGCTCTTCGCAGATGTTGCAGCTCGACCCGATCGACACATACATCATGCCATCCGCACCAAATGCGATTTCTCGAGTCCAGTGGCTGCCTCCGGTAGGCAAATCAGCAACCATGACCTCGCCGCCCACGTACTCAGGGCCGCGGAATCTCGTGATCTGCGTCCGCTCTCCCACGTACATCCATCCGTCGTGGAACGCGAGTCCATAGGGACGATTCAGCCCCTCGGCGACCGTCTCCCGCCGTCGACCATCCTCCAGGTCAATCCGGACCACCGATCCTGATCGGGAAAGGACTGCGTAGAGCTGTCCTTCCGGCCCGACCTTGAGGGTGCGTACGCCTGGCAGGTCTTCCGCAAACTCGGAGATCGCAAATCCGGCTGGTACGCTCAGGCTCTGCGCCGAGGCTAACGACCACACCGACGCACCCAGAACCCCTGTAAGGACCGCAATTCGAACGACTGGTTTTCTCAGCACTCCCCGCTCTCCTTGAGATCTCGTCCACGATTTCGGACTCCGTTACGTCGGAATACCGCTGCGTGCCACGTCGTCGAGCAAGCCGAGTACGCGGTCAACATCTTGCAGCGTGTTGTACACGTGAGTCGACAGCCGCATCCACCCGTACTCGTATTCGCCGATGACCCGCGTCCGCACGTTGGCCGTAAGGGAAAGGTGACGCTGGAGGGCAAGCGACTCCACCCCGGCAATCTCGAAGGACACCATGGCCCCCTTCATTGTCTCCGCTTCCGGGGTCGCGATCGTCACGCCCGGTATCGCGCGGAGGCCGTCCTCGACCCGGCGACGCAGGTACCGGACCCGCGCCTCGACCCGTGCCATGTCGAGGGCCTGCATGAATTCGATCGCCGCGATCAAGCCGGCCAACCGTGATTCATCCATCGTACCCATATGATTGAACCGATGCGCGCCAAGGGAGAGATCATCCCACCCGCCGGACGCCAGCGTCGGCCACAGCTTCTCCCGCCACGGCTCAGTCAGGTATAGCAGTCCCGTCCCCTGAGGTGCCAGCAGCCACTTATGCGGGGAGGACGCGTAGAAATCGCCACCCACTGCGGCCAGGTCGATGTCGAGCATGCCAGGAGGGTGGGCCCCGTCCACCGCGAAGATGATGTCCCGTGCCCGACAGCGCTGCGTCAGCTGCTCAATCGGCAGTACCGTCCCGGTCGAGAACGTCATGTGCGACACACACAGCACGCGAGTCGCGGGCGTCACCTCAGCCCACACGGCGTCGAGCAGTTGCTCGCTCGTCTCCGTGGGTGATGCAAGATGCGCGATCCGAAGGGACGCGCCCCGGCGTGCCGTAACCAACTTCCAGGGCTCGAGCCCTCCGATGTGCTCATGATCGGTCGACACCACCTCGTCGCCAGGCTCGAGGTCGATACCATTCGCTACGAAGTTCATCGCTTCGGTGGTGTTTCGCGGGAAGACATACCCATCCGGGTCGCCGCCGAGAAGCGCTGCCGCTGACGACTTCAGGTCATCCCATGCCACGCCGGGTGGGAAGGTGCTGGCGACCCGGCGGGTGTGTTCTGTGACCGCGTCGACCACGATACGCGGCGAAGGTCCGAGAGTCCCGTTGTTCAGGTAA
>Ga0308018_10000274_pt1 | contig 27881 bp, 25 predicted proteins | sample Neamet282_FD_203130 | JGI IMG/M metagenome (GOLD analysis project Ga0308018, IMG submission 203130) | Marine microbial communities from water near the shore, Antarctic Ocean - #282 | ecosystem: Environmental > Aquatic > Marine > Unclassified | place: Southern Ocean | collected 2014-10-01
AACAGCCATCTGTCTGATCTCGTCCTCGGTGGCATGGCGCTCGTTGTCCTCTCCCATAACCTGCGTGCGTACCGTGCCGTGGCCCACCATGGGAACGACGTTGAGCCCGGTGCCGCCGGCATCGTATCCAGCGATCTCTGCCGAGATCGGCCATGTCGGATTCCGGCCATCCGGTCCGACAACGATGGTGGTGATACCTTGCGCGACCAGGTTCTCGGCAGCTCGCGTCTCGGCGTCGCCGCTAAACAGTGATCCGTCGGCATGGGAATGCATGTCGATGAACCCGGGAGACAAGACCAGCGCCTCTGCATTGATGATCCAGTCCGCCGTGGCGCCGGCCAACGCCCCAACAGCAGCGATTACACTGCCCTGTACGGCGATACTGGTTCGGACTCCAGGGGCGCCGGTTCCGTCGAGTACCCAGGCATCCTGGATGATCAGGTCGTACGCCTGCGCATGTGCGGCGGGCGGCGGCACGATCAACACGGCAATCGCAGAGATCGCCAGAAGGGGAAATGGGTGTGACATGCAAAGCCTCTCCGGAAGGTGGGACGGGGAGGATGGGCCCTGTCGCGCAGGAAAGTCCAGTGCACCTAGGGCCCGAACGTAATTCTCGAGCCGTGCTACCAGATCCGGAGCACGACCAGCATGGGACGATGGTCTGACGCAACCGACTCTTCGATGACCCGATGCTCCACGACCTCGAAAGCAGACCCGGGTCTCAGCATGACGAAATCGATCTCGCGGGCCGGACTGTCGGACGGGAAGGTGTTCGCCGGCCCATCCTTGTCGACGACGAACCAGTTAGCCTGGAGCAGCGACTGCAGGACAACATCACCTCTGCGTGAGTTGAAGTCGCCCGCGAGAACGACCGGATGCTCGAGGTCTGCGAGAAACTCCGAGAGCATTTCAGCCTGAGCCAGTCGCTCTTCGGGCGTCCGGTAAAAGTGAATCCCCACCACCGACACCGGATCCCCGTCCGGTCCGGCAGCCACCTTGACCTCGAGAGCAGTCCGCGGTTCCTCTCCGTCCGGGAGGCGATGGTTCGTCACCGAACTGACCGGCAGCCTTGTAAGGATCGCCATCCCGTACTCACCGCCCTGGTACGGCATGAAGTCGCCGAAGTGGGCGGACATTCCGAGAAGGGTGCCCAACTCGGTAGCCTGCCGAACCCGGTCGCTTCTTTCGACTCCCTCGTCGATCTCCTGAAGCGTGATCACGTCGGCATCCAGTGGTCGGAGTACCGATGCGATCCGTTCCAGATCGATCACGCTGTCCATCCCCAGCCCGTGCCTCACGTTGTAGGCAGCGACACGCAAGGTCGTCTGTGCCGGCAACGGTGCCGTAGCGGTGAGCAGACAGGCGAGCATGAGGAACAGATGACACGTCGCTCGCATGGTCAGGCGATCCCCGCGCATCAGCCCTCGCCCTCGACCATGAACCGATAACACCAGGCCTCACCTTCGAGGACCGTCTCTTGGCTCTCTCGCTCGACGCCGACCTTGAGCTCACAAACCGGCTTCGATGCATGAACGCTCGCGAAGTCCTCATCAAAGTGGAGCGGATTTCGGTCGCCCGAGATCTCCGCGTACATCCGGATGTGCTCGGACGTCACATGCATCGATCGACTGGCGACCTCACCTGCGGTCAAATCAAGCGGCTGCGGCATTAGTGTCTTCTCGCGTGTTCATCGTTGAAGATCGTCGAGTCGCTCCGCTAGCGACTCGTGTCCACATTCCCGCCCCCAGTGCAGCGCGGTAGCTCCGAAATAACCAACCGCAGCCACTTCTGCACCTCGGTCCAATAGCAGACGAGCGACCTCGTGTTCCCCGTTGCGACAGGCAATGTAGAACGCGCCAGACACGCGATCACCAAGACGAAACGCACAGTCCGCAGGCCAGCCCGTCGGATCAGTGTCAGGACGAGGCGTCACACCCGAGGCGTTCTTAGGCGTGGTGCCCCCCGCACCAGGAGCCGCCGGTCCGCCTCAATCGGCGATTCGACGAGATCAAGCAGCACGGCAGAAGACCGCTCAGCGTTCATGTTGGCGGCCCATTCGAAGGCCGCCTGCAGCCAGGTCCTGCTCGACGACGGCGTGCACCAGAGTCATGCCCTGGTCACCTCGCTCTGAAACCCCGCTGGGGGCCTCCTCGAGAAGTGTCGCGAGCGTATCCGTGTCTCGCCTCTCCCACGCTCGCGAAGGCCGCATGCAGACACCCCCCACTCACCTTGCCCTCCTCCTTCGCGTTTCGGCATCTTCGCCCCGGAACCTGCGATTCCACCTACCCAAGCGTGAGGCAGCACCTGACATGGAGATACTTGAGTCCATCAACCCGGCAACCGGCGAGGTCGTCGGAGAAGTATCGGTGACACCGGGCGTCGACATTCAGGCCGCCGTCGACCGGGCCCGCGAGGCACAGCCCGGTTGGGAGGCCCTCGGAAGCGACGGACGCGCAGAGGTACTGAAACGAGCCGCAGTGATCCTCCTGGAACGAGCCGAGGCTCACGGCGAGCTGATGACTCGCGAGCAAGGCAAGCCGCTCAAGGAAGCCGTCGGAGAAGCGATGTCCCTTGGTGCGGGCTTGGCTCACGAGATCGACGAAATCGTCGACGCGCTCGCCCCAGACGTCCTGAAGGATGATCGGTTCCGCTCGACGGTGTACCACGATCCGCTCGGGGTCGTCGGTGCCATCACGCCATGGAATTTTCCGATGTCCATGCCGCACTGGATGATCCTTCCCTCACTCGCCGCAGGTAACACGGTAGTCTTCAAGCCCTCAGAGGAAACGCCTCTGTGCGCACAGGCCTACGCCGACGTACTCAACGAGGTGCTTCCCGAGAACGTTCTCGTCGTCGTCCACGGTGCGGACGATCAAGGCAAGGCGCTGGTCCAGTCTGATGTCGACATGATCGCATTTACCGGCTCGCGCGAAGTCGGAAAGCATATCATGCGTGAAGCGAGCGGCACCCTAAAACGTGTCTTACTGGAGCTTGGCGGAAAGGATCCGATGATTGTCCTGGAAGACGCGGACCTGCAAAAAGCCGCAGAATTTGCTGCCTTCAACTCCTTCAGAAATTGCGGCCAGGTCTGCGTATCAACAGAGAGGATCTTTGTGATGGAGGAGATCGCCGACGAATTCGAGGCCACCGTCAAAGAACTGGCAGGCGCATTCTCGGTGGGCAACGGTCTGGAAGGATCAGACATCGGGCCCATGGTAAATTCCGGCCAGCGGGATCACGTGCTGGCGCAGGTCGAGTCAGCCGTATCCGCCGGAGCGACGGTCCTCGTCGGAGGTGAGGGGCACCATGACAACTTCGTAACGCCAACCGTACTCACTGGCGTGACCGAGGAGATGGATATCGGCACAGTCGAAACGTTCGGTCCGGTCGCCTGTATCTCACGTGTGTCATCCGTGGACGAAGCGGTAGAACGCGCAAATGACACGAAGTTCGGGTTGGGGGCCGTGGTATTCGGTGGTGACCCCGACAATACGGAAGCGGTCGCCAGACGACTGACCGCAGGGATGATCGGCGTGAACCGGGCCGCGGGCGGGGTATCCGGAACCCCGTGGGTCGGAGCACGAGAAAGTGGCTTCGGTTTTCACAAGTCGAAGGACGGTCACCGCCAATTCACGCAGACACGCGTTCTTACGAGGGCCTTGTAATGGGTCGCCCCACCCTAGACCACGCGGCGCTCCTGCTCATGACTGTAGCCGGCCTCACCGCCTGCGAGCAGCCGCGTCACGACATCGTCCCGACCCCAGTTCAGGCTGAGTTGACGCACGGGTCCTTCGAGATCACCGCTGCGACGGGCATCACGGTGGCTGACGGTAGTGATGGGGCCATGCGGGCCGTGGATACCTGGGCGGAACCATATCGCGCTCAAGGCATCACTCTCTCGACTGATGGCGTGTCGGCCCCGGGGATCCTGGTCACGATTAGCGACGGACTCGCGACCGAAGCGTATGAACTGAGTGTCACGCCCGAGGGGATCACAGTCACCGGCGGGGACGCGGCGGGAGTTTTCTACGGTCTGCAGACGCTCAGTCAGCTCATGAGCGCGGACGCAGCGACTGGAAAAGGAGCGAGTATCTCGGTCCAGGCGGCTGAGATATTTGATTCGCCACGCTTCGAGTATCGGGGCATGCATCTCGACGTCGCGCGTCACTTCCAAGGGCCAGAGTTCGTGAAGCACTACATCGATCTCCTGGCGATGTACAAAATCAACCGCTTCCACTGGCACCTTACCGAAGACCAGGGGTGGCGCATCGAGATCGACGCCTACCCGAAGTTGACCGAAATCTCTGCCTGGCGTGAGCAGACCCAGATCGGGCACGGTAGCGACGAATTAAACGGCGACGGGCAGCGGTACGGTGGCTTCTACACCAAGGACGAGATCCGAGAGATCGTGGCGTACGCCGGAGATCGATTCGTCACGATCATCCCCGAGATCGAAATGCCGGGTCACGCGCAGGCGGCACTCGCAGCGTACCCAGAGTTCGCGTGCACCGAGGGACCGTTCGAGGTCGCGATGACGTGGGGCGTGTTCGAAGACATCTACTGCCCCTACGACGAGACGTTCGAGTTCCTGGAAACGGTCCTCGCAGAAGTGATCGAGCTCTTCCCTGGTGAGTACGTGCATATCGGAGGCGACGAGGCACCCAAGACACGATGGGAAGAAAGTCCCTTCGTGCGCGACCTCATGCAGCGCGAAGGCATGACTGACGTCGATCGGGTCCAGAGCTACTTCATTCGCCGCATAGAGCGTTTCCTCAATGACAACGGCAAGCGGATGATCGGCTGGGACGAGATTCTGGAGGGCGGCCTCGCGCCAAACGCGACGGTCATGTCGTGGAGGGGCACGCTTGGTGGCATCGAGGCCTCTCGCATGGGCCATGACGTGGTCATGACACCCTACAGCAATCTCTACTTCGATTACTACCAATCCGAAGACCAGGGGAATGAGCCGTTTGCCATCGGTGGCTTCCTGCCGCTCGATTCGGTCTACGCGTACGAGCCGGTCCCGCAGCAGATGCGAGCGGAGGACGCAGCCCACATCATAGGAGCACAGGCCAACGTGTGGACGGAATACATGAAGACTCCAGAGCACATTGAGTACATGATCTTCCCGCGGATGTTCGCCTTGGCTGAGCTAGCATGGTCACCAATGGAAGCCAAGGACTTTGCCGACTTCCGTCAGCGGATCGAGTGGCATGTGGCGCGACTGGACGCTCTCGGCGTGAACTACCGTCCGCTCGACCCCATCAACTAGGGTCGACGGCTAACTGCCTCGCTCCAGCGGGCGTGTGAGGCAGGTCGGTCCGCCGCATCCCTTGAGACTAATTTCAGCACCTTGGTAGCTGTGCACCTCGACCCCAGCAGCCTCCATCCGGCGCCGAGTCTCCGGATTTCCCTTCAGCGCGACGGCAAGGGACGGCCCTGCCGCGAGGACATTGCAGCCCTGAGAGTCGAATTCTTCCTCAGGGACCTCGACCAGACGAAACCCACGCTTGACCACCATCTGCCGAAACACCACGGGCAGCAGGGGTGAGTAGACGAGAAGCAGGTCCTCGTCGAGCGGGGATAAAATCGACATGAGGTGAAACACATCCTTGGGACCCTTCCAGTGTGGAAGATCAACGGTGACGACCTTCACCTCCGGAAGCAGGTCTCGTACCTGCGCGACCCCAGCCTCGTTCGTCCGATAGCCACGGCCGATGACCAGAGTCTCTGAGTCCAGCCAGGTGGTGTCGCCACCTTCGAGCGTACCCGCCCCGGAGATCGATCCGGCCACGCGGAGACCCGCTTCCTCGAACCACGCCTGCTGTCGATCGGGCTCGTTCGAACGAGAGCCCTTCCCCATGTGACAGAGCACAACTCCTTGTTCGCTGACGATCGATGCGTCCCGCACGTACATGGAATCGAGCCCGACGTCCTCCCTGGGCATCCACTCGATTGATACGCCGAGTTCTTCGAGCACCCTCACGAACGCATCGTATTCGCGGCATGCGACATCGTAGCTCGGCTCAGACAGATAATTGAGGGCGCGCCACTGCTCCCCGGTTCGTTCGGCCGACACGAAGGCATCTCGGGCATGCTTCAGGAGCACTCGCTTAAGTGAAGCGGTCTCACTTTGGTACATCGGGAACCTCCATTACTTGCCCATGGCGAACGGATCTCAGCCGGCGGGCGCCGTATAGCGCAGCGTCACGCCGCGCCCTGTGTGATCAGATCCATATGAATCCTCGAGTCGGCGGTAGCCGTCCACGGAGTACATCGTGAACGACTTTCGGCGGAAGAAGATGTGGTCCGGCGGGAAGCCGCCTCGAGTATCAAGGCCGTCCCACTCCGGGGACTCCGGGAACGCCTGACGCATCAGCTTGAGTGAGGACTCGGTGCTCGTCCACGTATTGAAGTCCCCGCCGATCAGGTTGACGGCGGTCAGGGGACCGTCGTCCTCCGCCCGGTCGATGGCGTCGATCAGGCCGTTCGTTTGGCGCGCGCGCGTCTGATTCCCGCTCAGGAGCGTACGAACGAGTGTGGAGACGACATCGAGCTGAGCCGACATCACGCGAACCCGCTGGCCGCCCGGGCCATATACCGTTGCGGCGACTGCCACCTTGCGACCGCCCTCGAGCGGAAGATCCATTGCGATCGGTGTGGACAGCGGAAGAGTCGACAGGATTGCGTTTCCCTTGTCCTCGTCCGGGCGGTCGCTGTCATCCACACCGTTCTGGACGGAGGGCACATAGACTAGGGCTAGACCGCAGGCCTTGGCTGCCACAACGATGTCGATGTCAGGGGTTGGCTCAGTCTTCCGTTCGGGATCGATCACCCTCGGAACGACGGAACTACCCTCGACCTGGCGCAGACTTGCCGAAGAACGCCAGACCTCTTGGAGCAGTACGACGAACGGTGGGCGGCCGCTCCGAACAGACGGACTGGCAGCAGAGCAGTCGAGTCCGAACTCCGCACGGAGCATGCGGTACAGATTTTTTCCGCCGATATTCATATTCCAGCTGATGATCTCCAGCCCTTGGTTCGGCTCCCAAGATGAAAACGTCGAGGCCGGGGTGAGCTGAATCACCGGCTCGCCGACCGTGGCACACCGCTGTGACGCCAGCGACACGTCCCGTTCGTTTGCCGCTCGGTACCACTGCAACTGCGTCGTATCCGGTGCCTCCACCGCACTCCCGAGACTCTCCCCCGGGCAGGCAGGGGTCGCTGGAGCTGCCCTTTCCATCTCAGGACTCATGCTGCACGCGGAGCCCGCCAGAACCGCGAGAGCCAGAATGAACGACTCGCAGGCCGGGGCTCGGTGGATGACTCTATTCATCGAATTGGGATCGAAAACGCGGGCGAAAATGTCGCTTCCATCAGCCGGTTCGCATTAGCAGCCCCAAGGGCCCAGTCATAAATCCCTCCCACCGCGAGACCGGCCAGCGTGAACATCACGAAGTCATCCAACCCTCCGTTGGGCATGACGAGCCAGTATGCCCCGCCAGTGGCCAGTCCGATGCCAGCCCCGATGCCGGACCCGCGCGGCGCCGCGCCCACGGCTCCGCCGATCGCCGCCACAGCCGCCACGTCAGCCCAGTCGTACTTTCTCACGCCGTACCGCAGTCCGGCACCTACCGCCGCCCCGACCAGAGTCCCAATGCTAGCGCTCGTGAGCCTGCCGTTCAGGTCCGTCGGATTCTGGGCTCCAACGAGGCCACCCATGGCGAGCGCGACTGCGCCACCTGCGCTGGCCCCAGAAGCTGCACATTTACCTCCCTGCAGCGTCTGGTTACACGGAATCATCGTGCCTAGGAGGCCGAGTACGGATCCCGAGTACGCACCAAGCAACAACCCACCCGCAGTACTCCCCGTGCTCCCCTCGAAACTTTGCCCCGCAACGTGGTCGAGTCGAAGCACCGATGCTCCCAACACAAAAAGTGCCAGCACGACGGCAGGGCAGCGGATCATGTTCACAGATGCATTCATGCTTAGGGCGGATTCACGGGCACGGCCCCGACGGGACAGTTCGCTGAGCGCCTCACAAGTAGTGGCCGGGGAAGAGGTAACATACGACTCCGGGCCCACTGAGGACCAACGAACGTTTCCGCGCCACAGCCGCTGTGCCATTGATCTCAGCATCTGGTCCTCAATACCGACGAGTTGATCGCGCCTATGCACCGTTCCCAGGAATCGTAGAACCGCGGTGACCAGGCATTTCTTGACGGGGCTGCTCGGGGTCTGCCCCCTGATGCCGTTCGCTGCCGGAGCTCATGCCCAGGACAGTCACTACTGGGCGGAGCAGTTCGGGGCACGGGCGTCGCTACTCGGTAGTGTCCTGATCGGGAGCCTTCGCTTGGACGAGCTCGGTGACCACCAGCTCACGTACTCGCTCCTCCTTCGCCAGCAGTTTGACACAACGGTGACCGTGCAAGGAGTGGTCGAGCGGCCAGCCATGGGCGGAGGTACCGAAGATGCCACCGCCAGCTACTCGAGGGACGCGACCAAAAGAGTGAGCAGGTTCGGACTCTCCTGGGCCTTTCCGATCGGGGAGAGCATGGCGCTCGGAATGACGCAACACGGTGCTGTTCGCGAGCACGCTGAAAGAGCTCGACGCGCAGGTCATGAACGGTCCGATGGAGGTCCTGGGCGGCGACTTGGTCGCCCAGTGCATGGACCCGAAGGACACCATGCTCGTGGCACACTCGGTGGTCGCTGGGTAGCACCCTGCAGACCCTGAACGCCGTGGCAGCCCTCGTACCAAAAGCTGTGCACTCCGGACATGGCTCGGGGCGCACAGTCGTTTTCGGGTTGACACGTCCACGCGGTCGCCAGACGCTTCGGCCATGATTCCTTCCCTGCCAAACCTTCGGGCCTCCCGAGTCGTGCTCGCGATCGCCGTCGGCATGGCCGGGCACTCACTTCCGGGGAGGGCGCCTGTTGTTGCCGGGCAGGCGACTGGCGAGCAGAGCCTATCATCGCTCGAGACCGCCCGAGTGGAGCGAATGCTTGAAAGCCGGGTGGCCTGCCTCGGGTGTCATCAGATCGATGGTGCTGGCGGCCGTATCGGGCCATCTCTCGACGGATTGTCCGCTCGGTCGGACTTCGCTTATGTGCTGAGAGTCATACAGGATCCTTTGGGTCTCGGGCCGGCCACGACGATGCCTCATCAGGCGATGCCTCGCATGGAAGCGGAGCGCCTGGCCCATTTCCTCCTGTCGCTGGAGCCGAACACATCCACACCCGGACCGACGCCTGAGGCTCCCCCGCTTCTCGCCCCCTCGGACCGCCTGGATGGTAGCGCACTCTACGCACGACACTGCGCGGCCTGTCATGGTGATCAGGGAGGCGGGGACGGCTGGAACGCTCCTGCGCTGCCAATCTCTCCGACCACCCATGACGACCCCACACTCATGGGGCGCCGTCCAGACGACACCCTGTTCGACGCCATCTATCGCGGTGGATATGTACTCGACAAAAGTGCGCGCATGCCCGCCTTCGGAGCGATGCTCGAGCCAGGCCAGATCCGTGCCCTCGTAGGGTACATCCGCAAGTTGTGCGGATGCGCTCAGCCCGCCTGGGCTGGCGGCTCATGAGCAGGCGACTTCGCAACGCGGCCCTCGTGCTTGGCCTCACACTCGCCGCGTGCGATGCCAACGATTCCAACACTGCGACAACCGCTTTCCTCGACTTCCCTGCACCCACTGCCGCGCCAGCGCGTACCGTATCAATAGGCGACTTTGCAGGCGCGGAGGCATGTGCCAGCTGCCACTCCGATCAGTACGATGCGTGGGCAACATCGACGCACGGACAGGCCGGCGGCGTTCCTGGACCCGACATCGTCGTCGCTCCATTCACCGGCCGCTCCATCCAGTTCGCTGACGCGACGGTTACACCTCAAGTTCGCGGTGGCACGTATGAGTTCGTGGTGCAGCAGGGGGGCTTTGAAGAGTCGACGTTCGAAGTCAGCGGGGTGATCGGTGGGGCACATATGATCGGAGGCGGCACACAGGGCTTTATCACCGGCCGAACCGATGGGACCGAGCGTTTCCTGCCGTGGGACTGGTCGGGTGCCTCATCAGAGTGGTTCTGCAACACCGGCTCAAGAACCGATCAGGGCTGGGAACCCATAACCTCCGACATGCGCCTCGCCGACTGTGGCGACTGGCCGCCTGTGCGCCCGATCGGCACCATCGATCGGTTCGCGAACTGCCAGGAGTGCCACGGCAGTCAGGTCCTGACCGAGCTCGATCCAGGATCCGGATATACAACCCAGTACACGACCCTTCAGGTCAACTGCGAATCGTGTCACGGGCCAGCTCAGCGTCACGTCGATCTCGCGAGCTCCGGCGTCATTTCTGCGGACGGTGACATGGGTATCGAGAGCCTCGTATATCGGGACAAAGACGAGTCGCTGTCGGTCTGCTTCCAATGCCACGCTCTCAAGGATGTCCTCCAGGAAGGCTACCTGCCGGGCGAATCCCTCGAGGCCTTCTACGCGCTCAAGTATCCAGTTCTGGGCGACCAGCCCTACGCTCCCGACGGTCGAGTTCGGAGCTTCGCGTATCAGGCGAATCATCTCGCCAGCGCGTGTTACCTGCTCGGCCCGATGGACTGTGCGAGCTGCCACGAGCCACACGCTCAGGGGTATTGGGACATCGACCGCAGGCCGCTGGCAGATCCGCTTGACGACGGGCAATGCACGTCATGCCATGTTAGCAAGATGCTCGACGTCGAGGAGCACACCTTCCACCCTGCTGAATCGGATGGATCTCAGTGTGTCTCATGTCACATGCCCTATCTGCAGCATTCGGAGGTCGGTGCCGGCATTGAGTTCGCACGTTCGGACCACACGATCGCGATACCGCGCCCAGTCTTCGACGGAGACATCGGTCTCGAGGGGGCATGCGTCCAGTGCCACACCGACCAGACTCCGCGGCAGCTTCAGTCTCAGATGCGGACGTGGTGGGGTGAGCTAAAGCCTCATCGCCCACTCGTAACCGGAATTGCGACCGAGTTCCGGGCCAGGAACGTCTCCGAGGCAGCAGATCTGCTCCTGCACCCGGAGGAAAACGATCCGTTCATTCAGTTCCAGGCGTTAAGTCGACTGCTGACGGCCTACCTGCAGGCGGACGTCGCAGCAATGCCGGAGAACGTCGAACAAGGCTTGCTCGCTCTGACGGCAAGCGAAGACCTGGACGTTCAGTCGCTCGCACTCGCGGCCCTTCACTGGACCCGCGGTGACGATCCGGCGGTCCGTGCCCGCCTGGTGGAGGCCCTGTCCAGCGCGGCCACAGACGGTCCGCTCCGTGGACGCTGGATCCTGGCGCTTGGATTCCTGGGCGACCGCGCGCGGGACGACGCGGACTACGCGACGGGTGCCATCGCATACCGAAAAGCGCTGGAACTGAGTCCCAATGACCCCCGGGTGCTTCACGCCCTAGGACAGCTACACAATCGATCGGGCTCATGGCCGCTGGCGATCCAGGCGATCGGGCAGAGCTTGGTCGCAGACCCTGATCAGCCCCTCGCGTGGGTGAATCTGGGTATCGCCCAGGCTGGAAATGGTGACCCCGAAGCCGCCCGGACCTCTTACGAGTCGGCGCTTCAGCTCAACCCGCATGAGCCACTCGCCCACTTCAACCTCGGCAACGCGCATCAGAGGGCTCAGCGCCACGAGGAGGCAGCAATCGCTTACGCACGGGCCGTCGACGCCGATCCGGGACTCGGGCTCGCGCACTTCGAGCTGGGCCGCACTTACATTCGTCTGGAACGATTCGAGGACGCGCTCAGACATGCCCGACGGGCCGTCGAGTTCTTGCCAGACCATCAAAGTTCACGCCAGATGCTCGCCGACCTCGAACGCGCGCTCGGCGAATGAACCACGACGAGTACCTCCAGCACGACGCGACAGCGCTCGCCAGGCGCGTCCAGGCCGGTGACCTAAAGGCCGACGAACTGGTCGAGATAGCTCTGGCGCGCATCGAAGCCTTCAATCCGAGGCTCAATGCCGTGGTCCGACTGATGACGGATGACGCCCGTCGGAGCGCAGCGAACCCCCTGTCTGGACCCTTCACCGGCGTGCCGTTTCTCGCGAAGGACCTGGGCAGCATGTACGCCGGGCATCCGACCTCATCCGGGTCGCGCTACCTGGCCAACACGGTCGTCGGCTGGGACAGCGAACTCGCCAGCCGAGTGAAATCCACCGGAGTCTCCGTGGTGGGGAAGACGAACACGCCCGAGTGGGGACTGCTGCCGGTTACCGAGTCAGCCCTCTTCGGACCATGTCGGAATCCTTGGGACAGAGATCTGTCTCCGGGTGGGTCAAGCGGTGGGGCCGGTGCAGCAGTCGCTACGGGCATCGTGCCTATGGCGGGGGGAGGCGACGGCGGCGGCTCCATTCGTATTCCCGCGTCCTGCTGCGGCCTTTTTGGCCTGAAGCCGACCCGAGGACGCACCCCGACCGGCCCGAATCGGGGTCAGTTGTGGCGAGGAGCAACCATCGAGCATGTCCTCACGCGGTCGGTGCGCGATTCGGCCGCAATGCTGGACGCGACGGAGGGGCCGGACGTTGGCTCAGCGTTTGAGATTGCGCCTCCCACCCGCGCCTACACGGAAGAGGTCGGTGCTCCGGCCGGCCGGCTCAAGGTCGCCTGGACGACGACCCCGTGCGTACCAACCGACGTACACCCGGACTGCATCGCCGCGGTCGAGGACGCTGCCCGACTCCTTGAGGAGCTCGGGCACGACGTTGTCGAGGACGACGTCCCGATCAATGGTCAAGAATTCTCCCAGAACTTTCTGACCGTGGTCGCGGGGGAACTCGGAGCGGATCTCCGTGATGCCGAACGCTTCGTCGGCCGACCGCCCGGCCGTGGCGACCTTGAACCGAGCACGCGCGCGCTCGGGTTGATCTCGGAAGCTCTGTCCGCACAAGAATTCGCCGGAGCGCTGCGAGGTCTGGAACTCCTCGGTCGACAGGTCGGCACCTTCTTCGAGGACTACGACATCATCCTCACTCCCACGCTCTCCAAGCCTCCACCACCCATCGGCACGATCGGGTCGACCGCGGCCGAGCAGGCGCAACTCCGTTTCCTCGGACTATTTGGGTCGGGCCGCCTCATGAAGGCGGCGGGACTTATCGAGAAGGCGGCCCAGAGTGCGCTCGACTTCATTCCGTGGACGCCCATCTACAATGTGACCGGACACCCCGCAATGTCCGTTCCGCTCTTCTGGAACAGCGCCGGCCTTCCTGTAGGTGTGCACTTCGTAGGCCGTTTCGGTCGCGAAGATGTCCTCTTCCGGCTGGCCGCCCAACTCGAAGAGGCGCGACCGTGGTTCGACAGGCTCCCCCCGATCGCGAGAGAACCGGCCGGCGCAACGTAGCCGCTATCAGTTCGCGCGGAACCCGATCGGGCTCGACACCAGCACAGAAACGTGGCGATCCGAGTTCAAGGCGGGCCGAGCTCGACCAACTGAGTGAAGAGTTGGTCATGCCTGGCCGGCGCAGCACCCTCAGCGGACACCGACATCCTCTTAAGTCAGGATCGCTCGCAGAAAGTCTGCAATAACGCCATGCACGGCATCATTCGAGGCAGGAGAGAGTATGTCACCCGCAGGCACATGCCCCGACGGGTCCTCGCTTAGCAGGTCGGTGAGCTGCGTTACAATGGCAGGCGGCATCCGCTCGACGACTCGCGCCGTCTCCGTCGGGTCCACGACCTGATCATCCGTCGAGTAAACCACTAGGGTCGGGGTGGTGATCCCCGAGACGTCGAGAGGGCGCACGAACTCGACGAGTCCCATCATGGTTGCGATTGCAGAGATCGGATAACACGTAGTCCAGTGACACGCCTGCTCACCGTTCTCAGCGGTGGAGCACCGCTCCGTACCAGCTACGAGCCGAGCGACGAGCGCTCGCCAGGATAGCAACATGATCCGCGCCTGACTGTCGCTGGCTGGTAGTTCGGCGACAGCATAACGACGGCGCCGAGTCGATCCTGTGCTTCCTCACGGGTAGCGGCCCACATGGCGAGCGTGCCCCCTGTGGAGGTCCCGATGAGTACCACGGTCTCTCCCAATCCTGCCACCGACGCCGACAGCCTCCGCGGCATCAGACAACCAGCCCTCAACGGTCGCCTCGGCCATAGCCGGGCCGGGCCGTCCGTGCCCCATCAGTCTCGTGAAATGGACGTTCGCAACGAATGTCGAGGCCAGATCCGATACCACTGGCTCGATCTCGTGTCGGTCAGCGGAGAAGCTGTGCAGGTATACGATAGAGATCGGTGTGCGTGCGCGAGACTCCGTGTCGTGCCAGACGCTTCCTCTCGCGTCCCCGGTTCGAATCTCGGGGATACCACCTTCTTCGCTCGCAATCCAGCGATCCAGATCGTCCGTAGGGGAGGCTTCTCGCCACTCAACCTCGAAGCGCACCCGAGGACCCATGACCACGGCAAGCACCAGCCCAACACCCACCGCGACGCCACCGAGCCGCCGCCTTGAGGACCGTGGTTTCCGCGTCGTCATCACTGTCCACGCTGCCGGCGCACTCTTCTGGTTGCCTTAAATCCTACCCCTGCTCAGAGATCACTTTCTTGCTCGTCAACTTGAGGCCCAGTGTCTCTCCCTTGAGGATGGCCGGTACGCCCTCATCCATCCACACCGGCGCCGGTGCATCCATGAGGTAATGGTCGAAGAACTGCTGCATGCGTACCGCCCAGTCTCGCTGATTGTGCTCCTGTCGCAGCCCGTGTGCCTCGCCATTGTAGTTGAGCATCCAGACCGGCTGGGCCAGCCGGCGCAGCGCCACGAAGAACTCGATGCCCTGGTACCACGGCACGGCCCCGTCGGCGTCGTTGTGCATCATCAGGAGCGGGGTGCTGATCTTGTCAGCCGTGAAGATCGGCGAGTTCTCGATGTAGCGAAGAGGAGTGTCCCAGAGGGATCCACCAATTCGACTCTGCGTTCGCTCGTACTGAAACGCCCGGCTCATTCCCGTCTGCCAGCGGATACCGCCGTAGGCGCTGACCATATTCACTACGGGAGCACCCGCCTCAGCGGCCGCGAAGAGGTCTGTTCGAGTAACCATGTACGAGATCTGATAGCCGCCCCACGAATGCCCTTGGACACCAATCTTGTCGCGGTCGACGAAGCCTCGGTCGACCAGACCGAGAACGCCGGGCACTACAGCATCAACAGAACTCTCGCCGGGGTACCCGATCTTGTAGGGGATGTCGGGCACGAACAGCAGGTAGCCACGGCTCACATAGAAGCTACGGTCGATCGAAGAGCTTCCGGCGGCGGGAACGAAGTACTGGTGCAGGCCGTCCGAGGACCTCTCGTAGAAGTACACCATCATCGGGTACTTCTCAGTGGGGTCGAACCCGTCTGGCTTGTAAAGAATTCCTTGCAGCGGAGCCCCGTCGCTCGACGTCCATTCCACGATCGCCGCACTCCCCCAACGGTACTCTGATTGCTGCGGGTTCGCGTCCGTCACCTTCCGGGGGTCCTCGAGCGCGGAGTTGGTCACCCAGATGTCTGGGAATTCCTCAAAGGTCGAGCGCGTGAACGTCACGATGTCCGCGTCCTCCGCCCTTCGCACTCCGGCAAACCGTGCACCAGCCTCTATCATCGCCTCGGGGGCATCGCTCCCCTCGAATCGGTCGGTGTAGATGCCGGCGTCCTTCGTGTACAGGTGGAAGGAGGAGAGCATCACGTCGTCGTCCGCAGGCACCACAGGGTCATCCCGATCCAGATCGAGGTACCGGAAACGGGTATCCGTGGCCCGGCCAACGCCTTCGGTGAGGTTACGCGGTGCGTCTCCACCCGTTGGGTCGATGGCCCAGATGTCGAACTGATCGTACACCACGAACGCTTCATCATCCGCAGTCCAGCCGGCGGACCCGTACGAACGCAGCGCATCAGGATGGTCATCGAGCAGGTCGTGGAAAGGCACGGCCATGTCGCCCGTGAGATTGATCGTCTCACCGGTCTCGACGTCGACCCCGAACCACGCTTTCTCGAATCCGTCCCACCGTGTCACATAGCGCTCGGACGGCGAAAGGGTGCCATCCCCGCGGATCATCTCAGCCGCGAGTCGACGGGAGCCGTCTGTCACATCGACTAGGTAGAGATCCGAATAGAAGCCGTCCCACGAGATCAACTGCCGATAGGGCACATCACTCGACCCCAGCGCCACATCTCCGTCTCCGTCGGAGCCAACCTCGACGTCCGGCATGTCCGGGGTCGCCAGCTGCAGCGTCCGGCCACTCTCCAGGTCGAGCATCGCTTGGTAGGTGCGCTCCCGCTCTCGCTCAGCCTGGACCAGCTGCATTGGCTGAAGCAGCGGGTCCTTCCAGTTCCAGATGTCTACCTCAACTCGATCCCCCTCTGGCGTCTCGTTTTCGGCGTCGGGGCGCGGGGCGATGGCGGTCCCGAAAAACACTCGATTTCCCGAGTCCGAAAAAGAGATGTCACCGTTCTCGCTCGGGGCCCATCCCGCAGTCAAACCCGATCCACCCGGCGCTACCCGAGCCGTCGCCGCGCCATCCTCCGCGACATACAGCGCGAACGCAGGAGCTTCGTTCGTCCGGTCATCCCGATCTGTCAGAAACGCAGCTTCACCTTCGTCGGAGACAGCAAGCTGCACGTAGCGGCCCTCTCCGAACGCTACGGCATCTGCGGATTCAGTCGTCCCTATGCGGAACACACCATCCGCGCTCCCATCGAGGCCTGAAGCCGTGTAGAACATCGCCGAGCCACCCGAGGCGAACTGGTAGTCGACGACGTGGTCGAAGCGGCGCTCCGATCCGGATTCGAACGTACGGACGACCAACGTGGCACCGTCATCCAGGCGAGGCGCCGAATCCTCATCGTCATCCTCTGCCGCTTCGTCGTCCGAGTCGGCGGCATCGTCCGAGACATCGTCACCGGCGGACTTGCGCAGATACGCGAACCAGTCGGCATCCTCCTCTGGCATTCTGAAAGACTGCACGTCCGCGACACGGGTCACAGAAAAGTTGGACAGGTCGACGATGGCGAGAGAGTCCCCGGGCAGGTCGTCCCCACCCTGTCCATCCTCACGAGCAGCATCGACCGCACCTTCCATCGGTGCGACGAGCGAGACGAGATAGCGGGAATCCGAAGTAAAGCGGGGAGAGGCGCCACGCTCCACCGTCACGCTTCGGTCACCGGCGAGGCTCTGAATCACGAGGGAGGCGTCTCCGCCCCCCGGCACCAGCCGGTAGGCAAGCCATGACCCATCGGCCGACATCAAATCATTCTGGATGCGATTCCAGAGATCGTAGTCCGTGTGCTCAAGCACACGGGGCTCCTGAGCTGCGAGCGGGCCGGCGATCAGAAGCAGCGGAAGAAGTCGCAGAAAGGCAGGGATGATCTTCATAGCGAAGCCAGTTTCGATGTCGGGAATCCGAAGCCTACGGTACCTGCCGTCCACGGCCCCGGCAACGGAACCCGTGGGCATCTCACCCTTCATGCAACTGGCGACAGGACTTCGTCCAGACCACGTTATCCGCCGCTCTGCACCTCCCTTATGAAACCGATGACGGCTACCTCGACGATGATACGATCCTCAACCCTCCTCCTCTCCTGCATGTTCGCCCTCGCGGCATCAGCAGCCGCTCAGTCAGGTACTGAGCGCGGGGAGTGGGCAGTGTACGGGGGCGATGCCGGGCACACGCGGTACGCACCTCTCGATCAGATCGACGCAGAGAACGCGGGCACCCTCGAGATCGCCTGGCGCTGGAGCGCACGGAACTTCGGGCCGAACCCGTTCGTCCGGTCGTCGACGACGCCGCTAGTGGTGGACGGGGTGATGTACGCGACAGCCGGCATGCGTCGAGCCGTAGTTGCGATTGATCCTGGGACAGGAGAGACGCTCTGGACCTGGAGCATGAACGAAGGCGAGCGCCTGGCCAGGGCACCGAGACCGAACCCTGGTCGTGGAGTGAGCTACTGGTCTGACGGGGCTGGGGACGACCGCATCCTCTCGGTTACGCCGGGATACCACATGGTGGCCCTCGACGCCGACACCGGATATCCGGTCGAAGAATTCGGGGATGGCGGAACGCTCGATCTCATGGAGAACCACCGGTCCCGCGATGGAATTCCACTGGTCGGGACGATCGGCTCAAGCTCACCTCCCACCGTCGTCGGTAATGTCATCGTCGTCGGATCGGCTCACCACGTCGGCCTCCGTCCGCCGTCGCGTGTGAACACTCCCGGGGATATCCGAGGCTTCGACGCCCGCACCGGAGACCTCCTGTGGACATTCAAGACGATCCCGGAGCCAGGAGAGGAAGGCCACGACACCTGGCTGAACGAGTCTGCGAGCTACACTGGCAACGCAGCGTCCTGGCCACCCATCTCTTATGATGCCGAGACCGGCTACGTCTACGTCCCGACCGAGGCAGCGACAGGCGACTACTACGGGGGACACCGGCCCGGGAACAACCTGTTCTCGACGTCGCTGCTCTGCATCGACTCCAGGACCGGCAAGAAGATCTGGCACTACCAGATCATCCATCACGACATCTGGGACTGGGACAACCCGACTTTCCCGATCTTGGCCGACATCGACATCGACGGCGTGCCACGGAAGATCGTCGCTCAGCTCACCAAGCAAGGCTTCACGTATGTGTTCGACCGCCTCACGGGCGAGCCCGTATGGCCGATCGAGGAGCGTGAGGTCCCGCAGACGGACGCGCCGGGTGAATGGACATCACCCACCCAGCCCTTTCCTACGAAGCCACCGCCGTTTGAGCGTCAGGGCTTCACCGAGGACGATCTGATCGACTTCACGCCGGAGATCAAGGCACGGGCGCTGGAAGCGGTCGCGGATTATCGAATGGGTCCGATATTTTCGCCGCCGTCCATAATTGACGCGCCGGACGGAACCATGGGGACACTGTCCCTGCCTAGCACGATCGGCGGCGCCAACTGGGAGGGCGGGGCGCTCGATCCCGAGACGGGAATGCTGTACGTCGGCTCCCAGACGAACGCTTCGATTCTCCAGTTGATCCCTGGCGGGGATCAATCGGACATGGATTACATCTTCGGTTTCGCGCGCGCCTCGATCGCGCGCGGCGTACCGATCGTAAAGCCGCCCTGGGGCCGGATCACCGCTCTCGACCTTTCGTCAGGGGATATGGCATGGATGGTCCCCAACGGCGACACCCCGGAGGGAGTAGCCGAGAGTCTCGGCATCGATGAGTCGCTGGTACCCCGGACTGGAAAGGTCTCACGGGCCAGCGTGCTGGTGACCCGGACGCTGCTGCTCTCAGGTGAAGGGGCTTCCGGGGCGCCCACGTTCCGTGCACTCGACAAGGCAACCGGAGCCACGATCGCCGAAATCGAGCTTCCCAACGCACAGATCGGCCTGCCCATGACCTACATGCACGAAGGCCGGCAGTACATCGTGATTTCGGTCGGAGGCGGCGGCGAGCCGGCCGAACTGATCGCGCTGGCGCTTCCATCAGACTGAACTGAGTAGGTGCCAGGGTCTAAAACGGCCCCCAAACTGCGTTACGATGGAGCATATAATGCCAGGCATCGACCACGCTCGTTCGCATCCTGCGCTGACCGACGCGCAGACGGGGCTGGCAAATCGACTACGCTTCGATCTGGTGTACAACTACCTGTTCCTTGCCAGGAACCCTGGGTTTTCGTTCACGGTCCTGCTGGTGTCGGCCGAATAAGAGGAACGTGCGTCGACGCCTGAGATCCGAGCGATGGGGCAAGCGATTGAATTCCACGACCCGAGACTCTGACCTCGTCTCTCACATCGGGCGGGGGCCGCTATGTCGTCCTGGTACTTGGGACAAACCTACAGGGCCGATCGTATCGAGGCTGCGCTGATGGACCTCGCTCCGGGCAATATCTGCTTCGTCCTAGCTGTGTACTCCGACGAAATTCAGAGCTCCCTGGCCTTGCTTTGCTCAGCTGATACGGCACTCCTGGCTCCTGAAGCCTCCGGCGGCGGAATGGAATTCGCCTAGCCGACTACTCCACTCGGCCGACGGTCGGCCTCAGCAGTCGACGAGCTCGATCGCGTCGGGCTGATTGGGCACCACACACAGGAACGAGAACCCGTTCTCCTCAGCCTCGTAGTTGTGCTGCACCCCGCCGGGGATATACACCACGTCACCCGCCTTCACGTGGTGGACATCGTCACCGATCTGCACCTTAGCACTACCACTCAACACGTACTGTTCGTGCTCGACCTTGTTCGTATGAAGCGGCATGCCTCCACCGGGCTCCATGATGAAGCGCCGGAGTGCGAAATTCGGGCCCTGATCGGGACCGATGAGGATTTGAATCTTCGTGTCCTTGCCAGCCTTCACTTCTTCGGCGGGCAAAGTATCGACATGTCGTACCGACATCGCTGAAAACCTCCGGGAATCACACATGAGACGTAGCAAGAACAGGAGCAAAAGTCTGCTCGGTGCGCAACTCACGGCCCTGTTCGTCATCGGCGGCTGTCAGTCGAACGACGCGGAACCGTCACTCATTCCAGTAGAACAGCGTACGCCCAAGGTTCTGCTCATCGGCATCGACGGTGTCCGCGCTGACGTCCTCGCCGAGGTGCTCACCCCGAACATAGACGCGCTCGCCGCGGTCGGATCCTTCACGGCCCGGACCCGAACCACGACGCCGTCCGTGAGCGGCCCGGCGTGGTCCTCCATGCTGACGGGCGTCTGGCCGGAGAAACATGGAGTGACAAGCAACGATTTCACGGGCCGGAGTTACGGGGAGTATCCAGATTTCCTAACTCGCATTGAGCAGGACAACCCGAATATGGCCACGTTCGCCGCGGGCGACTGGATTCCACTCTTGGAAATCGAAGGTGGCAATCCCACGCTCTCACACGAGATCGACGTGAGGTTTCCACTGGACGGCTATGATCTGGGCTGGGCCGAGGGGGATGCAGAGGCCACATCGCTTGCGGTGCGTCATCTCAACGAGGCGGACCCTGACGCGATGTTCGTCTACCTCGGGAATCCCGATGAAACCAGTCATGAAACGGGCTCGATCGGATCAGAGTATCGTGCAGCGATAGCCCTTTCCGATCAGCACGTCGGGGCACTCGTCGCGGCCGTCCGTTCGCGGCCGAGCTTCAGGGCAGAGAACTGGCTGATTCTGATCAGTACCGATCACGGGCGCACCAGCGACGGTGACCACGGCGGTGACTCGCCAGTGGAAATGACGACCTTCATCCTGGCCAGTGGCCCTGGAACTGCGATCGGAACCCCCTCCGAGGAAACGTTCATCGTCGACGTCGCAGTGACCGCACTGGACCACCTCGGCATCGCCATCGACCCAACCTGGGGTCTCGACGGGAATCCAGTAGGAGTGCGCTGACCCGGGAGCCAGTCCGTTTGTCGAGCGAAACGATGGGGGCGGCGTAGGAGCTTCCCCACACTTCCTGATTCACCCCAAGATCGATTCCCGTGTCAGCCCTTCAGCCGATACCGCGAGATTCGAGGCGGTGGATCGATGTAATAATTGAAGTGCATTTATTCTCGCCTTGGACGATCGAGTTACTGATTTTCAGGCGTGACTTTGGCTGATCCCGGCACCCTCATTTTCGACGATGGCAATGCCATCAGCAGGGAGGCTCTCAACTGCCACCTGCGCCTTCTCAAGGAGACGGTCGAGCAGGAGTTGGTCGGTCTCCGACTGCACAGCGCCTTCAGCCTCCTAGGTCAACTTGACGGTCTAGATCAAGTCATATTCACTCTCGAAGTCATCGACCGGAATGGACGTCTCACGGGTTTGACGAAAGCCGACTTCGTTGAGTGCATTGCCTTAGGATTCAAAGCTGACGCTCTGATATGCCGAACCGTAGCGGCGGAAGACTCTGCTGCTCAAGTCAGGAACCTGGGGTTAGCAGTGCGGCCAGTTCTTCCGGTGTGAGGTCCAAGGCAGACTTGGCGCCCATGCCTCCAGCGATACGCTTCTTGGGGCCCTTGAACTTCGACTTGCCCTCAGTGGGAGGTGCGCCCGCATAATCGAACTCGTCGAGGTGGATCTTGTCCACACCGCGACCGAGGCGGTGCTCCAGACTCTTGATCGCCCCCAGATCGCCAGCGGTGACAAATGTGATCGCTGTTCCAGTCGCGCCTGCGCGACCGGTTCGTCCGATGCGGTGAACGTAGTCTTCCGGATCAAGCGGGACATCGTAGTTCACGACATGGGTAATTCCATCGACGTCGAGCCCGCGCTGGGCGACGTCGGTGGCGACCAGCACGCGAACTTCACCCTGGGCGAACCGCTCCAGGGCACGCGTCCGAGCCTTCATGTGCTTGTTGGAGTGCATCGCATCGACCTTGATGCCTTCGCGGCTGAGCATCCCTTCCAGGACGTCGGCGCCGGCCTTCGTCCTCGTGAAGATCAACACATGATCCCATCCCGGCTCCTTGATAAGACTGCGAAGCAGATCGTTCTTCTTGTCGGGCTTCACCGAGTAGAAGCGCTCGTCGATGCCGTCTGCGGTCGTGCCCGGAGGCGTCGCCTCGATCCAGAGGGCTTCGTTCGTCAGGCGCAAAGCGAGGTCGTGAACGCCGTTTGGCATCGTCGCGCTGAAGAGCATCGTCTGACGCTTCTTCGGCATGCCTCGAAAGACATCCTCAATCTGAGGCCGGAAGCCCATGTCGAGCATCCGATCAGCCTCGTCGAGTACGAGGTAGTTCACCTTGCTCAGGTCAACACGCTTCGACTGCATGTGGTCGATGAAGCGCCCAGGGGTAGCGACAATCACCTCGTAGCCCTGCTCGAGAGCTTTGATTTGATGGGTGTAGCTGACGCCCCCGAAGATCGCCTCAGAGCGAATGCTCGTGCCCTTAGAAAGCTCCACGGTGTCATCCGAGACCTGCTGAGCCAACTCACGGGTCGGACAGAGCACGAGTACCTGCAGGCCTCCTCCGATGTTGATCCGTTCCAGAGCTGGAATCATGAAGGCCGCGGTCTTCCCGGTCCCGGTCTGAGCGATGCCGACGACGTCGGATCCGGTCAGTCCGGCAGGAATTCCCTGGGCCTGAATAGGAGTGGGGACTTCCCAGCCAAGCGCCTCGACGGCAGCCAGGCGTTCGGGTGATAGCCCAAGATCAGAAAAGCGTTTTGTATCCGGCACGAAGCTATCCTTCCAACGAGAGCTCCGACCGTTACGAAATCGAGGGCGAAGCAGGAACGGGGGAAAGCTAACGAGCTTCAAGTGCGCGTCCCAGACAAAACGGTGGCCGCGCCCCGGAGACACCTCCGAGAAAGCGAACAATGCCCGGCCCACGCATGCAAAAGTGAAGCCCGGACAGTGGCCGCGTGGAACAACTGACTCAGAGGGATGTCGGCTTAGGTCAACCTATCTCTTATCCCAATTCACGAGCGAGAAAATGGAAACTGGCGACCCTCTTTGAGGATGTTGTTCAGGCCCACCGGAAGAAGACAGTCACCTGCCCCACCATGTCCCGGAGGGAAATTCCTTGCGAAGGGGGTGATGCTCAAACAAATTGGCCGCCGAGTGAACCAAACACCCGCGCGGCTCAAGTGAGCGCCCAACCAATCTGGCACTCGGACGATGGACACGAACAATTCCGACTCCCCTCGCACGTCGGTTCTTTTCGTCTGCCTCGGCAACATCTGCCGATCGCCTCTCGCCGAGGGGATCTTTCATCATCTCGTCGATGAGGCCGGACTCTCGGAGCGCTTCGACGTCGACTCGGCCGGCACCGGATCCTGGCACCTAGGCGAGCTACCCGACGCCAGAGCCAGCATGGTCGCCAGTCAGCATGGCGTCGAGCTCACCACGCGCGCTCGACAACTGACGCCGGAAGACATGCAGCGCTTCGACGTCGTGATTGCAATGGATCATGAGAACCTGCGCAACATCGAGCGTATGGCTGACGCTGCAGGATCCGAAGCCCGGATCAAACTACTGCGGGCCTACGACTCGGACGGTGACGGGGAAGAAGTGCCGGACCCGTACTACGGTGGTGCCAGTGGATTCGAAAACGTCTACGAGATGGTCCGGCGCTCCTGTCAGGTACTACTCGAGGAACTGCGCGCGGCGTAGTTGTCCACGTGGTCGTCCAACGGCCACCGAATTTGTCAGGCGGTCGAGTCGACACCGACCATCGCCCCGATTCGTCCGAATCCCTCTTCAAGAATTTCGTCTGAGGTCGCAAAGCTGAGTCGAACCCACCGGTCGTCACCGAAAGCGGCACCCGGAACCAGGGCGACCCCCTGTTGCTCAAGGAGATCGGAGCACCACGCCGTGGCGCTCTGGACCTCCCCATCGAAAAATCCGTCGACGCGGAAGTAAAGATAGAACGCTCCACCCGGCTCGACATAGGCGACACCGGGGAGAAGGTCCTTAAGTCGTGCTACTACGAGGTCCCGGCGTCGACGAAAGGCGGCACCCATCTCGTCGAGGGAGGCATTGGCCGAGTCCTCGTCGGAGTAGGCCGCCAGCGCCGCGACCTGTGAGGGCGTCGCTGCATTCGAAGTGATCTGACTCTGAAGCGCGGTGAACTTCTTGGCGACCTCCGGATCCGTCCACGAATACCCGATGCGCCAACCAGTCATCGCATAGCTCTTCGATGCTCCATCGATGAGAACGAATGGCCCGAGACTTCCCTCGGGGAGATCGAGAATCCCCGGCGCGGCACCGTCGCCATCGTGGTAAATGTTTCGATAGATCTCATCGCTCAAGAGCCACACACGGCGGTCTCTGCACCACTCCGCGATCGCCTGCAGTTCGGCCGTGGAGTAGATGGCACCCGTGGGATTGCTTGGGCTGTTGATCACCAGGCCTCGAGTAGCGTCTGTGACCGCCGCATCGAGTTCGGCTGGCGTAATCTTGAAGTCCCTCGACTCTTCGCCGAAGACGGCCTTCGGCTCAGCACGGGCGATTGTGACGAGGTCTGGATAGGTGGTCCAGTAGGGCGCGGCGATCAGCACTTCATCGCCGGGGCCGAACAGCGTAAAGATTGCGTTGAAAAGGCACTGCTTCGCTCCCGCAGTGACGACGACGCCCTCCCACGACATCTCACGATTCGCCCGTTTTGAGAGATGACTGCCAATGGCTTTCCGTAGATCCTGGATTCCGGCAGGCGGCGTGTATCTTGTTTTTCCCGCTCGGATTCCGTCGATGGCAGCCTCCGAAATGAACGCAGGGGTGTCGAAGTCCGGTTCGCCCGCACTCAAATTGATGATGTCCCGACCTTCTGCGGCCAGCTTCTTCGCGAGAGTACTGACTGCGATCGTGGCGGATGGCTTGAGCTTTTCGACGTTGGAGCTGAACTGCATCGGTACCTCGGCCTAAATTCTGCAGGGGGGTGAATATGGCGGTAGCCCATTCCGCATGAAAGCGCAGACGCACGCCGCCACTGGACCGAGCTACAGGCACCGATCACCTTCCGCCCCCCATGAACACACCAATTCCTCACCTGCATTTCGACTTCGTCGACCCGCGCTCGTGGTTCGTATCGCAGTTGATCGAAGCAGACGAAGCGCTCACACCTGCTACGATCGTTTGGTCCGGCTTCGAGACACGGCCGCCGCCGACCGTGATGGTCAGCCGAGACGACCCGGCCCTGGATGACCTCTGGTCGGAAGCCCACGCGATCGCGGCGGAACTGGAGATCACGCTCAATCCGCCCCCGCTAGTGCCGTGGACAAGGAAGGCACACGAACTGGTCTTGCACGCCGAGAGGTCAGGCTCAGGGCCCCAGCTGCGGCGTTCGATCTTCGAGGGATACTTCATGGAGGGGCTCGACATCGGACGCGTCGACGTGCTCGTGGAGCTCGCCCGGGCGACGGGACTCGACCCCACCGAGGCCAAGGCGGTCCTCGATGTGGACCGATTCCAGGCCGAGGTTATCCAGAGACAGGCCGAGGCGATGCAGCGTGGGATCACCCAAGTGCCGGTCCTGGAGTTAGGCGACGCCCGGCTCACGGGCTTCCACAACGCCGCTGTCCTCCGCACCTTTCTCAGCATCTGATCTTCATCCCCCGACACCCATCGCAACGAATCATGGCCGGTTACCAACGCAAGACGGCATTCTCGCCCCAGGAAATTCTGGAGAGAGCACAGGGATTTCTCCCTGACATGCTCGGATTGAGCCGTTCGAAGGAGTCCTCGCACAGCGCTACGTACAACGGCGCCGAGGGCACCGTCACAGTATCTGCGCATCGCCACGGCCCCTACACAGATGTAGTTGCGAACACCGACCGACTGCGTACGTCGAGGCTCGATTACGAAGTGCAGCGATTCCTTAATCAGCTGCCGTACGAGCCCGGAGACGCAGGTGGTCCCGGCTCAGGCGCGCCGAGCTGAAGAGAACAACGTGGAAAACTTTGAAGACCTCGGCGTCGCACCCGAGCTAGCCGAGGCACTCGCTGCCGAAGGCATCGAAACCCCTACCCCCCTCCAGAGAGATGCCATTCCGATCATTCGGAAAGGCAACAACCTCGTCCTGGAGGCGGGCCCAGGCAGTGGTCTCCTCGTCGGATGGGCGACTGGTCTGATTGAGCGGATCGAGGCGGCCGGTGAGGGCCCCCGGGTCTTGGTTCTAAATTCAACGGACGAAGCCGCCGATCAGTTGGCCGAGGCCATGGCTCGCCTGACGGTCGGTACCGACCACCGTGTGGCGGCCCTTGGCGGAGCCTGGGTGCGGCCCGAGAAGGCCGACATCGTCTTTGGGACGCCCACGAGCATCCTGCAAGTCGTGGCCGAGAACAATCTATCGCTCGCACTCGTTGATGCAGTTGTTGTCGATCAGGCACAGCTCCTCGAGTCAGTCGGGCGTCTTCCGGGGGTTGAGCAGGTCTTCGATTACCTGCCCGAGGGTACACAGCGTGTACTGTCTGCCTTGCCCATAACGCCGGCAGTTGCTGATCTGGTGGATCGGGCTTTCAAACGAACGGTGACAATTCCGTCGACAATGAACGAGGTCACCGCAAGCCGGGGCACCGTTCGCTTTCGGATCACACCTGAGCCGCGTGAAGCGGCTGCCCTGAATGTCATCGAATCGCTTCTGGGTGACGGAGCCCGGCACGCGCTGGTCTACTGCCGGACAGAGGACCGAGCGGCTGATATCGGCGATTACCTCACGCTGCACGGATTTACCGCAGGGGCACCGGGTGACGAGTCTGTGCCGGTCTGGCTGGGCGTGGACGCGCTCGAGGCCCGTGCCCAGGCTAAGGATGTCGAAGGTGTGGTTGTCGTGAGCTGCGACTGCCCCGCTGATGACGACACATTGGATCGCCGTCATTCGATGGGCGCCGACAACGTCGTGGTGCTGCTTCCGCGAGAAGTTGCGCATCTCAAACGACTCGGGCGACGCACCGGCTATGAGACAGTCCCGTTTCCACCGAAGTCCGGGCCGAACGACAGTGTCGCTCAGCTGCGTGAGTCGATCGATCGCGCTATGGAGACGGAGGACATCACCCCCTACTTGGTGGCGCTCGAGCCTCTACTGGCCCGCTACGATGCGGCCGAGATCGCGGCAGCGGCCCTCGCGCTGCTCAGGAAGAAGACAGCGCCCGCAGCTCCGGCATCGCCAGCTCAGCCACACCGTGCTGCGGCACAAGCAACCGGGACGCCCTCCTGGGCGAAGCTCTTCATCACCGTGGGTGAACGCGATGGTCTCGAGAAAGGCGACCTGCTCGGAGCGATTACCGGCGAAGCCGGAATCGATGGCGCTGCGGTCGGGCGCATCGACATCAAGGAGAGCCACTCGGTCGTCGAAGTTCACGACGCGGTCGCCCGGAATGTGATCCAGGCACTCAACGGGACGTCGATCAAAGGGCGTTCGGCCCGCGTTGACTTCGACCGGCCCCGGAAGACACAAGCACGGCATCCCAAGTCT
>Ga0308018_10000275_pt1 | contig 27852 bp, 18 predicted proteins | sample Neamet282_FD_203130 | JGI IMG/M metagenome (GOLD analysis project Ga0308018, IMG submission 203130) | Marine microbial communities from water near the shore, Antarctic Ocean - #282 | ecosystem: Environmental > Aquatic > Marine > Unclassified | place: Southern Ocean | collected 2014-10-01
TAAAAAAACTGCAAAAGGATGGTAGAAAGTACATCATCTGTGGCGATTGGAATATCGCACATAAAAAAATTGACCTAAAAAACTGGCGGCCTAACCAAAAAAACTCTGGCTTTCTTCCAGAGGAGAGGGAATGGCTTGATACGCTTTATGATGATGTTGGTTTTATAGACTCTTTTAGAGAAATTAACCAAGATGAATTTCAATATACTTGGTGGTCAAATAGAGGTCAGGCATGGGCTAATAATACGGGCTGGAGACTCGACTACCAGGTAGTCAGTAGCAATTTAGCTGGACTTGCCAAATCATGTGAAATATACAAAGAGCAGCGTTTTTCTGATCATGCTCCGCTAATAATTGATTACCAGCTATGACAGAAACAAAATATTTACGAAAAATACAGAGCTTTGTTAGGCGCTCAGGAAGACTCTCTAAGGCTCAATCTATTGGACTCAATGAGCTATGGAGTTCTTATGGCGTTGATCTGAGTGATAAAAAACTTGATTTTGATAAACTCTTTGTATCGAAAAATAATGTCACACTTGAAGTTGGATTTGGAAATGGTGATAGCCTTCTTGAGATGGCAATCGAACAATCTAATCAAAACTTTTTAGGGATAGAGGTTTATGAGGCTGGCGTTGGAAGGCTTATTAATGAGGCTAATAAAAATAAACTTACCAACCTCAAAATTGTCAAGGATGATGCGGTAGAGGTTCTAACAAATAATATTTTAGATAACAGTATTTCGCATTTTCAGTTATTCTTTCCTGATCCTTGGCACAAAAAGAAACACCATAAGCGTAGAATTGTTCAAATAAGCTTTTTGGACCTCCTATCAAAAAAACTTAAAAATGATGGTGTTGTTCATATAGCTACTGACTGGGAGAACTATGCTGAGCATATTATGGAGTCACTAGAATCACATCCACACTTTAAAAACTGTGCTGGCGACCATATGTATTCCTCAAGACCCAAAAATAGGCCTTTGACTAAATTCGAAAATCGGGGTCAAAAATTAGGCCATGGGGTTTGGGATATAATTTTTACAAACATAAAAGGAGGTTAAATGTTATTTCCTATATTTGTTGTTGTCACTCTTGCAGAAATCTACGTTCTAGTCACTGTAGGTCAGACTATTGGTGGACTTTCAACAGTACTACTTGTGATTATTACTGCATTTATTGGCTCTCGTCTTCTTAAACAACAAGGCTGGTCAACAATGGCAAAGGCTCAACAGAGCATTGCTGAAGGAAGAACTCCTGCACTAGAAATGTTTGAAGGAGTTGTAATTTTAGTTTCTGGTATTTTGCTATTAACACCAGGCTTTATTACTGATATTCTGGGCTTGCTTGGCTTAATGCCTTGGAGTAGAAGTTATTTTATCAACCACTTTTTAGAAAAAAATGCAGAGCGCGTCTTTAGTAAAAAAAATTCAGTCTTTATTAATAAGGGTGAAAATAGTGGGACAAAAAAAACTAATAAAGATGAGACCATTGAAGGTGAGTTTTGGGAAGATAAATAATTTAAGCCTTTTTTTGATTTAGTAAACTACTCTTCAATATGCAAAATAAAAGAACTCTCGATGATTGGCTGAATTGGCAAGATACATTAATGGAAAAAACCATTGTTTTAGGCCTTGATAGAGTTCAAATTGTCTATGATCAACTATTTCCAAATGGAGTGCCCTTCGCAGTTATTACAGTAGCAGGAACAAATGGTAAAGGCTCTACCGTTGCTTTTATTGATAGTATTTATAATGAAACAAAATATAAGGTTGGCCGCTCTACCTCTCCTCATCTATTAAAGTATAACGAACGCTTTGCAATTGATGGCCAGGAAGTTACTGATGAATTAATCATAAAAGCGTTTGAATTAATTGAGACAAAAAGGCAAGACGTAACGCTTACGTATTTTGAATTTTCAACTCTTGCTGCACTAATCATGTTTGCAGAAGCTAGTGTGGATCTTGCGATTCTAGAAGTTGGCCTTGGTGGAAGACTTGACTCTGTCAATGTGGTTGATAGTGATGTAAGTGTTATCACAAATATTGCCATTGATCATACAGACTACCTAGGTGACACAAGAGAGGCTATTGGCCGGGAAAAAGCAGGAGTAATGAGAACCTCAAAGCCTTGTATTTGTGGTGATCAAGACCCGCCAAAAAGCTTACTATCGTACGCAAAAGAAATCAACACTCCCCTAACTCTTGTCTCTGAAAGTTATAAAAATGCAATAGGATTAGAGGGGGCCCATCAAAAGCTTAATGCTGCAGTTGCAGTAAAAGCTATAGAGAGCCTTACAAATCAATTTCCAGTTTCAAATAATATGATTATTGAGGGAGTTAAAAAAACTAGAATCGCAGCACGATTTGAAAAAATTATCATTGGTGATAAAACAGTTATTCTTGATGTTGCTCATAATCCAGCTGCTGTAAAAACTCTTGTAGAAACGTTGTCAGAAAATCCAGTGAAAACAGTTGCCATTTTTTCAGCACTTGTTGATAAAAATATCGCTGATATGATTGAGCTTGCCTCAGGGTCAATTAAGCACTGGTTTTTAGTTCCAATTAAAGCCGAGCGATCAATTGAGCTAAAAGCCTTAAAAGATAAATTTGGTAACTCAGAATCGACAACAATTTGCCTTAATATGAGTGATGCGATTGAACAATCACTTGAGCTTGAGGGGATTGATCGGGTTGTTATTTTTGGCTCTTTCTATACAATTGCTGACGCCTCTGAAATTATAAAAAAGTTTTAACATTATTAGTTATTTGAGATAACCACAAACGCTAAGAAACTGTTGTAAAATTAGAGCTATCTTTCAGGGAACTCATGGGCAATTTTTTTAACAACGTTTGGAGTGCTATAAGCTTACTGGCTTGGTCAGACTGGCTTACCCTTATTATTCTAGTTATTTTTATAATTAGAGGCTTTATCCAAGGCCTTGCTAAAGAAATTATTAGCTTTATTTTTGTTATATTTGCAATAATTTTAGCTTGGCTTTACTACGACTCACTTGCTAAGACCTTCCTAAGTAATTGGATTAGTGCAGATAATCAATCAATCTATGCGCTATCTTTTGGTGGAATATTTTTTGGCATTTGGTTTATCAAAAAAGGCTTTTATAGACTTGCTGGAGCGTCTTCTAATAATGATAATCCTAATGACCTTAATCGACCTTTTGCAATTAGCATAATATTAGCCATTACTGCAATCGTGAGTTTTAACTATTTAGCTGTTATTACTGAACTCCAAACAATTGAATCACTAATAACTAATGAGTCACTGCGAAGTTTTGTTGCATTTTCTATAGTTTTTATAATTTTAGTAGTCACGCTAGTTGCATTATCAAAACTTCTCAATATTAAAATCGATACAGAAAACCCATCTGTTATGGCGCCAATTTATGAAGGTATTTTAAGAATGTTGAGCTCACTTGATATCATTCTAAATGCTAGAAATGTGGGTGGACTAAAAAATAATTTTTTTGGCGCAATATTAGGATTATTTAAAGGTGGTATTTTTGTCCTAATAATTGTACTTGTTCTTCAAAGTATGACATGGGTCACTCAAAATCATGCCTGGGTAGAAACTAGTGGCGCTCTTAGAACATTTCAAGATTGGTCAGTTGATATAAAGCCTGTGTTATCTAAGCATTTATTGTTTGTTGAACTTGAGCCCGGCGATGCAGTTGTCGAATTTATAGAAAGTGAAATCTTAAAGGAATAAAAAATATGTGCGGCATTGTTGGCATCCTCTCCACTACAAAAAAAGATGTAGGTCTTTATATTTATGACGCTCTTACGATTATCCAGCACCGTGGACAAGATGCTGCAGGAATAACAACTGCCAATAAAGGTCGTTTTTATATGCGCAAAGGTAATGGCCTAGTTCGTAATGTTTTTAGAACAAAGCATATGGAAAAATTGATTGGTGATATGGGTATTGGGCACGTCCGCTACCCTACAGCAGGAAGTTCATCTGAGGCTGAAGCGCAGCCTTTGTATGTCAACTCACCTTATGGCATTGCTTTTGCACACAATGGAAACTTAACAAATGCTGAGGTATTAGCGCAAGAAATCTTTGAGCAAGATCTAAGGCATATTAATACTGATTCAGACTCAGAAATACTACTCAATATTCTTGCAAGTGAGATAGCTGAAGAGCAAAAACATCGAATTAACGAAAGGGATATTTTTAAAGCAGTCACTAAATTACATCAGAGAGTTAAAGGTGCTTATGCTGCAATTGGAATGATCCCAGGCTACGGGATTTTTGGATTTAGAGATCCCAATGGTATCCGACCACTGATTCTAGGAAAAAGAGTCACTAAAGCAGGGACGAAATACATGCTTGCATCTGAAAGTGTTGCTCTGACTGCTCTTGGTTTTAAAATTACTAGGGATGTAAAGCCTGGTGAAGCAGTTGTGATAGATCGCAATGGTGAAGTTCACTCTCAACAATGCTCCGATAACTCAGTTTTGTCTCCATGTATATTTGAATTTGTTTATTTTGCTAGACCTGATTCAATTATCGATAATATTTCTGTCTATAAATCACGTCTCAGGATGGGTGAAAAGCTAGCTGCAAAAATTAAATCTGATTGGTCGGAAGAAAAAATTGATGTAGTTATGCCTGTCCCCGATACCTCAAGAACTGCAGCTCTTCAGCTTGCAAATGAATTGGACTTAAAGTACAGAGAAGGGTTTATAAAAAATCGCTATATTGCTAGAACTTTTATTATGCCTGGACAGAAAGAAAGAAAGAAATCAGTCCGTCAAAAATTAAGTGCTATTGAACTTGAGTTTAAAGATAAGAATGTTCTTCTAGTAGATGACTCCATTGTAAGAGGTACAACAAGTAAAGAAATTGTCCTAATGGCAAGAGCCGCTGGAGCAAAGAAAGTCTACTTTGCATCAGCAGCGCCGCCAGTGCGCTACCCTAATGTTTACGGCATAGACATGGCAAGCAAAAATGAATTTGTCGCTCATAATAAAACAACTGAGGAAGTATGCAGATCTATTGGTGCTGATAAATTAATTTATCAGAATCTTGCTGATTTAATATGGTCAGTTCAACAAGGTAACCCTGATATTAAGAATTTTGATTGTTCATGTTTTGATGGAAATTACCTAACTAAAGATATTGATAAACCTTATCTAGATAACCTTGAAGTGAAAAGATCTGATAAAGCCAAAAAAGGCAGTATTTCCAATGAAAGCTCTGAATTGATCTACAATGAAGCTGACTAACAAGGTTTAAATCATGGAAGACTACAATTTTCAAACAAAAGCAGTCCGTGAAGGGACTAATGCAACAGAGGAGCAAGAGCATTCTGCAGCTATCTTTCTGACTTCGAGCTATAGATTTAAGAGTGCTGAGCAAGCTGCTGATCGTTTTGCAAATAAACAAAAAGGTAATGTTTATTCCAGATTTACCAATCCAACAGTTGAGGCCTTTCAAAACAAATTGGCTGCTCTAGAAGGTGCAGAAAAATGCCAGGCAACTGCAAGTGGAATGTCTGCCATCTTTGCAACAATTATGACTCTTCTAAAGCCTGGAGAGCATATGGTGGCATCTCGATGTATGTTTGGCACAACCATAGTTCTTCTAAATAATATCATTGAAAAGTTTGATATTCAAATAACGTTTGTTGATTTAAAGGATTTAGATGCGTGGGAAAAGAGCGTTCAAAAGAATACTAAATTATTTTTATTAGAAACGCCATCAAACCCTCTTGGTGAAGTTGTTGATATAGAAAAACTTGCAGCTATATCAAAGAAAAATAATATAGTGCTAGCAGTTGATAACTGCGTCATGACGCCCGCACTTCAAAAGCCATTAGCCTTAGGGGCTGATCTAGTAATTCACTCTGCAACTAAATATATTGATGGTCAAGGAAGGTGTCTTGCAGGCGCTGTTGCAGGAGGTGGATTATTAATTGATGAAATAAGCTCGTTTACGCGAAGCACAGGGCCAACTTTAAGTGCGTTCAATGCCTGGATTGTCCTAAAAGGGCTAGAGACACTCAAGATAAGAATGGATGCTCACTGTAAAGGTGCAAAGAAATTAGCTAATTGGCTTAGCGATCAATCATTTATTAAAAAAGTTCACTACGTTGGTCTTGAAAACCATCCACATCATGAAATTGCAAAGAAACAGCAAACAGGTTTTGGTGGAATAGTTTCATTTGAAGTTAGTGGTGGCAGAGAGGAGGCTTTTCATCTGATAAATAATACTGAGATGATTTCGATTACTGCAAATCTTGGTGATACTAAAACTACCATCACGCATCCCTCCTCTACAACTCACGTTCGACTCTCAGATGAAGAAAAAAGACGAAGTCATATTACTGAAAACCTTATTCGTATTTCAGTAGGATTAGAGGATATTGGTGACATTATTGCTGATATTAGGCCATAAGTTGAATTTCAATAGTAATTTAACTATGATAAAATTCTACCAGTACCTAATTTTTTGGAATTTATGAAGCAAAATAGTTATTCTTATGAAGATTTAATTACCTGCGGCAAGGGTGAACTTTTTGGCCCTGGTAATGCGCAGCTTCCCAAACCTCCTATGCTGATGTTTGATCGCATTACAAATATTACTGAGAATGGTGGTGAATATGGAAAGGGTGGAATGACTGCAGAACTGGATATTAATCCAGATTTATGGTTTTTTGACTGTCACTTTAATGAAGATCCAGTAATGCCTGGTTGCCTTGGTGTAGATGCAATGTGGCAGCTAGTTGGTTTTTATTTAGGATGGCTTGGTGGGCCAGGAAGAGGTCGTGCCCTTGGTTCTGGACAAATTAAGTTCACGGGTCAAGTATTACCAACAAGTAAAAAGGTTACTTACAATATAAGTCTGTCTCGAGTTATTGCGAGAAAACTCTATATGGGTATTGCAGACGCAACAATGGAAGTAGATGGGAAGACTATTTACGAAGCTACGAATCTTAGAGTAGGTTTATTCACTGACACATCTTCCTTCTGATGAATAGAGTGGTCGTAACGGGAATGGGCATTGTTAGTAGCTTAGGCTCAAACAAGTCAGAAGTTCTTGAATCCTTAAAATCTGCAAAATCTGGAATAGTTTTCAGTGAAAAATACTCAGAAATGGGTCTTAGGTCTCATGTTCATGGAGCAATTGCAGAGGTCGATACGAGTGAAGTTATTGATCGAAAAATGCTTCGATTTATGGCTGATGCTGCAATATTTAATGCAGTCGCGCTCGATGAGGCAATCAAACAATCTGGTCTAAGTGAAGAAATGATTTCGAATGATAGAACTGGTTTAATTATGGGTTCTGGTGGAGCATCAAATCAAAATATTGTTGAAGCTGCAGATATTTTGAGAGAGAAAGGCATCAAAAGAGTTGGTCCATATCGCGTTCCAAGAACCATGGGCTCTACTACTTCTGCCTGCCTATCTACACTCTTTAAAATAAAGGGAATAAATTATTCGATTAGCTCTGCTTGCTCTACAAGTGCGCACTGTATTGGTAATGCTATGGAACAAATTCAATTGGGTAAACAAGATGTAGTATTTGCTGGCGGAGGTGAAGAGCTTGACTGGTCTTTAACTATGTTATTTGATGCTATGGGAGCCCTTTCTTCAAAATATAATGACTCTCCTGATAAAGCATCACGTGCTTTTGATACAGATCGAGATGGGTTTGTAATCTCTGGTGGAGGCGGAGCTCTGGTGCTTGAGTCTTTAGAGCATGCAGAGGCACGCGGGGCAACTATAATTGCAGAATTAGTTGGCTATGGCGCAACGTCTGATGGATATGACATGGTCGCACCTTCTGGTGAAGGCGCAAAACGCTGTATGGAAATTGCCACAAAAGGCCTTAATGGTCCGATTGATTATATCAATGCCCATGGCACATCAACGCCAGTTGGAGATTCTAAAGAGTTAGGTGCAATCAAGAAAGTTTTTGGCACCACCTCAACACCTCTAATTGGTTCAACTAAATCTCTTTCGGGACATGCCCTAGGGGCAGCTGGAGTTAACGAATCTATTTATTCGCTTTTGATGCTCCAAAATGATTTTGTTGCCGAATCTGTAAATATAGAAAATCTTGATGAGGAAGGCATAGGATTACCAATTGTCAGAGAAACTAAAAACATTAAACTGAACCGCATACTCTCTAATAGTTTTGGTTTTGGCGGGACAAATGCTTGCCTTGTTTTTGAAAGATTTAGCAAATAAATTTTTTACGGCCTAGCGTCAATCTCTTTTTTCTCTTTTTCCGAAGGGAGCATATCTTCTTTAGAAATTCCCATCGCAAGAATTGTTGAACTTGCAACATAGATAGAAGAATACGTACCAATGATAACGCCAATAAGAAGTGCACCAGCAAAACTATGGATCACCTCTCCCCCTAAATAAAATAGAGCAAAAAGAACAAGTAAAGTTGTGAGGGATGTCATTAATGTTCGTGATAAAGTTTGATTAAGAGCCTCATTAACAATTGGCCCAGGCTCCACATGGCGAGTTGCAAGAAAGTTTTCTCGGATTCTATCAAAAACCACAATCGTATCATTAAGAGAGTAACCAATTACCGCAAGAATAGCCGCCAATACTGTCAAGTCAAATTCAATTTGCAGTAATGAAAATATTCCTAATGTAATAACCACATCATGAATAAGGGCTGCAATTGAGCCTAAAGCAAAGCGGTACTCGAATCTAAAGGCAACATAAATTAAAATTCCAATAAGGGCATAAAGCATTGCAAGACCACCATCATTAGTAAGCTCTTCACCTACCTTTGGCCCAACAAACTCAACCCTGCGTACATCTATTCCCTCACCAAGCATTCTAATGATTGATGAACTAAGTTTTGCACTAGAGCCGGCTTGTGGTTCTAACTGAATAAGAACTTCAGTATCTGAACCAAAATATTGAACATTAGCACCGTTAAAATCAGCAGAAGCCAGCTTTGAACGAATATCTTCAAGATCAGCTGTTTTTTCATACCCTAATTCAATTAGCGTGCCGCCGGTAAAGTCAATACCAAATTTAAGACCTTGAAGCCCTATTGAAGCTATAGAGATAATTAATAAAATTGCAGAAAAAATCATTGCATATTTGCGTCTCCCTACAAAGTCAATAACTGGAATATTTAATGATTTAAGGTTCATATTGCCAACTCCTTATTTTTCTTACCACCATAAATAAGGTTTATCATTGCCCTAGAGACAATAATTGCTGTGAACATAGAGGTAATAATTCCAATTGAAAGTGTAACAGCGAAACCTTTAATTGCCCCTGTACCAAAACTAAACAACACCAAAGATGCTATAAGAGTTGTAATATTAGCATCAGCAATAGTCAATAGTGCTTTTTCATAACCTGAAGAAATTGCTTTTTGGATATTTTTAGCTGAGCGCATTTCTTCTTTAATTCGTTCAAAAATTAGCACATTAGCATCGACCGCCATACCAACTGTCAATACAATGCCTGCAATCCCTGGTAATGTTAGGGTTGCCTGAAGCATTGATAGTATTGAAACTATAGTTATTAAATTTAACGTTAAAGCCACATTTGCAACCAGGCCAAACACACGATATCGCCACGCCATAAAAACTAGCACCAAGGCAAAACCAACTAAAACAGAAATAAATCCTTTTTGAATGTTATCAGCGCCTAAGCTTGGGCCAATTGTTCGCTCTTCAATAATTTCGACGGGCGCTGAAAGTGAGCCTGCTCTTAATAGTAGAGCTAAGTTTCGCGCCTCTCTGGAGCTATCTAAGCCAGTTATTTGAAAACGATTAGAGAAGGTTCCTTGAATTGTTGCTGCATTAATAATATCTTGTGTCTTGCTACGTTTCTTTACCGCAACACCGTCCTCAATAATTGTTTCTACTTGATTCTCAATAAAAACAACAGCCATTCTATAACCTATAAACTCTTTCGTGGTTTCCAACATAGTTCTACCGCCAGAACTATCTAAAACAATACTGACTTGTGGTTGATTGTCTTGGTCAACACTAGAAGATGCATCTACTATGTTTTCACCCGTTGCTATGACAGTTGTTTTAAGCAGTAAAGGCCTTCCATCTTTAAACTTATAAAGCTTTGAGCCCGATGGAGTTTTTCCTGATTGTATAGCAGTTTGAACATCATTTTGCTCATCAACCAGCCTAAACTCAACAGTTGCAACAGCTCCTAATATTTCTTTTGCTCTAGCCGTGTCCTGAACTCCAGGCAATTGCACGACAATTCTTTCTGTGCCCTGTTGTTGAATTATTGGCTCAGCAACTCCTAGCTCATTTACTCGATTACGAAGGGTAGTAATATTTTGTTTTAGTGCGCTAGCTTTTGCAGCAGCTTGAGCATTTGACGAAACTTCAAGACCAAGCTCTAGCTCTAACTCACTACCTTCTACAATTACCAAATCAGGCAAGTCACTTTTTATGACCTTTTTGGCCTTATTCTTAAGGTCTTCACTCCTAAAGCTTACAACTAACATACTATCTTCTTTACGAATTTTCTTGTATAGCTTGTCTTTACGCAAAACAGTTCTTAACTCATTGTAATAACGATCTAAAGACGTTGAAACTACCGCCTCCATATCTACTTCAAGTAAAAAATGAACGCCCCCTCTAAGATCAAGCCCTAAAGACATTGCCTTACCACCCAAATTCCCAAGCCATTGCGGAATTGATGGTGCAAGATTAAGAGCAACCACATAATTTCTGCTTAGTGAGTTCTTTAAAAGTGTTTTAGAGGAAAGTTGCGACTGAGAGTTGTTAAACCGAATCAGAATATTATTGTTATCAATATTTATAGATTTAAAGTCAACATTATTTTTACTCAGCGTGCTACTTATAGACTCTAAATCGCTTTCTTCAACAATATAGTCGCCTGTTCCCGTAATCTGAATCGCCAAATCTGAACCATAGAGATTTGGCAATGCATATAGAGTTGAGAGGAATAAGAAAAATACAATAAGTGTATTTTTCCAGGCTGCGTAATGATTCATATTGAGTTTTTATATATTATTTTTCTGTCTCTTTTTTCTCAGTTGCCTTTGCTTTAGCTTTTGGGCTGGCTTTTGCTTTAGAGCTTGACTTAGTCATAGACTTAGCACTTCCCTTTGGCATTTTTTGATTAATGCCCTGTTTTTGCAATTTAACAATAACTCCTGAAGCGATCTCTACTTCCGCGAAAGATTCATCAACTGCGGTAATTTTTCCAATGACGCCGCCATTAGTTACAACTTCATCGCCTTTTTTTAAAGCTTTTAATAGGCCTTTGTGATCTTTAGCTCTTTTTTGTTGTGGTCTGATTAATAAAAAATACATCAGTACAAACATTGCGATCAGAAATAGTTCTGGTGGTAAATTCATTTCTCACTCCAAAAATAATAAAGGGGTTATTTTATCTTAGTTAAGCCGCCCATGTAGCTCTGTAAGACTTTTGGTATTGTAATACTACCATCAGCATTTTGATAGTTCTCTAGCACTGCAACCAAAGTTCTTCCAACTGCTAGCCCTGAACCATTTAATGTATGTAAAAACTCTGACTCTTTAGTGTCAGGATTTTTCCAACGAAGCTTCATTCTTCTCGCTTGAAAAGCTTCAAAGCACGAACATGATGAAATTTCACGATATGCAGATTGGCCTGGAAGCCACACTTCTAAATCATAAGTTTTGGCCGAAGAAAAACCTAAATCACCAGTGCATAATGTAACTTTTCGATAGGGTAATTCTAATAATTTGAGAATGCCCTCTGCATGTGCTGTAAGCTCTTCAAGAACATCATAAGAATCTTTAGGTTTAGAGATTTGTACTAATTCAACTTTTTCAAACTGATGCTGACGGATTAAACCTCTAGTGTCTCTTCCATATGATCCTGCTTCAGACCTAAAACATGGCGTATGAGCAACAAACTTAAGAGGTAAATCTGACTCTTTTATAATTGAGTCACGCACAATATTTGTTACTGGTACTTCGGCAGTTGGAATTAGATAAAGCGCCTTTGCTTCTCCCTCTTCACCATGCAAATGCGTTTTAAATAAGTCGGCTTCAAATTTTGGTAATTGACCAGTACCCATCAGAGAGTCTGCATTTACTAGGTAAGGAACATACGTCTCAGTGTAACCATTAATCTCAGTATGATGATCAAGCATGAATTGAGTAAGCGCTCTTTGAAGCTTTGCAACTTTACCAGTCATCACAACAAATCTCGCACCCGAAATCTTTGCAGCTGCTTCAAAATCAATACCATGCATTTCGCCCAAATCCACATGATCCTTTGGCTCAAAGTCGAATTTTTTAGGCTCTCCCCAATTAAGAACTTCAAGGTTATCATCTTCACTAGAGCCTTCAGGAACTGAAGGATGAGGTATATTAGGAATTGCCATAGCAATCTCATCAATCTTTAATTGTAGTGCATTTAATTCGGATTTAGCTTCATCAAGGCTCTCTCCAAGACTAGAAACTTCATCTAACAAAGGCTTAATGTCTTCTCCAGAAGCTTTCGCTTGACCTATTGCTTTTGATTTAGTATTACGTAAATTTTGCAGCTCTTGTGTTTGAACTTGAATGACTTTCCTTTGATCTTCAAGCTTATTAAACTCATCAACAGCAAACGTAAAATTACGCCTTTTAAGTTGCTCAACAACAAAATCAATATTTCCTCTTAAGAGCTTGCTTTCTAACATTTTATAAACCTAAATTATTATAGCTAAATTATACAATATCCTATGCTGCAAGAAGGATTGATGCTTTAAGTTGGAGTAAAAGTGTAATCACTTAACCACCTAAAAATTAATACTGGTACTTAACTTCCAAGTTAACTCTTTGGTACTGATCAAACAGACTTAGCGCCCGGTTTGGCTTAGCATCAGCGTATGTAGCGCCTAATGAAGCCTTCCAATGATCATTAATATCCCAGTCAAGTCCAGCTGAAGTTAGTGAAAGATCGTTATTTGATAAAATTATATGGGAGGCGTTCCAGCTCCAATCAGAATCACCAAACTTGTCACTTACTCTTGCCATGTACGTCGTACTATTTTTTTCTGAGCTAACACTTCCCGTTAAAGTTGGAGTTAGATAATCATTATAGAAATCTAAGAGGTACTGAGAGTTAACTGAAATCAAAATCACTCTATCATTTTTTTGAATATCAAAGGCCAAATCCCAATCAATTCTATCTACCTTTACAAACTGTCCTGAACGATTTTGTTGTAAGTTTTTTTTATAAGCGATATCAAATTTCAGCAAGAAATCATCAAATGCTTTATTCATTCCAAACCCTAATAATTGATATGGAGTTGCATAAACCAAGCCATCAGTTAGATTGATGAGGGCATCATTAGGAATAAGTTGACCAGCATAAAAAGCCATATCACTTCCCTCTGAACTTACTCCATAGCGCACTCCAAATTCATCATAGCTATCATTTTTAAGCGTCGTTAATTTGCTTTTTGCAATTCTAGGATTTGTATTATAAAAAAAGCTTAAATCACTACTGTCAAAATAACGCGTAGAGCTCAAAATCCATTGGGAAATCATCGATGGGTCTGTTAATCCACCCGAGGGATTTATTACGTCAAGTGCCCCACCCTCGAGCTCGCCCCAACCAATAGTATAACGACCTAGCTTAGCACTCCAGTCGTCAAAACTAAATTGCACAAATGCCTTCTCTACGTCTACATCACTTGCCTCAATTACGTTATTACTATCACTAGGCCAATATTTTATTGCTTTAATTTCTACTTCACCATAACCTGAGTCAAAAACGGAGCCACTGGTTCCAAGCCTCAGCTCAGTTCTTTCCATAGAAGTACTATAACTACTAGCAGGATTAACGCCATACTTCTGGGAAACACTGAGATCTAGCCAAGTAAAAGATTTTTCTGTATTTATGTCATTATCACCAAAGACATCGCTGTCATCATCCCACTCACCAAACTCTTGATCAGAATCTTCAAATTCTAATTCATCCTCAGCAATAGAAATAGAATTAATTCCAAAGCCAATAATTAAAGCAATAATTCCTTTATAGATAAAATTTAACATATTCAGAATTTATTTAGCCTGTTTACGTAAATCCTTTAGAAATCTCTCTCTAAATGCTTGGTCAGTCAATGCTCTCTGAGTTAAAAAATCTTCTTTGATATCCATATCAAAGTTTATCGCTTCGAGCTTCATATTTGTGAGCCTATTACTTACAGTATTAAAAAATGTCAAACTTCTTCCCATCCAAACATCATTGATCTTTTCAACTTTGCCGACCTCAAGCTTCTTGATAGGATTATTGTATTTATCAAACATTTGTACCTTAAGAGTTATGAATCTCTCAGTATCAACCCAGTTTTGCGTTTTCCCATAACTACTTTTGCTAATTCTATGTTGTTTTGGTGTCGACTCCACAACTGCTACCTCTCTTCCTCTAAAAGTTCCGAGCTCAAGTAATTCATATGTATAGTCATCAAGTTTTCCTGTCTCTTGGTCTTCAGTTGTCATCTCAGTTCCAAAGATACTGGCAGATTCAGTTTCCTCATCGTCACTATTTCTAACACTAATCCTCTTAACTTTTCCAAGGGCAGAAAGATATAACCAGGTCTCATTATCTCTATCACTATCATCATAACTATATGAAAGCATTCCTATTCCTTTTTCACTTGAAGGCTCTAGGATTATTGCAATACTCTTAGTGTCTTGGTTGCCTTCTCCAGTATTAATTTGTGCATTTTCAATTAGCTTTACACGCGCTTTTTCAGCACACTTTACCTTGCCTCCGCTGAGACCATATTTACAGGTAGTCAGCTTCATACGAGTAAATGCTGAGTCAGTAGATTTACGGCTCTCAACATCAACTTTCTCCATAATCTCTCGTGCACTTAAATTAGTTTCAGCATATGCATTAGGCACTTGGAGAATTAAAAATGCACCAAGCACAACACTAAGGAATGTAGATTTTGAGTAAGTAAGTATTAATTTATTCATTTTGTAGCCTCTATAAAATTTAAATTATCTTCAACATCTTTCTGGCCAAACTTTGGTTTGAAAATCATAATCAATGCTGGGAAAAACAATAAGTCACACAATAGTGCAACAAATATAGCTAAAGAACCAAAAGTCCCAATCTTTGCGAGTCCTAAATAATCACTAAATGTAAGCATCAAAAATCCACAGCCCAGTATGAGAGTTGTAAATGTTACTGCTTGACCAACTTCATTTATAGTTTCCACAAGCGCAAGCTTCATATTGTGATTTTGTGCAAGTGACATTCTGTAATGACTAATAAAGTGAATCGTATCATCCACTGCAATACCAATAATTAAAGGTGCAATCATTAAAGTGTCTGTATCGAGTGGGACTCCAAGAAGACCCATTAATCCAAATGCTAATGATGCTGGAATTAAATTAGGAATAATCGACATAACACCTGCTTGAAAAGATCCTAGGGTTATCATTAATAACAGACTAATAACTACAGCTGCTATTGCCAAACTCTTAAACTGGTTATTACTAATGTTATCAGCAAGGCGCATCATTAAAGCAAATGAGCCGGTAATTTGAACTTTTATATCAGGATATCGATCTTTTAATCCATTAAATTCCTTATTTATATCGCGTTGGATATCTTTGAAAAATTCCTTATATTCGTTAGAACCTGCATTTTTTAGTTGAACACTTATGTGACTCTTACTATAGTCATCACTGACAAGGGCTCGTCGCTCTTCAGGATTTGAGCTATTAAACAAGTAAAGCAATTGAGATACTGCAATTTGACTATCAGGAATATTTCGGTAATCTTCAGAGTCTTGCATAATAGCGTGAGTATCTATTACTAGGTCTGCCAAAGAATTTGTACGAATAATAAACTCACTATAATTTTCTTCAATTGTATTTTGAAGTCTATTCATCGCATTTAATACATCTGGATCCATTATTCCATCTGAAATTACTGTATCTACAACAATTTCCATATTTCCTGTGCCCATCATGTGCTCATCAACAATTTCATATGCTTGACCAATTGGCACATCATCCGAATAAAGCTCAACTAGATTGGAATCAATTTTTACTTGGGTCGCGCCATATAAACAGATTACAAATACGCTCACAAAAATAATAGCTATGGAGTAACGGAAACGCTCTACAAAAGCTGGGATTCTATTTAATAGAGGCTGAAGCCATTCTGCGCCTAAGAGCCAATTCAAACCTATTTTTTTTGAAATTTTTGCTAATGGATTTACAAAAAAACATAAAAAACTAAACATTTGTGATTTCAATAACAAAGCTAACGACCTTATCCCAGTTTTTGTATTTTCATTTACTGCTTCAGTTTTTTTAATTTGCATTGGGTGCCAATAATTCAATAAAACTGGCAGTAAATATATTGTGTATAAGAAAGCAAAAAAGACACCAGCTGCAGAAGAGAGGCCAAATTGCACAAACATAGGCATGCCAGTAACCGCCAATGAGGACATTCCTGCCATTGTGGTTATTGTTGTTAATAAAATAGGAACGCCAGTCTTACCATAAGCCTTTGATAATGCCTCATCATGTTCTTTACCATCTCGCCTGAAAAATAAATAAGAACTCATCACATGAACGCAGTCAGCTACGCCGACTGCAATAATGAGCATTACAGTTAGAGCAATAAGAGTTGTTGATGCTAAGTTAAGCCAGCTCAGACCTCCAATAACAAATAGAATACTCAGGCCAATTGCTAGCTGGGGAAGAACCACCGCACTCGCAGAGCGAAACAATGACCAAAGTAATAGGTTAATGATTACCACCATGCCCACCAATAAAAATGCAGCTTGAATTAACGTGTCCATTGCTAAAGACATCATGGCGGAGTTACCAATCGGATAAAAGTTAAAATGTTCTGTCATTTTTGGCTGCTCAGTAATCGCTGTTATAGCCTTCATAAATGGGATATAAAGTCCTGGCTCATCAGGCTGATATTCGATTTTTTGAATAATAGCATTATCATCTATACCTTCATCAAAATCATCACTCCACTCATCATCAGCAAACAGAGAAAACTCATCATTTAGCTCCTGAACTACTGGGATGGCCCCAAAGTCTGTTTGGATAGAAATTGCCCCAAAACGGTGGTCTTTTGAGAACATAAAGAGCGGTAAACTAGGCTGACTATCTGCTTCAGAGCTGATTTCGCTTAAAACTATGGCATCACTTGGAATTTTTTTAGGCACTAAGCGAGGTGAACTTAAAACATCATCTTCATTTTTTTGAATTCTAATATTAGATAAGGACTGAACACGCTTAATATGAGTTAATGATTCAACAATATCAGGAGTAAGCCCATACTTTTCAAGCCAAACATCATCACTTATCTGCCTGTAATTATCGAGCACCTCTGTTATTTCAGAGACTAGGGTTAATGATTTATTTGAGAATACATCACCATCTTTAGCTTCATAAACAATAAATAGACCATCATCACTTCCAAATTGGTCACGAAAATCATCCAAAGCTTCAATTGCAGGGTCAGACTCACTAAACCAAACGCTAAATGAAGTATCTAAAACAAAGCGAGAGGCACCATACCCCATAAAAAGAGTCGAAAGCAGGGCTAGAAGAAGAACAGTTTTTCGATAAGGTATTAATTTACCTGGTACTTTTTCAAAATATATATTAAGTTTTAGCAGAAGGTTTTTCATATTTGGAGCTTTAAATGAGATGTATATTATAGCTATTTAATATCATCTTTTTTGAATTCAAGTCTCAAATAGTAGTAGTAATTTGTTGCCAGTGAATCAAACCTAGGGTATTTATTTTGACATCAAGCTCTAATCTTTTTCTGCAAAAATCAAGGTCTTTGAAGCCACTCTTTTCAATCCCTTTTAGAAAGTAGTCCATCATCTCATTATGAATTACTAATTTAGCTTCATCTTTAGTTGCATATTTTTTTGCCAGATTACTAACAAAATTAATACCATCTATTAGCTGCTCAACAACTTTCTGAGTTGGTCTAATTGCTGCAAAGTGCGTTAAGCAAACTCTCTGAGGATTATATTCCATAATTTTATGTATGCTTTTAATTAACTCCTCTGGATCAAACTGCACCGGGCTTGTACTTGGAAAAATATATACTTCATCACTGTAATCAAGATCACGATAAGAGATACCAAATGTATCTCCAGTAAACATTGATTCTGTTTGCTTATCCCAAATGCAAAAATGATGTCTTGCATGTCCTGGAGTATCGATAAACTTTAACTCTCTTCCATCAAAATCTAAAATAAAGTTGTCATCTGCTTCGATAACTCTAGATGCTTCTATTGGGATAATTTCACCGTACAACTTCTTAAATTTTTGCTCACCATAGACCGCCATAGCTCCGGCTATAAGCTTAGTAGGGTCAATCATGTGTCTTGAGCCACGAGGATGAACTATTAGGCTGGCATTTCGGCATTGTTTCATAAGCTCACCTGCACCGCCAGCATGATCAAGGTGGACATGAGTGGGAATTATATAAACAACATCCATAAAACTAAGGCCATCTTGCTTGAGTGCCTTCTGAACATTAGAAACACTAAATGCAGTGCCTGTTTCAATGATCGCAACTTTGTTATTGTGCTTAATAATATATATAGCTGCAAAATCACTGCTGAAATAACCCGAATCAATCACGCTGATTCCACTAGCAATTATTCTTACTTCAATGTTATCCGTCATGGGCTATCTTGATTAATTCTGGCAATAATGATGGTTTTATTTTACGTGATTAAGAATCAGATAAAAAAATACCCCGCCTTAAAAAAGGTCGGGGTATTTAGAATAAAAGCCTAGCAATGTCCTACTCTCACATGGGGAGACCCCACACTACCATCGGCGCTAAGTGGTTTCACTGCTGAGTTCGGGATGGGATCAGGTGGGTCACACTTGCTATTGTCACTAAGCAAACTGCTTACTTGAATTAAGTCGAAACTTATCTCAAGTGAATTAAAAAGTTTTTATACCAAGAAGGTATAACAAAATGGATTAAGTAAAGTTTGTAAGGCATATTGCCTGTTGACACAACAACATCTCCAAATATCTTGGGTGTTATATGGTCAAGCCTCACGATCAATTAGTACTAGTTAGCTCAATACATTGCTGCACTTTCACACCTAGCCTATCAACCTCGTAGTCTTCGAGGGATCTTTAGGATTATTAAATAATCAGGGAGACCTAATCTTGGGAGGGGCTTCCCGCTTAGATGCTTTCAGCGGTTATCCTTTCCACACATAGCTACTCGGCAATGCCACTGGCGTGACAACCGAAACACCAGAGGTGTGTCCATTCCGGTCCTCTCGTACTAAGAACAGCTTCCCTCAAGTCTCCAACGCCCACGGTAGATAGGGACCGAACTGTCTCACGACGTTCTAAACCCAGCTCGCGTACCACTTTAAATGGCGAACAGCCATACCCTTGGGACCTGCTTCAGCCCCAGGATGTGATGAGCCGACATCGAGGTGCCAAACACCCCCGTCGATGTGAACTCTTGGGGGGTATCAGCCTGTTATCCCCGGCGTACCTTTTATCCGTTGAGCGATGGTCCTTCCACTCAGAACCACCGGATCACTAAGACCTAGTTTCCTACCTGCTCGACGTGTCAGTCTCGCAGTCAAGCATCCTTTTACCTTTGCGCTCATTGCACGATGTCCGACCGTGCTGAGGATACCTTTGCGCTCCTCCGTTACTCTTTAGGAGGAGACCGCCCCAGTCAAACTACCCACCATGCATTGTCCCCGATCCGGATTACGGACCAAGGTTAGAACCCCAACCATACCAGGGTGGTATTTCAAGGGTGGCTCCACTCTAACTAGCGTTAAAGCTTCAAAGCCTCCCACCTATCCTACACAAGTAGGATCAGAGTTCAATGCAAAGCTGTAGTAAAGGTGCACGGGGTCTTTCCGTCTGGCCGCGGGTATACTGCATCTTAACAGCAATTTCAATTTCACTGAGTCTCGGGTGGAGACAGTGTGGCCGTCGTTACTCCATTCGTGCAGGTCGGAACTTACCCGACAAGGAATTTCGCTACCTTAGGACCGTTATAGTTACGGCCGCCGTTTACTTGGGCTTCGATCAAAAGCTTCGCGCAAGCGCTAACCTCATCAATTAACCTTCAAGCACCGGGCAGGAGTCACACCCTATACGTCCACTTACGTGTTTGCAGAGTGCTGTGTTTTTAATAAACAGTCGCAGCCACCTAGTTTTTTCAGCTCTTCTTTGCTCAATCAGCAAGTGATATCACATAACAAGAGCACACCTTCTCCCGAAGTTACGGTGTCATTTTGCCTAGTTCCTTCACCCGAGTTCTCTCAAGCGCCTTAGAATTCTCATCTCGTCCACCTGTGTCGGTTTGGGGTACGGTTTCATATAACCTGAAGCTTAGAGGATTTTCCTGGAAGCATGGTCTCACTCACTTCGCCCAAAAGAGGGCTCGTTATCACGCCTTGAAATAGAGGTTCCCGGATTTTCCTAAGAACCATTTCTACACGCTTGAACAAGGACAACCATCGCCTTGCTGAGCTAACCTACTCCGTCTTCCCATCGCAGTTATATGAAGTACGGGAATATTAACCCGTTTCCCATCGACTACGCATTTCTGCCTCGCCTTAGGGGCCGACTAACCCTACGCCGATTAACGTTGCGTAGGAAACCTTGGACTTCTGGCGAGGGGGTTTTTCACCCCCTTTATCGTTACTCATGTCAGCATTCGCACTTCTGATACCTCCAGCAAACCTCACAGTTCACCTTCAACGGCTTACAGAACGCTCTCCTACCATCGCAATAAATTGCGATCCGCAGCTTCGGTATATAGTTTAGCCCCGTTAAATCTTCCGCGCAAACCGACTCGACCAGTGAGCTATTACGCACTCTTTAAAGGAATGGCTGCTTCTAAGCCAACCTCCTGGCTGTCTGGGCCTTTTCACATCGTTTCCCACTTAACTATAATTTTGGGACCTTAGCTGACGGTCTGGGTTGTTTCCCTTTCCACTACGGACGTTAGCACCCGCAGTGTGTCTGCCGCGCTCATACTTTCTGGTATTCGGAGTTTGCAATGGTTTACTAAGCCTTGACGACCCGCTAGCCATAACAGTGCTCTACCCCCAGAAGTAATACGCGACGCTCTACCTAAATAGATTTCGGAGAGAACCAGCTATCTCCGGGTTTGTTTGGCCTTTCACCCCTATCCACAGTTCATCCCCTCATTTTTCAACATAAGTGGGTTCGCGCCTCCAGTTAGTTTTACCTAACCTTCACACTGACCATGGATAGATCACCCGGTTTCGGGTCTACTCCCAGCAACTAAACGCCCATTTAAGACTCGGTTTCCCTACGGCTCCCCTAATGGTTAACCTTGCTACTGAGAAGTAAGTCGCTGACCCATTATACAAAAGGTACGCAGTCACAGAACAAGTCTGCTCCCACTGCTTGTATGCATACGATTTCAGGTTCTATTTCACTCCCCTCCCGGGGTTCTTTTCGCCTTTCCCTCACGGTACTTGTTCACTATCGGTCAGTAGAGAGTATTTAGCCTTGGAGGGTGGTCCCCCCATATTCAAACAGCGTTTCACGTGCGCCGCCTTACTCGATTTCACAATTAAAAGATTTTCGTATACGGGACTATCACCCTGTGTCGTTGAACTTTCCAGAACATTCTACTAATCTCAAAATTGCTTAAGGGCTGGTCCCCGTTCGCTCGCCGCTACTAAGGGAATCTCGGTTGATTTCTTTTCCTCTAGGTACTTAGATGTTTCAGTTCCCTAGGTTTGCCTCCTTAACCTATGTATTCAGTTAAGGATAATGATCTTATGATCACTGGGTTTTCCCATTCGGAGATCTCCGGGTTAAAGCTTATTATCAGCTAACCGAAGCTTATCGCAGATTATCACGTCCTTCATCGCCTTCTACTGCCAAGGCATCCGTCGTATGCACTTATTCACTTGACCATATAACCCCAAAGTATCTGGGTTAATGATTCTTTTTACACCGAGAAGTCACTAACTGTATCTTACGATACAATCGGTGAATTCTATTTTTTCAATGATAGATAAATCTATCAATGAGAATCCATATTTTTTGAAATTGTTGTGTCAATGCAATACACCTTTTTACGTTGTATTGTATTTAACAAACTTTACTTCATATCCAAATTGTTAAAGAGCTCCGAACCAAGGGTTAAACCAAGGCTTGGTATAAAAACTTAAATAAGACATATAAATAAATCTTATTTAAGTTTTCATTCGAGAAAAATGGTGGAGCTAAGCAGGATCGAACTGCTGACCTCCTGGATGCAAACCAGGCGCTCTCCCAGCTGAGCTATAGCCCCAATAGAAAAACTAATAACCCAGAAAATATGGTGGGTCTGGGTGGATTTGAACCACCGACCTCACCCTTATCAGGGGTGCGCTCTAACCAACTGAGCTACAGACCCTTAATATCAATTAAATTGAATTTGGGTTATTGGTCTTTTTCTCTTTCTTTAATATTATCAAACAACTTGTGTGAACACTCGTACATTTCTTAAGGAGGTGATCCAGCCCCACCTTCCGGTAGGGCTACCTTGTTACGACTTTACCCCAGTCATGAATCACACCGTGGTGACCGTCCTCAATAAAGTTAGACTAGCCACTTCTGGTGCAACCCACTCCCATGGTATGACGGGCGGTGTGTACAAGACCCGGGAACGTATTCACCGTAGCATTCTGATCTACGATTACTAGCGATTCCGACTTCATGGAGTCGAGTTGCAGACTCCAATCCGGACTACGAAAAGGTTTCTGAGATTAGCTACACCTCGCGGCTTCGCGGCTCTTTGTCCTTCCCATTGTAGCACGTGTGTAGCCCTGGTCGTAAGGGCCATGATGACTTGACGTCGTCCCCGCCTTCCTCCGGTTTATCACCGGCAGTCTCCTTATAGTTCCCACCATGATGTGCTGGCAAATAAGGATAGGGGTTGCGCTCGTTACGGGACTTAACCCAACATCTCACGACACGAGCTGACGACAGCCATGCAGCACCTGTCACTGAGTTCCCGAAGGCACCAATCTATTTCTAGAAAGTTCTCAGGATGTCAAGACCAGGTAAGGTTCTTCGCGTTGCATCGAATTAAACCACATGCTCCACCGCTTGTGCGGGTCCCCGTCAATTCCTTTGAGTTTTAACCTTGCGGCCGTACTCCCCAGGCGGATAACTTAACGCGTTAGCTTCGCCACTAAGGGGTAAATCCCCCCAACGGCTAGTTATCATCGTTTACGGCGTGGACTACCAGGGTATCTAATCCTGTTTGCTACCCACGCTTTCGTACCTCAGCGTCAGTATTGGTCCAGAAAGTTGCCTTCGCCATTGATGTTCCTTCTGATATCTACGCATTTCACCGCTACACCAGAAATTCCACTTTCCTCTACCATACTCTAGTTGACCAGTTTCAAATGCAGTTCCCAGGTTAAGCCCGGGGCTTTCACATCTGACTTAATAAACCGCCTACGCACGCTTTACGCCCAGTAATTCCGATTAACGCTTGCACCCTCCGTATTACCGCGGCTGCTGGCACGGAGTTAGCCGGTGCTTCTTCTAAAGTTAACGTCAAGGCTAATGGCTATTAACCACTAGCTTTTCTTCACAATTGAAAGTGCTTTACAACCCTCAGGCCTTCTTCACACACGCGGTATTGCTGGATCAGGGTTGCCCCCATTGTCCAATATTCCCCACTGCTGCCTCCCGTAGGAGTTCGGGCCGTGTCTCAGTCCCGATGTGGCTGATCATCCTCTCAGACCAGCTAAAGATCGTCGCCTTGGTAGGCTTTTACCCTACCAACTAGCTAATCTTACGCAGGCTCATCTGATAGCGTGAGGCTCGAAAGTCCCCCACTTTACTACGAATAGATTATGCGGTATTAATCCGAATTTCTTCGGGCTATCCCCCACTATCAGGTAGATTCCTACGCGTTACTCACCCGTCCGCCACTCGACGCCTACTAGCAAGCTAGTATCGTTTCCGTTCGACTTGCATGTGTTAAGCATACCGCCAGCGTTCAATCTGAGCCAGGATCAAACTCTTCAGTTTAATCTTTGACTTTTTAGAACACTTGGCATTTTATAACCAATAGTTCAATTTTTTAAAAAGCTTATCTGCTTTTGTTTTTTATGTGCACTGCACAATTTCTTGCACGAGTGCCCACACAAGTTGCTTGATAAATTTTTAAAGAGCTACCAACTAAAAAAGTTCTTTTTGGTCGGTGAAAGCGGGAAATTATACATGCTCAAGTAGTATCGTCAAGTGATATTACGAATATTTATCAAATAAACTTTAATGGGTCTAAATTGATAGGATAAATCACCTACAAATAGTCTTTAAAATCAATAATTTAGAGACTTATTTTGAACTTTCTAACTTCCTTTATTTTTTCTTACGAAAAGAAATAATTGTACTCTATTTGCCAATACAAAATGAGGAGAAGATTTCACCCAATAAATCATCTGAAGAAAACTCCCCAGTAATTTGCCCAAGAGACATACCTGCCTGACGCAAATCTTCAGCTACTAACTCGCTTGCTCCGCCTTCTAATTGCTCCAGAGCACTATTTATATATATGAGCGTTTGATCAATTGAGTCAATATGTCGTTTTCGAGCTAGAAAAACGCCTTCACCGTCGGAGTTTAAGCCTGCAAATTCAGCTAGTGTTTTTCTTAGTAAGTCAACTCCATCACCATTCTTAGCTGAAAGACTTACCTCTAATTGAGTATCTAGTTTAATAACTTCAGATTCAACATTTGAAAGATCGATCTTATTTCTTATACATATAATTGGTTTATTTTTAACCAAATCAGGCAATATTGAAAAGTCAGGCACATCGTCTTTTGTGTCAAATACAAGTAAGACTACGTCTGCATTATTAATTTCAGTATATGCCCTTTTAATGCCTTCTTGCTCAATAATATCATCACTATTGTGAAGTCCAGCTGTATCAATAATATGAAGAGGCATTCCATCGACATGAATTGTTTCTTTCAGCACATCTCTTGTGGTTCCAGCAATATCTGTAACAATTGCACTAGGCTGTTTTGTAAGCGCATTAAGCAAGCTAGACTTTCCTGCATTCGGTTTTCCAGCAATTGCAACATGAAGTCCATCTCTTAAAATTGCCCCTTGGTTAGCACTCTCAAGTATATTCTTAAGTAAGTCTTTTAAATTTTTAAGCTTAGTTGAGACTTGATGAGATTCAAGAAAATCTATCTCCTCATCAGAAAAATCAATAGTTGCCTCAACAAAAACTCTTAATGAAGTTAGCTCTAGAAGTAAATGATTAATCTTATCTGAGAATTCACCTGTTAAGGATCTTACAGCGCTAAGGGCAGATTCTTCTGAGCTCGATTGAATTAAGTCTTGAACTGCCTCAGCCTGAACTAAGTCCATCTTGCCATTTAGAAAGGCTCTTTTACTAAACTCTCCAGGCTCAGAAAGTCTTGCGCCTAAAAATAAAGCAATTTCTAAAATTTTTCTCATAACACTCATGCCGCCATGGCCCTGGAATTCAACAACGTCCTCGCCAGTATATGAGTTAGGCCCAGGGAAGTATATTGCTACCCCTTTATCAATAGTATTATCTTCATTATCGTAAAAAGCGCCATAAAAAGCATGCCTGGGCTTTAACTCCTTTTGAAGTATTTTGTTAGAGATAACTTTAGATAGTGGGCCTGAAACTCGAACAACTCCAATTCCACTTTGGCCTATAGCGGTTGCTAATGCGCATATAGTATCTATCTTAAGCGTCATCTTCAAAATATTGTTCTAAAAATTGATCAAAATTTAAAACATCATTAGATTCAAGCTCTAGTTGCTCTTTTATGGAGCTGATTGCAAGCTCATCTAATCTAAGAAAATAATCGTTATCAAAAGCTTTCTGTTGATTTTGTGTTTTATATTGACGACTATATTGATCAGTAAATTCAAAAAAGCCTTTCTCCTGATGCTTCATTTCATTAAGCATTATTGCTGATGGCGTTAAATCAGGATCTTTGATTCGCATTGAAATACTTTCTACTGACTCTTGATGCGCATCACTTTGAAGCTTTGAGCATTGCTTTATTTTCTCAAAAATACTCTCACCCCAATCAGCTAGAGTCACTTCCTCACCAGCATGGCTAAGAATTAAACCAGGCTGTCTGCCTTGATGAGCAACTAAAAGAGCGTTAGAGTCAATATCTACTAACTCAGATGATGAAATGGCTGGAGAGTCCTCCAAAAGACAGAATAATAAGAATGCCTCTAAAAACTCAATTTGCTGCTTATCAATACCTACTTCAAGCAAAGGATTAATATCCAGTGATCGTATTTCAATATAACCTACGCCGTTATTATTAAGGGCTCTGAGGGGCTTATCATTTGCATATAAAATAGGCTTTGGACGAACTGATGAGTAATACTCGTTTGCGATTTGAAGAATATTTGTATTGAGCTGTTGGTACTCTCCATTTTTCTTTAGGCCAATCTTTTCAAAATCCTCACAGTTGGTTTGCATTGCTGCACGAAGACTATATATATAGTGACATAAACTATTATAGTTAGCCTTTACTCCCTTCTCATCTTCTTGAGAATTCTGATAACCAATATCACCCATTCTTAGGGAAGTCGCGTAGGGTAAATACAGCGTGTTATCATCAAACTCTTCTAAATTATGCTCATGATAATCATGCATAAATGACTTACACACTGTTGCAGAAGCTCCAAATAAGTATGGAATTAACCAGCCATATCTCAAAACATTTCGTGTTAGCCCCATGTAGTGAATATCCATAAAGCCTTTGGATTCAGTATCTGTTGGTGATATTAATTCACGATATGACTGCCAGAACTCTAATGAAAATGAATAGTTAAAATGAATACCAGCAATTGCCTGCATTACGCTTCCATATCGATTAGCAAGTCCGCGTCTATAAACTGTTTTCATCATCCCTAGATTTGAACTGCCATAATTCGCAATAGGTATATTTGTTTGACCTCTTAATATACAAGGCATACTAGCAGGCCAAAATCGTTCATTTTCTGGCAAGTGTTTATAAATATAATTATGGATTGTCGTCAGCTCATTTAGAGCTTGATCAGCTCCCCTTAAGGGTTGGGTTACTAATTCAAGTAAAGCCTCACTAAAGTCTGTAGTGATTGCAGGGTTTTTTAGAGCAGAACCTAGCCCTTCTGGGTGCGGAGTTTGCGCAATATTTCCATCATCTGAAACTCGCAAACCCTCTTTTTCAATTCCTATAAGGTTAGCTTTAAGGCTATCCTTAAATGGCATCAGTGATTGGATTTTTTTATTAAGTTCCACAATATAATTTGAAATATTAAAGTCGTTATTTTACCTCGGACTTGTGTTTATGGTGATAATAGAAAATGTGTCCATTAAATACCTAGAATTTAAAAAATTGTGCCTTATAAAAATACCAGTATTGAAGTAGTAGTTGGGATAATACACAATAGTAATGAAGAGGTATTTATTGCTAAGCGCCAAAAAAATCAATTTATGGCGGGCTACTGGGAGCTACCAGGTGGCAAAGTAGAGCCAGGTGAAGATCACGTTAGCGCAGTCATAAGAGAGCTTTTTGAAGAAACGGGAATCACCGTAAAAGACTGCAAATTAGTTCAAAAGATTCAGCACATCTATCCTGAAAAAACTATCAATTTATCAGTTTATAGTATCGATGATTATTTAGGGGAGCCGGTAGGATTTGAAGGTCAAAAAATTACTTGGAGTAGTGCAGATAACTTCAAAAATTTCAAATTACTCCCAACCATGTGGAGAATTATTCATAAATTTTCACTGCCAAAATTTTATTGGATTACACCTGACAATCATCAATCCGATAT
>Ga0308018_10000278_pt1 | contig 27763 bp, 28 predicted proteins | sample Neamet282_FD_203130 | JGI IMG/M metagenome (GOLD analysis project Ga0308018, IMG submission 203130) | Marine microbial communities from water near the shore, Antarctic Ocean - #282 | ecosystem: Environmental > Aquatic > Marine > Unclassified | place: Southern Ocean | collected 2014-10-01
ACTAGAATTACTAATGGAGAATATAGGGTTAGGTAGCCTATCCCCATTTCGCAGCTCTGTAAGCAACGCATATGAGGCGCCCTTTCCCAGTCCGGCGTTTAAGATGGGGGTAAGGGCAATGCCAAGTCAGGTGCCAAGCATCCCTGATCAGTCATTGCAGGCCCAAGAAAAAGCCTGGACGTTTTTTTCCACTTTTGAAAAGCCTTTTTTATGTGTCGGTGCAGGTGACGATCCGATTACTAATGGCTTTGAAAAAATATTCTTAAAGAAAGTGCCTGGAACAAAGGGACAGCCTCACGCGATGATTGGCGGAGGGCACTTTTTCCAATGGCGCAAAGCCAAAGAGTTATCTCAGGTGTTGTCAGATTTTATTCACATTAATCTCTAATTAAAGACTAAGCTAGTCGTGTTATTACTTAGAGATTAATAATGCAGACTGGACTAAAGATTTTTGCGTATTTATTGATATGGACAACGCCGCTCCAAGTATTTTTGGTGCTTTGGGGCGTTTTTATTGTCCTTACAACCGATTACGGGGTCTTTTCGCTCACGCATAAAGTATTTTTTGTCGACTACTTGCCTGTTTTTATGGTGGTCATCAATTGGCTATATGTTTGGATTTGGGCGCCCTACCTTGATTTTATTTTCGGTTTGCCACTAATTTTAGCGCAGGCATTTAAGGCTCTGATTAGCACCTGGTTGGGATTTTGGATTCTAAGAAAAATAAAACAAAATAAAAGTGCCGCAGATAAAAACAGCAACTAACGCCGAGTTACTGAGAGCCATTCAACACTAAAAAAGGACAGCAACGATGATTAAAGCAAGCATCTCATTTTTAATTTCAGTAGCCATTGCCACGGTATTGTTGATTACACAGACGACCTTCACTAACCTAGTATGGTTGTCCAGCATGGATATGCCGATCGATGTGTCTGTTATTCTGTCAATGATGGCGAGCGATCTTATCAGCATGAATATTAAGGGCGAGTTCCCTGTGGGGGCGCTTGTATTGGTTGGAATGCTCATAGCCTTTATCGTCACGCGTATTTTACTTATTTGGGTGAATATAGATAAAAGGTATCTTTATGCTTTGGCTGGGGGCGCGACGCTTTTTGCCATTGTAGGCTTGATGCCCTTGGCGTTTTATAATCTTGATCTTATTGCCGGTGCGAGATCCGTGTTCGGTAAGGGGTATCTAATTTTTACAGGCATGATTGCAGGCTACTATTTTGGCGCTCGGCAAACGGAGGGTAGTACTAATGAAAGTCATTAAGTTTTTAACACTGTTTAGTGGGGTACTTGCTCTTATTCCAATGGCGAGCGCGGGCGTTCAGTATAAAACTGAAACCATTGTAGAAGGCTTAGACCACCCGTGGAGCATGGCCTTTATTTCTGACACTCAAATGTTGGTGACAGAGCTATCTGGAAACCTAAGATTAGTTACTGACGGAGAGCTGAGCCCAACACCCATAGAGGGGGTGCCTGAGGTTTTGTTTGCGGGCCAAGGAGGATTGTCTGAGGTACTTTTGCACCCAAGATTTGAAGAGAATAAATTTGTTTATCTATCCTTTTCAGCTCCCGATGCTGAGGAGACAACCTTAAACCGCTTAAATGTTATTCGGGCGCGATTAGACGGTGAGACACTTGTCGAGCACAAAACTATTTTTCAGTCAGACCCTCCGCGAAAGACTGCGGCTCACTATGGCGCGCGACTAGCCTTTATGGCGGACGGACGGTTGCTTATCACTTCTGGTGACGGCTTTAATTATCGAGAAAAAGCCCAAGATCTAGACAATCACTTTGGCAAAATTTTGCGAGTTAATGACGATGGCAGTACGCCAATGGATAATCCTTTTGTGAACACCCCAGGAGCACTGCCTGAAATCTGGTCCTATGGGCACCGCAATTTGCAGGGCTTGGTCATTAAGGGTGACGGCACTGTTTTTGAGCATGAGCATGGGCCGAAGGGTGGAGATGAACTTAACATCATAGAGCCGGGCAAAAACTATGGATGGCCTGCCATTACCTATGGCATTGATTATAGCGGCGCAATCATTTCGCCCTTTACGGAGCAACCAGGAATGGAGCAGCCGATAAAATATTGGGTACCTTCAATAGCCCTTTCCGGCATGACTCTGTATGAGGCAGATATGTTTCCAAGTTGGAAGGGCGATCTCTTTATTTCAGCTATGAAGCCGGGTGACCTAAGACGGCTTGAACTGGACGGTCAAAACGTCATTGAAGAAGAAATCTTATTTGCTAAGTTGGGCAGGATTCGAAATGTCATTACCGCCCCAGATGGCAGCTTGATTCTTGCCACTGATGGAGCAGAAGGCAAAATAATTAGGGTCTACGCTGACAATCCGGGCAGTTGATTGGCGGCGGGGGCAACGCACCCGCCCGAGTTTATTGGCTGCGTAAAGACGATAGACCCGCCTGTAATTGTTGCAAATGCTCATGCAGTTGCGGGCCTTTCTTTTGTGCAATGCCAATAGCCAAAACATCGATCACCGCCAGATGAGCAATCCGCGATGACAGCGGCGTATAAATTTGAATATCTTCTTTCGCGTCCACCTCAATCGGAATTGAAGCCCCAAGGGCAACCGGAGAGCCACTAGGCGCTAAAGCAATGACTAGGCCCCCTGAGTTCTTTACCAACTCCATCGAATCTAGCAGCGCTTGAGATCGCCCTGACTGCGAGATAGCAATAACCACGTCGCCTGCGTGGAGAGAAGTAGCGGACATGTTTTGAAGATGGGGATCAGAGTATGCAGCAGAGGTGATTTGAAGCCTGAAGAATTTATGCTGTGCGTCAAAGGCCACTGCGGCCGAGGCGCCAAAGCCATAGAACTCGACACGGCCAGCAGCGCAAATTGCAGCAACAGCGGCTTCGAGATTTTCTAGTACCAAACTATCGCGAACCTTTAGCAAGGCATCAACCGTAGAGTCAAAAACCTTATGGGTATATTCTCGGGTAGAGTCTGTGTCGGTAACTGCAATCTGGCCATAACTTGGGCTCGAAGCAAGTTGTTGGGCTAGCGCGAGCTTAAAATCTTGAAAGCCCTTACAACCAACGGCGCGACAAAATCTAACAACGGTGGGTTCACTCACTGAAGCCTGTTGGGCCAAATCTACGATACGCATGCGGATAACATTTAGCGGCGATTTGAGAACAAAGTCGGCAACTTTGCGTTCCGATTTCCGTAGCGCAGGTAAGGTGTCACTGATGGTTTGAGTTAATTGAGCAGGTTTCATGAGTAATCCAAAATAAGTTATGTAAAAAATTTACAAGAAAACAGCCTATATTGCTAGTTTTGTAGTAAAAAAAGACTCATTTAGGGTTTATTTTGACTATTTCGTCACTTTATAGGCCGTTGGGTGGATTGATCTTGGTTAAAACTGAAAAGAAATTAAGTTGATCCCGATTTTTGCTCGTTAAATTGTTAGACTGCAAGCCTATGGACGTAACCTCAATATTACATAATCTCAACGCACCCCAAGAACAGGCAGTTACCAGCGACAAGCAGCACCTTTTAGTATTAGCGGGTGCTGGTAGCGGGAAAACGCGCGTTCTGGTGCATCGTATCGCCTGGAAAATTCAGGTGGATAATGTCTCGCCTTACGGCATTCTAGCGGTGACTTTTACTAATAAAGCTGCCCGTGAAATGCGTGAGAGGATCGATGAGTTATTGGGCATGTCATTGAGAGGGATGTGGGTAGGGACTTTTCATGGTTTGGCGCATCGATTGTTAAAGTCCCACTGGCGGGATGCCAAATTACCAGAAAATTTTCAAATTTTAGATTCCGATGATCAGCTACGGATGGTTAAGCGCGTCATGCGCAGTATGGACCTAGACGAGCAACGCTGGCCGCCAAAGCAGGCACAATGGTGGATAAACGGTCAAAAAGATGAGGGCTTGCGGTCTGCCCACATTCAAGAAGGTGGAGACCTTTACCTGGCGACTATGCTGCGGATCTATAGAGGCTATGAAGAAACCTGCGAACGCTTAGGCGTGATTGATTTTGCCGAATTACTACTGCGAGCTTTAGAGCTATGGAAGCATAATCCTTCGGTATTAGAGCACTACCAGCAGCGCTTCAAGCATATTTTAGTGGATGAATTTCAAGACACTAACGCGGTTCAATATGCCTGGTTGAGATTGCTGGCGGGGAAAGTGAGTGCCGTCACCGCAGTAGGTGATGATGACCAATCAATTTACGGTTGGCGTGGCGCTAAGGTAGAAAACATTCTTAGCTATGAACGAGATTTTCCTGACACTGAGACAGTAAAACTAGAGCAAAACTATCGTTCGACGTCGAACATCTTGCTAGCGGCTAATGCGGTGATTGCAAAGAATGCCGGTCGCCTTGGGAAAAATCTTTGGACTGATGCAGGAGAAGGGGAAGCTATTGCGCTCTATTCTGCTTTTAATGAACACGACGAAGCCCGTTATATCGCAGATCGATTGCATAGCTGGAGTAATGAAGGGAATCGGCGTGAAGACGCGGCGATTCTTTATCGCTCTAACGCACAATCACGAGTGCTAGAGGCGGCATTATTACAGGCGGAAATCCCTTACCGTATCTATGGTGGACAGCGCTTTTATGAACGGCTGGAAATCAAAAATGCTCTTTCTTATTTACGCCTCATGTTGAATTGTCACGATGACGTGGCTTTTGAGCGAGTAGTCAATGTGCCACCTCGTGGCATTGGTGAACGTACCCTAGAGCTAGTCCGAGAATTGGCTCGAGATAACGTGACTTCACTTTGGTCAGCAGCAGTTGCGATGGTCACTGAAAAGCGCATGGCGGCGCGAGCAACCAACGCTATTGCCGCTTTTATTGAGCTAGTTAATGAAATGAGCGGACAGCTTGATGAGCTGCCGTTGGCTGAACAAGCGGATAATGCAATACAACACAGTGGTCTGATAAGCATGCATCGCCGGGAAAAAGGCGAACGAGGACAGGCCCGCGTTGAAAATCTCGAGGAGCTCGTTGGCGCTTGCCGAAACTTTGAAGCGGAAGACAGGGACTTGCCTGTTCTGCCACAGTTTTTAGATCAAGTGGCCTTAGATGCTGGCGATCGCCAAGCTGATGAAGATCAAGATGCTGTGCAGTTAATGACCTTGCACAGCGCAAAGGGACTTGAATTTCCGTTGGTATTTATTGCCGGAATGGAAGAAAATTTGTTTCCGCACAAGAGGTCATTGGACGAGTCTGGACAGCTAGAAGAAGAGAGGCGCTTGGCTTATGTGGGAATAACACGCGCTATGGAGAAGCTTTATCTGACTTTCGCTGAAACTCGCTCCATTTACGGAACTGAATCGTTTAATTCAGTGTCTAGGTTTGTGCGTGACATTCCAAAAGAGGTAATAGAAGAGGTCCGCATACAAAATACCATCGCTCGGCCCACCAGCTACGCTGCGGGTGCTATGCGCAGTGACCAGGGTGATGAAACTGGATTTCAGTTGGGCCAGCAGGTCAATCATAATGTTTATGGCGAAGGGGTGATTTTGAATTTCGAAGGTAATGGCCCGCGAGCGCGTGTGCATGTAAGCTTTGAGGACGTTGGGACTAAAATTTTAATTCTTGCGTCGGCAAATTTGGCCGCCGTATAAAAAGAGTGGAAAACACTGCAAAAGAGGGTAAAAAATGCGCATTATAGTAACCGTACTGTTCGCTTTGTTCTTGGTTAGTTGTAGCGGGGGCGAGGATAAGACAGTCGCCACTGGCGTCACTGAGAAACAACAACTTTTTAAATGGAAGTTGGTCACCACGTGGCCTAAAAATTACCCGGGATTGGGCACGGGGCCGGAAAATTTCGCTAAAAAAGTTAATGCGATGAGTGACGGTAGATTGCAGATTAAGGTGTTCGGTGCGGGTCAAATGGTCCCTGCGTTTGAAGTTTTTGATGCTGTGTCTCAAGGCACTGCCGAAATGGGACATGGTGCTTCTTACTACTGGACCGGAAAGGCAAAGGCTGCTGCATTTTTCACCTCGATCCCTTTTGGGCTTAACGCTCAAGAGATGAACGGATGGCTGCACTATGGTGGTGGGCTGGAGTTGTGGCGTGAACTTTATGCTGATTTCAACTTGGTTCCTTTTGCTGCAGGCAATACTGGCGTGCAAATGGCCGGATGGTTCAATCGAGAAATAAACTCCATGGATGATATAAAGGGATTGAAAATGCGTATCCCAGGAATGGGAGGGGATGTTATTACTCGCGCCGGCGGAGTGTCTGTGACCATCGCTGGGGGTGAACTTTATACTGCGATGCAGACTGGCGTTATCGATGCTCTTGAATGGGTGAGTCCATATAATGACATCGCACTTGGCTTTCATCAGGTCGCCAAATACTACTATTACCCTGGTTGGCACGAACCGGGTCCCACCCTAGAGTTGATTGTTAATAAAGATGCTTTGGCGACCTTACCGAAGGATTTACAGGCGATTGTTGAAACCGCCGCCCGGGCCGTTAATCAAGATATGCTCGATGAATATACCGCCCGTAACAACGAGGCGCTGGTGCAGTTGGTTGATGTTCATGGTGTGCAACTAAAGAAATTACCCGATGAGGTTATTCGAGAGCTGCGAAAAATTTCTGGTGAAATGCTTGAGGAACTATCGGAAGACTCAGAGCTGTCCCGACGTATTGCTGAGTCAGCTAAAGCCTTCCAAAAGCAAGCCACAGCGTATCACAGCATTTCTGAAGAGGCGTATTATCAAGCTCGCAAAGAGAAATAGACGCTTATATGAGCGAAGTATAGGCGAGAGTTATTGCCAGCTTTAAAAGTGCTGGTATTAATTTCTCCAAAAAGTGGGGGTAAACAGCACCAGCAGAGTAAATATTTCCAGTCGTCCTAAGAGCATTCCCCAGCTCAGGACTACCTTGGCAAAACTACTAATTTCTGCGTAGTTAGTTGCAACGCCCCCCAACCCGGGACCAAGGTTGTTTAGTGCAGCTGCAGTGGCTGACCAGGCTGTTACGTAGTCCAATCCTGAAGCCAACAGCAGCAGGACCATTAGATAAAACAGTGCTAAATAAACCCCAAAGAAAGCCCAGACCGCATCCACTACTCTGTCTGGAATCCGGCGGTTGCGTATTTTAATGGGCAGTAGTGCATTAGGATGTACTAGCCGATAAACCTCTCGAATGCCTTGCTGCGCCATAATCAGCATTCGACCAATCTTGATGCCGCCACCTGTAGAACCCGCGCAAGCGCCGAAGAAACTTAAAAATATTAAAAAGAAGGGTAAAAAGGTTGGCCAGCTATTGAACTCAGTTGTGGTAAATCCGGTGGTGGTTAGCATTGAGACTAGCTGAAATACGCCGAGACTGAAGCTGTCTTCCCAGCCGTAGGTGCCGCTAAAATAAAGATATGAACAGGTAATCAATATTCCGAATAATAGGAGATAAATGTACATCCGAGCTTCTGCATCTGCCCAATAAAAAGTAAGGCGCCGGTTATGCCAAACGTGGTAGTGCAGAGCAAAGTTCAGCCCCGAGACGATCATGAAAAAGGTACAGATAGCCATGATTAGATCACTATCAAAGAAGCCAATGCTCGCGTCATGGGTCGAAAATCCACCAATAGCGACGGTGGAAAAGCTATGCCCGATAGCATCAAAACCGCTCATCCCCGCGAACCAGTAGGCTAGCGCGCAGACAATGGTGAGTGTTAGGTAGATTTTAAACAACACATTAGCTGTTTCAGCAATGCGCGGGGTTAACTTGGAGTCTTTCATGGGCCCAGGTGTTTCCGCCCGGTATATTTGCATGCCGCCGACACCTAGCATAGGTAAAATAGCCACGGCAATAACCACAATCCCGATGCCGCCCAGCCATTGTAACTGCTGCCGATAATAGAGAATTGAGCGGGGCAATTCATCGAGACCCGATAAAACCGTTGCTCCGGTGGTCGTTAATCCAGAGACTGATTCAAATAATGCGTCAACAAAGGACAGGTTAGTCGCCTCAGAAAACATGAGAGGCAAGGTCCCAAAAGTGCTAAGTACTAGCCAGAAAAACACAGTGACAAAAAAGCCATCCCGCGTTCTCAGTTCTCCGGTGCGGCCTCTAGATGGGAGCCAGAAAACTAATCCAACGAGTTGTGTGATGGCAAAAGCTGCCAAGAACATCGGCGTAGTATTCTCTTCATAGATGTGCGCGACGAGGATTGGTGAGAGCATTGTTAGGCTGAATATCATCAGCAGCATGCCTAAAACTCGCGATATAACAGCAATATGCATAAAGGGGCACGTCCTAGAAAAAAGTGAATCCGACCGCAAAGAGTTTTTCAACGGCCTTAGTATTTTCTTTGTCGACGACAAACACTATAACGTGGTCGTCGGTCTCTATTACGGTGTCATGATGAGCAATGATGACCTCTCCATTTCGGACCAACGCCGCTAACGTAGATCCTGGGGGCGACTTAATATCACCAATCGCGCGGCCTACCACCTTTGATGATTTTGCATCACCATGGACAATGAATTCTAAGGCTTCCGCAGCACCTCGTCGCAGAGAGTGTGCAGTAACAGTATCGCCTTTGCGGACATGGGTCAGCAGTGAGCTTGTTGTCGCCTGTTGCGGAGATATAGCGATATCAATTTGCCCACCCTGCATTAGATCTGCATACACCGGATTACTGATTAGCGTCATGACTTTTTTGGCACCAAGACGCTTGGCTAGAAGAGAGGCCATGATGTTGACTTCATCATCGTTGGTTAGAGCCAAGAACACGTCGGTTTTATCAATGTTTTCATCCAACAGCAGCTCTTGATCCGTGGCTGAACCGTTTAAAACTACTGCGCGATTTAGCTTTTCAGATAAATAGGCTGCCCGGGTAGGGGAAACTTCAATGACTTTAATATTGTAATCTTCTTCAAGGGCTTTGGTCAGTCTAAAGCCAATGTTGCCGCCACCAGCGATAACCAGTCGGTGATAAGGCTTTTCAAGACGGCGCAGCTCACCCATGACCTTACGTATGTTTTTCTTGGCTGCAATAAAAAACACTTCATCGCCATCTTCGATGACCGTATCACCTACCGGGAAAATGGCCCGATCCTTTCGGTAGAGTGCGGCAACGCGCGCATCTGCCTTCGGTATATGCTCTTTCAGGGTACGTAACTCTTGGCCCACCAGAGGACTATCTTTAACCGCGCGCAAGCCCACTAGCTGAAGAGCGCCGTCAGCAAAATCCAGAACCTGCAGTGCCCCAGGTTGTTCAATCAGTCGACGAATGTAATCGGTGACAGCTTGTTCCGGCGCGATCATTACATCCACCGGCATATTTTTGTCATTGAAAAGAAGGCTTTTATATTTCGGGTTGGTGTAATTGTATGCTCGCACTCGGGCTATTTTAGTCGGCGTTTGGAACAGTGAATAGGCCACTTGGCAAGCGGTAATGTTAATTTCATCGCTACTAGTCACCGCGACCAGCATATCTGCATCTTCGATCCCGGCCTGAACCAAAACATCTGGATAGCTGCCTGTGCCGACTACCGTTCTAATGTCGAGGCGATCTTGTAACGCGCGCAATACTCCTTCATCGATATCGACTAAGGTCACATCGTTGTATTCACGAGCTAGAGTTTCGGCGAGCGTTCCGCCAACTTGACCGGCACCTACTATAATTATTTTCATTGTTATTCCGGGCCTTTATCGACGCCTTTGTCGACAGATGGTTTTTTGCAAAGTCTTGCGTAGTAAAACCCATCAGAGCCGTTTATGGTGGGGAATAATTGTCGGCCGCAATCTGTAGCCACCCCCCAACTAGCCTCAATGGTCATTATTTCTGCTTCGTTGTGGCTAGCCACAAAAGCTTTTACTATCTGATCGTTCTCCTCCGGCAAGATTGAGCAGGTTGCATAGACTAAAATACCCTCATTGCTCAGAGTTTGCCAGAGTATTTCTAGCAACCTTGCTTGAATACCGGCTAGCTTATCAATATCCGCGGGTTTCCGCAGTATTTTGATGTCTGGGTGGCGTCGTATAACACCAGTTGCAGAACAGGGGGCGTCTAATAAAATGCGGTCAAAAGTTTGTTTATCCCACCAGCTATCGAGATCACCGGCATCAGCAACTTTGAGCTGCGCGCTGAGCCCCAGTCTTGAAAGGTTTTCTTCCACCCTAGGCATGCGCCTGGCCTCAGAGTCGATCGCTAAAACAGAGCTTAGACTAGGTTCAGCTTCAAGAATGTGACAGGTTTTACCTCCTGGCGCAGAGCAGGCATCTAACACTGACTGACCCGGCTTTAAACATAGCAACCCAGCGGCTAGCTGCGCGGCTTCATCTTGCACGCTTACATCGCCTTCAGAAAAGCCGGGCAGAGCAGTAACATCGACAGGTGAATCTAGGACCACACCATCTTCGCTGTGTCTTGTTTGCAGTGCAGTAATACCTGCGACTTCTAGACGCTGTATATATTCATTACGGAGGCCATGCCGTCGATTAACCCTCAAAGTCATTGGACCGCGATCATTATTGGCAGCAACAATGTCATCAATGGTAGCTTGAGGCCACGCATGAATGAGTTTTTTCATTAACCATTTTGGATGAGCAGATTGAAATGTTGCGTTATTTGCCTGCTCTTCTAGCAAAGTCGTTTTTTGCCGCTGAAAACTTCTCAATACAGCATTAACCAACCCTTTTGCCCATTTACGATTGAGACCATTTACAGCGGAAACGGTTTCATTGACCACAGCATGCTCTGATATGCGCATATACAATAGCTGATATATCCCACACACAATAAGGCCTTGAATTTCTAGGTCTTTTTCGCGTAGTGGCTTTTGGATTAGCTGCTTTAGTAAGATTGAAATTTGCGGGTACCAACGAAGAGAGCCAAAGCAGATTTCTTTGAATAGCGCGCGATCCTTTTCATCAACACGAGCCGCGTATTCGGGGAGTAGCATCGACAGCGACTGGCCACGAAGCACCTTAGCGATGACTTCTGCGGCCGCTACACGAATCGGCATTTGTCTTGTGCTTGATGCGTTATAGGCCAAGTAATTTCCCGTTAGCAAACAGCTCTGAGCGCGATTTCATGAGTTCTCCAATCGGCATTCTAGGCTTGCCGGCCAATTGAATTTCTTTTAGTAACAAGGCATCTTGACCGCAGCCGACTAACAGGCCTTCAGAATCAAATGAAACTATTTGCCCCGCAGCCACCTCACTATGGTCCGCGACAATAACCGCGTCCCAGACCTTAAATCGCTGTCCGTCAATTAACGAAAAGGCGGTTGGCGACGGGTTAAAAGCGCGTATACAACGATGTATATTTGTCGCTGACAGACTCCAATTAATCTGAGCTTCAGATTTATCAATTTTGGATGCGTAAGTGCTCTGGGTATCATCTTGCTCGATGCTGACGGCATTTCCGGCCTCAAGTTTGGCGAGTATGTTGGCCAATGAGGACGAACCTAAGACCGCAAGCCTCTTATATAAGGTGCCGCTTGTTTCGCTGTCAGATATTGAGCATTGAGCGGTTGAGAGAATTGAGCCGGTGTCGAGACCTGAATCCATCTGCATAATAGTTACACCACCCTTGGCATCGCCTGCTTCAATTGCCCTTTGGATAGGCGCCGCCCCACGCCATCTAGGAAGAATTGAGCCATGAACATTAATGCAACCCAGCCGAGGCGTATTCAAGATAGCTTGTGGAAGAATTAGCCCATAGGCTACAACGACCATGAGATCTGCTTGCAGGCGGGCCATAATTTCTTTTTGCCCTCCTTCTTTAAGAGACACGGGCTGAAAAACCTGAATATTGTGGGCCTCAGCTAGTTTTTTCACCGGGCTAGATGATAGCTTTTTCCCTCGACCCGCGGGACGATCTGGCTGGGTATATGCAGCCACAACTTGGTGGCTATTATCGCTAATAATAGACTGGAGATGAGATGCAGCAAAATCTGGTGTTCCAGCGAAAATAATTCTCACTTACTTATATCCTATGCCTGCTGTTTTTTCAGCTTTTTGCGGATCATTTGTCGCTTCAATGGGGATAGATAATCGACAAACAGTTTCCCCTCTAGGTGATCGATCTCGTGTTGAATACAAATGGCTAAAAGTCCAGAGGCCTCCTCTTTAAATGCATTTCCATCTCGATCTAAGGCAGAAATCATTACGTGAGCCGGACGATTTACAATTTCATAAAACCCTGGAACAGAAAGGCAACCCTCATCATATGGTTCGGTATTTTTATCTAGTATCTCGATTTCTGGGTTAATAAAGACTCTCGGTTGAGATCGATCTTTTGACAAATCCATAACGATAACGCGCTCATGCACATCCACCTGGGAGGCGGCTAAGCCGATGCCATCAGAATCGATCATTGTTTCCAGCATATCGTCCACCAAGCGTTGTATCGAGCCATTCACCTCTTTCACTGGCGTGGCTTTGATGCGCAGTCGTGGATTTGGGTACTGAAGAATTTCTAGTTTAGCCATGAATTCATTATTCTGGGTGCAACCACATATGTTGTAAGGTTAGATCAATTAGTATACATGATCAGCCCTAAAATGAAGATGGTAGCGCACTAAAAGTCTATTGCTGAGGCATTTTCTTCATATAATACTCATATACATCCGTTCGCTACTAAATCCGCAAAAGGGGAGTGGTATTAAAGGGTGTCAGTAGCACTTGCGAATGTTACTCTCGGTTTCTCACGAACGCTCTCTCAGGGATTAATTATGCGTAAACTGCCGGTTCTACTAATTGTACTGCTAACATCTCTCAATGGTCACGCCGTTCACGAATGCGGTTCTCCGCACCTAGCGATTAGTTCGAATGGACATGCCGATCAAGGCTGTGAGAACCTTAAAGAAACAGATTTCTTTTACGGGGACCCACGGGGAGACGCACCTGAATTGTCAGTTCGCGGTCGTCACAATGTAGGCGTTCGGACCCTGCAGCTGGTCAACCTAAATCAACTGGACATTCTCAGCTACAGTGAACAACAGACAAACCCGCGTTATGACCGAAAGCTGACGATTGAAGTCTGGTATCCCGCCAAACTTCAAGCAGATCAAAAGCAAATTACAACATACAGTGACGTACTCGGACACGGCGCAAATGATCCAGCACGACCGAATCTACCCTTCCGTTTTGGCGGTAGAGCGGCTCGTAATGCCGAAGCCGATGCCAGCAGTAAATCATTGCCCCTAGTGATAATTTCTCATGGTTATTCCGGATCCAGAGTGATCATGACCTGGCTGGCAGAAAACCTGGCATCAAAGGGCTATATCGTGGCCGCCATAGACCACACCGAATCAACCCACGCGGACGCAGAATCTATCAGCAGTACGATGATAAACAGACCTCGGGACATAAACTTTGTCATTAGCAGCATGGATGAGCTGAGCCAAAACTCTGGCTCGTTCCTGTTCGGGATGATCAACGCAGAGCTCACCGCGGTAGTCGGATACTCCATGGGCACATACGGCGCGCTAAGCGCCGCAGGTGTGGGTGCTAGCCAAGGAGCGGTAGACTATCCGGGAGGTGTCCCTGGTCGTCATCTGGCAAGCCTGCAGGCGGGAGACCCAAGGTTCGAGGCGATGCTCGATAAGCGGATCAAAGTGATAGTTGCATTCGCACCTTACGCCCCCGCTGGGTACTGGAGCGCAGTAGGCATAAAAAATCTAAAGGTACCCAGCCTTTTTATCGTTGGTTCTCAGGATCAGACCACCGGTTTTGCCGCAGCGCAATGGCTATTTGACAATGCTATAAACTCAGACCGCTACCTATTGGTGTATCAAGGGGCCATACACGAGGTTGCCACTAATCCGGCGCCGCCCCTAGCAGATCTTCACCCCCGTGAATATGCCCACTATCAGGAGCCCGCCTGGGACAACCGCCGCCTCAACAATGTCAATCAACACTTTATAACGGCCTTTCTGGGCAAGCACCTGCTCGGTAATTCGTCCAAGTACGGCGATTACTTGAAGCTGCCGGTCATGTCAAATGACTCGCCGCGAACTGACACTAGCGACCCCAACTACTGGAAAGGTTTTGCCAAATGGACGGCAATCGGTATGGAGCTACACCGGAGAAGAGCTCAAACCGTTGAGTAAACTTATGACACATACCGTAAATTACCAGCCTATTGATCTGGATGGGCTCACAGATTTTGGTTGCCCTTGAATTGAAAAATACGGACGCAAATGAAAATGGCTTTTACCAGAGGTGAGTTTAGTGCATAGGGGTAATCTAGTTGGCCAAACTTGTAGGCCGCCAAAACTTTAGCGATATACAGCAAAGCGCGCACCTGACAGAGTTGCACATCGCCAGTGGTTGCGGTAGTCTGCCGAATTATTAGCTTAGGTGACTAACGTTATGACTAAACCTTTCGTTGCAATTTTAATGGGTTCTGATTCCGACTTGCCGGTCATGGAAGCGAGCTTTGAAATTTTGAAAAAGTTTGATATTCCTTTTGAGGTTAAAGTGACTTCTGCGCATCGTACGCCTGAAGCCACCCACAGCTTTGTAACAGACGCTGATGCTCGAGGATGTGTTGCATTTATATGTGCAGCGGGCATGGCCGCACATTTAGCTGGCGCGGTTTCCGCGACGACATTGAAGCCTGTTATAGGTGTTCCTATTAATGGATCGCTAGATGGCCTCGACGCGCTTCTTTCAACAGTGCAGATGCCGGGTGGTATACCCGTAGCAACGGTAGCTATTGGTAAGGCCGGAGCTAAAAATGCAGCCTACTTAGCGGCTCAAATTATCGGCGTTTCTGATCCTGAGATGCATCAAAAATTGATTGATGAACGTGCGGCTAATGCTGCGGCGATTATCGCAAAAGATGCCGCCCTTCAGGAAAAGCTGAAAAACAGCTGACTACCTTGTGAGTGAATGGAGCGGTCACGCTCAAATCATCCAGGCGACACAGGTCCTTAAAAATGGGGGTGTAGTTGCCTATCCTACTGAAGCTGTTTGGGGCTTGGGGTGTGACCCTTGGTCTGAAGCAGCCGTAGAAAAAATTCTTTGCTTAAAGAATCGTCATGTAAATAAGGGATTGATCTTAATCGCCAGCGAGGTTTCTCAATTCGAGTCCCTACTTCGGGATCTGAGCGAGCAGCAGAGAGTTCTTTTCAGTGGCAAGCAATCTAGGCCCACGACATGGTTAGTGCCTGATAATGGCCGAGCCCCACGATGGATTGTTGGCCGGCACACTACCATTGCGCTGCGAGTGACTAAGCATCCAGTGGCGGCGGCGCTTTGTGATATTTTTGGTGGGCCGATTGTCTCAACCTCGGCAAACCCGCAAAGTTTGCCGGCAGCGGCTACAGGGCATAAAGTAGAAGATTACTTTGGAGAAGACATAGATTTTAAGGCTCCTGGAGAGATAGGAGAGGCAGTGAGAGAAAGTGAGATCAGAGATTTACTAACTGGAGGGGTAATTCGGCCAGGATAGAATGCAAGAAATCGATAAACAAAAGGTCAAGGACTATTTACTTGGGTTACAAGACGACATTTGCTCGGCATTGTCGTCTGAGAGCAGTATCGACTGGCGAGAAGACAATTGGGCGCGTGATCAGGGCGGCGGTGGTCGGAGCAGAGTAGCTGCAGATGACGCTGATTTTGAGAAAGTGGGAGTGAACTTTTCTCATGTCCACGGCGATCAGTTACCCCCAACTGCCAGCCAGAGTCGTCCAGAGCTAGCGGGACGAAGTTGGCAAGCGATGGGCGTCTCTTTAGTCATACATCCCCAAAATCCCTATGTACCAACAGCGCATGCTAATGTCAGATTTTTTATCGCAGAGAAAGAGGGTGCTGAACCGGTATGGTGGTTTGGGGGTGGTTATGACCTCACCCCCTACTATGGCAATGAAGAAGATTGCCGGCATTGGCACAGCATAGCTAAAGAGGCCTGTGAACCATTTTCAAAGGAACTCTATCCGCGGCTAAAAAAGTGGTGTGACGACTATTTCTACTTGCCCCACCGGAAGGAGCCGCGTGGCATTGGTGGTTTATTCTTTGATGATTTCAACGAGCTTGGATTTGATCAGAGCTTTGCGCTCATGCGTAGTATTGGCGACAGTTTTTCGTCTGCCTACATGCCTATTTTTCAGCGTCGACGAAAGACCGCTTACGGGGAAAGAGAGCGAAAATTTCAACTTTATCGCCGCGGCAGGTACGTTGAATTTAATCTGGTCCATGATCGAGGCACCTTATTTGGTCTTCAAAGTGATGGCCGCACAGAATCAATTTTAATGTCATTGCCGCCATTGGTGCGGTGGGACTACGACTGGTCACCAGAGCCGGGCTCCGATGAGGCCGAGCTTTACGATAGATATTTAATTCGGCAGGAATGGATTTAATGACAGATAAATACGCTGTTTTTGGCAACCCCATTGCCCACAGTAGATCACCAACGATTCATCAGATGTTTGCGCAGCAGACTGGGCAGTCGATGGAGTATGTTTCTCAGTTGGTTGAGGTAAATGACTTCGCTGCCGCAGCTACCGTCTTCTTCGGCAACGGAGGCATGGGCCTAAATGTTACGGTTCCTTTTAAGCAAGACGCCTTTGATTATGCCGCTAAAAAAACCGAAAGGGCCGCATTAGCGGGAGCGGTCAATACGCTAATGGTGCAACCTGACGGCACCCTGCTTGGAGATAACACTGATGGTGTTGGTTTAGTTGGGGACATAATAAATCGGTTAGCCTGGACAATAAAAGCTAAACGGGTATTAGTTTTGGGCGCCGGCGGTGCTGTCAGAGGTATTTTGGAACCACTTTTAGCACAGCAACCACAACATGTTGTGATTGCGAATAGAACACTGAGTAAAGCGCTTGAATTGTCAAAAGATTTTACTGAACTAGGTTATTTGCTGGGCTGTAGTTTGGACATGCTGGATGGTCAAGAGTTTGACCTGATTATTAATGGCACCAGCGCTACCCTTCACGGAGAGCCGCTAAGCTTGCCACAGAGTTTACTGGGAGCTGAAAATGCTGCTTGCTATGACATGATGTACGGCTCTGCGCCAACGCCTTTTGTCCAGTGGGCATTGAATGGCGGTGCGACGGCCTCAGACGGATTGGGGATGCTCGTTGGGCAGGCCGCCGAGTCGTTCTACTTGTGGCGCGGAGTGCAGCCAAACACCGCCGAGGTGGTTAAAGCTTTGCGAGAAGCGCTTTGATATTTAGTCTTGCTCAAGTTCTAGCAAATACTGATTTTTCAATTTCACATAATTAGCAGGCGAGTAGCTAAAAAAGGTCTTTTCTTTTTCACTAACCTCTCGCAATTGTTTGCACGGGTTACCAACATAGACGAAACCACTGGGTAAAGTTTTCCCGGGCGGCACGATACATCCAGCACCTATGATCACCTCGTCTTCTACGATTACTCCGTCATTTACGATAGCACCGTTACCCACCAAGATACGATTACCTAAAGTGCAACCGTGCAGGATTGCGCGGTGGCCAACAACGACATCCTCACCAATACTGAGAGGCCATCCTGCTGGATTAAAGTCAGAAGCATGAGTAATGTGTAGCACGGCATTGTCTTGGATATTAGATCGCGCGCCAACAGTGATAGAGTGCATGTCTCCGCGAATAACCGCTCCCGGCCAAACTGATACGTCGTCTCCTAAACTAACATTGCCAATGACTGTTGCAGCGAGGTCAACATAAACCCGAAGTCCGAGATTGGGATAAATTCCCCCGTGTGAGCGAATAGAGTGATCCATATTGAGTAATGCCATATATAATAGAGTTCCCTATTGTGATGATATTGTGATGGTTTTTTCAACTAAAAAAAGATTTATCGCTGGTGTTACTTGCCCCAAGTGCTCTGTTATGGATAAGCTCCAGGCTTTTTCTGAGGACGGAGTTGATTTCCGAGAGTGCGTTAGCTGCGGATTTAAGGATGAAATGCGAATTTCCTCTTCACCTAAAGAAGTTCAAACGCGAGTTAATCTGAGCAAAGATGAAATTAATCAACAAATTAGCGCCGTGAAAATAGTCGATCCTAAAGAATAATATGACGGTTTATTAATCACCCACTGCAGAGTAATACGGCGCAGTCACGTTCTATTAAATTTGATCCTATTCAAGCTAGTGAAACGTATCTTTGTTTGTTACAATCGCGCCGCGCGAGCCGACGCGGTTGACGTAAAGCCTTGTTGAGAGTGCGCAATAACATTATTTTTTGAATTATCATGGAGAATTAAGCGATGTTGAAAAGAGCGAAAGCACTTTTCTTGGGTTTGCTGAGTCTTGCGAGTTTGTTATTCGCGGGAGGCGTGAGTGCAGAGAGCGCGACGCGGCAACTTAACATGCCCCAGGGAGTTACCGAAGTCAGCCAAGCGGCTTACGATATTCACATGATTATGATTTGGATCTGTACGGTCATCGGCGTGCTTGTCTTCGGCTTTATGTTCTACATTATGTACGCCCACCGAAAATCCAGAGGCGTTACCGCAGAGCACTTTCATGAGAATCTGTTGGTTGAGGTGCTTTGGACAGTCATTCCCGCGCTCATTTTGATTGTGATGGCAGTGCCAGCCACTACGGCGCTTCTAAAAGTTTATGACACTGAAAACCCTGACATTGACATCAAAGTTACTGGGTATCAATGGAAATGGCAGTATGAGTATATAGGTGAAGGCGTTAAGTTCATGAGTGAACTGCGCACCTCTCAGGATGAGATTTATGGGCGCGAGCCGAAGGGAGAACATTATCTTCGTGAAGTAACCCAACCTTTAGTTATTCCTACTAACAAAAAAGTTCGCTTTTTAATTACTGGCAACGATGTTATTCACAGCTGGTGGGTGCCTGACTTTGGTGTCAAAAGAGACGCTGTGCCGGGTCTTTTCACTGCGGCCTGGGCGAAGACTGATCAGCCCGGAACCTATGTTGGTGAGTGCACGGAGTTGTGTGGCTCCGGCCATGCTTTTATGCCGGTAGTGGTTGAGGTTAAAGAAGAAGCGGAATATGACGCCTGGCTGGCAGGGAAGAAAGAAGAAGCCGCAGGTTACGCATCAACTATTGGCAAGCAATGGACCTTTGACGAACTAATGGTGAAAGGAGAAGAGGTTTATGGTCGCTCTTGTGCCGGTTGTCACCAAACAAATGGCGAAGGCATTCCAGGGGTATTCCCTGCGCTTAAAGATAGCCCTATTGCACTAGGGCCACCTGCAGGACACATCGGCATTCTTATTAATGGTGTAGCCGGTACTTCCATGCAGTCGTTTGCTGAGCAACTCTCAGAAGTTGAGATTGCTGCTGTTGTGCATTATGAGCGTAATGCTTGGGGCAATGATGTCGGTGACATCGTTCAGCCTATTGATGTTCTTAATTTTAAACAAAGCCAATAGGGAGTAACTTAAATGGCGCATGGTCCCTCACAAAACTTTTTTAGTCGCTGGCTTTTCAGTACCAACCATAAAGATATTGGCACCCTATACCTTTGGTTTAGTTTTGCTATGTTTCTGCTTGGCGGGGCTTTTGCAATGGTTATTCGGGCGGAATTATTTCAGCCAGGAATGCAGCTGATCAAACCCGAATTTTTCGTTCAAATGACTACCATGCATGGCCTAGTGATGGTTTTCGGCGCTATCATGCCGGCCTTTGTAGGCTTGGCGAATTGGATGATTCCAATGATGATCGGCGCGCCGGACATGGCTTTACCCCGGATGAACAACCTTAGCTTTTGGATATTGCCTTTTGCGTTTGCGATTCTTACTTCCACATTATTTATGGAAGGCGGTGGTCCCAACTTTGGCTGGACGTTCTACGCTCCGCTATCGACAACCTATGCTCCTGATACAGTTAACTATTTCATTTTTGGTGTTCATATCATGGGCGCCTCATCAATTATGGGCTCGATTAACATCATCGCTACGGTGATGAATATGCGTGCACCTGGCATGACTTATATGAAGATGCCGATGTTTGTTTGGACGTGGGTAATTACTGCGTTCCTTTTGGTGGCGGTAATGCCAGTGTTGGCAGGCGCTGTGACTATGATGTTGATGGACATTAACTTCGGCACTAGCTTCTTTGATGCTGCTGGTGGCGGTGATCCGGTTCTATTCCAGCATGTGTTTTGGTTCTTCGGGCATCCTGAGGTTTATATTATTATCTTGCCTGCTTTTGGTGTAGTTTCGCAGATCATACCAACTTTTAGTCGCAAGCCGCTATTTGGTTATTCTTCAATGGTTTATGCCACGGCCTCGATCGCCTTCTTATCATTTATAGTGTGGGCTCACCACATGTTTACGGTGGGTATGCCTATTGCCGGCGAACTGTACTTTATGTACGCGACCATGCTGATTGCAGTCCCAACAGGCGTTAAAGTCTTTAATTGGATCACGACTATGTACAAGGGTGCTCTGACTTTTGAAACGCCGATGCTGTTTAGTATTGCCTTTGTGATTCTGTTTACCTTTGGTGGATTTACCGGAATGATGCTGTCCATTGCAGCGGCCGACACCCAGTACCATGACACCTACTTTGTTGTCGCACACTTCCACTATGTGATGGTCGCTGGTGCGGTGTTTAGTGGCACGGCGGCAGTTTATTACTGGCTGCCTAAGTGGTGCGGCAGAATGTACGATGAGACCATGGGTAAAGTACAGTTTTGGATCGCCTTTATCGCGTTTAACATCACCTTTATGCCTCAGCACTTTTTGGGTTTAGCAGGGATGCCTCGTCGATACTCTGATTATGGCTTACAGTTTGCCGATTGGAATATGGTGTCAAGTATTGGTGCCTTCCTATATGGCGGAGCTCAACTACTGTTCTTATACAATGTTATTCGAACCATTGGTTGGGGTAAGCCAATTAGTGATCCTCAGGTTTGGGAAGGTGCGCAAGGTTTGGAGTGGACATTACCGACGCCAGCTCCTTTCCATACGTTCTCAACACCACCTGTTATTAAATAGTAGAGGGTAAAGATGAGCGGAACATCAACACATCGCAACTTACTAATTAAGCTGTTGATGGGTGCTGTGGCAATGTTTGCCTTTGCCATATTTGTTTTGCCCCCTCTCTATGACCTTTTTTGTGAGGTCACAGGTATTGGAGGTAAGACTGGTGGTGCCTATACAGCTAGTGAGATAACGATAGATACCTCGCGCAATGTGGAAGTGCAGTTTGTGGCGACCAATAATGCCACTATGCCTTGGGACTTTTATCCTACGGAGCATAAGGTGTTTGTTCACCCCGGTGAGTCACGAGAGATAACTTTTTTTGCTCGCAATAAAACCGGTAGAGACATGGTTGCGCAGGCTATTCCTAACGTGTTGCCAAACAATGCTGCGGATTATTTTCATAAGACAGAATGTTTTTGTTTTAATAATCAGCCGTTGGCAGCTGGGGAGCAAGCCGAGCTAGCCGTGGTTTTTGTTCTTGATCCTGACTTGCCCATCAGCGTCAATACCGTGACTTTGTCATATACACTTTTTGATATAACCGACCGCGTTCCGATGCAGGTCTCACAAATACAGTAAACGGAGAATATCCATGTCATCTGAAAATTCTTATTACGTACCTGAGCAAAGTAAGTTGCCACTTGCGGCGGCGACAGGTATGGGAGTGATGGCTTATGGCGCTGCTAGCTGGGTAATTGAAGGCGGTACGTCAACAATATTTTTGATCGGTACGCTAATCATGGCTTCGGTTATGTTTATGTGGTGGAGCCTTGTTATTAAAGAAAATACTCAGGGCATCGTCAGTGACCAGTTAAAGCATTCTTACGTATTGGGTATGTACTGGTTTATTTTTTCTGAGCTGATGTTTTTCGTTTGCTTCTTTGGTTCCTTATTTTATGTCCGAGTGTTAGTAGGTCCTTGGCTTGATGGGGAAGCGGCTATTGGTTGGTTTGATGATACGGCCACTGATGCGGCTATCGCTAATGCAACTCATCTATGGCCTGGTTATGATGCCGCCTGGCCTCCGATAGTAACTCCGGATCAGGTTGTTACCTTGGCCGCTAATCCAGATGCGACTGAGTTCCAGTTTAAAGGTCCTAAGGAAGCGATGAGTTTCCCAGGATGGAGCTTTAGTGAGCTGATGGCATGGTTACCGCTTTGGAATACCGTAGTTCTGCTAACCTCGAGCGGCACGGTGCACATTGCGCATCACGCTTTAAAAGAGGGTGATCGAAAGAAATTCGTAAGATGGTTAGGTTTGACAGTTTTGTTAGGTATTTTCTTTTTGTTTCTGCAAGCAGAAGAGTATATTCACGCTTATCAAGAATTAGGGCTTACCTTAGAGTCAGGCATCTATGGCACGACGTTCTTTTTACTAACCGGGTTCCACGGTGCGCACGTAACACTGGGCACCATAATGCTTCTTATTGCTTTCCTTCGTGGGGCTAAGGGCCACTTCAACGAAACGGATCACTTCGGATTTGAAGCGGCAGCTTGGTACTGGCACTTTGTAGATGTCATTTGGGTGGGCTTATTTCTTATCGTATATGTGCTTGGCTAAGTGTTGAGCCGTGCACGAAAAAGGCTAGGTAATTCCTGGCCGTTTTTATCTTAGGAACATTAGTTTATTAATCGGAAGGGTCAGACATTTGTTGCATTGGCACTGTCGCTTCTGGATGTAATTGTCGATCCCAAGGAGCCTTACTGTTAATCTGGCCGGTATAGGCTCCATAGATAACAGCACCCATCAACATCGCCGCTAATGTAACGCGTATCCCCAAGCTGTTGAATAGGCGGCGCTGAGAGCCTCCAAGGTCTTTTACCAAAAAGCGAAGTCCGCCAAAAAGACTAATGACTACTGCGATAAATAGAACGATGATAATTGCTTTTAACACCATGGGATTAACTGCTCTTTTAAAAAGGTGAATTTAAACACAAATGGACCGAGACCCCCAATCTTCTGAGCAACAATTTCAATGGCAGCCCAATAAAAAATTGTTGCTGTTAGTGCTTTTTTTATTTCCACTATTGATTGTCTTAGGGTTTTGGCAGCTTGACCGAGCTGAAGAAAAGCGCGCTATCGTCGACGCTTTTAGGGCCAATCAGCAAGCGGCCCCAGCAAATTTAGACACACTTTTAAAGGGTGGAAATCAGCAGTACAGGCCAGCAAGGCTGTCGGGAATACTCGATCCATCGCGTCAGATAATTCTGGATAATCGAGTTAAAAATGGCCGGCCTGGTTACGAGATTCTAGAGCCGATGAGTATTGATGGACTTGAAGTTGATGGCAAGGTACAGCTGATATTAGTTAATCGAGGTTGGGTACCAGCCTCTTTGGACCGAAGCCAGTTACCGCAGGTAGAGTCGGTGGTCGGGGAGGTTCAGTTACGTGGATTTTTGTATCATAACTTGCGTGGTGGTTATCGACTGGATGACGGAATAAAATTGGTTGGGCAATGGCCGAGTCGAGTGGGCTGGATTTCGGTAGAGCGTGCGGAAGAGTTGTTTGGACAGTCTTTCTATGACTACCAATTACGCCTCGATAGTGATTCCATCGGGGCCTTAGAAACCGGCTGGGTAACAGTTGCCGTGCAGCCTGAAAAGCATATGGGTTACGCGGTGCAATGGTTTGCCATGGCAGTGGTGCTATTGATTATGACCTTGATCGCCAACTCTAATTTTGGCAGTTGGATTAAACAGCGTAGAGGGCCCTTTGGGTCGAAATAAAAGGATAAAAGCTTATGACGGATAACAGCGAACTGACTGTTAAACAGCGCGGGTTTAGGTACCAAATTTGGTTGATGCTGTTTATTGTCGGCGGCGTTATTTTGGCTGGTTTTATTATGGTGCCGAAGACGGAAGAGCAGCGGCAGCAGATGATTGATTTGCTAGGGACCACCAATGTTGGTGATTTGGTTAAGCCTACGCTGGATTTTTCGTCTATCTTAGTTGATTTGCCGGTCACCGATAAGGCAAAGTGGAAGGTGGTTACAGTCGGTGGCATTGGCTGCAGTCAAATCTGTAAAGATATGTTATTTAGCAGTCGGCAGGTACATATGTTGATGGCCAAGCAGACAGGCCGCGTCGAGAGAGTCTATTTACCCGACGTTGCATCTGTCGATCTTGAGCAAATAGGCGAACTTAAGGTTCAGCACCAATATCTTACGATTATACCGACAGCTCCCGATCTAGTTGCTCAGATAATCTCCGGTAGCTCGGCTGATTGGGACTTGCAAGAGCCCCGCTATTTTGTTGTTACGCCAGACCATAAGGCAATTCTCTATTACACCAAAGACCATGATGGCAGCGGATTACTCGATGACCTTAAACATCTGCTAAAATATTCTCCAGACCGATAATGTACTTCGAGTTACACTATAGTTACTTGCCGAATTCTGGAGTGGATGTACATGCCTAATACCGAGCTCGATACCACTGCCGTTAGTTGGCGAGATTACCTTGAGTTGTGCAAACCCAATGTCGTGGCGTTGATGATACTCACGTCTGTAATTGGGATGTTGTTGGCGACCGACCAATCAGTACCCATCAATATTTTCATATTTGGCAATCTAGGCATAGCCCTCTGCGCGGGATCAGCTGCTGCGGTTAACCACATTGTGGATCGCCATGTTGATGACAAGATGGCGAGGACGCTTAATCGCCCCCTAGTCCAAGGTAGGCTAAAGCCGCAGCAAGCGACTATTTTTGCTTTAGTCACCGGCATGTTTGGTATGGCGGTGCTTCTTATCTTTACTAATATTCTCACGGCTTGGCTAACCTTGGCATCTTTGGTGGGCTATGCCTTCGTCTATACCATGTTTTTAAAGCGCGCCACGCCTCAGAATATTGTTATTGGCGGTCTTGCTGGAGCCGCGCCACCACTGCTGGGATGGACGGCAGTGACAGGAGAAGTTCACTATAATGCATTACTTTTAGTGTTAATTATCTTTGCTTGGACACCGCCACATTTTTGGGCTTTAGCGGTGCACCGTAAAGACGAATACGCCAAGGCGAAAATTCCAATGTTGCCCGTCACTCACGGTGAAAGGTATACCAAAATAAACATTCTGTTATATACCTTGCTGTTAATTGTAGTGACCACCCTGCCGTATCTCACCGGCATGTTCGGTTGGTTATACTTGGCGGGCTCGTTACTATTAGGAATGGGCTTTTTGTATTGGGCTGTGGTCATGTTACTTAGTGAGGGCGGAAATTCAGGCATGAAAACTTTTCAATACTCAATTGTTTATTTGATGGTGTTATTTGGTCTTATGTTGCTAGATCACTACCTAATAGAACCAGTAATATATTTACCAGCCACATAGGGAGTTATTCGATGGCAGATCAGCAGGTTGGCATTCGTCGTACTATTATTATTATTCTGTGTTTCATTGTTTTAGTGATTTTCGGTTTTATTTGGCGTATGAACCAGCCAGTTATCATGAGTCTGCAAGACCTTCGAATTAATGGTGCCATTGTTCTAAATACGCCACGAAAGTTCAGTGATTTTGATCTCGTTGATCACCGCGGTGAGGCATTCAATTTAGAGAGACTGAAAGGTCAGTGGAGCATGATCTTCTTTGGCTTCACTAATTGTCCTGATGTTTGTCCAACCACTCTCGTCACTCTTAACGATACCTATAGCAAGTTAAAAGATAGCGAAAAAGAGAATCTTCAAATTATTATGGTCTCTCTCGACCCTGAGCGAGACACAGTGGAAAAATTAGGCCAATACATGCCCTATTTTAATGCTGAATTTATTGGTGTTACCGGTAACAAACACTTTATTAAGCGCTTTACCACAGAGATCAACATTGCTTATAACCAGGTTCCCTTAGAGGGGGATGATTATACAGTCGACCACAGTTCCCAGATTGTATTAGTTAATCCCAATGGCCACTATCATGGCTTTTTCAAATCGCCACACAGCGAGATCATGATACGTAAGACTTGGCGATCCATCTACGGTACTTTTTAAGTTATGTACTCTGGCGGCGGCAAAGCGACACACTGAATAGAAATGCAGCGCAGATCACCACTGAGGGTCCCGCTGGTGCGTCGGTATACCAGGACATCGCGAGTCCCATAACGACCGTCACCATGGCGATAATGCTAGCTGCCACCGCCATCTGCTCTGGGGTTCGAGCTAACCGTCGTGCAGTTGCTGCGGGAATAATCAAGAGAGCGGTAATCAATAGAACCCCAACCACCTTCATTGCCAGCGCGATCACCAAGGCGGTGATTAACATTAGCGCCGTCCTCACTAGAGCTACATTTGTCCCCTCTACCGCGGCCAATTCAGGATCGACGGTAATATTGATAAGCTGTTGCCACAGCAATGCCAATAGGGCTAATACTACCGCGGACAAGCCGTAGATAACCCATAGATCGCTTTTAGTGACGGCCAGTAAGTCACCAAATAGAAGGGACATCAAGTCAACGCGCACATCAGGTAACAGAGAGATTACCACCAGCCCAGCGGCCAGCGCAGAGTGAGATAAAATACCTAGCAAGGTGTCTAAAGCCAACACTCCTCGCTGTTCCAAATATACAAGCCCGAGCGCCATGATTAATGGCACCGCTGTAACGGTTACACTGAGATTGATATCCAGCATGACACCAAGCGAAACACCAAGAAGGGCGCTGTGAGCTAGAGTATCCCCGAAGTAAGCCATGCGCCGCCAAACGACAAAACATCCTAATGGCCCCGCTACAAGAGCAACCCCAAGGCCGGCCAATAAAGCATAGATCAAGAAATCAGCCATGGTCACAATCCTCCTCATGTCCGTCACCAAGAACATCGCCATGCAGACTATGATCATGATCATGATGGTGTGAATAAAGCGCTGTTGTTTGGCCAAAAATATCAAGATAAGCCGGATCTTGAGTCACTTGTTCTGGGTGTCCATGGCAGCATATATGCCGATTTAAACAGACCACCTGATCGGTGGCGGACATAACCAGATGCAGATCATGGGAGACCATTAATACGCCGCAGCTAAGGGTTTTGGCTAAGTCGCTAATCATTCGATAAAGAGCATTTTGACCATTTACATCAACGCCCTGCACCGGCTCATCCAGAACCAAAAGATTAGGTTTGCGCAAAACAGCTCTAGCCAGCAAGGCTCGCTGCACCTCCCCTCCTGACAGCTCCTGAATGGGCGTTGCAGCCAAATGTGCAATTCCGACAGATTCAAGCGCTTCGTGACAGGCCTGATGAGATGTGTTGGCTAATTGCAAAAAACGGCAAGTTGAAATGGGTAATGTTGGGTCAATAACCAATTTTTGCGGCATATATCCCACTTTGAGATCGGCGGTACGCTTGATGGTTCCCGAGTCCGGCTTCAGTAGTCCGAGAACAATCCGCACAAGGGTCGATTTACCAGCCCCATTTGGCCCGATTAACGTAGTTATCTCTCCTTGCTTTAGTTGTATGCTTACATTCTCTAACACCAGCTTGCCCGCAAAGCTTTTATTAACCTTGTCCAGTGCTACCAGTAGTTTAGCCATGCGCTTTATGCTCCGTCGCCTGGGTTGTGTCTTGAGAGCATTGAGGGCAGAGACCAAAAAGCTCGATACTCTGTGACTCGAGCTTGAACTGAGCCTTCTCGCTAGCATTCTGCAACACATCATTTAGAGCGGTGTGGGCGACTTCGGCGGCACTGCCGCAGCTATTACAGATCATAAATAGATTACTATGCTCACTGTTGGGGAAAGGGCAGCCAATATAAGCATTTAAGGATGCGAGTCGGTGCACCAACCCAAGATCAGAGAGAAATTCGATAGCGCGATAAATGGTCGGGGGTGCGATTGATTTCCCGGTAAGCTTAGATAACTGGTCCTGCACCTGATAGGCCCCAAGTGGCTGATGGCTTTGC
>Ga0308018_10000280_pt1 | contig 27648 bp, 24 predicted proteins | sample Neamet282_FD_203130 | JGI IMG/M metagenome (GOLD analysis project Ga0308018, IMG submission 203130) | Marine microbial communities from water near the shore, Antarctic Ocean - #282 | ecosystem: Environmental > Aquatic > Marine > Unclassified | place: Southern Ocean | collected 2014-10-01
GGCCAACCTGAATGATGATTCGGTTTTTGTCAGCATCAATGGTGATTACAGCTTGTCAGATAACCTGTATATGGGAATGGGTTATTACCATTTTGCAGGCGACGAGTTAAAATTTTTAGCCAACGTACCATCTGAGCAACAGCTACAGTTTGGTTCAGAGTACGGCAGCAATCCCGACTCCTTGTATATCAGCCTTCGCTACTATTTCTAACAGTCGCCACTGGAATCAGTCATTTTATTGCTCATTTCAATAAGACGTTATCATGTTTACTACCAATTCCCAGGGTCAAGCTTGTAATAATCTTTTAGCTGCTGATAAAGCTCCTGATGATAAGCGGCCATCTCCTTAGGTCGTTCAAAGAATGTCTCGGTAGCCACGGCAAAAAACTCTGCGGGGTTAGTGGCGCCGTAATGATCCAATAAACTATGCCTTCCGCGCACCACGTCTTTTTGTAACTCTTCAAACTCTTCGCTGAATACATGTGCCCAACTCCTGTAGGCGCCTCGTGTGTTCAACACTGGAGCTCCATTGGTTGAGCCGGACTCGTGATCCAATTGATGTGCAAATTCATGCAGCACGACATTCTGACCGTCCTGTAGATTCATCACCCCCTTCTTTACATTGTCCCAAGCAAGCACGACTTTGCCCTGGCTCCAGGATTCTCCCAGCATGGCAATGTGATTCGTGGACACAAGCCCGAGCTCGTTGGCGACTTCTCGTGTCGCAACGAAGGTCGAAGGATAAATCAGAATGGAATCTAGGTCGGGGTAGGGAGTGCGGTCTTGATTCAAAAGAAGTAAGCAGGCCTGTGCCGCTACAGTAACGCGAATGTCGTCATTAATTTCCTGTCCAGCGCAGCCATAGAATTTCTTGTCCGCTAGAAAGACTTTGATAAGAAATTTTAGCTGTTCCCGTTCAGCGAGCGGGATATTGGCGACGAAGGGCAATCTGTCTATAAGCGTTTGCTGCCAAGGGTCAGGGAAAGCCCGCTTTTGAATACGCGCGATGCGCATGCCTGGCCAAAATAAGACTCGAAAAACGACAGCTACTAGAATCAACAGTAGAGCTAGTAAGGAGATAATGGCTTGTGTGGTCATGTGTCATGATACCAAGACGCTGTGGAGCAATGCTTGTTGTTTCACAATGAGATAGAAGGGACTAGCGATCAAAGATTGAGGCAATCTCTCGTTATGGATTAAATCACTTCAGCCCCTTTCATTATCCATCTCTTGTTCTCACTAATTTAGAAGCGTACTTCGAGATAGCTGATAGCACCCTCGACGATCGTGTACTGATGCGGCGTACCTTCGGGAATAAGTACTGCATCGCCAACAGTAACTCTGCGCGCCAATCCCCGCTCGATATTTGCTCTACCGCCGTCAGCTGGTCTGACAACGATGCCGCCGGTAACCAGAGTTCCAGCCCCTTCTGTAATGAAATGAAGCTCCATGCCAACTTCATGCACAATTGCGCCTGCAGCAGCGGTACGTCGGATCAGATTGATTCTATAGTCGTCGCTATTACTTATGGTTCCCACAGCCATGTTTTCTCGCTCAGTGGCTGATTCTTGTAGCGCGCTATTTATATCGTCTGCCTTGATGTACAGGGCCGGGGGTACGGCTATTTGAGCAATCGCCAACGTGCAGATGAAAAACAGTATGCTTCCAATAGTAAGTTTCTTCTTCATGTTCTTTATTCCTAGTTTCTGAAAAATCTCTGATTTTCTTGTTAGGTGATGGCTTGATTAAGATACTACTTTTTACGTGTGGTCACGACTTTAATCAAAGACTTCAGGGAGCTTCGATGTATATAAAATTCTGGATAAAATCACTCTGATCCTTGTGAACGCAGCTTGTTTCTTCCACCGAACACCCGTATAGAATCTGCGGCAGGCGGCGAATATTCTGTTAGGAATCAATGGGGACAGAGCAACTGGAATGCTCGCCTATTCAGCTAGAATTAAACTGCATTTTGAGATGCTGCACCTCGACAACAATCAACAGTAGAACGTAATGGGGTTATCAATAAGATATTTATTGATTTTAGGCGCCATAATAGGTGGAATATTATGGACGGTTCCCTTCCTGTGGATTACTTGAATACAAGCCTCATCGCGGCTACGACTTCGAGTGTGTTCCTAGCAGGGTCCAGCAGTTTCTAGGGGGCGAGCAAGGCATCGAAATCGCCACTGGCTGTGCTCGCCAATAACTCCTGATAACCACCGATCGACTTCTCGCCGACAAAAATTTGTGGAACGGTGCGTTGCCCGGATTTTTGCATGATCTGCAGCATTAGCTCCTGATTGCCTTGCATATTAATTTCTTCGAACTCATAGCCTCTGCTTGCTAAGAGATTTTTCGCCGCAGTACAGTAGGCGCAGTATGTTGAGGTGTAAATCGTAATAGTAGTCATAGTTAATTCTTACGTCTAAATAGGTGATGGAGAATAGAAAAGGGACGCATGTGTACTCGCCTTTTCGGTACTACCTCTAGAGTTTGATTGACCTAAGCCCCAAGACTTACTTTAGAAACCAAACCTTTAGTAGCCCATTCTTATACGAGCGCAGTAGAACGCCAGTATGTTGTTAATCCTCATTCTGTGAAAATTCGGCGCATGAATCGATCATTAATAGATAGAAGACACAAATTTATACTAGAAATCATTCAATCCTATTTCTTGCTTTAACAGCATCCAATAAAAAGGGCGGTAATTGCTTACCGCCCTTATTATTATTTTTCTCTCGAAATCAAGAGAGAGTAATACTGGTTGCCGATTTAGAAATCAGCAGTTAGACGTGCAAACCAGTACGACCCGTTCCAGTCTAAAACACTGCCAGACTCGTAAATACGTCCACAGCAAGTATCGCCGATGTTGCCCTTATTAGGGTACTCATCGAATACATTACGACCACCAGCGGCGATCCTGAGGGTATCATTGATCTGATACTGAGCTTCGAGATCGACGAACCAGGTAGCATCCTGAACTTGCCGACGAGAAGTGCCAGAGTTTGCATTCTCACTCTCACCCCAGTAGCTTGCTCTCGCGATCAAACTTAGATCGTTGACAACGTGTGCAGCAGTGAAGACACCACGCAAGTTTGGATTGTAGTTTACATAATCAAATTGAGCCTCTGCATTTCGGTAAGCGCTCGGATCAGACTCAAAAGCCTTCTTGTTATAGCTTAACGACATAGACAAGTTGGTGTTGCCAGCGGAGCCAAAGTCAAGAGGATAGGAGGCAACAATGTCAACTCCCTTGCTTGAAACATCGAAGCCGTTAGCGAAGTACAAAACACCGCCGATGGAATTGGCGCCGGCAACTCCGGCATTATCCAGCAGCAGGTAGTTTTTGTAGGCGTCGCCAGAAGTAGGATCAGTGGACACGTCTCTCGTCGATATCGCGTAAGTAGCGTCATCGAGATCGATTCGATAGAAGTCCACAGTCAGATCCAGTTGACCCACATTAGCCGTAAAACCAATGGTGTAGTTAGTGGATGTCTCAGGAGCAAGGGGGCTTGCACCTAGTGCTTGAGCTACTGGGCCACCGGCTGGGAACAGACCAGTTGCAACCGGGAAGCCATTGGGCAGTCGAGTCGATACATTGATCGTTCCCTGCTGTCCCGGCGTCGGTGCACGAAAACCCGTGCCGATGGATCCGCGAAGGGCAAAATCATCCGTAAATCGATAGAGACCTGCGAACTTAACAACGGTCTCGGCGTCGAAGTCGTCGTAGTCCTCGTAGCGTATCGCTGCTTGTAGGAAGAGGTTATCGGTTACGTCCGTACTAAGGTCACCGTATACCGCGAATGAACTACGTTCATACAATTCGGAGAACTGTGGCGAGAACCCTGGGAATCCATTCGAACCTACTCCTACTACCTGATAAACAGGGTCACTGGAGTCGGCGCAATTCAGAGTCGAGCCACCAGCGATCGCAGTGGTACCGGCTGCCGAAGCAGTCTTATCTGCGTTACAAAGGTTGAAAGGATCCTGTGTAGCGTGTGGGCCTGCCGTATAGGAATTTAGCTCCCCTTGCACTACTTCGTAGGACTCGTTCATGTAGCTTGTTCCGAAGGCAAGCAGCAAAGGGCTGGCGAAGTTGGATTCAAACTCGTAGTCGAAATCCGCCTGGAATTGAGTTTCCGAGTTAATTAAATCCCCTGGCTTAAAGGACTTCTGGGAAGCTCGTCCCTGGGAAGGATTAATGGTGTTAGCCAGGGTATATCTGATCTCGCTTTCACCGGTTCGTCCACTGAAGTCGTAGTTGAGACCGTTGTCGAATGAACCTCGAATCCCTCCTAGTAAAGAGAAGTCGGATACCTCACCAAAGAATCTTGGCGTGAAACCACCGGGATATTTCTCTAGCGGGTTGTAGATACCGCCATCTTTTTCTCTTAAGTCCTCTATGGTTCCATTACCAGGGTAGCGATAGAAAAAACCGCCATCGGATTCGCTCTCCGAGATGTTACCAAAGAAATAGGCCTCTGTATCAGCATCAATCTGATAGCCGGCATTAACGAAAAAGCGCTGGGCTTCCATATTCGGTTGACCCCATGGTTGGACCACAGAAGAGTCTTGACCTATATTGGCAGAGGATAAACCTGCCAAGAAGGCGGCATCTCCGCCGTTATCAGCAGAACGAATGTTGTACGGGCTGGAACCGTTCTTATCGGCACAGAACCAGCTTTCACAGTATTGCTCTGACCGAGAAGTAGCATCCGCCTCAGAAATTTCAGCGGATAGATTGATAAATCCACTGTCTCCTAGGGGCAATCCGAGGTTGGCCTGCACAGTAGTCTGGTCACCGTCGCCTTCACTGAATCCACCACTATCGATAGACAGACTAAACCCATCGTCGGCATCTTTCAGAATGAAGTTAATTACACCGGCGATGGCGTCAGAGCCATACTGTGCCGAAGCACCATCTCGCAATACTTCGATGTTCTTCAATGCGATGGATGGAATCGTAGATATATCGGGTCCCTGAGTACCAGAGCCGCCGATGGATACTAGCGCGGAACGGTGGCGGCGCTTGGAGTTAACCAGCACGAGAGTTTTATCTGTGGGCAGGCCGCGAAGTTCGGCGGGCCGGATGAACGAGGATCCGTCAGAGATGGGCTGCCTTCCAAGATTGAAGGACGGCACCAAGGTCTTGAGAATGTCGTTGGTATCAGTATAAGAGACAGCTCTCAGATCTTCTGAGGTAAATACGTCGATAGGTACTGGAGAGTCGGAGACCGATCTGGGTCTACCTCGTGATCCCGTTACGATGACCTCTTCTAGCTGGACATCATCCTGTGCCACTACTGGGGCACTAATGCCACTAGCAGATAAGCACGCAATCGCTAATAAATGCTTAGGATGCTTAAGAAATTTCATATCATTAATCCTCTTCCTTAATTTAATTGTGGCCAGTCAATGATTATTATTATTAGATAACAATGGCCTGTTTTTTTCAGTACATCACATACTACCGAGCAAAATTACCCCCCCCCGCTGCTGGAAGATCCGGAATCTATGACTACTTAACGAAATTCTAGAGTATAAGTAGAGTAAAAGCTACCTAGACAGGGCTTTCTAGACACTAAATAGCATTAAAATGTAAGTCTATGAGAGGCGCTTATGAAAGACATACAATATATAGGGGAATCCAAGAAAGAAATGGTTAGGCAGGCCACTGGATGAGGTTATTCAGTTAGAGATGTAGCTAAGCGACTTGGCGCCACCCCACAGCTTGTATTTATGGTTGGAAATACGCTGAGAACGACCCTCTTCAAGCCGATAAGGCGACTTTGCAGCAGAGATTGCCCGTCTCAAGGCTGACTGGAAACGCGTGACAGAGGAAAGGAACGCGACATTCGCTCCAGCCGGAGTGGGGGCTTTTTGTTTGGGAAATCGCTATTCGAGGAACACGCCATGACTGACGACGCCAGCACAGTAAATCCATTATTCACGGATCCTCTAGTCTATCAATTGCCTTATGCGGGTAATGTGCGAGAGGGCATCAGCTATGCTGGTGATAACAGAGATTTCGACATCTATCTTCCGGAGCAGGTCGAAGGGCCAGCGCCAGTTGTGGTGTTCTTGACGGGTTATCCAGATTTGGGCTTTAAAGAGCAATTAGGCATAAAGCAGATGCAAATTCCGGCCTATAAGGACTGGGCAAAACTGTTGGCAGCTAGCGGCATGGCGGCCGTAATTTACAGCAATGTCGAGCCTGTAGAAGACGCGTTCAAGCTGCTGGAATTCCTGCGCTGCGAGGCGGAGCAGTTGCAGATTGATCCTGAGCGGATCGCTGTTTGGTCTTGCTCTGGTAGCGTGCCGAATGCGATCAATGTCCTTCACAAAGATAGCGCTGTGCGCTGTGCGGCGTTGCTATACGGGTTTATGTTGGACACAGGGGGCTCTTCAGTAGTGCAAGAAACAGGGGACACACTCGGTTTTGCGAACCCCCACGAGGGCATGGAAAACTTTCCTGAGAATACCCCTATCTTAGTTATTGGTGCGGGCAAGGATGAATTTCCTGGTTTGAATGAATCCATCGATAACTTTGAAGCGGAGGCAGTCGCTCGTAATAGCCCGGTGAGTGTTATTCGCTATCCCGAGGGAGTGCATGCCTTCGATATACTCGATGATTCGCAGCGCTCGATCGAGATGATCAAACTCTGTGTCGGTTTTCTAAGGCTGCGACTAAACGTGTATTGATCTGAGCGCTCTCCCTCCAGTCGGGGGTCTAGTCGGCGATCTTTAGCCATGGCTCGCCAGAGTGTGCAGTAAGTGATGTACCTGTTGGCGGATATTTGATTAAATACAGAGCAGTTTTCTGAGGCAGTTGATGATTCCCCGAGGTTCCGGTTTTTAGATGTAGGACTTACTAGATTAGAAGAAGCACTTTATTAGAAGTACTCTAGTTGAAGAACTCAAAATAGGGAAATAATAATAATGCAGTTCTGCCGTACTTTGAGGTTATTACTCGCTACCCTGATTCGCCGATCCACGTTTTTCGCTACTCTCGCGTTACTCCCGGCTATTGGCCTGGCGCAGGCGGGTTTAACCGATGCCGACATTACGCTGCTGAAGAAGGTTATGCCTGACGCGGCTAGTTTTTCCGAGAAGGCGGGTGATCCGCCTGTCTACAGAGCATTTGCTGCAGCCCAGCAGGGCATTGAAGGCGAACTGATCGGTTATCTATTTGAGACGCCAGACTATCCCCCTGAAGAGATTGGCTACAGCGCACCCATAGAAGTCTTGGTTGGAATGGATCTTGAGGGGATGCTGTCGGGAATAGAGGTTCTGTACTATCGAGAATCGTATAAAAGTATACGCGGCGATTTCATCAATTCTGAGCGCTTCCCCAATCAGTTCGAAGGTATGTCCGTATCTGATGGTTTCCGTGTTGGTCGCGACCTCGATGGTGTGTCCCGCGCCACTATAACCAGTTGGGCTACATCGCGCGGCATTCGTAATGCAGCGCGCAGAGTTGCTCGTAACTATTTGACGGACTCCGAATTTGTTGCTAACGCGAACAGTGGTGAAGCAGCGCTGAAAATCTTGCAGGCGCAGTCCTGGGAAGAGATGAAGGAGTCTGGGCTCGTCAAAGAATTTCCAATCCTTCTCGAAGATCTAACAGAGTTAAGCCTTACGCTCGCGTTTATAGGGAACGAAGCGTTAGGTGAGCTAATCGTCGGCCCCGATGACTATTCACGCGCAGAGAGGGAAGCGAGTAACAGAGTGGAAGATGGTAATATGTTACTGGTAGGTATAGATGGTAATGCCTCTACGCCCTTTCGACAGGAACGCCTAGCAATAACGCAGGGCGACGCTGTGTATAACATTGAGCGTCGCCGCTTTGTTTATGTTGGCAGTGCCGATAACGGGAAAATTGCAGGTCAGGTAAGGTTTGCCGGTGCGATTGTCATGTCTAGTGACATTGATCTGAGCCAACCCTTTACTGTTCTGTATGACACCGGTCTTCAGGTTGAGTCCGTTGAGGAGCTCGCGCAGGTCGACTATCAAGTTCCTCCCGTTCCGTTTTCGTTGGCTACAGGAGCTCCCCTGCCGGCAGAGTTTTTGCCTAAGTCTGCGAACCCGTTTCCCCAGTTTGATGATTTCGAAGAAGTAGACGAGGGTGTATTAGCTACCCTCATTAATAGTGCGCCGGTGGCGGAGGTACTTGCTCTGTTGCTTCTGTTCGCGATGGTGATGACGGCATTCTTGCGTAAGAGTTCGATAATTCGTTGGGTAACGCTCGCCTATACTCTGTTCTATCTAGGATTCTATAACGGAACCTTTCTCTCGGTGTCGCATATCACCAATGGATTAAAGCAAGGTCCGTCTTTGTTCTTGAACGACTTACCGCTATTGTTAATCGTCGTCTTTACGATCGTTACCACACTATTCTGGGGTAGAGTGTTTTGTTCGTCGCTATGCCCTTTCGGGGCATTACAGGACTTTATTACTCGTATTATGCCGAAGAAGTGGCAGCTTGAAGTGCCTCAGGTGATTCATGATAAGGCGCTATATATCAAATACGGGATCCTCGCGCTGCTGGTCGTGACATCGATGACATTTAGCGATCTGAGCCTGTTTCAATACTTCGAGCCTTTCGGCACTATCTTCTACTTCAGTCGATCTATGTTGTTATGGACAATACTGGCAGTATTCATAGTGGCCTCGATGTTCGTCAGTCGATTCTATTGCCGCTACGCCTGCCCCCTAGGAGCTGCACTCGGCGTTACTTCCTTTCTTTCGCCATTTCGTATCAAGCGCGTTCAACAGTGCGAGGTGTGCAAGGTCTGTGGAAACAGTTGCCCGACTGGCGCGATTCGCGCTCATAAGGTCGACTTCAAGGAATGCGTGCGTTGTGATATTTGCGAAAGCAAGTTGATAACCAAGGCAGGAGTCTGCAAGCACACGGTTGAAGATGTGATGGCTCGTCACAAGACCTGGACGCCAATCACAGTTACTTAATTCCTTGTAAACAAAACCACAAGCCAAAAAAAAGACCCACTGTTATCCGGCAGGTCTTTTTTTTTGGTCGATCTAAATCTGAATCACGACCTTAACGTCCTATCGGCTAATCGCTGTCTTCGGTCAACCAGTCAAAGTCATCTTGACTCTGGTCTAACAGGTTTGCGCGTTCGCGACGAGTCTGCTCTTCTTTCTGTGCCATCTCGAGAATATCGGCCGGTATATCGTTGCCTACTACGATGCCGCGCTTGGTCGTTGGCGCATAGTAGATGCGCGCGTTTGCCATCTCATCGGTAGTAGCAGGACCGTATTCAACGGCTGCGGTAGAGTCAGGATTCCAGCGATTCTGTGTAGAATTATCGAACCACCAGCTCATATGCATGACCGAGCCGGCCGGCAGGAACTTGGGTTCCTGATATTCGTACAAGAACTGCCAGTTGAAGTCATAGTCGGGAACCCACAGCAGCGTTTCTCTCTCTCCGTCGGGATACTCCACCTCGTAGCGCATTGCCTTGCCGCGGTAGTGCATGTGCGGCCCCATGGATAACAGATATATATCTTCTTCTATCTCATGCGTGTTGGTTACCTCGAAGTTGGGATCACCTGGTGGGATGGTCCAGCCGCTATGAGGTAGTAGATTCGTTTCCACGACGTGATCGATAACGGTGCCATCTTCATAGAAGACGAATCCGGCGCGAGTCATGTCAGTTACCGCCGTGCCTTCGCCCGGATCCTTATGGTAGTGCATGTTCACTGTGATGAATGGATCTTCTGGCATAAGTACGCCCCAGCCTTCGGGATAGGTAAACGGGCCGCGACCGGGAACGCCAACACCCATATGGCTAGATACTATGTGATGGACCCAGGGTCCACCGGGAGCGAGTTCGGCCTTGGAGACCCACTTCGGCTGAGTGTGTGCACCTTCGGGAACAGGCATCTGCACCGTGGGTTGCCAATCGAGCACGTCATCTTTTACATAAACTGGTTTATCGAATTGCACGACTAAATCTGGATCGCCAATCCACCACCCAGACTCGGGTAAGACAGTTCCGCCTGCCTCGGCAATTTGGCCTGATTGGTCGGCAGCATCAGCAGGGCTGCCCTCTACAGCACCGCCATCTACCCATGCTACAAGCGTGGCTAGCTCATTGTCTTCAATATAGCGTTCATCTTTGAACTCGCCGCGATGACGCTCGTGAGCACCCCAAGGCGGCATGTATCCAGTGATGAGCGCGTTCTTGATCATCGGCGCCCAGAGCTTGGCCTGGTCGTAATCGATGAGAGACATCGGTGCGGTTATACCGCCGACCTTGGGGCCATCAGGCTGGTGGCAGGCGACGCAGTTCTTCTGGAACAAAGGAAGCGCATCGGCATAGAACGTGGGAGCTGAATCCTGCGCAGTTACTGCCCCGGACAGCAGTAGAGAGCTGAATCCTGTTAGTAGGGCAGATGTGGGTAGTGCTTTTAGGAATAGGGAGCGAGTTGTGAGTTTCATTACGGGCTCTTCTTAGTAATATGAATCTTAGAGACTAATCGCAAATATCAAAAATGTCTAACAAATATGGGCTTGGGCGCCGCAGTGCATACTGCCATTTACCTCTAAATTGCCTGATTCAGCGCTTTGGCTCAGCTCTTAATCTCGCTATCCGGCGATCTGGAATCTCTCAAAACGGTTGTAGCTGATTTTCAGAACTAGGGTATTCAACATTCGGAAGTCAGTTCCTACGATGTGGACTTGGATGGAGATAGTCATTATTCTAATTAGAATCAAGAATATCGATGGTAAAATCATGGAAGCTTTTACATGAAAATAATCAAATTTGGCGGTCTCGGGCTAGTCGTGTTAATTGTCTTTACCTTGATTTCACTTCGGGTTTTTGGCTTGGAACCGAATGATCAATGGCCAGGGCTATGGTTAAGTGGCGAAGTCAATCAAGAGCCAATTGAGGATTGGTCTTTTACGAATGAGTTTGGTGAAATTTACGTGCAAACCAACACCCGCTATGGAGTTCCCCATTCCATTACGGCCTATTGCACAACCTATGATGGGAGGTTCTATTTGTTCTCCGCATACTATCAAGGCGGAGACTTTCCTGATGATCGAGGTTGGAATCGCAATGTAATGCGGGATAGTCGGGTGCGGCTGAAACTTGGTGATCGTCTTTACGATCAAGAGTTGAGCTATGTGTCAGACATGGTAGTTAAAGAGCCCGTGGTTCAGAGCTTTATTGATAAGTATCCGCAGTGGAATAGCCCTGGAATCGAAAACGTCTACGTCTTTCTGGTGGAAAACCCAGTCTAGAGTCAGATAGTCTTTGCCAATTTTTATTATTGGTGTGCTATCTCCAATCCGCTGCCAACCTCCCCTGCTATTTAACCCTTCTTGCCTAATGCGAAATTTGTGAAAAGGCCTAGTCAAGATCATTTTCTGTGTGGAAGACCCGGCAGTGATTGGGAAAATTCTAAAGCATCTTAAAGTGAAGTCCATATCAAGCAATAGTGCTCGACTACCATCAGGGCGAGCACGACCCCAAATTGGCCTATTTAATTTCAACTAACACCCACTGCGACTTGGTGCCAAGGAAGAGGGCAGGGAAGGTGTCGGGCTGAAATTCAATTCCGCTCAAAAGAGACGATGCTTAGATTCGATGAATCGTTAACATGGTCAGTCTTGGGGAGTTTCTCAGAATTGGCTGAGCTAACGGAGCGATCTTTCATGATGGGAAGGGAGGTGAATTTGATTTGAGATAGTCTTTATTCTACCTATACTCTGCCAGCTGTTGGGCGTTATTCTGAGAACTAAGCTCATGCTCAGATTTTCGTACTCGCTGAGAAAGTGATTGTTATCGGCTACTCGAATCTAAGGGTGCGTAGTGATCTTCAGCTCTAGTTAGTGCAACCATGGGTCGTCCATAGCGGCAAAGAATTCAGCATGACCGGCTATAATGCGTGCGGTGTCTTCTGGGTCTGGAGTCGTAGTCCAATCATTTCGTTTGAACGTGCCTCCCAATAAAATGCCATCTTTGCGCGGGAACATGTACAGACCGTCATTGCCCACTGTCATGTAGTCGATCTCTTCCTGCGGCAATAAGAAACTAAGTTGTCCCTTGATTGGCATGAGTTCATCGTCTGGGAAAATATTGCGCGAGCCTAGCCCCGTGCAATTGATGAGCACTGGCTCCGAAATGCTCAAGGCATCATCTTGTCCCTTAAACTCTCTTATCACTATCTCGCCACCTGCTGCATAGAAGTCTTGCATGATGGCTGGAAGATAGGTCGCCGGCTCGATTAACATCGTGTTGTAGTGGCGCACATAGTCGGCGGGGAAAGGATGCTGACTGGCTGACAAATCCCTAAGTTGTGGATACATATCAGCATAGCGATCGTTGAAGTTGTCTGGACTAGGCGGTCGGCTCTCAATCGAATAGTTGCTGATCCAGCGCACGCCGTATTTGGGGCCGGCAAGGTTTTGAAAATAACGGTAAGCGTGGCGCATAGCCGCTTCGAACTGTGCTTCGAATTGGGGGGTAACTTTGTCATCGTCGTAGACTGAAGTAGGTGACCACTGGCCGCCTGCGATATTGGAAGTGGTGTTGGGTGGCAAATCGCGGGTATAGATAGTTACGTCCCAGCCGCGATCTTGCAATAACCGCGCTGCTGAAAGGCCGACAGCACCGGCACCGAGAACCGCACAGCGGCGGTGCGTGCTCTGTTCGGCCAGTTCCATAGCGAGATAGGATGTTCCTGCTGACAGTGTTATTCCGCCGCCGCCATGACCGTAGTTGTGTATCACAGTCTTGTCGTCGAATGATTCTGCTTCTAGGCGGAAACCAGAAGGGCGAAATGGGCGTGACCCAGCGATGGTTCTAATCACCCTGTCGGGCGCGACGATGACCTTGCGTAGCGGGAGTCCTGAAGGCGTAAAGTTGCGGTCTGAGGCTCTTGGGCCGCTACTGCAAGCTGAGACTAAAGGAGCTAGTGCCATGCCCTGAAGGAGTGTGCGTCTGCTGGTCATATCCTGTCTCGCTTGTTAAGTCGACTGCGCCCGAGCATAGCGCAGCACCGCAGAGAAGTTAAATTTCTCGTTGTTACACTGCGTTTTCAGTATTTGCCCGTGCGATTACCCGCAAAGATATTCGAGTCTAGTCAGAGAAACTATTATAGCTCTTCGGATGAGCTAGCAGCCATTCTACGACTTGCTCAGCGAACGTGTCTGAGAAAGCAGGTACATGTGAGCCATCTGCAATAGTCCATAGCTCGCTAGAACCACCGGCCTTGCAGCCCTGATTGAATACCATCACTGACGATTCGTGTCCTTCTAGGTTTGCCACTAGATCACGCAGTTCGCGTTCGGCTGCTTGAGCTTCACAGCCGTTATATTGGGCCCACTGAGTAACCGTATTTTTGGCGCTTGGGTAGGCGTTGCCGGCAATATCTGCGCCGTCGTACGCGATAGTGCCGTCACTGGTGCCATGAATCTGCAAAATGTGGACTGGGTTTTCCGGAGCGGGACGCATGTCTGCATGGCTAGCGCCGGCAAGACTCGCTATCGCTGCGATAGTTTCGGAGTGATCGTAGGCCGCGCGGTAAGACATGAAGCCGCCGTTTGAATGACCTATCAAATAAACGCGATTTGCGTCTACGTTGAAGTCAGCTTTGACTTTTTTAATGATGCTAAGAATGTAGGCAGAATCATCAACGTCGGATTGAAAAAAGTTGCAGCAGGCAGAGGAAGCATTCCAGAAGCGGTTCTCATCACCTCCTGATTCCTTGTCTCCATCAGGCGAGACCAATAGGAAGCCATAGTTGTCGGCGATTGCGCTGAAGCCCATATAACTGTCCTGGCCTGCACCACTTGAAGTGTAGCCATGCAGTAAAACTATTAGCGGTGCTGGTGTGCCAGCATCATAGTTGGCAGGAACTGTTACGGGCAGTTCGCCGCGGCCTAGATCGATGGATTGTGCGCCCACACTTGCTGAAAATAAAACAAGGATAGTGGCCGTTAGGAGAGCTCGTAATTTTTGCATTGTGGTTACCTTTTGTTTTGAATCTAGTTTTGAAATTTTAAGTCTGAATCACTTGTAATAGGGTTAGGGTGTAAGAATTATCTTGCCGGTAGCCTTGCAATCCTCCAAGGCCTGATGAGCTTCTTGAGCATCGGCTAACAAGAAAAAGTGTTCAAGTCGCAAGCTCAGTTTTCCTTCGTCAATCCATTTAAAGACATCGCCACTACACCATTCAAGACTCACTCGGTCAAAAGTGAACCCTTAGGGCCCAGAGTCGCTGGATTGAATTGGGTTACCGGTCCGCTCGCGTTGCCGTAAAGTACCATGTAGCCAAACCGCTGCAAACACTCGATACTCTTATCGAACGCAGTCTTTCTCACAGAGTCATAGACGACGTTAACCCCGGCACCATTGGTAATGCGCTTCACTTCAGTCTCAAAATTGGCATCGGAGTAGAGAATAACCTCATCTGCACCTGCTGCAAGAGCAAGCTCTGCCTTCTCTTGGGTCGATACCGTGCTTATGACAGTGGCGCCGGCATTCTTCGCCATTTGGGTCAGAATCAGGCCCACCCCGCTTGCGGCGGCATGGATCAGGCAGCTATCACCCTCCTTTAATAGGGTAGGTGGATTGTGACAGTTAATTCGCGTCACAACCCTGCAGCATGGCCGCCGCACCTTCGTTGAATGAAACACCGTCGGGAATGGCGACTACTTTATCTTGATCGACCACTGAGTATTCTGCATAAGCACCGAGTAAGTTAGTGCAGGCGACCCGGTCTCCTATCTTTAAGCGTCTAACATCGTTGCCAATTGTTTGTACAGTGCCGCTGGCTTCGAGTCCTAGTGTTGTAGGTAGTGGCATCTGTTACAGACCAGAGCGTTGATAGGTATCTATATAGTTAATGCCCGCCGCCTCAATCTTGATCAATACTTCGGTGGCAGCTGGTTGTGGCTGGTCTGCGTCATCAAAGCTCATGAATTCTGGGCCACCTTGTTGCTTAATTCTTGCCGCTTTCATGAGTCGACTATCTTGCCCAAAAAGAGTCTTTATCGCAGATATTGCGCGAGCTGACCATTCCTGTGCAATTTTCCTCCAATATTGCCGACTGGACGGGTGCGGGCTGCGGGTTTATTCTGTGGAACACACAGTGCTCGAATACTAATAACAAGCCGGAGTCCTATCATGCTGTTTCCCTCTTGCCGACGCCCGTCGCAAAGCCTCCTCGCTATTGCAGGCATTCTCATCGTTCAATCACTTTCGGCACAGCAAGCCCAAATAGAATTGAGTGAGGCAATAGTGGCTGCAAGTAATCTTTTTGTGAGTGGACTGGACTCGCAGCAGAGAGAAAGGGTGAGCTTCGATTTCAATGATGAGGAACGCTTGAACTGGCATTTTATTCCGCGTGCCCGCGAGGGAGTCACGCTTAAGGAATTGACCCCGGAACAGTTACGAACTGCGCGCGAACTTTTACAAACTCTATTTAGCGCAAAGGGGTTTCAGAAAACTGAAAACGTGCGCGACTTGGAAAACGTGCTCGCCATGTTAGAACCCAATGGGCCCTTCGAGCGTGATCCTGATTTGTACTATCTGACTGTATTCGGTACACCATCTATGATCGATGCTTGGGCGATTCGCTACGAAGGCCACCATCTGGCATTCAACTGGACCTTTGTTCAGGGAGCAGGTATCGCGAGTACGCCGCAATTCTTTGGCAGTAATCCTGCACAAGTTCGAGATGGCGAAAAGCAAGGCGCTCGAGTGTTAGCAACCGAAGAGGATATGGGTAGGCGGTTGCTTAAGTCGCTTAACGAAATGCAGAGGAGCGAGGCTGTTCTTTCCGGTGACGCGCCGAGAGACATTTTTACTGCCGCGCAGAAGCAGGTAACGTCGCTGGAAGATGTTGGTATCAGTTACGGGCAGCTTGATTCACAGCAGCAGGAGATGCTGCTCGCTATTATTTTGGAGGTGGCTTCTGCTCAAACCGAAGTCGTTGCCAGTGAACGCCTTCGGACTATCATGGCTGACGGCATTTATGCTGTTAAGTTTGCCTGGATCGGCGGCTTTGAGCCCGGAGATGCGCATTACTATCGAATTCAAGGTGGAAGTTTTTTGATCGAGTATGATAATACACAGAACGATGCTAATCACGTTCATCTAGTCTGGCGTGATTTCAATGGAGACTTTGGCAGAGATCTAATTCGCTTGCATTACGATGCGGTCGCTGCAGAACATGGCCTAGGACATCAGCACTAGACTAAATACGAAACTTAAAACAACAGGAAAAGTTATGTACAAAACAAAAAGAAATCCGATAACTTTGTTCGCGATTTTTCTTACTTGGAGCGTTTCAGTATTAGCGCAGGATGCATTTGTTGCTCCTCCTTCTATTACTGAGCCTCTCTTGCTGCCAAGCTTTGAGGTGGGGCAAATCAAGGTTGTGCCTATTGCCACCGGTCTTGCTAATCCCTGGGGCATGGCGTTTCGCGATAACGGTGACATTCTAATCACGGAGCGCTACACCGGTAAGCTACGTGTAATTCGTGATGGACAACTACTTCAGCGAGATATCCCTGGCGTGCCTGAAGTCTATTCTGCTGTGTTTCGCGCAGGACTGATGGCAGTCGCTGTGCATCCCGATGACGATCAGATCGTCTATATGACGCATACTAAGGCCATCATGCACGAGGGTGAGCCAAATCAAGCGGTGAGCTTGGTGCGTGGAAGATTGGTCGAGGGCAATTTGGAAAATGTGGAAGAAATTTTTGTCGCTAAGGGAGTCGATAGCGGTATCGCTGCCTCGGCCCTAATATTTGCCCCGGACGGCAAGTTGATGATGACGCTTGGGGGCTCCTACGTGTACATAGGCACGGGCGAATATGCGCAGGACCCAGACGTGCACTACGGCAAGGTGCTGCGCCTCAATGATGATGGAACGGCGCCGGATGACAACCCCTTCGTCGAATCAGGGGAATATCTTCCCGAGGTTTATTCTGTAGGTCATCGAAATCAGTTGGGTATGGCGTTGCATCCGGAAACGGGCCAGCTCTGGGCGAGCGAGAATGGTCCTCAGGGCGGCGATGAGGCGAATATCATTCTGCCTGGAAAGAATTACGGCTGGCCGCTGGCTTCCTATAGCAGAAATTACCGCGGTGATTGGGTGTCGCAGACTCCCTGGCGTGAAGAATTCGAGAGTCCAACGGTTGTGTGGTGGCCCTCCATAGCACCTTCTGCTCTGACGTTTTACACTGGAGAACATTTTCCGAAATGGCAGGGCAATCTTTTTGTTGGCGCCATGATGGAAGGACGCATTCCCGGAACTGGTCATTTGCAGCGGATTGTCTTCAATAGCAGGGGGCAAGAGATCCGTCGCGAGAGTATGCTGACGGAACTTAAGCACCGTGTAAGAGATGTTAGGCAGGGGCCCGATGGCTATCTGTACGTACTCACCGATGAGGAAGACGGTGCCTTGCTTAGATTAGAACCCGCTGACTAGATTCACGGGCGCGGTGTGCGCGCCTTCGGCCCGAGCTGGCTAGGCAATAACTCGTAGGCTAGCTCTGCCCAGTCGCAGAGCAGCGCTCGGGTGTCTCTTGGATCTATAATTTCTTCTATACCGAATGCCTCGGCCGTCCGAAATGGCGAGCGGTATTTCTCTAACATCCCCTCAAGTTCGCGCCGGCGTGCGTCGGGATCATCTGCAGCCTCGATGTCGCGGCGGTAGGCGGCCTGAACACCACCCTCTATAGGTAATGAACCCCAATCGGCCGACGGCCATGCATAGCGCAGGTTAAGTCGATCGGCATTGCCATGGCCAGCACCGGCGACCCCATAGCAGCGCCGAGTAATGACTGATACCCAAGGAACGGAGGCCTGATAACAGGCCATCAGAGCACGACTGCCGATTCGCACAGTGCCTTCTTCTTCAGCCGCCCGGCCAATCAGAAATCCAGGATTGTCGACTAAGTTGAGGATGGGGATATGAAAGGTATCAGCTAGATCGACGAACCTCATCATCTTCTCGGACGCGCTCGCATTTACCGCGCCGCCGTGGTGGTGCGTGTCATTTGCCATGATGCCGATCGAATAGCCATTCAGGCGCGCGAGCCCAACCACAAGTGATTTGCCATAATTGGGGTTTATCTCGAAGAATGATTCAATGTCGACTATGGAGTTAATGATCTCCCTTACTTGGTACATCTGGCGTCTATCTCTAGGGATGACAGAAAGCAGCGATTCGTCTCTGCGCTCGACTGGATCTGTGTTCTCTATTCTAGGTGGAGCATGCCAGACATTCTGTGGCAGGTAGGATAGGAAACGAGAAATTGTCTCAAAAGCCTCTTGCTCCGTTTCCACTTCGTTGTCTACTGCGCCGCTGCCGTTTGCATGGATGTCTGAACCACCCAGCTCGTTCTTCTCTATGGGTTTGCCGAAACCGCGCTCGACTACCGGCGGGCCGGCGACAAATAGCTGGCTAGTGTCTTTAATCATCAGGGAGAAATGAGAGATGGTGGTGCGAACTGCGCCGAGCCCGGCTACCGAGCCCATGCAGGCACAGACGACAGGGACGTGCCCCATTAGCTGCATTGTAGTCTCGAATCCGTGCAGGGCAGGGACGTAGGAATGACCTACCATCTCCAGTGTCTTCACCGAGCCACCGCCACCGCTGCCGTCTATAAGCCTTACCAAGGGCAGGCGCATCTCGAGTGCATAGCGCTCGCCGTAGCCTGATTTGTCGCCAATCTTTGCATCGGCCGCGCCGCCGCGCACAGTGAAGTCATCTCCACCAATAACGACCCGTCTGTTGTTTATTTTTGCTGTACCAAGAACAAAATTTGAAGGAGTGAAATCTTCCAACTGGCCTTCATCGCTGTAAGTTGCCTTTCCCGCTAGCGCTCCGATTTCATGAAAGGAGTTTGTGTCAGCAAGTGCATCGATACGTTCTCTTACGGTGAGTCGTCCATTGTCGTGTTGGCGCTGAATGCGTTCTTCGCCGCCCATGGCAGCCGCCAACTTTTCGCGGCGCCTTAATTCATCTACTTCATCTTGCCAGCTCATGCTCTCTCCTTGTCGCTGCGCTAAGTTAGTTTAATCCAACATTTGGTGCAAGTAGGTATGCCTTAATCTCGGGAATGTGATTTGTGCTGGTGTAAAAAATATTCGATACGAGATCAATGTCTGTCTAGAATAAGCTTTATGTCCAATATATTGGACACAAATTCAGAATTTTTCATGGACATACATCCTTTATTCACTGGGGAAGAGAGCTCTGCACTATGAAAACTATCTTGCTAGGTTTACTTGCGGTTCTTCTTTCATTCGTGGGTTTTCATTTGGGAGCGAATTCGCAGAGTGAGGGCCAGTTTCTTGAGATTCAGAGAATCTCTGATGCCTCTGCTACTGTAAGTATGCTGCGCAGCAAAAAAGTGGTGGATGTGAATAAAGGCTAGAATTCAGCCGAGTAGTTCCGTTAGCCGATATGTGTCACAACTATTTGCGTTACTGCTGGGGAGCATTACAACTAGGGTGCCGTGCAACTAAAGTTGGCGGCATCGTCTGAATCTCCACTGCCGTTGTAGGTCGCCATCTCAGGATGTACACACAGCGGGCGTGTGCGGACTACTTCATCATCGATAATTTTAGAGGCAAGCATAGTCTCTGGCGCAATATCTCTCTCTACCCAATTCTCAAGTGCAGTAAGCGCATCGAATCGGTCCGGTCCCGGGCCGCCCGCACAATGGGCCATGCCGGGCACCATGAAAAGTCGATAGAACTCCTGTGTATCACTGAGGGCGGATTGCGACGCTGACTCCTGGGCAATAACGTCCACGACGCGATCGAAATAGTCGATTGAAGCTAGGGGAGAGATGTCTGGATCGCTCCAGCCATGGTAGACAATAAGCTTGCCGCCATTGTCTCGGAATGGCCGCAGGTCTGGGTTATTCGAGTCAACCGCAGAGCCCACTTTTTCCAACGCATAGTTTAGATCGGAATCGAAATCGAAAGTACGGAAGTCCCAGTCAGGATCGTCGAACACGAACCAGCGGAAGAATCCCTCGCCACCACGCCAGTGCAGCGACTGAAAGGGCTCTGGCCCCGTCACCCAGGTAGACCAGGAGCCACGTGACGCTTCTCCTCCGGGAACTAAGCCCGGGTAGATCAGCTCTCCAGAAGAATCCTCTACACCGGACCAAATTCGCTCTACGGCGGTAACCTGTTTAGGAGTCAGGCAGCTGTCATTGTCCACACCGATTGGGCAGGCCAAGCTAGCGGGTTTAAATTCGCAGGCGAGTGGGTTCTGTAAGATGCCATCGCTGACACCGTCAAGTGCATCGCAGGCTTCGTTCACTGCATTGCCAAGCGCAGGTAGTTTGCTTGGTGGAACATAACTGCCTTCATCTGCGAGCAGCGCTTGTGAATACCACAGATGAGCGCCGGCATAGAATCGCGTCCAATTGTTCGCTGGGTCGCCGGCGATGATGCCATCGAAATCGTTCGGATAACGCTGAGCCTCCATAAGGCCCTGCTGGCCTCCTTTGGAGCAGCCAACATAGTAAGAGTAATCGGGCGGCGCTCGATAGAAAGCTTCGGTAACTTGCTTCGCGTTCACTGTCGTTAGATGCAAGGCTCTATGGCCAAAGTCTTCAATCAGATCCGGTCTGCCCGATGCCCAGGATGCGTCGAAGGAAATCGGTCCTGCTTCATGGCCTGTATCGGTGCTTGCTGTTGCATACCCGCGTCTGAGTGCATTGGCCATCGAGGCATAGCTTATAGTGCCAGCCATGCCGCCATTTCCCACGCTCTGATAGTTGCTGTTCCAACCCGACAGTGGCAGCCAAACTTCGAAATTTACTGCGGGTGTTGTCACGCCGACAAGTCTACAAAATGCAGGCGCCTGCATCACGTTGTCCGTCCCGGGCACTGTGAATGAATCCCGATTGACTATTTCGGTTAGGGTTATGCGAGTGTCTGCAATATTGAGATTGTTAAGCGCGGAGCAGGACTCAGAGGCGTTGAAGTTTATCTGTGTCAGGCTCTGTGCGCTGCTTTGTAGCGATAGGGAAGTGGCGCTGAGGAGGAGTAGGCTGCTTGTCAGAAGCCATGCGGTTCGGGTATTCATGCATTTCTCCCCCAATATTGATCTATTGTATGTTCTTTCTTCCGGAGAATGGCACGAGAGAGGGAGTGCTGGCAACATAGTTTCTGTAGGCTGGGTCTTCGCCCCAACGCTCCATGCCGCTTTTCTCCAGAAGTTTTACACCGCTCACCTTGATCAGTAAGAATGCTACGAAAATTGGAGATATAAGCGTGACGTACTGCCAGCCCACTAAAGCCGGCAGAGCAACTACGGCGATTCCAAGCCAAAGTACGATTTCACCAAAGTAGTTTGGGTGGCGGGAAAGAGACCATAATCCTACTGTTATGAATTTTTCCTTGTTCTGCGCATTTCTACGAAAGTTGGCTTTCTGACGATCGGCGACTATTTCTATGCCGAATCCTAGTACCCACAAAGCAATACCCGCATAGAAGAATCCATCTAAGGCAACTTGATTGGCAGAAGTAATGACGGCGAGGCCGGCGGCCATGGTGATAAACACCCAAGCTCCGCCGAGTGTCCAGGTGAACATATAGCGGAAGAACCTAGTCTTAATTTCATCGAAGCGTCGATCTTTACCATCTCGCTTAACCCGCAGGAATAGAAAACTGCCCAGACGTATCGCCCAGATAGCAACGAGAGCGCAGACAACTAGGCCGCGCGCATCCATATCGGGGTGAAACAAATAGGCCACGATGATCGTAGAGATGTAGGAGATGGATCCGGTAAGATCGAAATAGTGTTCAGTCTGAAGGATGAATGAGGGAACGAAAACAATCCAGTGAAGTATGAACGCCACACTCGCACAGATCAGAAAAAGAGGTAGGCCATTTCCTTCTATGCTGCCTTGGCTGCCTGCTAGAGCAATTCCACAGCTGATAACTAAAACTATCAGTATGCCAACAAGTGGTTTAATCATTGTCGAATTCCCTGTCCGTTTGGCTTTCGCCGGTCTTATTTTTTATTATTTTTTTAGCTAGCTATATTATACGCTTAAATTAAGTGATCTGGATCACTGTGGGCAATTATTGAGAGGTCTGGTTTAGAGCAGCCTCATCGGAATTGATTCTGGATTCTTTTCTCGAAAAATGAATTCCTAATCAACTATGCCAGATCCCATCTTTCTTCTCTTCTTGGGAATATCCACAAATTCTGCTGGGCGCTTTTCCGCAGCCGCTGTCATCGCTTCCATGATTTCGGCATTCTGCAGCATGCTGGCGTTCCAGATGCCGATGTAGTCGAGGCTGTCAGCGGTGCTGTGATCCCGCGAGTAGTTGATGATGCGTTTGCTTCCATAGATCGCTAGAGGCGCTTTGCTTGCTATCTGCTGCGCTATCTTCATGACTCCCTCAAGCAGGGACTCTTGGTCTGAAAATATCTCGTTTACGAAACCTAGTGATTTCGCTTCAGGGGCAGACATTCGGCGACCGGTGTAGGCGAGTTCCTTGACCACTCCCTCGGGTAACAGCTTAGTTATGCGGGGGAAGGTGCCGACGTCGGCGGTCATGCCAATATTAATTTCGAATATAGTGAGAAAGCTTTCGGCAGTCATATAACGCATATCGCAGGCGGTGATCAGATCTACGCCGCCACCTATGACGCCGCCCTGAATAGCTACGAGCACCGGCACCCTGCATTCTTCAAGGCAGGTGAAGGTCTGCTGTAAGTAATCGACTGTGTCGTAGAGTTTCGCTCCATGAGTGCGCCTTTGTTTCTCGGCGACTATTGGATCATCACTTTGCGCTGCGTTGTTACTGAACACGGCCGTGTCGATGCCAGCTGTAAAATGTGGGCCGGTAGAAGATATAACAATAACTCGCGCTTCAGCATTCGCATCGAGCTCCTCAACGATCGCGGGTAACTCATCCCAGAATTCAGGAATCATGCTGTTTCTTTTTTCAGGCCGATTTAGAACTATATGGGCGATCTTGTTTTCAACGGAAACTTCAAAACACTTATAACTCACAGCTTAACTCCAATAATATTTTCTAGTTTGTGCGGCAATGGAAATTAATAGTATCAGTGCCAGCGCTAATATTCTGTACTGGAGATCCCCAGGATGTCATTCCGGCATTGGCTAGCCGTCTACGCCTATCATTCATGTAGGCGCGGAATAGGGGTAGGGACTCTTCATCCAGAATAGCTTCGATATCAAACAACACGACTGAATAGTACTTCGCTATGAATGTCTGGGTAAGCTGCTCGCGCGTTTTGTAGGCGGCTATCGCTGCAGCTATTCGTGATTCACCCTGCATAGTCGATTCATCCCATACAGCGCACATCGCACGTACGTTGGCCATCTCGCTGCCGTTGATGAAGCCGCGTGCATTGGAAATGGTGATGAATAATTCCTGCAGCTGACTGTCGTTGATCCCGATGCGGGCTTTGGTGTTCGCAGGCTCAGAATTTATTTCTTGCATCAATCTATTTAGAACGGCCCTGTCGATCTGTTCTGCGGAGAGTGTCTGGGTGAGTACAGTTAGCTCTCTTGGTCTGGAGGTTCGATATTCCTGCTTCGCCCTATTTATACCTAACTCGGATAGTACCGTGTCGGCGACTACTGATTGCGAATCGGACTGAGCGAGGCAGGTTCCAGCCAACAGCAGCGCAGGCAGGGCGGAGAGTCGGGAACAGGAAAATAACTTGCCACTGTATAGCATCAATGTAGAGGCTCTGCGCATGATTCAAGCACTACTACGACGGAATAATCTGCTGTCAATAATGAAAACACGAATAGCCTATTGGTTTCGTTGGATTAAGTTTGGTTCCAATTGCGGATACTCGATGCCCAGCTGATCCAGATAAGTGTCGAATCTGGAAGCATCATAATACAGCTCCTCTAAGCGCGGCTTAAACTGGGCCATGATCTCTGCATTCTTCTCGATGGCTGGGGCATCTTCTGGCCCGATGAAGGGTTCGTACTGCACCTCAGCGGTCTGCACATCATCGAAGTAGGCTTGAGCGTCACGGACTAGGGAGGGATCTTGAATCAGGTCGAGCATAGTAGCTGCTACAACCTTAGCGCCTGCGGTGGCACCCTTGTGAGCAATCGGTGTAGCCATCGCCATAGCGCTCGACCAATGATGCCCCTGCAAGCCGCGCACATTCGATGGGTAGCGTAAGGTGACAGTTGGCACATTCCAGGAGATGTCGCCTATATCATCCGAACCTCCAGACACCGGAGTTTCCTGAGGTTCGGCTATGCCGGAAAGATCTGTGGCCAGGCCCTGCGGATTGTCCGAGCCCATTAGTGTTTGCAGTGCCTTGGCAAAGCGCTGGTCGTCTTCTGACCAAGTAGGCAAACCTACGGTCTTGATATTTTCATCCATGGCAAGTGCTATGGGTCGATTGAAATGCCGCGGCCATGCGGCACCGACTATTTTCCTGCTAACCGTTGTGTCTGTCATCATCGCCGCGCCTTCGGCGACGCGCTGCAGGGTTGCGAAATTCTCCATGATATTTTCTGCGGTGATTTCACGTATGAAGTACCAGACGCTCGCAAAAGAGGGCACTACGTTTGGCTGGTCGCCGCCGTTGCTAATAACATAGTGGGAGCGCTGCAGGGGATGTAGATGTTCGCGGCGGAAGTTCCATCCTACGTTTAGTAGTTCTACCGCATCAAGTGCGCTTCGCCCCTTCCAAGGGTCGCCGGCGCCGTGGGCAGCCACTCCATCGAAGAGATATTCGACTGAAACTAAGCCGGTGCCTCTCGCATCGCCCCAGCTAACATTCATGTTGTTCGATACATGGGTAAAGAGGACGGCATCTACGCCATCGAACAGTCCGTCTCGCGCATACCAGGCCTTGGTAGCCAACAGTTCCTCGGCGATGCCTGGCCATAACACTATGGTGCCCGGTAAATTCTCTCGCTCCATGATTTCTTTTACTGCAAGTGCGGCTACGATGTTAACTGCCTGTCCAGAGTTGTGTCCTTCACCATGACCGGGGGCACCTTCGATCATCGGCTGCCGGTAGGCGACTCCTGGCATCTGTGAAGCGCGTGGAATGCCATCGACATCCGAGCCTAGAGCGATAACCGGTTCTCCACTGCCCCAACTCGCCCACCAGGAAGAGGGAATATTGGAGACTCCGAGTTCGATATCGAAGTCGTTAGCGGCGAGTAATTCGGTGAGATATCGCTGGGTCTCGAATTCCTGAAATCCCAGTTCGGAGAAAGAGAAGAGGGTGTCGATGATTTCCTGCGTCATCTTTGCCTTGGCCTCGATGCTGCTGGCCATCTCGGCTTTCAGGCCGGTGAACGGTGCGCCGGGGGCTGTCTGCGCGAGGCTTGTAGAGGCAAGCAGGGAAAACAGGAACGCGACAAACAGGCGGGATGGGAGCATGGAAGTATCCTTTGGCGATTAGGCTTACGGGTAGGCCGTTAGACTACTTTCTTTTTTACGGACTCGCTAGGCTTGGAATCAGATTCCTCTAGGAAGCTTGTTGACCGGTGCTGTGGATAGCGGGGTGATGAAACTGGATTGTTCAATAGAAGAAATAATCACAAGACGTTGGAGAATAGAGATGGGTGAACTGACAATAGGTCTGAATTGGTTGGCTATTCGCCGCTAGTGCTGAGGAAGACGATTAGCTACTAGCTGACGAGTTTGCCATACAGGTCATACTCGTCGGCGTCATCAACCTTTACCTGAACAAAATCACCCGCCTCGACATCTTGATCCGGCTGAATGAATACATTGCCGTCGATCTCTGGTGCGTCTGCTGCAGATCGCGCGACAATTTGCTCTGAGTTAGCCTCATCCACTAGCACTTCGACTACTTGGCCAATCTTTGCTTGCAGCTTTTTCGTGCTTATCTCTTGCTGGGCTGCCATGAAGCGTTCCCAGCGTTCTTGTTTCAGCTCTTCAGCTACAGGGTTTGCAAGCTCATTGGCCGCGGCGCCATCCACCGCTGAATACTGAAAGCAGCCGACTCGATCCAATTGAGCAACCTCTAGAAATCCTAGGAGCTCTTCGAAGTCGGCATCGGTCTCGCCGGGGAAACCGACAATGAAGGTGCTGCGTAGCGTGATTTCAGGACATTGTTCGCGCCAATTCAGAATCCTGTCGAGTGTCTTTTCTGTTGCGGCGGGGCGTTTCATTGCCTTCAGCACATTCAGGCTTGCGTGCTGAAACGGTATGTCCAGATAGGGCAATATCTTCCCCTCGGCCATCAAGGGAATGATCTTATCCACGTGAGGATAGGGATAAACATAGTGCAGTCGAACCCAGATGCCGAGCTGCGCGAGTGCCTCGCAGAGTCCCTGCATGCTGGCCTTAACTGGCTGACCCTGCCAAAAACCAGTTTGATATTTGGTGTCCACGCCGTAGGCACTAGTATCTTGTGAGATTACCAGCAACTCCCGCACACCTGCATTAGCTAGTCTTTCTGCTTCATCGAGGACGTCTCCAACGGGCCGGCTAACAAGGTCGCCGCGCATCGAGGGAATGATGCAGAAACTGCAACGGTGATTGCAGCCTTCAGATATTTTTAAGTAGGCATAATGCCTCGGAGTTAGTTTTATTCCATGCGCAGGTACTAGATCGATAAAGGGGTCATGAGACGCATTTTGTGGAAGGAAATTGTGAACCTGATTGACGACCTGCTCGTAGGCAGCGGGACCGGTCACGCCTAGTACCTTCGGGTGAGCATTGGTAATGATTTCCTTTTGAGCACCCAGACAACCAGTTACGAGCACCTTGCCATTCTCAGCGATGGCCTCGCCGATCGCGTCTAGAGATTCTTGCTTCGCACTGTCTATAAATCCGCAGGTGTTCACAACGACTAGATCCGCATCGTCGTAGCTGGGCACGATATCGTAGCCATCGGATTTTAACTGCGTGAGTATGCGCTCGGAATCTACTAGGGCTTTCGGGCAGCCGAGAGAGACAAAGCCGACTTTATTGCTTGATGACATGTGGGGCCAGACCTGCGTGAATGCTGAGAGGCCGGATTATAGCCAATTCAGGGGTGAATTGGCATGTGGTAATCCGCTTTAGCTAAATTGGCTAGTTGCTTAGCTTTTCGCCTGCAAGCGCTCTCTTTCCTGTTCTACCAATACACCCCTTAGAATTTTTCCTGACGCCGCCTTGGGAATTACCGAGACGATGTCTAGCAATCGCATCTTCTTATGAGGGGTAACCCGCTGCGCAACCTACTGCATGATTTCTTCCGGGGTGATTGGCGCTTTCAAAACCACGAAGGCTTTCGGGACCTGGCGAGCGTAGGGCTCAATGTTAATGAAGCGCAAGATAGTCAAGAACAGTTGGCTGTATGGCTTGGACAATCTACTCAAGGACGCGCGAATTTAGTAGAAGAATCCCTGACCAATGGCTCACTTAGAACAGGGAGTTGGAAATACATTCCTGCTAGCGAGCAGAAGTACAGATTTGTCGCAGATAATAAATCGATTCAAGGTGGTTACATGAACAAACCACAGCTTTTTGATCTATTAACTGATTCAAGCGAAATTTACAATTTAGCAGAACAACACCCAGATAAAGTGGCGCAAATGGATACCCGGCTGAAGCAAATTATAACTGATGGCTATTAGTAATGGCCTAAGCTTTTCGGCAA